>Ga0126339_10001266_pt1 | contig 16838 bp, 9 predicted proteins | sample OrbTmetagenome_2_FD_92532 | JGI IMG/M metagenome (GOLD analysis project Ga0126339, IMG submission 92532) | Coral microbial communities from Petempiche,Puerto Morelos, Mexico - Orbicella T R C metagenome | ecosystem: Host-associated > Invertebrates > Cnidaria > Coral | place: Petempiche,Puerto... | reverse complement strand
GGATCAATAAGGATGATGATGATGATTCAAACTGTATGCGCACTAGAATGGATTTGGTGGAGTAATGGCACACCAAACAACTCTCTCTTAGATAAGCGATCAATAGGGTTATAGGATCAATAGATTTCAGTATACAAAGTATAACTCTCGAGCAATGGGTAATTGACACACAAAGTTAGCCGTTATTTCGCCTTTTTAGAACTTTTTCTTTAACGTAAGTGGGAAAATGAAAAGCAGTTTAAAGCTCGCCATGACAAAAAAATATATTTATATACATCGGTGTCACCAACAGTAACTGTTATTCACTGGCATTGCTTCAAATAAACAAATTTTAAGTCGAAGCATTGCATCATGATATTTTCTTTCATGATCAACAACTTGAAACAATGTTTTACAAGCACCATTTTACAATATACCGGAGGGCAGCCTTAGTAACTCTGGCTTGAATATCTATTCAATGATTGTTTTATTCTTAACACTGATTGGTTGACGAAATTGTCATCTTGTGATGATATATGATGTCTGACATTCCTTTATCTGATATCACAACATATTTGCCCATTCTTCATGTTTTTATATTATGGTATTTCACATCCGCATCGAATTAATCGTATGCACTTTTGTCTCACATTGCCACTCTATTTTGGAAAGAAACTGTTCTCCCGTCGAAAGCACGTTTGTTCGTGCACGTAGAGACTTTTGGAAAAGGAAAGACCTGCCGTGCAGTAATTTGCCATGCAATAATTTTCGTATTCTTTGAACGTGCCGCCGTACCCCGAAGCGTAAAGCCAATTTAGACGTGTTTATTCTTGAAATTTTGTTGTCAAACAATAGTTTGATATTGGCGACGGATTCACGAATCGCACATTAAGTCGCAAAAAGATTTTTTAATTGTTCATAAAGGGATATTTGGATAGGCGTTTGACTCCTCAGTTGTTTGAGACAAACCTCACTGTATTAAAGGTGCCATAAACTTTAAAAAACACTCAATCATAGCTTCCCTTTCCCTGAAAGACAAAACCCAAAAGATTTCTCTATACACCATCGTTAGAAACGTTAATTAAACGTGGAAAACAAAGGCTGTTTTAGATTCTTTTTATTGCTGTCTATTATAAGAGAAAAGAACAACTAGACGTGGCACTGAGAGTGAAATAACACTCGATATCCCACTGCGAGGTTATTAAACGGGGCAACTTTTGAACAAGCCGATACGAACGCCAACACAGTACAATGCAAAAGGAAAAACAAAGTAGTACGTCTGTTTCTAGCTCTAGTGCTTAGGAATTACACACGGACATTACATGAATTTATTCGTGTTTTCATTTGCTTAAGTAAAATGTTCCGGGTGTTATCATAATCAAGAATAAACGGATAATTCGGTGTACTAATAGAGTGATAATGCTGCCGCTTAATTGTTTTATAATAACTATCGGCGTGAACTTCATTGTCCATTCCTAAACATGGCAATGGGCATGGAAATTCGAAACTCTCACAAATATATTCGACTTGGAAAATATCCTCAGATTTTACTTAATACGTTTCGAAAATGTTTGGCAGCCACAGACAAAAAACAGTCGCCACAATTTGTTCAGATAATAAGACGTTGATCAAAACACTGGCACCGGTTAGGTTTAATTAATCAATTAGCCAATGAAATCCTTTAAAAGCTAATAACAGGTTCCGCTGTGTGATATCGATCAGCATTTAAGTCGTTTACCGGAGGCTGCCAGTCTTTAGTTATTCTTAGTGACTTATTAGTTTTAGGAAACCAACAAGTCGGACAGGAGAGTAAGATACCTTGAAAGCTATATAATGGAACCACGATCCAACGCATGTGGCGCGTCATCAAGTTTCTCAATCGATAACATTCTTAGCGACAAGAGAGAGGAAGAGCCAACTAATTTTCAATTTGAGCCTCCGACCAACCCGACTGAATATGTTCGGCCGGCATTTCAGATGTTTCCTCCATTTCTTTGTGGCTCTTTGAACACATGGCCACATTATCAGCCCCATAATTGCCCACCCTTTGATAGATCACGGAAAACAACCGGTAAGTGGTCTGAAAATAACTACGTTCGACGTCACGAAGTAGATAAGCACCGATATTTACTTAATTTGATAGGTTTACTAAAGCGAGCCCTTGCAGGCTAGGTAAGAACCCATTAAGGTTTGATAATTAGTCTTGGAAAACACTCAGCCAGTAAGTGAATAGATTGGAGAGAAAAGTGAGTACACTTTCTATAGATTAGTGACCACGTTCTGATATGAAACTGAAGGTTTTGCGTTGAATGGCTTCCATAAACGTACTACGGAATAAAATCAAGCGTACAATGGAAACCTTAATTAAACTAATGGGCTTGTTTTACAGGCGAGTTTAATGGTTTCAGTTGATGGTTTTAATTTTGAGGTTAAGAGATCACAGCACGTACTTGCTGTATTTGAAGAAAGTAAAATAAGCTTCATAAAAGAAGTGGAAAAGGGGGCGAAGACAATTCAATGGTGGTCAAATTTATTTAGCTTACGAAATCTTTTGAATTGTTCAGAATGTACTCCTTCATGAAACTTTCAACCCGCAGAAGCTCCGTGACTATCTCGTATTATCTTGCGATAATATGCACCATGAAAAATGTTTCTCAATTTTGGTACGTGATCAGAATACTCAAAAACTTCCCCACTGTGGAGACCCCGGAAAAAATATCATTCTTTAGGTAATTCTTGGAGTCTTTAAATTCTTAGAGAGATGGAATTTTCCAAAAAGTTCGTCAAACATGGTTTAGAGTATTGCCTGATCGTGTTTTTTTTTTTTTTTTTGGTTTACCATAAAGTTTAGAGGCACAATGCAAGTCGCTTTTTTTTCTTGTAGCAATGCTCCCAGAATTGAGCAAAATTCGGACGTGTTTCGAAAATCTCAGAGAAGCAGTTTTGCAAATAGAATAAAACTACAGAATAATCGAACTACTACTAAGGTTGTTCATTAAGAGTAGTCCCTCTTATCAATAGCTGTATACTTCGTGTCAATGATCATTTTTATGTTTAAGTGATAAGATTTCTTGTAATTTCTTAATAGCTCTTTAGGTAAATTGTCGTTTTCATTTATTTTTGATAAATTATGAGCAAATTAAGTTTAACAGTTTTTGAACTAACTTTCTCGGAAGAGACTGTACGAAAACTGAGAACCATTGACGCAATGGAAACAGGTGCCTGACTTGCTTATGGCTCCCAGTTTCACTAACCTAAGGATTTTAAAGTGTTTAAATATAATTTAACTAGGCTTGCTAGGTTGTTTTGAAAATAAAAGTTAAAAAATCTAGGAGTTTGCTTTTGATTTTATCTCTGCGCTATATTTCAAGTGTTCTTAAAGTTAAATAGGTTTGATCATGTTTTCAACTGTTTTATACCAACTTATGCAAAATCAACCTTTTCATAAAGTTGATTTTTCGTCAAGTAAAAATATATAACTATTTTGCGTAAAAAAAGCTGTATACTAAACGTTCATGATCTTTTAGATCGTCATCAAAGTTTAATGGTGATTTCAGTGATCGAAAACGTTTAATTTACAAACTTTTAATAGCTGTTATCTAACACTTTTATACAACCTTTACTGTTCGCGAGCCAAAGGCAAACAGTTGGGCCAACGAATTTCACTTGCCAAAAATTGCTCAAATTCTCCTCTAATTGAAAGTTAGATTGACACTGAATATTTGTAGTGTTTATTGAGTTTCATAAAGCATTATAGAAATTTAATTAAAATGCTCAATGATGTGTGATATGAGCGTAGATAAAGAGTCGTTAAGGTCAAAACTGGTAACCAATGCAAAAATCTCTTTGATGTGATCTGATGACACTAACTTTTTCAAATAAAAATCTCCAAAAAAAGTCATTCTATCAATATGTTCTTTACATGATCGATGCTTACACATAGGACTGGTCAGGCGTCCTGGTAGGCTGGATGTCATGTGAGACGTGTCTTTCTCAGTGTTTGTGAAGATGCTCTGCATATTCTTTCACAAGACGGTTTGATACCAAGTCCTCAGAGTTTTGAAAATTTATTTGGTTCAAATATAAGGCCAAGTTGATTTATTTCGCTTATTTTAAAAACTGTGCCAAACTGTTCCCAAAGTAACTTGTCAAACGAGTCAATTTGGCCAAATTCTGAAGCCAATGAATTTTTCAGTTACATCGGACCGCTTAGTTGTATGCCTAGGTGGTGCTGAACTCGGAAGGTTGGTCAAAGAAGTTGGATGTAATTAGTGTCGCTTTCATTGAAAACCACGTTTTTTTTTAGAAGAGATAAGTCTTTTCGACCAAGCATGTTCTAATAAGACTATTTTAGGCAGGATTTGAACATTTCTGGATAAAACGTCACCAAATAAAACGTCGAACAGCTCAATCTCTGTCAATTTTCAGCGACACTGGTAACTAACATTACTAGAAAGTAGACCCTTTTAAAAATAATATTTATGAGCTTATTTGTTATTTGATAAATTATATCATTCTTCCAGTACTACAGCAGGAGGGCAACACGCGAGAGAGACGAAGAGGTCGAGATTCATCCAAGAAGAGGAAACGGACCGCGTTCACGACAACGCAAGTCAAGGAACTCGAGAACGAATTTCGGAGAAGCAAATACTTGACCATCTCTCGTCGAACAGAGCTTTCAAAATCTCTCAAGCTAACTGAAACTCAAATAAAGATCTGGTTTCAAAATCGCCGTACCAAATGGAAGAGAAAGATCGCGGCCGAAATGGAATTCAGCATGCGCACATCCGGGAACATGTACGGTTCCCATCATCCGGGAATTCATCACTGCAATCAACACTGTCACCCTGGAAATGGCATGCCGTATAACTGTTGTCAATCAAGTTTTTCACCGGTATTTTGTCAACCTCAGCTCTCTTACCCGCCAACGCACGGAAACCATACAGGCTTTTTGACCCGTACACACAGCTAGCGAATTAGCGGCTGATCGATGATACACTGGAAGAAATATCACCTCTTATAATTCATCAAATATTTTCGCTCGCGCGCGATTGGTCTAGATACGTCACGTGACCGAATATTCCCCAGCTAAGACTGTGGAATATCTGAGAATATTCCCCAATTTTCAAAACTGTGTGTGTTGCGAAAAATATTTAAAGGTCAATAAACACAAAAACGCCATTTGTCGTAAAAATATGCACAGATATTTGTTCGTGGACATTATCTGTTCCTTGAAACTCACAGTTTTCCTCGAGCTACGCGCTCGGAACACTGTTCGCTTCTTAGCCTGCGTAACAAGCGTTTCTGTGGGGCCTGAGAGGAAACAAAGACCGAGGAACGGGATTTTCGGTGTTTTGCCTGGGCGGAAAATGGGGCGAGAGCTGTAGTTCTTTGCTCCCAAACCCCACAAAAACGCTTGCTTCGCAGGCTGGAAAATTTATGACAGCCGATGGCAGCATGACATCTCAGTGTGCGTGTGGGCGGTTTTCAAAATCCACGGGTTTGTCTGCAAGCGTTTCCTTCCTTCCTTCCTTCCCCTCCCCCTCCCCCCACATTTACTTGCTCTATTTTTCGCGATGTAGTTCTTTGCTCCCGAACCTCACAGAAACGCTTGCAACGCAGGCTACTCGCTTCTCGGAACAGATAATGTCCCCGGACAAATATCCGTGCATATTTTCGCGCAAAATGGAGGCTAGACAAGTGTTTATACATTCAGTAATGGCTTTCACGATTATAAGAAAGCCAACTTAAGCATTGTTAGATGGCTTGATAATTATTTTAAGTGTTTGAGATAAAAGGCTGTTAACGTTATGATTACAAAACGCTTGAAACGGCTATGACATCTGGAAAATGTAAAATTACAAGAAACAAAACAAACAGTTCATTCTGGGACTGTTCTATATCCGGGAACTTGTAATGACCGGCTAATCTCCCACATGTAACGTTTCGTCGGTCATACTTGCAACATTTCGTTGAGAGAAATGATTTTAGTGCAAGACGTTTTATTAAAAATTCCTTATACATATTTTAACGAAAAACTAATGAAGCAAAAATTGTTAACAGAGGCTATCTGTGACAGATATTTTGCACAGTAATAAATATCTCTTAAGAGTTACTGATTTTTGTAACATTTTATAAACCCTCTGAGGAAAATATAATTGCTTTTTCCTAGATCTTTTTCTTCTCATGAATTAATCTATCATTTACCTCACTTCATCTTGCTATTAAACCATAAAAAAATTGAAAAAAAGTACAGGCGAGAGAGTAAACCAAAACTTACCAAATGTAAAAGTTTTGTATCTATTGAAAATTACAGTATTGGCTTCCAGCAGTAAACGCTAATTTATATACTCCACTGTTATATGACGAGGACATACAATGCCAGATAACAGTTGCTGAAGTATATATGTTACAACACAAACGTCATCTGCACACACTCTCGCTGTATTAGTTTTCTATAAAATGTCTATGATACAACGTGCGCTCTCATTGTTCGGAAGGTGTGTTTAGAAATGTGAGAATGTAAACACGGTTGTGAAGTTTTAGATTGGCGCGTATTCTTGAGAAATATTTTATAAAAACAATAGAGTACTTTTTCTGTGTCACATATAAACACTTGGGGGGAGGAGGGTGGGGGAAAGAATTCTGGAAAGTTATGCCAACCCTCGACTGCGTCTCGGGTTTGCCTAACTGTCTCAAATTCTGCGAACCCCTCGTATTTAGACAAAGCTATGTAAACTAGGAAACAGTGTAGTATTGCTTATTGATTTAGTGATTGTTTGGCTGCTATCGGCGCAAATTCGATCTCTCAGCGGTTATGTAAATCGATCTATGTTTTGGTATTTATTCTTTTTACAGAATGTTCCATCGTTCTTTGGGCACATGGAATGATGGTTAATTACGCGAAAAATATTATGGCATATTTACCCTAGTCATATTTTTAATCTATGAAGTTTTTGTATACTGTTAAATGGCTTCCTCCATCGAAAGATATTTTATGCTTTAAGAAGAAATTAACTGAAAATTGCTTCAATGCATCGTTCCTCTCTCTCATGGCTCAACATAATTCGAAAGCAAGTCACGATCAAATGTTGACGAGTAAGATAGATTTCGAGAAGTCAGTCGATATCGAGTAACTCCTTAAAAGTCAGTTATGGGAATATTGAAACTGATCAGTAAGGTGTAATTATTTCGAGTGGTTATCAATTCTTTTTTTTAGTAATATTAGTGCTATATGGAATGAAAGAAGACCGCAAGCATTTTGACTATTTCTTCTCTGGGTTGTCATATGACGTTAAAAAAATTCTTATGAGAATATTAGATAGGCTTTCTGCAACTATTTTCAAGGTCGCTCCTCGTTATTTTTCCGGCCTAAAGCTATGCCAAAGGCTTCATTTTAGTATTTTGATTTTGTATTTTGTTCTAGAGAGAGACTGAGGTTTGCGATACCCACTGACGTTGTACGCTGCAGTAAACTCAAACATAGGTCTTAAACAACTGGTCGATTTTAACTGTCCTTGAGAACAATATAATAGTAGTATGATAGAGGTAGTTACGTTTCTTTGCCAGAGTAACCTTGCCGTTAGCTTTTTCTCTTGCCCTTCCTCAGACCAAAAAGCCAGTAGGGTGACAACTGATTAATACTCAGTTTTCGAAAAGAGCAGGAAGCTAGCCCGCGGTCTTGTTTGGTTTTGTTTTTCGATGGCTGGATGAGTTAAGTAATAAGTTTGTTCTCTCACTGCCGAAATGGTTAATATAATAGCCCAGTATAAACGGAAATGCAATATTTTTTAAACTCTTTTTTGCTTCCATTTTATTTTGTGTGAACCTTTTTATGAAATGCTCAGTTAAATTATTGAAAATATTAACATATCTGATTGAAAAAAATAACTTCCTCTAGCTACCGTAAGTTTCAAAGTAAGCCCTGGGTAAATTTTTGTTCAGAAGCTTTCTTGGCTGCTATATTTTTGTTATAGGTATTTACTAGCAGAAATAATTTTGCTTTTCAGAAAAAGTCGGGCATGCATAAAAAAATATACAATTCTAAAAAAGTATAGGTACAATTAAGGACAATGTCTAAAAAGCTTTCTACTATGTGATAAACGGAAATGGTTTTGTTCATAAACAGCTACCACAAAATTCAAGCCAATATATTCTATTTCGGAGGGCTTGTTCAGTCGGAAATTTTGGCGTCTACGATTTGGGGCCCTGTTATCAGTTCAAGTGAGCTTTTTATCGTAGTTACGGTAGGAAAAAAGCTGCCAGCTTTAGTTCGTTTCGTCGATATTAACTTAAAGATTTTTATCCAATATAATGCTGTAATCATCAAAACGAGGACAAATTAACAGCAAAAACAAAAAGAACTGACAACTGACAAGTTTCTGAATTTAATACTCTGAACTCACGCTGGGATTGTTTGTTTCGTTTTTTTTTTTTTTTTTTACTTATTTCAGCCGCGTAATTTTTCAGTGTCATATTTTCTCCTTTGCATGCCATAATTAATCACTCTAGTCAATAACTTTTTTCTTTCGGTCAAATTAAGCCGAAGGTTGGTAATATTCTAAAGCAATTTTGCTCTTTTGCCGGTCAGCTTTATTTAGCTCGGACAGCTGTTCAGCTGCGTTAAGTTTAATTTATTTCAAAGTCCACGTACAATCACGAAGGAGCAAAGGGCTGTATATGTTTTGGTTGGGGAGAGATCTCCAATCTTTCTTCAACTTTTTAGTTCACAAAACAGTTTACCACCATTTCATTACAACTGTATTTTCAAGGAAAACGACGAGGACGGCACGAATAAAGAGAACTATCAATAATGGTTTTTGTGTTGATCTAGTACCCCTTTGCTTAATTTGGAAAGTCCGGGCAGAGTAAATTAATATAACACAGATAGACTAAAGGATGAAGTTGCCGGCGAAGATAAGGCGTTAAGACGAAGCAAAGCGACTTTTTTAGGCTCTCTATATTCCTTCTAGTTGGAAACCTGGCAGGTAAGACTTAATGTTGCCAAGCAAAAGGACAGCTCGTTTGCTGTATTTGTTCAAAATAAGGAACCATGAAAGACTTAACGTAAAATCCCGTTTACTTGGGCAAACGCAAGAAATAATTGCCAAAAGCAAGAGAGTAGAGGGTCCTTCTTTTCTGCCAGTTTCGATATTTAGTTCTTTTTGGGCACTAAGGGTTCATAGGTGCCTCGGTCCTAAAGGCGACGCCAGCTCATTAAGAATAACGATGGGCCGTAAATATGCTTTGAAACTACGTTTTACATCTTGGATCATTATTTTCTCTAAAAAAATGAATGCATTCACAAAGAGAAGACATGAATTCAGAGAGGGCCCACGAACCCTTTCAGCCACCCATTCCACTTTTCTCCTGATCAGCGGGGAAGCTAACCCACTACTTAACAGCACTTTTCTCGACTGTTCTCTGTAAACTATTGCCTCTCAACGTTGGTGTTTTATCTGACGCCAGTTATTGTGCCGAAGGAATATTACCCTATTCATCTTATCTGTAAACTTAAATTGTCTTCTATTAGTCTTTTCTAAACAATCTGTAGATCGGGTTGAAAAATCTGGCTCTATTAAACTTACTCATATTCAATGCTCTCATTACTACAAAAAGCACCTGACCTGTTTGCAGCATGGCCACCCCTTGTGAAAACAGTATCACCGTAGGAGGTTAGATAACTTGGACTAATATTTCCCACCCTCGGAGCCGGTGTATAACCGTGTGATCAAACGAAAAGATTTTCAGGCCAGGTGTCGTTATTTTACTTAGCCAGCGTTTTATTGCTTGTTAAACGAGTTATACTGGCGCCAAAGCTTATACAAAAGTCAAAAAATTAAAATAATTGTTGAATATATATTTCAAATTTTTCAGAGTTACCACTGACATATATGACAATCATGCATGTCTGCCAAACAACCCAAAATCTGTAGCTAGATAAATAATTGCAATTCTCGTTTAATCTTTTCTTCTTTCCACGTAGTATATGTGCTGTGATTCGGTATGGTAATATTTGGATTAAATCATTCAGGCCTTTTATTGTTTTATACCGATTCGTGATATATCTGCATTGATGGGTAAGCCGCTATTTTCAAATCAGTTATGTAATAACGGGTTACGATTCAAGCCTCATAGTATGTGATGTAATTAAGTAGGTCTTTTTACTAAGCGACTAAATTAACTTAATTGTTATTCACACAGGAAACGCTCGAGAACAGCTATGACTCGAAGGTATGTAAAGTTGTCAAGTTCTTTGCAGAAATTACCACGTCTCGCAACATTATAGACGTTTTTCACGAAAATAAATTCCAGCAAAGAATTTTCCTCTCCAGGTAATGCAAATGTGGTTGATACAAATGCTTCCCATTTTCTCTCCTTTTCATCTGCTTTGCTAATTTTTCTATTTTAATGCAGTAATGTTAGTCTGGCGCCAGCGTAAGTCATTAATATAATTGATTAAGTTCATAATCGTGACAATATTTCTTTTTTTATTCAAGCCCTTGAATATTTCTCATTTGAATCTCTGACTACATTCGCCTTGCTTCCTTTTCATTTTATTTTGAAAGCTAGGGCAAACGAATTAAATCCATAAACAATCATAATACAGCATAAAACAATAACAAAGAAAAACTTCTAGCAAGCATATCTTTAATTTACTGATCTCTTCGAGCCAGAGGCAATTCGCTTCTGTCAGAAGTTAGTAATCAACAGCTAAGATTACCTTTTTTCAGTTAGTTCTTTGGCCTTTCAGTCATAACAATACGAATTCCTAACTTCCAAATTGTTTCTACAGAAGTCAAATCTCTCCAGAATGTGTCCTTATCAAGTGCCACATAACATTTTTATTTTTCATCTATTTTATTCAGTGAAAAATTATATTGGTTAGCGGTATGTGCTTTTTTCTTCCAGTTTGCTCTTGAATTGTGCAATCATCGTAGCCCAGCATCTCTTTGTTTTAAAATAAGCAAGAGAAAAAATTGCTAAATATATTACTAAAAAAATAAAACAAAAAAAAAGCAATTAAAATATATTAATGTATAATATGTAGTATGTATAATACTTCTGAAATATTCCCCACGCCAGGGCTTTTTCTCTCTTTCATTTTTTATTGCCCTCTGGGCAGCAGCTGATGTAAATATTGTCACTTAAGATGGTACTCAAACTGTTGAGATGCCTCTTCGTTATTGTAAAATGAACTTTACTCGGATTTTGGGTAAAAGGACAATAAATAAACACAAAAGGCAATGCAAAAAAAAAAATCAGTTTTTGATGAGTATTAGGTGAACGATGTCTGCATCAATGGGTGATGTGAGATACGATCAACAAAATTTGCCTGTTTCTGATGATCATGATGACGATGGGCAATTGGTTCGATTAGTCTCGTAACGTTGATGACTTTTGAGTTGGACTGAAATTAACAACTCATTGGGGAAAATGAATTTTTTTCTAGTTCAAAATTCTTAAACGAAATTTGCTCACTTCTTTTTGAAAACAAGTACTGCATTCATTAATTCCTTCTTTGTTTGCTGAGTAAAACGTAAAGATATTTATGTCTAAACCTCTTACAAACTTACTACTTTAATACGTCGTCGATTTCGTGTAAACAAAGATAACTGGTTTGTACATTTCCGGCGACATTTCTAAGGTTGTGTAAGTCTTGCCTGAGTTGAAATATTGAGATTTTTTTAGAAGCATAGTTAAGACTTCTACTATACTTTTTAATGTAAGATTTATTTTTAAGTGTATTATGTTCCTGAAGTGTATTATGACTCCCGGGAACCTTATGCTTTCCTTTTCTCAAAGACAATTGTGTCAATAATAATAATAAAAAAAAACAGACTTAAATAAAGCGAAAATGATTTTATCCACTGTTGTAAATCATTTGCATCCGAAAAGACATATATTCCTGCTTACCAGTTGAAAATATTTAAATATCAACGACTGAATATAATAATAGAATTTTAAATAGAATTTCCAGTTCTCGTGTAGTTCAAAATATGTTTTAATTCTGGCAAACATTTTACTACCTGGCCAAGACATTTTCTTTGATAATTTGAAAATTTAGGAACACTTTCACTCCTTTTAGAATTTCAATAAATTATGGCTTCTAGCAAAGCAGTAAATTATGGCTTCTAACTAACAAATCTGAATCGCTAAGAAATCCTTTGATGTACCGCTAAAATAACCAGCGAGCTTTAAGACCTAAAAACTGTGACTCCCGCTCATTCTATGGACATTCGGAAGGGAAAATGGCGACTGTTTACCAATGTAACCCGATAACGTCTATTTTAACGTTAACTGAACAACTTAGACTTGACAAATAGCTTACACAAGAGCAAGTTAAAAACGTTGTCGATAATCCAAGGTAAAGATACACTGAAGCATGAAGCTGGAAACTGATGACTTTTATTTATTTCCTTTTTCTTGTGTTATTCGTGGAAAACCAAAGGGAAGGGTCCACTCGTGTGTTTCCTCGATATTTTTTCAAGTGTGTTAGGTTTTGGCTTTCGTTAACTGAATTGGCTAGGAAGCCTACACGATAGGAATCTGGGAATAAAATTAGACTTGATTTAGCCTGTGTTGTGATTTTCCAGATTATTAGTATCGGTAAGCATCGCCTTATATCAAAGGACCCGGTGAAACAAATACTGTGTTCTGCGTACATAACATTTCTTTGACAGGGTTGGAATAGTGCGTTTCATCTTGTAGTATAAAAAAGACAAGAAAGACAGAGAGGTTTTTCATGGCAGCTATGTTACATGGCAGGAAAAATGAAAATGTTTTGCATTAGAAAGAACATTTTTTCCTATATGAAAAAGAATATGATTGTTCCTGCCATGCAACATGGCTGCCGTGCAAAACCTGTATAGACTTTGAAAGCTGCTTTAGTGATATTCTCTTGAATTCAACAGAACATGGCTTTTTACATGCACACTTTCATCGGCAGTGTTTGTTATATTTCTGATAGGGTGTCGCCACACACAAATACCACTACAACATTATTCTTACCAAGCCACTGAACTTACATGTTGATGTTGTACCGTCAAACGATATCCAACATGTCTGAGCGAACAGAACGTTCTACAATTTTTGACCAAATTTTTGACGTCGTTCAAATTTTATCAAATACGATCCACTGCAGGATCAAACATGGTGTCAAAGCGGGAAAATGTTTGGTCACAAAGCAATATTCGATCGTGTTGGATCGCCGAACATTCCTCTTTTGGACGACAGGGAAAACCTTAATCTAGAATTGGTTCACAGGGGTTCGGTTATGACTACTCAGGATGTTTTTTTTTCGGCGGATTTCAAATACGACATCGTGTGTGTGATTCAGAAAGACAACTCAACTTTGAGATAATTTTACTAAACAAAACAATTACTGAGTTGAATGTTTGGATGTGGGTAAAAATGGCGCTGAGCACGATCTGCATGAAAAAATTAAATAAATAGAATTTTAAAAAAGGGACCCTTTCCAAAAATGAAAATTACAAGTGCATGCATACCCGTAAAGCCACAAACAGTTTAACCGATAAACCTTTTACTGTTCTACAATAAAGAGGAATTATCTGGTCTCCTTTCCATTACATCAAAAATCCTGAAGTTGCGAAACTTCGATGGAGCCATTTCGGGGAACCGTAAGGTTTTAGGCGAAAATTGTAAATCTGAGCTAAGCCTCTTAATTTTTATTTAGAGTGGATTTCTGTAATCGAGATTTGTCATTTTAATTCAGTTTACCAACCAGGATTCTGACATTTGTTTTAATTATTATATATATTCATAGAATTTGAGGATTTGTGGACGGTGAAATGCGAAGATTACTTCCACTGCCATGTAATCCCTTAATCCGGATTTATCGAAAAATACGTTTCTTTTTTTTTACAGTTTTGGCCGATTCTAAATTCTTAAGATGAGGAAGATAAACTGAGTGCATTCATTGTTTGTAGCATCTGTCCGAAGAACTAAGTTGCGTTAACAATTTCTAGAGTAGAGTTGTGTCTTGGTCTTGTTTAAAAACAAATCAGTAGAACCTTCAACTTAGCCTAGCAGGTAGACTATCTTGGCGCAATTTAAACTGTTCAAAATCCTCAAGGTATAACATAGAAGAGCATCTTGTAAATTGTTCGAAGAAACCTGATGAAATATTAGAATTTTTGCCCTCCAAAGAGGAATCATTTGACCGAATGGATAAATGCATGTCCTAAAATTGTCTTTGAATAATGTAGTTCTAACACCAAGCCATCTGTTGGCAAGCTTTTTGCATTCGAAAGAGTTGAAAATTACTTATCACCTAAAATGAGACGTGCAATTATTTATCTGATTACACCCCGAATACAGAATCTGCGAGCAAGTTTAAAACTTCCATTCAAGTGCAATTTTAATTAACTTTCTGGGTCAGCGAATCCCAGGAAAGACAGTGACTTAATTGCATAAGGCAGCGGCCAGCTTGCGAATACTTGATTTTGTGAAAACAAACAGAATAATCCATCTTTCCTGGGTAAAACACCATCTGAAAGTAGTTGAACATTTTACAAAGCGTGAACTATGGGATAATTCCGGTAATACTACCGCCAGCTTTCTCTATGTCTCTAAATGGCTGGGTTTAAGGCAATTTTAGGCAGCCTTTTAGAGCTAAAAACGCTTCAAATTTTCGCCTTCAAAACATAAAGAGAACCGTTTTTCAACCTGAAAATTACCTTCCAAGCTTCAGTACTTATAACTGTTAATTCAAACTGCTAACGGTTGAATCTGTATAGTTTAGAGCTCTGCGAGTTAACTAAGGGTTGTATATCGTACAGTCTTCTTAGTTATTTCAAGTCGTGTTTGAAATTTCCCACGATAGGGAAGCGACACGTAGTTTCAAGATAATTCTTGAAACCAGCTGGCGAAGAAAATTGTGTAAAAACAGGGAGGAAGCTTAGTACTACCTTTTTCACATCAACAAAAACTAGCACAGGCACATTATTGAACTGGTAGGTACAACCCAGCTCAGTCTTCTTTCAACGTGGGTACCTATCTATTACTATGAAGATGCACATCGTTGATGAAAAGGTTTGTAAAATTACAATTTAGTCATGTCACTTGATATTCAGCAGCCAAAGTCTTGGATTAGTACGAGCCGCTTGTACATTTACGTAAAAGAAAGACCAATCTTACAACCAACGCTCTAGAAAATCCCGGACTGCGTCAATTTCGACTCGGACGTTGTTGTGCGTAGCCTTGTAAAAAATAAATCTTCGGTTTAGTTTAAAGTACAGCATTCAAAAAATGTTTTACTTCAAAAACAGTAACTCTTTTGGAGCTCTTACTGCGAAGGTCTATTTCGCTTATCTTGATTGCTCAGAAACTACCGTCAGCTTTAAAGTGCATACTAACTTAACTGATAGTCGATTTTTCACGAAAAATTCTCCACTCTTGTGAGTAGGTGGAATATGATTAAAATCTTTGCTGCCTTCGCGTACTCCTTTTGTCTCTGCTTTTGTACAGCTAATCTTTGTGAGCTTTGTTGTTGTGTTATCAGCTTAACTTGGAAAACTTTAATATAACTGCCCGTTTCTGTGAACTGACGTACCCAAATGTCATGTTTAGAAGAATTAAACATTAGTTAAATTGCCGGCTGCCTGAACCGAACATTGCGCGTTTGCTTGAGAGCATTGATTTTATTAAATGTTTCTACAAGTGCAAAGCTGCTTCTAATTATATTTTTGATTTCGGTCTCCATTTTATGAAGACGGTTTGTTTGCCGTGTTGTCTTGTCGTTGTTTGGTTTAATCTGACATTGTTGAATTGAACGGCGCCGCGGTTGGTTTTTCATTTCTTCATTTTTTTTTACATGTACACCCACTGCCGCAAATATTGAGTTTCCAAATGATTACCATGAGAAAGAAAGAAAATAGAAACTATTAACGTCATGTATTTCTTGCTCAAAAATCTTAAGCACAAAAGACTGACAATTAAAAAGCGATTATTTTTGTATTAGTTGTAGAAAGGTTTCAACAAGATTGCGCTTTTTTTGTGTGGTTCAAGTTGCTCCGGCTTTGAAACCAACATAAGTTGACATATTCTTTAAACACACACTCCTTTAATTCGTCCTTTTATTCTTCTTGAGCAAAGTGTTGCGTCCTGTGGATAGTGCGATTTTCAGAAACGAAATGATAGACAAAAATATAGTTTCTGATTTCAACAGATGGTTTACTATGGCTTGGTTAACCTCAAGCTTTTCAATCATTACGTAAAGTTTTGGTAAATATTATGGTTTTATTTGACGGTTATGTTGAGACGCCTGACGAGTCATGTATTGTTGCTATGTAATTACAATACTTTCTACGGCAGCCGGCCTTAATAACGAAAACTGCAAAAAGGGAGCTAACTTTGGAAAGGTGTTAAAAACACTTGCTCGCCATTTTTTAAGTTTCTCACAGCCTTGACCTAAGTTATTAGAATCCTCAATGAAAAGAGGCTGGCCGGAGAAACAATCCATATGGCAGAAAAATTAGTAAGTGCCATTGCATCGTTTACATACAAATCGTGGACAATTTCGAACCCACCGGTTTCAAAACAAAAATGATTAATGACTTTTAATATTGGCAAAGAACAATTCTGCAGCATTGCAAATTGCGGATTTTTTTTTTTTTTTTTTTTTTTTTTCCTTGGGTTTTCCCTTTTTTAAAATTATCCCCGACGCCTTTTTTTTTTGGTGTTTTCTTTTTTGTAAACAAGCCACTATTCAGAATTGAAAGAAAAAAAAAAAAAAAAAAAAAAAAATTTACAATTTTGACCCGAAAGCCCCTGGGCCATTTTAGAATATTTATATACCGAACGTGGCCTATTTAGAATTTTTTAAAAAAAAAAAAAAG
>Ga0126339_10001265_pt1 | contig 16841 bp, 10 predicted proteins | sample OrbTmetagenome_2_FD_92532 | JGI IMG/M metagenome (GOLD analysis project Ga0126339, IMG submission 92532) | Coral microbial communities from Petempiche,Puerto Morelos, Mexico - Orbicella T R C metagenome | ecosystem: Host-associated > Invertebrates > Cnidaria > Coral | place: Petempiche,Puerto... | reverse complement strand
TGCAGACTTTACGTAGCGTGTACAAAACATTCCCAAATGTCGCCACTTAGGTTCAATTGTTTCTGAATACTACATGTATTTAATGAATTCACATGAGCACAATACGACTACCAGCACCTTAATAACCATAAACATGTTGTACATATAAAACACAGAAGGTGTGTTTTTCGTCGCAATAAAGCCTGTTTGATCATTCCCTCGAGGCGTGAAACTCCGAGTTACAGCCAACTTATGTACAGTGGAGCCAAGTGTTGCGATCACCCCGCTTATGGGTCCTTATAGTGGGATTCATCTTCATCCAATATGGCAAAATATAAAGCTTTAGAAAGTCGTGGTTTTTCCGTTTTGTTGTCCTTCTCTAATGCGATCCCTTTACTCCTTTTCAAAAAGGTGAATGCAATCTTCATTCTATACTTCGCTAAAGATAAAAACATAGGCAAACTTAATTTATTTTATCATTCTCTGTCACTCTTTCCACCGTAGTTCACATATGTCATTTATTTTCCACTGCTGTCTTATTTATTTCACATTTAACCGAGTTTACAATGTATTGACAGACGAAATTAAAGAATACTCAGGCCATTATTTTTATCAGCTATTTCCGTGAGTGAATATTGACCTCACTGTGGTTTTCATGATTTCTCGGATCTCGCCATATCGCCAACAATAAATAAAGGGGTTGATTGAAGAATTGAGGAAAACTAAAAATCCGGACGCGTGAAAAGCGACAAGGAATGATATTTTCGATTTTTGAACAAGCACCAAAATCCCACAGCATAGGTCTGGAAGGTAGCAAGCAAGCAAGACAGCGTACATAAAGAAAGTGTTAAGACTTGATCGCTTGGCTCGAACTAAACTTATTGCCTCTTGATGTTCGATCTGCTGTTGGCTTTGTATTTGATTCTGATGACGTCCTACAACTTTATAGATCCGACCATAAGCGACGGCTGTCAGAAATAGCACCAGCACTTCCATAAACACATCCACCATATCATTGTAGTCAGGAAGCAAGATGTAAACTGCGGCAATAAGACCACTGACAATCCATAAAAACAACAAAGCAAACACAACTCGCCCAGGCGTCACGAGCTCGCGGTATCTCAGATGCAGTGTCACCGCAAGCAGTCTGTAGAACGCAATGGCGGCGGCTGATAGGCAGGATGCACTTACTAAGAAATATAAAGAAAACTGAGATATGGGCAAAATAATTGGGCAGAGTGACTCAAAGTCTCCACTCGCAGTCATGTTTAACATTACTGCTATGATGACACCAAACATAAGTTGCGCAAATAATCCAACGGTAAGATCGGAGAGCGCAAGGCTTAGAAGCAAAAGTCGTAAGATAGGTGGTATCGATGAGGCTTTCTGCAACCCCCGAATAACAAGAATGTTTCCCAAAATTGCCACTAAAGAGCGCATAAAGTTCAAAACACAGATATGTAAGACGAAACTTCTGTGGAGATGAACAAGTTGTACGTACTCCTCCATTTTGTGGGTACAGAAATCGGTCATCATGTCCAACTTGATAATTTTCCGTCCTACCCGAAGAGCACAATTAAGCAGGATTTTAAGCTATTCTAGGACAAAAGCAGAGCAAAAATTTCATTTGCAGAGATTTCTCGTCATTTTCTTTCGCTAGCCATACGGAATAGAACCAAAATGTCAACTTTTGCCACAGAAGAGCATATAAAGCTAATTGTTCAGTTTTGTAAGGCTTGACTTAAAGAGCAAATACGCTCGTCTCGAGTTTTCGCAGCTGCTTATTGCTTTAAGTTTCTAGGGCTCTCCTTTCTTTTTAAATCATGCCCCATAACTGGCCCAAGCCCAATAAGATGATTTGCACATACAATCATGTTATCTGCCAAATGAACTTCTACGTATCATCCACATTTGAACAAGTCAAGTTAGCGGCGTCATCGAATGAAACCTGAACTTTCAGTGTATATAACTAAATATAAAAGTTAGTGATGGTTCACCTGTGTAAACCTCACTCAATGGTTACCATTTAGGCATTACATTTAGCATAACACGTTTTCAGGATGATGAAGCTTTGTTTCAAAGTGGAGTAGCAAAGCAAGCCCTTGTAGAAAGGCACAAAAGACGAAAGAGTCTGTTTGGGGGTTCTGAATGGATTGTCAGTTACCAGCTGACAGATTAACTAACTGATCAGCTGCCAACCGGATGACCCACGATATTCTAAGGCTTCGTGAAATTTTCGAGAATATTCGAGTGATTTTCAATAACATTTTGAACGGCCTATGAAATTCTTCGGAAATCTTCGGAGGTCCTCGTTAGGTAAAAGTCGGAAGACCTTGAATTATCATGGTTTTCTTTTTCGGCTGATCTTCGGCTGATCTTCGTCTACTCCGGTCCTATGGCATGGAGTGAGCTACACTGTTCAAGAGAGGCTAGGGTGATCGAAGAGAACGATTCTCAATTCCTTATAATAATTATGAAAACTCTCTGAACTTTGTTTTTAGTTTGGTATCACATGGTACTTGTTATGTTTATCACGTTCAAGATAGCATAATGGGCAAATTATTTTGAGATATGGTGTCCAAATCTCCCGCGGATTAAGTTAACGCGCTTCGTGAATGTTTTCCTAGAAGATTGAAAACGCAAGCAAAGTCATTTGGACTGTCCATGCGAGTAAAATTCGCCTCACAGCATTAGCTATTCTTAGATCCTCCTGAGCTTTTTGAAGCTGGTACTGATCTAAAAATAACGTGAGAGGGATTACCTTGGGAATAAGAGCTATATGAGTGATAAACCGGCTCTCTCACCCTTCATCCTCCCCTGTCCTCCCCTTGTAGAAACATCCAGATTTTTCGCGTATTGTTGCTCAGCGACCTCTCGTTAAACGGAAAGGTGTAATAAAAAAGAGTATTGTCACGATAAGTAGGTAGTAAAGCCGCTGTCTATAAATAGATTCCAAAAACGTTTCCTTGGAAAAGGCTCATGTATATATCATTCGAACATAAAATCCAAACCATTTCATAGTCGTGTAGACGAAGATCGCCCGAAGAACTCCCGGAAAATAACGAAAGATCAAGATCTTGCGACCCTTTACTTAACGAAGATCTCCTTGCAACAAAGCATTTTTTCTGTCGACGTACAGATCATAACTCAACACAAAGCACGCATATGTCTTTAGTTCTCGAAAACATTTCATGCGATAAACCCCAGTTTGAGATGATGCCTCAAAATCAAATGTTCGTTCATTTTTCAGGCTCGGGCTTTATTAATAGCTGAACAGTAGTGCCGCCTCCAGTGTTTGATTATAATCCATGCTTTAAAAAAAGGCGCGTGGTCCAGCATGCCATGGTTTGATTTTCAACAGAAATTCAATATATGGAGATTTTGGTAGGCCACGGTACTCAATACATATGGGTTATTGACCAAGCTTGTTCGGCCAAGATGGCTGAATATTGGCCAAGTTCTTTTTTTGCGTGTTTATGGACCTCGACTCCGTCTCGGTCCATAAACACGCAAAAAAAGAACTTGGCCAATATCCAGCCATCTTGGCCGAACAAGCTTGGTCAATAAAGAATTTATTATGTGGCTTTCGGGGAAATTTTTCTTGCGGGACACGGCGGTTAGTCCCGAGCGGGCAAGACAGCTCCATCTTGCCCGCTCGGGTAGCCAATCATAGCGCAGGATTTGATTCATCTTGCCCGCTCACGGAGCTAGCCATATAATAAACTGCCTTAAAACCCTGATTCAAACCCTGTAAAAATAAGGACTCTTTTAGGTTCAACAGGTTCTTGTGTAATGAAGTCTACAGGTTCTTAAATAATAGCACGGTTTTCATGCAGGGTCTTTACTGCATCATGTATCATCAGTCGTTTTACGGCAAAAAAAAAAACCGCTTAGCTGTTTTAATTACAGCTTTCTGGGAGGTGGGGGCTACTTAAGATGAAGGAGATACGATTTCGGCTGTGAATTTCAATATACCTCATGAGTTTGAAACGAAAGAAATTAAACGAGCTACTGATGGAGGCGATATTTCGAGCGCGTCACTTCTTTCACGACCAGGCGTAAACAAGAGTGAACGAGAGAGGAGGCCTACAGCTGGTGTTTTCAGTCGTTTTATGGCAAAAAAAAACAAAAACGGTTAGCTGTTTTAATTACAGCTTTCTGGGAGGTCGGGGCTACTTAAGATGAAGGAGATACGATTTCGGCTGTGAATTTCAATATACCTCATGAGTTTGAAACGAAAGAAATTAAACGAGCTACTGATGGAGGCGATATCTCGAGCGCGTCACTTCTTTCACGACCAGGCGTAAACAAGAGTGAACGAGAGAGGAGGCCTACAGCTGGTGTTTTCAGCCTTGTTTGAGCTTTGTTCCCTAATGTAAGTTTTACGATACAAAACGAAAGGAAGTAAGAAGTAGCTACAGCTGTAGAAACACGTGGGTTTGATGCTTAGAAGCAGGCGGACAAAACAAAACAGTCGGACATGGATAATTCAAGGTTAAGACGGATCTGCAAGTTAAGGGCGGGTAGAAGATGAAAGAGTTTGAAATGATTCGGTACGCAAAAACAAGGAGAACACCAGCATTAGAAAGAGCTATATCAGGACCAGTACTTTCTCCACGACCCCTGATTCTGGTATTTAGCCTCAAGTTCTATTGCACAGCAAATATTCATTTATTATTCATTGAACCATTATTTGTTCGCTGGGTTTAAAAATAAAGCATTATTTAAATTTCATAATTTTGCGGGATCGATTCGTTACTCAATGTTCGTTACAGATTCCTCGGTTCATCTCTCAATGCTTACGTACATGAATCGTGTTCGACCGTTTATCAGGAAGTGATTTAAATGAGCACGGAGATTACATAAGCGCACTCTCTTTTGATCTTCCTGTAAAACAATGATACGGTAATGTTCAAATTGAAATAATATTTACAATTTACACTTTTAAGCCTTTTTCAACATTTATTATTCCGCTTCAGCTCCCGATGTTTATGCTAGTTAACCGCTAATTAGAAAACGATATAAACGAGCATGAATCTCTTGAAAGATTTTTTGATGATTATTATTTTTATCGCTAAAGTCATTAAAGAAAAGTACTCAAGGGCCGCTACTATTGTTTCCTGTGCCATTAGTTTACCACTGGAGTAAAGCAAACAAACGACGTTTCATCTAAGCTATAACAGTAAACTTAGATTGATTAAAAAGCTGAATTTTTCGAAATACTTCTCCTATTTAAGTGTCTTAAAACTCGGTTCGTTTTACGGAGATTTAGAAATCCAGGAAGAAAGAGTCATATCTGATCAGTGCAAGCAGTTCAATATTGGGCTGGTTAGAAGTACATCAAAATCCTGTCCTCCAGGGCCTTTGAGGTGCCAGATAATGAGTTTTCTGTCAATACAACTCAGTGGCTAGATGCAAACCAGTGCTGCATCATACATTGGAGGAGGCTCAAAAGGTTGCTTCTGGGTTAAATTAAAAGACTTACAGACACGAAAGGCTGGAAATTCTTCTTCTCTATTTCATTTTTTTGCTATTAAAATCTAGGAAAAAATACACACAGAGCTTTCCCTTCACCCCACCTCAACCCCCCTATTGAACCTGTCTTGAAAACATACTCCTTAAATATTATACAGTGCATATACGTTTGGAAATTGTAGTTTAACACCGAAACTGGTCGTTCTCGCCTTTCTTATGTTTCTATGTACGCATTAAAGCGACGCATTCATTTGAATGGGGTCAGCAATACACTACATTCTACCACTTTGGCCATGATCTAAGTCATTCACTTTCAGTTCAACACCTGTTCATGTATGTGTAAGCTCGATCTCCATCCTCGAATTCCCTGTTCTCAAGCCGATCGTTATGTTTTCAGCATTCACTCTAAAAATCTTCATTATGGTCTTTTTCACAATTTCACGAATCTCTCGATATCGCCAGCAATAAACGAGAAGATTTACCGATGAGTTCAGGTAAATGAGAAAAATTGTTATATAGAAGGCCGTTATGAACGCCATACTAAAATCCGAAGCTACCAACAGGATTCCACAAAATATATTCGGTATATAACAAACGAGGAAGACAGCATACACGAAAAAGGCGTTATAAGCTGATCTCTTAGCTCGTACCACTCTCATTGTTTCCAAATCGTTCGTCACCTGAAATTGGCTATGTATTTTGTTTTGGTGATAACGCGCTACTTTATAAATCCGAAAGTATGCAACACTAGTGACTAGAAGACCCGCGACTTCTAAAACCACGGCTACGATGTCGTTGTAGTTTGGAAGAGCAATATAAACTGTTGTAATAAGACCACTGGTTAACCACCAAACCACCAAGACGATCACAACACTCTTAGTTGTCACGAACTCGTTGTAACGTAGATGCAGAGAAACGGCTAGGAGTCTATCGACGGCAATGGTGACTATGGACAAGAATGATGCCACTGTGAAAAAGTATGCAGACGACAAGTACATTGTTACGAAAGTCGGGCAAAGGAAGTCCACGTTATAGTTTCCGCTCGCAGCCTTGTCCAGTATCACTGCGATGATAACACCATGCATTGGTTGAACAAATAATCCCACAGCAAGATCAGAGAATGCCAGACTCAGGAACATCGCCTTTAGAGTTGTGGACATCATTGACGCTTTCCACAAAGCACGAATAACAAGGAGATTTCCGAGAATAGCCACAATGCAAAATACAAAGTTCGACACACAAAGAGACAAGAGAAAACGGTTCTCAAGTTCGGCCAGTTTGACAAGTTCTTTCAAACGTGTGTTACAGATTTGGATGGCCATACGGTAAATTTGACGCTCCACGAAATAACTATATATGGCAATCTAAAAAGTTAAAAAATGTATTTCGTCGCTTATATACCGCCCCTCTGTTATAGGTTTGAAATGAACAAAACATAAATTATGCAATGTGGATATGTGCTTGTTTACTGAAGTGAATGATTTGTTTACGATATCGTAAACTAATTTTTTATTGTTTGCAAAAAAGAATTTATCCCAACTTCTCATTTCAATTTCTTTCCATGGTTTTAAAATGGATTGAACCAAACACAGTAAAATAAACTAAAATATTTCTAGAGTCTTTTCTTTTAGTAGGGAGTGATAAAAGTAAGTAAACGCTTGCAAGGCTGATTTTTGCTAAAGCGCCTGCCTTATTTTTTCCTCAGGTGCATCGTGACCGCTCGTAAAAGGGCGTCGGACAACAAAATCCGGAACGTTTACAGATCTCTGACACAACACAAAGATCCACGAGAAACTCCCTCCACTGAAGAAAACCCTCACAAAAGAAGCGAGAATCGAATTAAAAGAAAACACTGCTACACCTGTGCACACAGTTTTTGTTTGTATGCGGACGATTGGTTTAATTAAAAACTGAAATGTTTGTTGTTAGAGTTTTGTTCTGACTATCGATTCAAGTTGATCGCTGGGATTTGAATAGGCTTATACCTTTTTAAGGAAGCAAAGAGTCGTCAGTATGCCATTTCCCACAACTACAGCGGGCTGAATTGGCGCAACAAAAACACTGCCAGTGAATGCACAAGCCAATTCATTTACTTAAAGAAGAGAAAAAAAAACGTCAATCAAACGGCATTTTGATAAAATGTGTTTTTCTGGCCGATAAAATACAAATTAAATTTTTTGAGTTTTTTTTTACCTTTTGTAACCAAAATATACGTAACGTGATATTTGGCACTTGAAGATTGTCATGAAGGAAATCACGAACGTCGCTTTCACATTGGGATAAGTGAGCCCCAGTGTGGTGAAGCCTATTTTTTGGCACAGGGCTACAGAGTTTTAGTCAAGGCCACGCAAACCTGCTATCTTTTCGTAACGTGGTTACCAATATATCTGCATCTCATAGAACCAATGGATTAAATTCCGTGCACTTTCATTGGACAAAGCACATCGCGTGGTGCAAGTAGGACGGGCATCAAACTATATTTGGGGTTTTGGCTGAGAAAGCTGATTTTTTTTTTTGTCAATAGGACAATTAACTAACACGGAACCAAGGCTACGGGCTCTTGGTCTTGTTTGGTGCGGAACTTGCTGCGCTCGGTCTGTTCTGTAAATACCTCGAGCAGATATTTTCCCAGTATGGTCCTTGCGCTTGGTTAATACCTAAATATCGTGACCTCACGTTTGGTTAATAACCCCTACTTGCAGCTGCTTGATGCGGCAAGATAAGCAACATGGTTTGTTTGTTTATTATACCAGCCCTTGCTACTCCATGCAGAACATAAAAGTGGCCAATCACTAGGCCTGATTTTACCTCCCAACTATTATGGAAATGACACATACAATATAAAACAAAGATTTGTAATTCTCACGAAGGCAAGTTTGGCTCAGCAACAAACAACAGATCCGAGTGTAAACCAAAATCAGCGCTGAATTTTTCTCCTAGGACTAAGCATGCATGGAGCTAATTTCTGCTCCAAGAAATTAGACGAATTGAATGCAATTGTTCAATCGCAGCCACCTTTAATCTTACCCATTTTACGTTTTTAACTTGCTTTTGAGCAAGAAAATTAACGAAAGTAAAGCAACATGACGTTTCGACGACTTCGAATTCATGCATTTATCTCACTCGACAATTGTTGAGTTCTTGTTAATCATGCCCTGTGGAAAGTCTCATCAATTCTCAACCCGCTTCTCAATCTTGCTTTCTCAGACCCGAGAATGGATTGTTTATTCAACCAATGTCAGCTGTAATTCTAGCAGTCGTTCTGAGAATGATCACGAATAACAACCAAGACTTTGAACGTTTAATTTCTGTCTTATAACTGGCATGTACACTGCCTATTTCCTTGTGGAAGCCTTTTTTATCACGACTGCTGCCATCGCTTTGGAAATACCTCTTGCCTTGTTTCTTCACCTAAGATATAAGGAACGTGTTGCACAAAAACGTGTTGGAATTACTCTGGCCCTTTTTATGGATCACAAGCGGTCTTGCAGTATTTGCTTTTCTGGCACTTCCAAGTCATAATGAGACGGTGGCCGTAACTATTAAAACTGCAGGACTTCTTGTAATAACTACAGCATATCTTTGCAAAGTTCTGCTATAATCAGATAGAGTGCCAAAGTCATGTTCAAAATAGACTCTTCCAGGCGTTCCGTTAGTTGTGGCCTAGCGCGAAAAACGGCGCGCTAAAAAATAGAAAAAGTGCGGCGAGAGGAAGTGAAAGAAAGCCTGTGGGCAAACTTAATAAAAGGCCGTTTCGGTATCCCAGGATCTGGTATATCTTCTGATTGGTCAATTTTGACAGGTTCTTTTTTAACAATCGAGCGTTACTTACGCACATGAGAAATGCGATATGGCGGTGTTCAGAGACCTTTCCACGAGTGACGCGGCGTTTCTCCTCTTGTGACCATAATGAAAGACCAAGTGGAAAGATTGAAGTTGCAGCAAAATTGGAGTTGCAGCAACGGCAATAGGTATTGAGAACACATCAACGAAGAAGCTGCAAGAACGGAAACTGCATTTGCGGTTCTTTTTTCGGTCTCTTGACCTTAATTCGCTTCGCTGAGTTTGACACCTTTGTAATTTTCCATGTGCTTATACTTTGTCTAGGCTCATGTCCATTGTAAGATATGTTTTAAAGTCTCTAAGTATTGGCTTTCGAGGGACATGTTGCTAAGTTACATTCTATATTGTTGACAACAGCTGAAAACCACAAGCCGGCGGTCATGTTACGGGTCCCTGTAGGCGGTCTATAAGTGGGCGGAAGGAGCTTTTGTTAAGTTTGCCCACAGGCGTTCTTTCGCCTTCTCTCGCTGTTCTTCTCCCTATTTTTTCGCTCGCCGTTTGTCGCGCTGCGCCCCAACTAACTGAACGCCTGGAAGAGGCTATGTTCAAAATGACTTGAGGTCAACAGTATTGCTGGAGATATTGTGAGATTCGTAATATCGTTAAACACACTGCAACAAAACTGGTTATTAATAACTACGTCACGACAAAATGATCATCAGTGCTAATAAGCATTCTTCAGTTATTTCTGTAGTTTGTTTGGAAGTAACCCACAGTTTGTTACAAATACACTTTGAAAACTGGAGATTTAAAGTCAATTTTCGAAGTGGATTGGCGTTTTCTTGTCTAAATAACTCTACTGGGCATGGTAATTAAAATAGCTGCACGACAGCGCCATTTGTTAGATCGTTTTCGAACGATGCAGGAATAAGTTAAAAGGCAGAAGTTGTTACGAGTTTCTGTCTCGCATCCGTACTGCGCACGCAAATTCACACGCCACGTCATGCATGAGCGCGCGCGCTAAGTAATAAAATGAACAATGGTAGGGCAGATGGCCATTGCTATAGCTCTGCCTGGATTTAACGATCTTGGTCGTTCGGTGACCCCTATTTTTCGTTCCAGAAACAGATTTTATTTACAATTATCTCCACATTGTCCAAAAATGACCAAAAAAATCAATGTGGGAAGTTTAAAAAGTTTCAAGATTTCTGTCCAAGGGACACCAAATCCTGGCATCTTTTGGCTACAAGGCGTGTGAAACTATGGTCGCTAAATGCGAACTTGTTCTTTAAGGAACCTCACCAGTTGACTAAATTCACTTAATAGGTCCACTTAAACAATATTTGGCAGAGAACATCTCACCTCAAAGTTCTAATTGCAATATTCTTGGGCTTACAACAGACACTGTGGCCTTATTCGCTGACGAAGCCCGATTTTTTCAGATTTAGGGTGTTCTTCGGGTCATGTTCTCTCCAAAACGAGTTCGGTGACCCCCAATTTTTTTACATTTTTGACATTACTAACTCATAATCTTACAGTGGTAAAAGTCTCAGAAAAAAAATCAGTGTTGGAAAATATTCGCGCTAACGTCCTTAAAGTATACCCGATCATTTGTTTCTGATCTCAGCCATTAGTGAAAGTGTCTAACTTTATTTTTGACCGTAGTGCGTTGATCACTAAGGATGGCTGCCCAGTCTTATTAGCCCATTAAGGTTGTTTCGGGCAGTCGTGTACTCATTTTTATTTCAAACTTATTTTTTTATACACAAATTTTAGGTATGGCTGCAAATAAAGTTGTTGTTGTTGCTAAGTCACGGTTTGTGCATTTTGAAAAGTTTAGCCTACATTTTTCAAGTTCGTCGTTTGTAATCCGTGTCAATCTTCTCCATCCTTGTTCCTTTATGGTTTAATATTATCTCTTAAGAGTTTTTCTATCTTGGTAAATTATTTTTTTCAGGTTTCGTTCAATTTAAATGTAATTTTGTACGTGGCCGAAAATTACTCAAAATGCTGTGGCTAAGCACCTTTAAAATTTAAGCTCATTTTTTAGCTGTCAGTCCCGGCAGACCCTCATTCCCTTTGTTGTTGAACATCAAAACCTACCAGTCTCTAACTCTTAACAATACTGGCATCAAAAAGTTTAATTAACATTTCCTTGATTAATTTTAAGAAATAATAAGATTTTACTGTGCCAGACCGTGAGGTATTCACTTGACTATCAATAAAGCTCGTCGAAGAAAACGTATTATAATTAATGCTTGTGATTATTTATATAGCGGTTCCCTGACGTGTTTAGAACTCACAGGATTTAATATGACATTGTTATAGTTTTTATTCATATACATGTTTTATTTAGAAAAGTAAAAAATTGAAATTGAAAGGTTTTGCAGTGCGCATTTACTTTTATTTTGACAGAACACACACTGTTTGCTTTCCATGACCCGGAGTGCGGTGCTACTAAGGCCCAGCGTTCTATTGCTACGCGGAAACCTTTATAATCAGTGAATGCCTGTTGCAAAGTGTAATTATTCAGAGTTTTATCAACCTAGCGTCAGCTTAAGAGTAACGTGGAACTTACCCTTTTGAGTTTAAACATGGTTGCCGAGTTCTGCAGTAAAAAACTACAGGAATTGATTGCCTTTGTTCAGTTCCAACCAGTCATAAGCTTATGTATTTGTGTGATGAATGTCCTGTTTTCGTTTGTGGCAACCATTGGAAACCTCCTTGTAATTCGTGCCTTGTGGAAAGCTTCGTCGATCACGGCAACATTAAAGAAGCTGTTCCTAAGCCTCGCTTTCTGTGACCTTGCAGTTGGAGTGTTTAGCCACCCGACGTTAGCTGTCACCATCGCAGTGCTACAGGATAAGGCAAAGAATGGACTCTATGCTTTTTTCTGCCCGACTGTTATCACAGTAGTAATGGCTCCAACGTTTTTGCTGCTGGGAGTTTCGTTTTCCTTGATTGCCGCTATCGCTGTGGACAGACTTCTTGCTGTGTCTCTACATCTAAGATATCAAGAACTTGTTACGGAGAAGCGAGTAACCATCGGTTTGACGGTTATATGGTTTAACAATAGTCTTCTTACATTGACTTTTATGAGCCTTCCCAGCCACAATGACTTGGTCACGGTAACTTGTCTAACTGTTGGATTGATTTTGGTAACGGTAGTATATTTTCGTATTTACCTAGTGGTGCGCTATCATCAAAATCAAATACATGGCCAAAATCAGATTCAAAATGGTCAAGCAATGCAAGCTGCCAGAGCAAAGAAGTCAGCTTTGAACGCTTTGTATGTCTATATCGTTTCCCTTGTTTGTTTCACACCAAACTTATTGGCTGGTATTCTGCTGGTAGTCGACAATTCAAGCATGCCTACTTTGGTAGCATACAGTGCTTCTGTATTTTTAGCTTTACTGAATTCGTCTTTAAATCCACTAGTCTACTGCTGGCGATATCGCGAGATTCGTGATACTGTGAAAAACACAGTGAAGAAGATATTTGATAGGAATTGAGTGGCACAGTAAGCACGAATAATTAAAATATTATCTCAATATTTCCAGAAACTGTTAATTAGAAGATGCAACTTTCTACAAATTACTTTAGGAAACAAAAATAGGGAAAGAACGAAGGAAACCATGTCAAAGGAAACAATGATTCAAGGCGTGTCAATAAAGATGAGGGTATTGGGATGGCCGCGTGGATGATCTCATCAGTAAATATAGACTGGGACGTAAGGACGTTCGCGCGAAAATTTTCTAGTCAATATGCTTTCTTAAAATTTTTACGGCAGTCACTAAGATAATGAGTAATGCAAAAAAATTAGGGGTCACCGTCTTAGTTTCAGGCCCCATTTATATGATCTCGGGTACCCGAGACAACCCTCCCCCTAAGGCAACTTTATCGAGCGTTGACATGTGAAAACGGTTTCCCTGCAGGCCGAGTCAAAGTTGACCCTGCCTGATTATTCGTAGCCCTTATTAAATGATCTAATCTGTAAATATCCCTCTTTCTTTGAGTTTCCCTCGGTCATTCAATCACAGTTGGTTTTGCCGAGTTAATTTTCACTTCTTTGGTAAAATTAAACCCTTAATCTAGGCATTTCGTGACACTTGCCAGGCCGAGAGTTATCCCGGTTAGGCGAGCCAAAGTGTTTATATGAATAAAAGTTGTCCCGCCTGCCAGGGTTACCCTGCCTGCCGAGGCGAGACAACTCACCCACCCGAGTTGTCTCGCCCCCCGAGACAGATTTGCGATCCTCTTGTAAACGGTTGGTTGAATTTTGCAAATAAATAAGTGAAAAGTTACCTCGGCTAGGGTAACCTGGGGGGGAGGGTTGTCTCGGGTAACCGAGACCATGTAAACGGACCCTCAGAGATAAAGCATGTGGAAAACTACCCTGATTTTGAAAAATTGGCGCACGTGATTCAGCACGGTCTACAGGGGTTTATAGTTTAAAATATCGAAGGTGAGTCAACGGAGGCAAACGATCTTGCTCATATTTTGTAGAAGTGGCTCTTTTGCATAGATAATCCCAAATGTTACCAACGTTTTCACAAAACTTAACCCTTCAAGAGGCATTTGAAACCGTCGCACAGATAAACAAAAAGCTAAAAAGAACGGAATTCGATGGTGCATTTTGCAAAAAATTCAAACTTCTAGTCGACAGATTTTCTTCATTTTCTCGCTAAACGTAAAAAATCGGTAGAGAAAATGATCCCTCAAAAGAAAAATAGGGGTCACCCAACGTCCAAGATCATTAAATCCAGGCAAAGCTATAGCAATGGTCATCTGCTCTATCATTGTTCATTAGGGAGTTCAAGTAATGTCGACGGCGACGCCGAGGACGACGCCTGGTCAAAAATTTATTCATATTTCACCAGCGAAATTCGCCATTGTTTGGAACTGTTCAGTACGCCGATGGCTCTAAAACCGCGCTCAGGCTAAATATGCAATGACGGCATTCAGTTCCAAATGGACATACGAAAAATTAGCCGTTGTCGTTCGCGTTCCTTGGATGACGCAAAACTTAGTCATTTCATGTTCTTGTTTTGTAGAGGACGGCAAAGAAATGTACAAAGATTTTTAAGGCACGTGCACAGCTATTGTTTTTCTCATTAAACCTTTTGTTTGGTGATGTTCTCGTTGATGTCGTTGTCGTGGCTTGCTTAAGCTCCCTATTTTAATATATAGATTTAGCCAAGCGTAAAAGCGGAGTTCCTGTACCGGGTTGTTAGAGCCCGATTAAGCTAACCCAGGATAAGCGAGAATTTTGATCTGAGTTTTGCAACTTTGCGGTAAGGTTTTCTGTATATTGTTTGCCCTTCTGTTTTGAGTTTGAATAATCCAAAAAAAACTACGCAAAACAAAAGCAGTAAAAAACATTTGTAAATAAGAAAAATTTATACTTTGGTTAACTTTTAATCCTGGGTTAGTGTTAATTGGCTTCCCAACAACCCGGCCCCGTTTACAAGTTAATCTGATGTGAGCCCGCGATCCAATCGAAAACAAGTTCTTAGTCAGCGGTCAACTTCAAAAAAACCACGTGAACTCGATGTGCTATAAACTTGAGCACGCGATATGGTCGCGTGATACCTTGTTTTGTCATAAACAATTGAGTAATATTAAAACGCAGAAGCAATTGACTATAACATGGATGTCCAATATCAAAGACGGACGTTATAAACCAAGGCGGAATGTCTCTTTCAACCTATTAGCTGGAGCGTGGCCGCCATCTTGGACAACTCCGCCGTCGCCCTCGCCGCCGTCGTGCGTACGCGCCCGCGAGCAATACCGCTAGCCATGATAACCATGAGAAAATCAATTCATGGGTTCGCTTTTCCTTCCTATATGAATATGGGGCTCCGCTTGGTGGCCCTTCGGACCGCCGAAGCTCCGCTATTACTTAGCGCGCACCCTCATGCATGACGCAGTAAACTTTGACAATGTTATGACGAAATTTATCATCAATAAGAGGACAGACGCATAAAAAACTGACGTCAATTTGTTTTTTTAAAATAACAAGACCCCAAAATGGTCAAATGCCGAGAATAAAAGATGCCGTAAACAAAGATAAGTGAACATTCTCAATAGCTTTTCTCGGTTTTTGATTTGCTACTTAAAAAAGTCCATAAAATCTCATTGGTTAAGAAGTTGACAGTTTGACAGCTGAAAATTGAACTTGAAAGCTTGCATAAATTAACATTTCATCCGTCTGTACTCTTATTGATGTTAAAAATTAGCCAATCAGCGCGCGACAAATTAGACAGTAATTGTAAAAACTGTTATAGTTTAAAACATTTGCAATCGATAAAAATAAAATGCTTCAAGTTGCTTATCAGTGTGACTCAGATCTTATTTTCGATTTACCAAGGAAAACTATAGAGAACGTGACATTGTATTGAACGATCAGCTGCCCTTCAATTTTTATCTCCTTATATTACTTTTCCTGCTGAATATAAAAGGTCATATTAACTTGGGGGACAACTGTCAATAAAAAGCATATTGTGACGGCTTTAATTAGACACTTCCTGTAATGCTATATGAGCAATATATCGTATGCAATTAAATTTCTCCGCCTAGTGCCTTGAGCTGCTTATAGTTGAAGCCTGCCTTAATAAAACCTTGTTAATTTGAGCGTCTTGTAATTAAAGTCACTCTTTTGGCCGAGGAAAAAGTTTAGTTAGTTTCTTATCATTGATTAGATCACCCTTTCACTATATGACCCAAGGGTTGTCGTATTAACAAGGTTCCATTCTATTTAACTTTGAAGAGGTCTCTTTTGAAATTGATCTTTGTAACAAAAAGAAGTGCGTTGTTACCCAGATTTTGAAAAAAAAAACTTCTTTTGTTTTCTTTTCTCATACCCAGTTAAATTAATAAAAACTTTTCCTCTTACCCGATTAAATTAATTAAAAATTGGTCAACCACTTGGCCAGACTACAGATGTCAATCTCTGATCCTGTAAATGATTACAAAACAGAGACTGAGGTCTTTAACAGTCTTAGTACATAGAGCACGACGGAGCGCTAACGTCAGTCACAACCATCTTCGAGGCTTGAAGGTAAACATGGTCAGCGCTGAATTCTGTGGTAAAAAATTGGAAGAGTTGGTTATCGTTATTCGATTTAAGCCAATGACCTATTTAAGTATCTGTGTTTTAAACGCGCTTTTTTCCGTTGTGGCAACACTTGGAAATCTTCTTGTTATTCGCGCCCTGTGGAAAGCCTCGTCCGTTACATTAACTTTAAAAAAGATGTTCCTGAGTCTTGCTTTCTGCGATCTTGCGGTTGGATTGTTTAGCCAACCCGTGTTAGCTGCACTGTACGGAGTAATAGTAAATAAGGCAGCGAGCGGAAATTATGACTTTGATAGCTACTGCCCGGTTATTATTACATTGGTCATGGCCCCTACGTTTTTTCTGCTTGGAGTTTCGTTTTCCATGGTTGCCGCTATAGCGGTGGACAGACTTCTTGCTCTTTCTGTTCACCTAAGATATCAAGAACTTGTTACAGAGAAGCGAGTCAATATTGGTTTGGTGGTCTTGTGGCTTTCAAATGCTCTTTACACGTTTGTCTTTATGGAACTTCCCAGCCATAATGAATTGT
>Ga0126339_10001264_pt1 | contig 16846 bp, 12 predicted proteins | sample OrbTmetagenome_2_FD_92532 | JGI IMG/M metagenome (GOLD analysis project Ga0126339, IMG submission 92532) | Coral microbial communities from Petempiche,Puerto Morelos, Mexico - Orbicella T R C metagenome | ecosystem: Host-associated > Invertebrates > Cnidaria > Coral | place: Petempiche,Puerto... | reverse complement strand
CAAAGAAATATCACACAAAATAAAGGCTCGAAAGTTCGAACTGTCAAAAGAATGGTAAACTCGATTTCTTGACATCCTGAACTAAACTCAAATTTCTTGAACTGTGACCAATTTCAATCCTTGTAATACTGCATTTTATTTCGAAACTACTGTTTTTGCTCTGCTCTATAGCATTTTCTATCCAACTAAACTGTATATATATTTGGTGCCATTTGGCGATAGTGCCATGTGGCGAAGGTGGTAATAAGCTGAGTTAAACTTTGCTCTGTCGGCATGACAACGTTTCTTTATGCCCTTGACGGAGGCAGATCTTAACTGCAAAATGCAAAACACAACAGTGTGGACTATACAAACTAGTACCAGCTTAGTTCGTGCCGCTTGAAAGCAACATGATCAACAATACTTAGATTGCTGATGAACATGTCGAAATGGCTTCGTAAACTTGAGCCATTTGAAATTACTCACTCCATTACTACAAACAACATAATACAATACACTACACTTCACAAAGCTTCTTACCGACAATATTAAGCTTCATAGGCAGCTGTAAATGTGTTTCGGAACCTGCAGAAAGATCCGGTAAAACACCCTCACGATAAAAGTCACAATCGATACGTTTCGAGCTTTCACCTGGCCAACACCGTCCCGTCCCCTAGTAAAATAACCTCAGAGGACACGGTCACAACGCATTTTCATTGGAGGAAACAACAACACATACAATTGGTCAAAAGGTGTCAGACCTGTCTGCCACGCAGGACGAAAGTACAACGCTACAGGCGTCTTCTCATTTTTCCCCTCCCCCATCCCCCACCGTCTAACATGGCGGTCTAAAAAGGCGCTCGCAAGGTTGTAACGCTAACTCGCCCCAATAAGACGCCTGCACTGCAGGCTAGATTTAGCCAAGCCTAAATGTGGAGCACCTTGGCCGGGTAGTTCAAATCCTGACTAAACTAACCCAGGATAAGCGAGAATTTTGAATTGAGTTTTTATTAGCTTTGCGGTGAGGGTTTCTGTTTACATTGTTTGGCCTTTTGAGTTAAATAAATAATCTCAAACAACAAACATAAGCACTGAAAAACATTTTTATACAAGAAAAAGTTATACTTCGGTTAACTTTTAATCCTGGGTTAGTGTTAGCCGGTTTCCGAACAATCCGACCCTGAGTACAAAAAGTTAACCTGACACGAGCCTGCGATCGAATCGAAAAACCGTTACTTCGTCAGCGGTCAACTTTAAAAAACACGTGACCTCAATGAGCTCTAAACCTGAGCCTGCAATATGGTCACGTGATACTGGTCAGCGGATGGCTTGTTTTGACAGGTGTGAATTAACCATAACATCCCATAACATAGATTTCCAATATCAAATATGTACGCTGTAAACCAAGGCTGCATGCCTCAGTCGTATGACCGCCATGTTACGCGATGTGGTCGTTGTTTTTCGTCGTTGGACGCCCGCGCCCGCGATCCACGCCGCTAGCAATGCTGACCGTGAAAAAAGAGTTCTTAGTTTCCTACTTCTATGCATGCATGTAGTTCTGTTCCTATAGTCATGGGACTCCGCTTGGTGGCCGGCCCCTTCAGGCCGCCGGAGCTCCGCTACTAAAACAAACAAAAAAGTTCCATTATTTAGTCACATTTGAATTGTGACTGGTATGCGTAATAAATAGTGGCAAAACTACACAGAAAAACGGTGTCCATGATTTCAGAAGAAGACATTCTCGCAAAATTCACGGTGCCAAGTTTTAAGTTCAACAGTTTTCACAAAAGTTTTAAGTTCATCTCTGCACTGTGGTGCTATTTTACAAAAGAGGAAAAGTTCTCTTACCAGTTCCAGGTTGTGTTAGTATATCCACAAGATCAAAACGATGAATCCCTTGGAGAAGTTCTCTAACACAGAGATGAGACAGTTCTCCGTTGTTCTCTAATTCTTCAAACAAGTCTAGACCATCTTTGATCTCTTCATATCTATAACCATCCACTTTCCGTTTGTTTCTGGCATCAAACTTCAATTTGCGCACCTCATCTTCTGACAAGGAGCGGGAAACTTCTAGCAGTTTCACTCTTTCTGCGAGTTCAGCAAAATCTTTACAAAAGAGGAAAACAAAATACAGTACTTCATTTCCATATGTAAGAACTAAGGGTAATGTGAATTGTTTGGCAACTAAAGAGCCAAGTTCAGACTGGATATCAATTGTAATAGCAGAGCAATCAATAGCAATCACTCTAAGTGTGACAACAGTAATCACATTACCTGTTTTAATCCGGTTAATAAGGTCCAGTCTACACTTTTATATTTATTTGGACGCTACTGTTGAATTGTGACTGGTATACGTAATAAATAGTGGCAAAACTACATAGAAAACGGTGTTAACGATTTGAAAAGAAGAAATTCTGGAAAAATTCATGGTGCCAAGTTTTAAGTTAAACAGCTGAACTGTTATCTTTGGAATAGAGAGAAAAACAGACTGACAACTGAATCTACTCCGACAAAACTACACAATTTAATTAATTAGCCAACAGAAAATTTAATTAGCCCTAGTTATTTGGTTCGCAAAAGGATGATACGCTTGAGCTCATTAACACAAACTGGCATGAGACATTTTTACCCTTAAGGTGATTCCACTTAAAAATTTCTCAAACTTCATCCAGTTGGTATTCATGTCATGTATATTAGAAACATAGGTACAGAAAGCGTGCAAGAGATATTTTTTGTGAATGAAAAGCCCCTGGAGGTAGCAGAACTCACTCTTAACAGTTATGTTAAGGTTAATCCAACAAGTTTGTTTGGTTACGATGTACAGCACACAAAAAATTAGAATTTGTTTGACCGTAGGTGTAGCTTACAAAACTTTCTTTAGTTCGTATTGTGTGATCATCGATTGTCCAGATGAGGGTAGTTCTGAAACAACAACATAACAACTTATACTACAAACTTAAGGATTGCCTGCGTGCGCACATGCCCTGTACTACCTAAAGACGTGTTCTTTACAGCATTAAAATCCAAATATTTTTAAGCAGAGTTTTAATCTTTTCTTCAAATCGAGATATATTGTTGATAACCTTGTGTAATTCAAATTCATGCATTAAAAAGTGGGGGTCACCGTGCTCGTTTAAGAGAAAACGAGCATTTATTTCGCTGTCGAGCTTAGTTTCGGGGAAATCTCTTACGTTTTGTGCGCTAATGACGCGAAAATCGTGCGCAGTAGAGATGCGCAATGCAATACAAAGGAACCACCTTAAAAGAAATGTGAGTATTCTTGTGCAAAGTGTTACTAGCAACACTTTGCGATACCTGCACGTGACAAAATTTTTCGTTACAAAAAATCATTACTGAAATTATAACAACAAAAGGGAAACTAATCTTTTACTCAAGTGAAGAAGAAGGCAACATTCCAAGCGCCGTCAAGTCAAAACTTAGTCCGATAATAATCACTGGCTAATGCCGATTACAAGTCAACAAAGCAGCCTTTCCCTGTAGAAAGGTCCTTACTGAAGCTTCGAAGTAAACAAACCAGAAAAACAACCAATTTTCCAGCTCTTTGCTGATGTGGATTTTTTTGCAGCACTCAAAGCACCCAAACTTTCTGAAAGATATTAACTTTCTTCTCTCCCCCAGGCATAATGGCGCGTGCTATGTCCCACGTGATTTTAGTCAGCCAATCGTATTGCTCGGTTAACCTTGGCGGGAAGATTCCCGCGACAATTTTGCTATTTGTGTAGTCTGCGGGAAGATCTTCACAAAAGAGATTTGCCGGATGCTGTCACACACACAAAAAAATTTCAAGGCCAAGTGAGCGTTTACATTTCGGCCAATTTTCGGAGTTTGCCATCGGAAGATCATCGCTGAGTGATATTCACTGGAATCCGGAGAGGTGATCGTATCTATAGACTTCTAATTAAAATCATGCAGAAATTTCAAAACAAAGAAGCTACACACCCAAAAGTCAACAAAAATCTTATCCTTCGCCTAATTAAAGCACGTTACAGCATTCGGCTAGTCATCGCCATTAAAAGCTCCAGTTTGTCTAGACGCGATCAGCATGTTTATAGATAAGCTAACACGCGTGGGATTTCGTCTTCACGCCTCGTTTTCAACACGCTGAACTTAAGATTGAGTCTTTATTAATATTAAAACTTTAACTAGATATGGCTCATGATCGCTCACGATAGTATTATAACAGCAGTTGCTTCCAGGGTCAACCATGAAGTAGTTCAAGAACTGGTTTAACGCACCCTCACCGGCATTTGCGTTTCGGTCACGAGAATGTTCAGTTCTCGGCGAGAATTTCTATGCAAGAACTTTTTCTCGTCGAAAATTTAGTTCTCGCCGGGAATAATACCAAGATTTTGCTTCCTGGCAGGATTCTTGCCTGGATCCTGGAGGAGATTTTTTTCTTGAAAGGATCCCGACGAGGACAGATTTCTCGGTGGGGTTCTTGCCGAGATGCACGGTGGGAATTTTTCCCGGCAAGGATTCCGCCGGGAAAACTAGCCTCCTTGGCGGGATCCCAGTACCTATTTTCAAAGGGCAGTGACTTTTTAATTATCACCAACTTGGTATCATTTTAAAGCTTACCATCTTCTCAGTCCACCTCATTGGCTTCTACACCCACCTCGATGCAATTACTATTTAAACATTCACACCAACATCATGCTTTTAAATAATTACATACACACTTATTCCTTCCGCTGGTTGCCCATCTGTAATTGTTTTGGAAAGAACTTCTGAGGCTTCTGAAATGATGACTTATACGTTTAAACTGATAACAACTATCCGCCGTAACTAGGGATGTGAAATGTACACTAACATTACTGTTATCATGATGGACTTGCCTTTCTCCATTGGGGAGTATTCGCAAGTGGGCTTCTGACTAGAAAGTGGTTTAAACTCTTCCTTTTTCTCCTCATAAAAGAGTAAGTATCCACTTTGCTATTAAATGGACAAAAGTGTGTTACAACAACCAATTCATTCCCTCATTCCTAAAGAGTTAAATACTAGATTCGTATCTACAGCTATTGTCAGAATCACCAATAGCGGAGCCCCATACCCATATAGGAAAGAAAAGGTAACCCATGAATTGATTTTCTCATGGTTATCAAGGCTAGCGGTATTGCTCGTGGGCGTGTACGCACGACGACGGGCGGCAGAGCTGCCCAAGATGGCGGCCATACTCTAGCTATTAGGTTAATAAAGACATGCAGCCTTGGTTTAAAGCGTCCTTCTTTGATATTGGACAGCCCAGTTATGGTTAACTGACTTCTCAAAACAAGGTATCTGCTGATCAGTATCACGTGACCATACCGCGGGCTCAAGTTTATAGCTCATCGAGGTCTCATGTTTTCTTAAGTTGACAGCTTACCAAGTGCGGTTTTTGGTTGAATCGCGGGCTCATGTCAGGTGAACTTGTTGTAAACAGGGCTGGGTTGTTTGGATGCTGGTTAACGCTAACACAGAATTTAAAGTTAACCAAAGTATAAATTTTTCTTGTATAAAAATGTTTTCTATTGCTTTTGTGTTGTGTAGTTTGAGATTATTCAAACTCAAACAATATACAGAAAACCTCACCGCAAAGTTACAAAATTCAAATGAAAATTCTCGCTCATCCTGGGTTAGCTTAACCGGGTTTTGAACAGCCCGGCCCAGGAGCTCCGCCTTTAGGCTTGGCTAAATCTATATATTACATATACATACTTCCAGCATGGCTGTCACATAGTTGGCCTTTGAAATCTTGTCATCGTTAAACAGGTGCCAACATCCGTGCAGCTTTATCAATGCGGTGTCTATATGCATAAATAAAATGATTAGTTCTGAATAGTTCAAATTATTCTCTAACTTGTTGGCAACAATCACAGTTCCAAATTTAAATGAACTTTACTTACAATGGCCTGACTTGCTAGTCACACCATGATGTAGCTGAAATAACAAATAATTTCAAGGAAAATTGTTAATTGCCTAATGAAATAAAAGTTTCATTACAGTTTCCCTAGCATGGTTCACTATTAAAACTCTTCAAAGGACGCTTTTGGTCATACTTACGACCGCTCCCACTAAACGGTAGGAAGGATCAAGTCCAGACTGAACGGAGTATACAGATGAAATGTCCATCTCTCTACACGGGATAAAAGAGAATGTAAAGACTGAAAGCAATTTAACAAACACTCCATAATTAAATAACATGGCAAAGGAAATTTTTTAGAAAAAAAGAACGATGCATCCAATCTTACTGTGCCACTTGAATTTCTCTGTTCAGTTTCTCTCCACCTTTATCAAATCTCATGAGCTGGATTATCAAGATCTGTGGCTTATCTAATATAGATGACCATAGGTGATGCATTTTATCTTCTTTACATCTGTTACAGTGTCTGAAACAGAAAGTCCACATTACTTTTTTTAAATTGGGAAAATGATTTAAGATACAAATGTAGTTCATGCGATTTTGGCATGTTAATGTGTGTGGAAACATTTTCTAATACTCACAATTCCGATTTAGTGTCTCCTTGTGGACCTATCTTCAGAATGCAATCCTGCACACTATTGCAGTCTTGCACTGATACCGACCAGACAAAGTGAAGCCACGTCTTAATGTCATCTGTCACCTAAATAATTATTCATGTAGATAATTGCATGATCAGCCAAACAAGATTATGAACATGAACATTTGTGATATTAATCAGTAATGTTAGACCAGGCTGTTCAAAGCATGCAATAAGATTTGCCTATAATTCAAACAGAACAACTAATATGCTATATATTGAATATGCTATTGGTTAGAAAAATATTTGCTCACAGCCAACCTGGTTACACTGTGTACATTTCCTTGTGTTTTGAATCACAGCTCGTAGTGGTGTCCACCGCGTGTCCTGAAAAAAAAAACATGAATGACGGATTTTATTCTTGTCTTGCAAAGTGATGTATTTTACAGTTGAAGTGATGTACACTCACCTTAGTAACAATACAATTTAACAGCTGCACAAGGCCTTCGTGGGCATCATGTTGGTGACCTGCCAACATGCTGGGATTCCGATAATGAAATGTTCTCTGTTGAGATTAAATTACAGTTGTATCGATCATTACGTCTCTATTGCATTTAATTCATTTTGTAGTTGGAAGTCTCCACAACAGGCTTACAGTGCTATGCATGGTACCGTTGCCACTCAAGAAAGCTTTTGATTGAATTTTGACATCTTTTTGACAATAATTAATTAACAACATTTTTGCTGGCCTCTGTTTGGCTTCCATTTGACCCCACCAAACAAAGCATGGAAATTCACTGAATTCAGCATTCACTCTTGACTGAATTTAAAAAGTCTCAGCCTGCAAACATTTGAAACAAGCAGGAAGTTGTCACAATTTGATTGGCCATTTCAAATAGAACCCATCAGAAGTCGTCAAAAACAACCATGTCAAAAAGGTATCAAAAACAAATCCAAAACTTTCCTAGGTGGCAACGGTAAGGCACATAGTACCGAAATATCAAACACATGGAGGAGAGTGATCCAGTGCTCTAAATACTTTTAAAAGTGTTTCACTTAGTGGCCATTACCTTTCTTGTTGTTTATCGGCATCAGCCATGATAGAAAGAAATTGAAGGGCCACATGCCTGTCCACCTTGTGTCAAATTTTAGGCCTTTTTTTTTCTGCCGAGGTTCTGATTTGCCTCATCCTTGGTAAATTGACTACAAATTATATTTTAAACACTGACCTGGACCATTTTCACTTGTACAAAGTCAAAATCATGAGTAAGAAGGAAAATGAGAAATGGAGTGGAAATCTGGGAAACATTGATTGCTCACATCTGTTATTGTGACATGAAACACAACATAATTATGAGATCACTCAAGTGCCAAAGGAAATACCATCAAACAGAAAAGAGAAGCGATGCTCTTTCAAGAGCACTTAAAAGTGCTTTTTTTATAGTACCTTGCATGCCTATTTGGTGGTTGAGAGGCATCATAAAGCTTTGATAAACCCGTAAGTCATCAAAATGTTTTAAAGAAGCAAAGCATGTTCTGATTTCCCAACGTAGATAAAATTGAGTTATCAGTGTTTGAAGTCAGATTGATCCAGGGGACAAAGTTCAAGAAAAAACCCCTCTTGTGAGTTGCAGCCCATTTGCCAAGTATTGCCGGTGTCAAAGTTTGGAAAGTGAGAACTGATTTTAGAGTTGTAAAATATGTCTTGCATCAACCATCATCATCTTTTCCCATGAATGAGTCAAAGAGACCCTTCCCAGTATGCATTTCGATCACCTTCTATGGACCTTTTATGGCCTATTTTTTTTTTTAAACAGCAATAATTAGAAGTAGAAGATATGGATTTGTTGAATTTATTGATACAGGGCGTCCTGCAGATAATGGCCAACAAGTAGCAATTGATCATAACAGATTATTGTGATTTGTAGTGCTTCGAAATTCTGGGATCAGGGGACAGAACTTTAATCTCAAGAGCTTTGATCGTGAAATCAACATTTTATTGTTTTAAGTAAAAGAAAAAATAGGCAGTCGAGGACTGCATATGGCTACCTCGGATACAAACGATTGGCTGAACTCCTCGTTTTGATAAGAAATCACAATGGATTTCAAGCCAACTCGTGATATTTGAATTGAATCAAAAAGATTGTGAGAAGTGGGTATGTTCATGACAGGCATAAATTTTGCAACTATCATTCAGGGCCATTCCAATTTTTATCCACACCCCCCCTGTTGACAAAACTTTCTGAAAGGGTAGAAGGAATAAGTCGAACATTTCCAAAGGTCATGAGGATGTTTTTGAGATTTTCTGAGGGTCAGTATTGGGAAGATCTAAAATTTCTATACAATCACAAGGTTACCTTGCATTTTTTTCCGAGGGGTCTTGAAAATTTGTGTTGGCACTTTGATCTTTTTCTAAAGGGGGTTGGCAGTCAAATGACCTCATCAATAGGGGGGTGTAGATATTAAATGGAATGGCCCTCATTTACAAATAATCATTAAGCTTATTTAGATGGAATGCTTGGGCTGTTTTGATTGTTACTACTGATAAAGAAATAAGTTGCAACAAAAAACTAAATGTGTTATATACATGTACACAGTACTTCAGAGTTAAAGATCTATCAATAATGAGCTTAATGTCTGTCACATGGGACAAAATCCACATTTTATTTTATGTCTCCTCGCCTTTAAAATTACCCTAGCAAGTCGAATGCTACTCTGATATTGATGGTTCTGTCCTTGGAACTTGAGTTATTACAATCATCTTCATTCCTTCATTGCACTAAAAAAAATACTTTAATCAGAGGATTGAAATTACTCACACGAGAGCAGGCCCCAAACTGACCAGAATGGCGAATGACTGAAAAGTTTTAGAGCTGCAAACCATGCGTTTTGTCAGATCACTTTTATGAGTACGCGCCAAGCGATATCCTGACCTGGTAGAGATCTGACCTCAGTGGAGAGTGAGAAAGAATTGAAAACCTGTCTAGCATCGAAGAAAATATTCATGAATACATGTTGATAACATGGCCAGTAAAGCAAGTTCTTTGGTTAGCAAACTGAGTGATTTCCCATTTGAATGTGTAATTGCTCGCTGTAAGTTCGCTGTGCAAATTATTTTTCGCTTTATACACCCACCCTTCTTGTATACCAACTAGCCTTGAATTTGGGAGCACTTGTTCGACTCCAAACATGAAAGATCACTTCATTGCTTTGGCAGCCTTTTGTAATGACCCATCAACTGACTGGGACCGTCAATGCTCTGATTGGCCACAAAAACTATCCAAGGATTACGAGTGGATGAAAGCAGTTTGATTTGCTAAAAAAACCATCTGAAGAATTTGGTTACACAGAAGGGCTATGAAAACTATCCAAAGATTAGGGTTCTGGACTGACCTACCTACAAAGATGATGACATTAGTGGCTAAGCCTTTTCGAGGTCAGTAGCCACAAGAACATCTCTACAGTTGCACTTTGACGTGAAATCAACATTTTCCTATTTTTTTAAAGGGAAATCAACATCTCTAAGCTTTGGTGTTGACGTGAAATCAACATTGTACTGTTTGTGGAGGTTGAGGTTGCCCACTGACATGAAATCAACATTTTGTTGTTTTTTTCAGACTGTTCACAGCCCCATATTTTCTCACATTTATATTCGATCGTTGAACATTCCGATAGAATTGCAAGTGAACTGGATGCCAGCACAAAATGGGAGACTTGACAGGGTAGGGGGTGGGGACTTAAAAAAATAGAGGGGCTGTAGACATCTTTGGAAAAAAGTGAATTCCCCGTTTCAGCAGAAATGGGACATTCCCATTGGTTGAAAGGTGACAAAAGTGTCATCACCTTGACAATGGACAATCGTGATTGCATCCAGGCGCATTTTGCAGTTTACAGCAGTTGACATGTTTGGCACATGCCGGGATTCCTAATGGAGTGGTTGTTAGAATCCTGTTCAGAGAAACTTCCACATGCTGTTTTGCTCAAAGATGAACAGAAAGAGGTTGTTTTTCATCTTCTTCGGTCACAGGACATTGTTACAATTTTGCGTACCAGCCTTGGGAAATCTCTGATATATCAACTCTACGCAATGGCAAAAGAAATGCAAATGAATGTAATTGTTGTTGTTCTCATTGTTTTGCCACTCAAAGGCATCACAAAGGAAGAAGTAATTGAGATGGAAAAGCTTGGGATTCCTTCCATCATTATGTCAACAAAGGACGACATGCTTCTGCCAATTAAAAGGCTTGTTTTTGGTACAGCAGAAGACTTCTGAATGCAAAATAAAATCCAAAACATGTTGAAGAACAAAGATTCCCTGCTACACAATAATTACTGTGTCACGCTTGTGTAACACCTTCGTGTTTAGGCTCAACAAATAAATTTTCTGTTGATATATGAGACGCCTTCCCAAGTGGATAGCAAAGGAGCAAGCGCATATCCTACAAAAATCAAAAGGAATGCTCGATTTTGGCTTTCTACCCCTTTTTGCAGGTTTTTTTGAGTAACTGTCATCTGAGACGACATCCTCAACACCCGCACAAGTGTTGTTTCTTACAAGCTCAACTTGTAATCAATCAAGGTTACTGTAGACCTTCAAGGGTCTATTTTGTTTGCAATAATTTTTTTGCACCAAATTCAAGGCTTCTACTTTATCTAAATTTTGCAAAAAATGTATATTTTAAAAACTTAAAACGCAAATGAGTTATTCACAATAACGTAAATTTTTAAAACGAATCAATGAACCGTAAACTGTGATAAGCCAATTAAAATGTGCCAACCTTTGAGGTGAGCAAGAAAAATTTTCGCAGCAACTAATCTCATCCGCAGAGTCATATTTTGCTTCTTTTGTTTGTCCCTTATGTACGTCTTGCAGTTTCTCGCACAGAAATCTTCGCTTTTGTTGATTGTTTAAGTGATAAATTAGGCGATTTTGCACGGTCTTTGTGTTCCCACATTTGAATGGAAGTGCAAATTGCAAGGATCTGCAAGCGAATATTTCATCGATGCCCTGCTCTAACTTCTTCTGACACAGAAGCTGATTGTCACGGAATTACCAATGAATTTAAACACTGATATCTGACAAAGCAGCCTCTCCAAACGAAGAGTGTTTTTCCATATTCTAGTAAAACAAACAGGCTGATGAAATATGCGTTTAGAATTTTTTAAAAATGTGCAAATATCCTCACTCGACTCAGTAGGTCTGTTCAAGGCTATTCTGCTATCATTCCTCTTTTTTTTCCCTTTTCCTTCTTTACCATTTATCTGCTGATTTGGTTTGTAAGTTGCTGAATGTTTCACGGCAGACTTCACTACTCCCAATGTAAGATATAAAGATATACTAAACATTGCACATTCATTTCCGCGAAGCGTTACTGTAGCCCGCAGGGGAGTTCAAAGCTGTGTTTCATTGGTTGGCAGCATGGCCAAGTTGACAACCACTTCAGTGAGGTGTGAAAACTGTGAATTTCTTTCGAGGCCGAAAAATCAAGGTTTATTTTTTTGTGAATTACCTCTATTCAAACGAATTAATAGGGTATGTAGATTTATTGGATTTTAACGAAACTTGGCCAAAATCTTTGTCAGATATTAGCGCACCAAAGGGTGTGAGGCTTTTGTGAAAATAGAAATATTTTTCCTGTGACGTCCCATTGAGTAACAGCAGTCAGAAAATTTTCTATTGTCCAACTTTAAAAGGGATTTCCTGAGCAACCAATAGAAATATCGAAAAAGCCTCACACACTTTGTTAGCCTATCAATTCCTGATTGATAATGTCCAGTCAGTTTGGCTGTCTGCGGTAACACAAAGGCTGGTAATTCAGCTTAGCAAGTACAGTCATTTTTGTGTTTAAAGGCTTGTGCGTGCCTATCAAAACAAAAATAGCAAAATATATTGTTATTTTCGAAATCTACAGTTCATTAGCTTTACAATGATATATAGTTTACCCTGGTTTTCTTTAAAGCAGCGCATAAGGAAAGCATTTTTCTGAAGGCACCCCTGAAGGTCTACAGTAACCTTAAACAAGCAATTTATATTGGTCCAATCTACCTAGTAAATTATTAGTCAAAAAGCAGAACTGTTAGCAACAAGGTGATAATGGGAGGAGGAGCCTAATAAAACCACTTTTTTCCAAAGATGTCTACACTGTACAGTCGCTTTATTCTTTGTTTGGCTCGCTTTGCCTGTCTCCCTGCTTCCTGCCCCCCACCCCCACGTGCTTCACGCTCACTTCCCTTGCTTTTTCTTTGGCGTGCGTCGAAAAATGGAGAGGCTGTAAACAGTCAATGTTTTTTTATGTGAAAACATCTCTGAGCTTTCGCTTTTTAACTGAAAAAAGCATCTTTGAGGTTGCCGGTTGATATGAAATCAACATTTTACTGTGTTTTTCAAGTGAAAAAAGCATCTTTGAGGTTGCATGCTAACGTGGAGTCAACATTTTGCCATTTTTGGAAGTTAGCGAAGACAAAATTGTTGTTTTCAAAACTTGAAGTGAGACAAACTTAAGCTTTGCTTTGTTGAACAGAAACTTGCAGCAAGATATAACCTAAAATTTGACATAAGGTGGATATGCATATGGCCATTCGATTTTAACCTTATCCCCCCCACCCCCCCCCTCAAAAAAAAAAAACTCCTTGAACATTATCATGAGTTTAGCACTAACCAGTGAAGCAGATGGATCAATGGGCCTCAGCTGTTGAGTTTGATTGAGTGTAGCTATCAATGTGGCCAGAATGTCTCCTGGTAAGGTGGTAACTCGTAATGTAGCTATGAAAACAGATTGAGTGGATTAGCGATGCCATAAAAAATGTGATCAATCCACAATATAACTTACCAGATAACCATGCTCTAAAAGAACTATGTGCCAATACTTGTACAGGGGCATTAAACCAACAGTTGTTGTCAATGTTTTCCAGTCCAGCATAATTAGCGGAGGAAAGACGAATGCTTTCAGTTTGCCTCTCCTTTTCTGCTGGCTGCTGAAAGAGTAAACAAGTACATGTAGTCACTAGTGAGCTAAAAACAGTTATTTTTCAGATTAGCCAAGGTCAATTATTTCTAATTTAAGGTTACCGTATACCTTCAGATCAGCAATTTTCTTCAAATTTAGCTTTTTGGGTCAAAGTAATGGTCAAGGAGTAATCTCGAGAATTTCTCAAAACAAAAAATTGAAAAACAAACTAAATATTGGTGGAGAAATAGAGGTTTTACGTTATGGCCAGAGGTAAAAGTTCCCTCTTTATTGACAGCCCTATAACGTGTATGCAATCAACAGAGATGACTTTCACGGGGATATTACCTATATGGATACCACGAATTGGCTAGTCGGTTGCTCAGCATTGTCATTGCTATTCTGACTACCAAGCATGTTTCGTATTAGGTGCAATTCTATTAAGTTATAAGTAAACATGGACCTCGAAAAACTCTGTGAACCAGTTCGAAAAAGCAAAAACAGCAAAGAACGAATGAAAATACATCAATGAGTGAAGAAGCAAAAGTTTGCCTCGTGGATGAAGCTATAGCTATTATAACAATCAGGCAAAAAGATGGAGTCAAGAGAAGAGAAAAGTTCTGTACAAATTTGGGAACTTGACAGCGATAACAGCAATGTTTACAGTGACTCTTCTGTCAAGTCCAACACTGACGAATCATCCAACTCATCGAGACCCCTTGGAATATTATCCATGTACAGTTGCTCCGCTGCGCTTTCTTTTGTTTGTTTTCTTCACCCAGTCACTCTAGTGTTTGTATGCTCTTTCATCTTCATCATTTTGCCAGACCAGCTACAAGAAAAACCGAGCTACAGAAAGATTATCTCTCCTCCTTGAGCGCATTGCGAAACACGAGGGTTTTTTGGAGATTCACATTTCACCATGAAATTGACTGTAATAAACTTTCCAAGCATTGATTGGCTCACTTACCTGAGAACCCAGTTGAAGGCGTTTGTGGGCGGAGTTTTTTCTCAGCACTGTTTTCTCGGATAAATTTTTTCACTAAAAGCAGACCTTTTAATTTGAAATATTATTTCTCTGAGAGCGATTTTTGTACAATCACTTCACACTATTTTAATCCTGTTTTGAAAATGTTCTTTAACTTTTTACAGAAATTGAATATGACAAAATGCAGCCATGTTTTTTTAGCACTTTTGGTCCTGAAACCGACAAAACAAATAAATTGGCCAAAAACAAAATTCACTTTGACTTGTAGTTTTCAGAAGGTGATTAGGACACTCGCATTTTGTGGTCATGAAAAAATTGGCAATTTGTTTCATTTCAAATTTCTTGGTATAGTTTGATAGCCAGCTCTATAAAACAAAGTTTATCATTGAAAGGACTTGCCACCTGGAAGCTCTGTAACCCACTCACCTTTTTTTTTTGGTCATCTTCGTCTTTAGCATCCACATGCAGGCTGTCCTCTGATTTAGTAGCAATCAAGTCATTTTCACAACTGGTCACTTCTGCACTTGCTTGCTGGCCACTGCTGTCTTCATCCATTTCTACAACACATTTAGTTTGTACATGTAAATATCTACATGTGTCATAATAATGCTTTTGGTTGGTTGGGTGTTCCATCTACAGCTTGAGTTTTGCACTTAATAATTTGTCCTTTCAGACTCACTCAAGCTGAGACAGGAATAAGTCAACTGTATGCTTAGCATCTATGATACAGAAAAGCTCCAGTTACACTTCTTGGATTCTATTTTACAGTGATGGAAAAACACACTGACCCACAGTCCATGGACTACCTAAAAATTTATAGCATATGAGCATGTTCCTCCGCTGTTCAGTAACACATGAAATCTCCTCAATCAATGGTTGAGTTTTTTTCTGTCGTCAATCATCTTTGCCGAGTTCTCCAGAGACAGAGGGTCACGTTACAGGTTCATAAAGTCGCAATTGGGACAACAAAGCAATTAGTTTTGTACCAAACTTACAAAATAATAATTCAGAAGCATTTGTTGAAGATTATAAGCTTACGTGAAGAAGTTACCTACACCTTTAACTATAAATTTCCTTAATCTATGATCGTCCTTTAGATTCACAATTTGTTTTGTACCGAACTTACAAAATAATAATTCAGAAGCATTTGTTGAAGATTATAAGCTTACATGAAGAAGTTACCTTCACCTTTAACTATAAATTTCCTTAATCTATGCCCGTCCTTTAGATTAACACGAAAGAAATGTTGGTATTCTCCGTCGGTGTCGGCTAAGACTATTCAGCAATTCGATTATGATAAGTACTACAACAAAATTAAGCTTGACACTTTATCTCGTGTCACAGTCAAACTATGGGGACAAACGTCAATCGAATGCTCCGAAAGTCCTGTTTGACGGTGTCTCTAATAAAAAACGAAGACCTCTAAAACGAAGACCCAAAGACCTTAAGACCCCCAAAATTCTAAAACGAAGATCCTAGTTATTTTCTAATGCATTTTTACCTCTAAGTTTTGCTCTTTTTTTCTCCGGCCAATAATTTTGTTTTGAGTTGAGTAATCAGGCTTCTTGCGAAAAATTCAAAGATGGCGGCCAACTTTTACGCCCAACCTGGGTCGAGTTAGCGGCCAAACATGAGATCGAGGCATTTGGACGACAGATCTTTCGGGGTGAGGCGGCTGTGACACAGGCTAACATTTCCTGGGTTTGTGCCAGAAAGCCATCGGAATTGAACACGATGAGCCACGGTGTCGGAACGATTCAGCTAAAGATTTACGCACTAAAGCTCAACTTATAAAGAGGTAAATCTTAAACCAAGTAAGCTTACATCGTTCGACCATCTCATCACTGCTTGGAGAAATAAAAACTTTGCATTTGTTTTTCTTTTTGTTGTCACTCCTTTTTTAAGAGTTGAAGAATACATCAGTCAAGGGAAAGAGAGTTTTCTTGTCGATTCGGATCCAAATTTGTTGTACACAAAACAAGTAAGCTCATATCGAGAATAGTGGAATGCAGCTGGGAAGCAGTCATCATTCATCTCAACCTGTTAGAGGAAGAGAAAAACAATCCTTGAGGAAAGTTATGTTTTGAATTCTATGAATGTTATGAACTCTATGTTAATATAAATAAGTAAGTAAACTTTATTTAGGCACATATCACAAAAATTGAGCACGAGGGCTCTTTTAAAATAATGTAAATGTAAAATATTAAAATAAGATCAATGTATTATTAAATATAGAGAAGTAATAAATAGGAAAATGACAATAAGTAAAAATAATAATGATAATAGGTCTAGATAACAGCAGACACGTAAAGATTTTAAGGAAAACGACCAATTTTTTAAGTTTACAAGACATGTTTCGACAGAACTTCTGTCATCTTCAGTTGAATGATTACAAAGCTTTGTAATCATTCAACTGAAGATGACAGAAGTTCTGT
>Ga0126339_10001263_pt1 | contig 16850 bp, 5 predicted proteins | sample OrbTmetagenome_2_FD_92532 | JGI IMG/M metagenome (GOLD analysis project Ga0126339, IMG submission 92532) | Coral microbial communities from Petempiche,Puerto Morelos, Mexico - Orbicella T R C metagenome | ecosystem: Host-associated > Invertebrates > Cnidaria > Coral | place: Petempiche,Puerto... | reverse complement strand
GATTGACCTGCCTGAAGTCCGCGTACAGGTACATATAATTTAAATTTGTGTACTTTCCCTATTATCTGACTGAGTGAATTCATTACCAAATTTAATATCGCTTTAGGTTTGTTAGCTTTCTTGTTAAGCCAATGATAACTCTGTTTGGCTTTAAAAACAGCGCGTGGGTCAATCTTAAGGCGGTTTTCCCGGCGTAGGTGACTTAAAGAGTTTGGGACAGTCCCCGAATCATTTGTCATGGTTATTTTCGGTTACTTTTCAGCTGCCAGGTTTAAATGTGGCGGTATATATAAAAACGAAGTCAAACAAGTCCTTGGGGATCGAAAAGAAAAGATCCTTTATTTGGAATCATGAGGAAGCGGAACTTTGAACACATTGTTTTATGTGTGTTTTGTTTTGCTTTGTGTTTTCTTCTTTACCTAGTTGAAAGTTGATTAAGAAGTACCACACTACACGGAAATTATTACCCAAAGAGTTCAGCAGCCACGCATTAGAACCCGTCCTGTAACAGTAGACAAATCACACCAAAACCTCCAATTAGAAATGATGTCCTATCTGGAAAAGACCCACTCGTTATTAAAGAGACATAAACGGAAACCAAACTCGTAATGGGCAGGAAGGTGGTTATAAAACCGATAATACATGTATGTCGAGCCTGGATTAAAGGCACCATCAAGCATTTGAGTCTTTACTAGTAAACTCTAGCGATATGCAAAAACGTAAAGTTAGGGCAGAAAAAACGCGGACCAACTCAGTATTCTTTACAGGAGAAATTCTAATTTCTTATTGGGACTTTGCTCCTCAGCCATTGCAATCCCTGTTTTGTCATACATCTCTGATAAAGGAAAAAAACCATTAGTGAGTGAAACCTATTGCGAGTACTTATTCCTTAATAATACGCTTTTTCAGTTAGTAAAACAATGGCGCTTCCAATAGGACAACAACGAGCGTGTGAAAAACACATTCTCTGGCCGTGGCAAGAAAAATAGTTTACAGAAGGCGTCAAGAACAGAATGCAGGCCTAATTAAACTGTCATATGTGGCTTTGTCCTGTATTCGATGGGCCAGATTTAAAGAACATATTTTTCGACAGCTCGTTTTAAAATACGCGTGGCGCCCGATAGATATTAACTATCATTAAGAGTTGATGGTGTTCCCAACGCTGGAAAAACCATTACAGGGGTACAAATAAATCTTCTTTTTCCCTTCGTGTCCGTTTTTTCGCTACAATTATACGCTATTATATGGTCTAATTGCCTAGCTCAAATTAACATCGCCTGAGTTAATAAAATTTTCGTGGAGTTTGGTTCGATTTCAGCATCGAAGCATCACAAGACCAACTGAGTTCATTTTAATTCAAGTAATTTCACATGATTGTGCGCCTTCCTTTTCAACGCGCGCTTATCGCTGGTCAAGCCTGTTTTAATTTCCTGCAAATTTCTAATTTAAAGTTTATCTTACACTAATTGGAAAGGAACAACAAAACACAACCAAGAGGCAACTCGGATGTATAAAAACAAAGTTTAAAAGGATTTAAAGGCTTCTTTGTATTAAAATGTACCAGAAAACTACACGGAAAGTGCGAGAAACAGTTTTAATTTCGTTAGAAACTTATCTCAGTAGCACTTCAAAGGATACCAGAAATTGTCGCCTTACCCTGTCGTTATTATCCCACATTATAAATAGTTTATGCTTTGTATGTGAATGACCGGTAAATAATTATCACTATCTGCACGTCTTGATTCAAATCAGACATCAGCTGTGTTTTATTTCTTTAATCAAGTAAATTGCGTCAAGAAATAACACCAATATATTTGGAAAAAGAGCGCAATATTTTCATTCGCTGATGAAAAATTCTTAATAATTTTTTCGTAGAAAAGGAATTGCCGATAAATCGTGCTTCCCTTCCTTCAATCAAAATTTGACAAGCAAGGACAGAAAAAAGTTATCCTGAGCGGCAATTACTGGCTCTTTAATTCAGCATAGTGATATTGTGCTTGTAATCGAGCTTCGATTCGAAGGATTTTCTTTCACAAAACTGCAAACGTTCAATATTTTCAAAAAATAGTTTTCATCACAATTTTCTATGAGTACATTGACAATGAGACGTCAAAAAATGGCGGCAACGTCCCGCCAAGTCGCTAATCTTCATAGAGTAAACTATGATACGAAATGAAACGTTTCCAAAACCAAAAAAGAGATAATTTTCTGCCACAAAAGACATCGTTTATGATTCTACACAGAAAACATACTTTTTAATTGGAACGGTAAAGTACGAAAGAGCTTAGCATTTGTAGGCTGATCAATCGTTTTAATTAAAAGCAGGTGAATTTTGCCTCCCTGTCTATCTTAAAATACAGGTCACAGTTTTGCCACGAAATCAAGTCCTACATAGTGAACCTGCTGTAGTTACGTAACTACAGATTAGAGTTTTGTCCTTGAGACTGGCGCACACATTGTAATTCTACCAGAAACACAAGGTTACATCACGTCTAAATTAACTGATCTCAACGTCTTTTGATTTATTTATTGTTCGCCGGATTTTAGAAATTTCGCAAAATATAACTCTCTCTTGTGCTTTATCAGTCAAACTGAATACAATCAAACATGAAGATTTTCGCAATTTTTTTTTACAATTTGCTATATTCATTTAAGGTGTGGTTTCAAAATCGTCGAGCTAAGTGGAGACGACAGGAGAAGATGGAGATGGCTTCCCTTGAAAACCTTCCTTCGCCAACCATAAGCCGCACCAGCTTCAACAGTTTACCATTCCCCGACCCATGGAAAAGTTCCATGACTTTCTCTCCAGCATTTGGCGGAGCTCTATATCCACCGGTCACTCTCCCCACATCTACCAGTATCGGATGCTACGCAGGGTCATATAACCCCACAACTTATCTACCGTTCTCCTCGTATCTACCACCTGGTGTAGGTTGTGTGGCTGCTGGTGGACACCCTGGACCCAGAGACGAGAGAAAGACAAGTATCGCTTCATTGAGAATGAAGGCAAAAGAGCACATGGAAAACCACAGTTTGAAAGAGTGGTCTGAAATCCCGACTGCTACACAATGAAGAACTGAAAAGAATAAGAAATATCCGAGACAGAATTATTGTTTATTTAATGAAATTTCTGACAAAGTTGTGTTTCAGTATTTGCTTGCTTTATTTTCGAATCGCAGACTTAATGAATGTGTCCACACAACTGAAAAATTTTGACGAGAAATTCAATTAAAAAAATTCTCATTATTTAACCTAAAAATCGTTCCGTTCCACAGAAAAGTTATAAATTGTTAGGTTGTCCAATTCAATTTGAAGTCTATTGACAAAACAATAAGATGTCGCCACATGCAAATAAGCAAGACAAACTCAATGTCAAATTATGCTCGGCTAAAATTCTCTAACAGGAATTTGGCACAAGATTGAAATATATATCATATAGATCACAAATCGCATGTTTCATTTGCAATTTAAGGTAAAGCAAATCCGCTTCATTGAAACACATTGACTAGGATTTAGGCAAACTTGAAAGCCTAATTATCCCATATAAATGAACAACAAAAGCTCGAGTGGGCAAAAAACTTCTTCGACGTTCGATATTCTTTATTTCTCGACACTACTTAAAGCAGACATACAATTATATTGTAATATTTAACAGGGTATTTAAGTTCTCGTTTCCGTTTTTAACGTTGTTGTAAATTAGACAAATTCAATCCATGTATATAGCTAACGTGTTTGTCATTAGCTAGAGCTCCGATTAAGAGGCCTCAGATTACATAAAAGGAAGCTTTCTGTTTATTTAGAGGTTTAAAACTATAATAAAGAAGTACAAAGTTGAAGAACGTTGTTTGCTTCATCGTTTTTAACTTAAAAAACTGAATTTTCCATTGTTATTCCTAATCTCTCAACCCAGGAACAGTGTCTCTAGGAGACCCGACAAGCTTTGATTGGAACTTTCCATTGACTATTATTACAAAGGTGATTTAAGCTGCTGAGAAATTAACCTATTGTGAAAAAAAGAATCGCTATTCAATTCTAGCAAATGACAAACGTCTATGCAATGCAACGATAACCCAAATCGTGTTGTATAATATACCTTTTAAAAATAGACGCGAACCAGAACCATAAACGGCAAACCACGACAGGAAAGTAGCAAAAGAACAATATATCTACGAACCACATGCGTCGTGAAGGAATGTTTGTTCACAATCGCCCTTTCGACAATCACTGTCTAGTCAAAAGGGAAGTGGTGTCTGTACAGCCGTCTAATAATAGTCTGATCTAACATGCGTCTGTCCATTGGGAAGAAATTGTGAAACGCACAGTTTGCTAATGTTGCGAATGCAGATCGAGAGTTCTGTCGAAGTTCGAGGGCCGGATGGCCAAAGGTTTTTGTAAGTGTTGGGAGTAAACACTGGTGATCTTATTAAGGCATCCACACTAGGGAAGAACTCATGTCCGCTCCTTGACACGAAAACCCGTGTAGTACTTCCTTTGCCTTGAAGACAAACTCTAATTCAGTTCTAAAATAAGTTTTCTGATCTTGAGAACTGAGGAAGGAAAGTTAACTCAATAAAAGTGTCCGCTTGAACAAAAAGCACTAAATTGTTCCAAGCAGAATTAGTTATTTAAGCTAAATACTCAGACATTTAAATGAAGTTCATTCATTCAGAATGTGTGAAGAGAATGTTGTCCCTGAAAAAGGGAGCAATTCTCTCCTAAATTGAACAGATTTCATGATAGGCGATGTGGAAGGCAAACATAAATGAGATTGGCTACAATTCGCGTCTAAATTGTTGAGAATTTTTCAATGTCTCTCCCATCATTGTCAATCAGAGTCAGCAAGTTTTGCCAACAGAAGTTGTTTTACTTATCGCAACGGAAAGTAAGAGACATAGGCTTGGATACATGTGTTCTCACAAACTGCGAAGTGTACAACAGAACTAATTGTAAGGGTAATTTAAGTTAATGACTTTTCGCAATTACAACACAACTTACAACACAAACTTTTGTGTTGAGTAAGACGTATTAACAAAGACGGCCTGCCTTTTGCTGGGTATTCACTGAGTGAGATGATAAATTATTTGGAGAACGCTTCGACTTTTAAAGATAAATTGCATAAGTAAACCTCTGACTAGACCGCAAAAATTTCAACAGCACATCGTTTACACCCCTCGTCATCGTTTACATAACTTAGTCACTTTGTACAGAACTAACATTTCAGAACAACAGAAATCGTTATTTGGTAGCAACGCTCAAAATATGTTTGTAGACAGGAAATCAAAAGGAAAACCTTTCGGCTTGTCGCCAGAACAAATCGGTCGAAAGTCATTAATGTATAAACAATAGAGTATTCCATATAAACAAAACCTGCAATGAATCACGTTACAATATTACCATCGAGACTGAAACCTCACACGACTATTTTAAAAACGTCTGAAACCATTAAAAAAAGCCCGTAACACTATCACATGCTGAAATACCTTACATACATGCATACTTTATTTGGTAAAGTAGGTTTGAATAGCGGCAGCCAAAGGGCTGATGTGGACCTACTACAATAAATCACGTATAAGCTAAAAATACAAACACGAAACAGTAAGTATAAAATACGTACAGGAAAATTACAAACAGATAATGTGTGAGCTTAATTGTGAATGCAAGAAAAAAAAAATTTAAAAGATTGGTTGGGAAAACTCGCTTGTAGCATATCAACAACCTCTGGTGGCAAAACTCGCTTGTAAAATTTTTAAAAAAGCGATGATGCGCCGTTACAACTCTTATTTTTGAAATTTTTTACTTGCTCGCCTCCAAATCTGTTTATCCACATGCTAAATACGTTTACTTTTGGGACAATGTATTTAAAAAGCTGTGTAGATTCTCTAAAATCTGTTCAAAACGAACCGTTTCTAGAGATACAGTTTGCACGTTATTGGAATTTCCACTTATTTTGGATTAGTGTAGCCAATTTTGGGGACAAATGTTTGTGTACTGAGCGTTAATTTGAAGGCGATGAGCACTTGTATTACAGTTTACGTGAGTAAATACGCATTACGAGAAACAAAACAAAGTGCTAATTATCATAACGCAAAACGTGCTAAAACTTTTAAAAAATCATTACTACATATTTATGACTAGAATTCTGGATATTTCATTTCTATCAGTTTTCATTTCTTCCTTCCTGTGAAAAGCTACACGTGTGCTACGACTTCCTCTCCACCAAATTTTATCAAATGTTGAGTTTCAAGCGTACTTACTTCAAATTGCATTCCACATTGACAAACTGCGTAATTGACTTGACACGTTTTCTGCCCATTAACCCCTGAACAAATAACCTAAAAGGTGTATTGACCTAGCTTCCATAAAGTATTAGTCTCTTGGAAACAAGTGGCACCTTGCAAGAATTAATGAAAAACAAAAGATTTCGTGCCTCTTTCTGGGCGAATATTCTTTTACGTTCATGAAACAGGATTTACCAATGACCATCTACATGTAAAACTAAAAGTACTAGGCAAAATTTTACCATCGAAATTTCAAAGCGACATAAAACATTTTAAACCGATCATTGTATGTTTTTTTTACAATTATTATAATCCATAATTAAATTTTGTAGTCTGTCCACATGTTAACTCCGACGCAAATCGTGCAAAGCAGAATGTGAGGCGAAGGTTTGACTGTGACTAGCTTGTGGTGTAGGATAGGATGTGAACAAAACAATGTGCTTTGATTATCTCTCTTTGAGACGATGCAAATTAAAAGAGAATCCAGCAGATCCAACAATGTTAAATCTGTAGCCTGATTTTCTCAACTTCTGATGTTTTCTTATTTAGAGTAATTAGACAGTGATACTACAGTCGACTACATGTGTTTTCTTTTCTTTCTTTTGACTAGCCAGAAATGGAGTACAGTTAACAACAAAAATCCAGATATCACTAACAAAACTATCCCTTGCATTCAAGACGTACCGCCCAGTCTCACTTCCCTGTCAAACGAGTCTATCTAAGAGCATTCGTATCAACTTAGCAGTTTTATAGACCCAACTTACAAGGGAAGAAACAAATCCCTTTTCAGATGTCCTTCCCCTGTGGAGACTTTATGGAATTTGCTCCATCAACAGGAGTGTAGAGGGTTGAGGTATTCGTTGCCCGGTCGGATCGTGTGCTGTATTTTTGCTAGACTTAACAGCAACAGCATTGCTATTCCTTTAGGGAAAAATGCTGATTTTTTTTTTTTAAGACACTGATATCTTATTTTTAGTGGATCAGGGCTAACAGCATGTGTTTCAATTGTTTTCAGTTTTACGTTCGTGTATATGTTTTAAGGATAGAACGTAATAACTACATAGTGAAAGGAGTGTAAATAGAGTGCAAAGTTTTGAAACTTGATCCAACAAATTAAACCATTTAATCGCGTAGTGTTTCTGACTAAACAGGACATGAAGCCAATACAATATTTACTAGTTTGGTTTTATCTGCAAAGTGCATCTCACAACATATTGTTATCACAAAGCGTTGTCACACCCAAGTTTAATATTTTGACCGGCCATAATAAGCTCTGGATTGCTAAACAAGTTCAGCAGGTTAATTTGACTAAAACCAAGAGACTTACGAAAACTTACGTAGGGTTGCAGTGTTCTTATTAAGTAGAACTTTTTGGTCAACAAAAATCACACAGGAAGGCAGACTAACGAGGAAAGTGAGATATGACGTAAGTCCAGTACGAAATCGAAAAGGGCTGTCTTCCTCTTAAATATGTAAAGGAAACTGACCCTTATTTTTTATATCGCCACATAATTGTCGTAATAAAAACCTACTGGCAAAAGATAATAGCAATTATCTAATCTGAGTATGCAACTTTCAAAAATATAAATATGGCAAAAACCATCAGCAAAAAGGGTTTGAGCGCCGCTGAGTTCGTACACGCGCAAGAGGAACTTAATGTCGGCGGGCGTGTATACAATACACTTCTTCTTGAGTAGGAGGATAAATAGATGCCAAAATATAGGACTTGTCGGCGAGACAAACTGAAATCGAAAAGTCAAAACTATACAAAAGAAATGTGCCTTTTAACGGAGACAAGTCAACAACAGAGAAAATTAACAAGTATTTTAAACATTCCCGATATCAAAAGGGTAACAGTCGTGGAACTAAGCGTTGTTTTGACGGCCGTTTTTTCGAAAACTACAAGCCCTCTAGAACAAAAAAGATTCATCATGTAAATTAGCCTATTAACCGTCCTACAGCTCCTTTGTTGCTAATCTTATCACAAATATACTGGGTCTTTTCAGCAATATTGGTCTCCTAATTAGTGGTCAAAATAATCAATACGGACTTTTACCTCGGGCAATAAATATTAGCTTGGCACGAACATCCAGGAGGTGTCGTTAATTTGAGTAACAATAAGTGAATTACAGCACTTTGTAGATCATTATTTTTAGAGACCTTTGAAAGATGAGTGGGGCAAACAGGGGCATACATACCAAGGAAATACAGATGCCTGATCGAAACACGTGATCGTCTGTAATGTTTGTTTGCCAACTTGTTAAAAATATTCGGTACTTTAAACAAGCTACAAATCATTACAAACGGCACTGGTAGCGTAGAATTTCATTTTATTTAAATTCCATTCGGTCTTTTTCCTGGTTATAAACTTGTTCTTCAAGAGTAGCTGGCACTTAAATCGACATTAAACTATTGACGCATAAACGTATTAACATCATAGGTCGAAGCAAGCAGCACGCGAACATGATAAAATGGTTAAGTCCTTAGGAATCTTTTTAACAGTTGTAATTAAAAATTCCTCCGTTTTAATCGTGACGAGTGATATTCTGTTCACGACCGAGAGAGACCCAACTCATGATATTCCACCTCGTATGAGAACCACACACGCAATGCCATAACGTCATTCGCATAACTCGAATGCTATACTCGTCAAGTAACCTTCTATGCCACCACCGTGCACCCCAACGACTTGGCAACTGCATACCACAATTATTATCACTGTTAACCACAAGTCTGTAACGGGGTCAGAGTTCTGATTCAAAAAGTCGTGAGTCAGCAAGTTCGTTAGTCATGGCCCTGCATTGACGTGCAGCATCAAGTGCTTGTGGTATATTTTTGTCCCGCACTATATCATTGTTGACTGCTGTATCATGATAATAAATATTCAATGATGATCACACGACACGCATGCCATCGCGTGCGAGCTTTAGTGTGAGATTTAAAAAGACTTCAATTCCGGGGGAGGGCGTTTCTTCCACTTATCAGCCAAAATGTCTCGCGTCAACCTTAATTTACACGAGTTTCTACCTAATTTGGTCAAAAAGTGAGAGGGATTTCAAAACCCAAATTCACAACAGAGAATAGCGATGCTCCATGAAACTAAGAAATGGCCGTATCAAATGGTGTAAGAGTAAAGAGTAAAGTCTTCACAGTCATTTTCGTTTCTCATGTTCAACCAAGCCTTTTCCCTTTTCTGCTGCCATCCTTAGTTAAAGATTTCGGCTGGTATATTGGCGCAAAACAATTAACTAAAACTGAGAGAGTGCAGCGCATTAACGAGGAATTTAAGGCTAGGCAATACGGTTATATTGATAAAGAGCTATTCCTTAATACCTGCTTCTTCAATGGTCATATTCAGGCCACATGTGTCCATTTTCTCAGAAGCAAAAGGAAAACGTTTCATTTGTCCTTTTCCTGTACAATAAAACTATCCACAAGTAAATATATGAAAGATCATATATTTGTACTGCAGAGAAAGATATGAAGACATGATTGATCATCGCAGTTATGCACACAACTTAAGCAGTTGTCAAATTAAAGCCTGAAAAAAAATTCAGGCCTGAACGGGATTCGAACCCATGACCTCCACGACACCGGTGCAGTGCTCTACCAAATGAGCTATCAAGCCATCTGGGAGCTGGTCATTTTGTGAGTTCGTAATATACCCGTAGATGGTGAAGAATACAAGTGAATATATGAAAGATCATAAATTTGAATTGCAACGAAATATGTGAAGACATGATTGATCATTGCAGTTGTAGACACAGCTTCAGCAGCTGTGAAATTATAAACTAGTCACATTATAAGAAGAATTTTGCTGTACAATTAGGAAAATAGAACAAAAAACAAAAGAGAAGGCTATCACCAGAATAATAATGTATGTATTTCCACAATTTTAGTTATAGTGGTTGGTTAGGCTTCCACCAAAAGAATACTGTTTTACAATCAATGCACAGCAATAACAACTGGCTGATTGAAGTAACCATAGGGTCAACAAAAATAGTGTGGAATACACAACAATTGTTGTTTCAGTTTATCTCTGATGAAGTCTTAACTCATGACTTTTCAAAAAGTGAGAAGTAGTCACATGCAGGCTCTACCAGTAAACACTACAACAGAGACTACCCACACTCAGCCACTGGCCTCTGCAGCCAAAACAAACACTCAACATAGGACAACCAGTTATGCAAATCCACAGTCTTCCAAGACTAGCAGAAGCTTACTACTAGTAGTCAGAGCATATTGTTTAAAGAACATAGAAAGAAAACATTCCTAAGTCAACCAAGCTTGCAGGTTAGAAGAAAGATTACACTGTGCAAAGGGTGGCACCTGGCCCTGAACTCAAATTTCTACCACCCCACCCTCCTCCACTCAGTGTTTCCAACCAAACTAAGTAATTATTTTGTTTTGTATATGGTTAGTCAGTTATGTTATCCTTTCAGCATGAAACATAAAATTCTCTTATCTCAACAAACTAAATGTTCTCACAAAATTAGCAAGACCTTAAAATGCAGAAAAATTAGTGGCTGTCTCAGCACTTACCTTTTTTTTAGTTAAAAGGAGGTCATCTGAAAAATGCCCTTACAGCACCTTTAAAGAAGTAAACTGAATTAATTCATGAAGATACAACAAAACACAACATATGATACTAATAACTTCAGCTTTTCATAAATCACAGGAAAAATGCTACTTTAGTGAATTTTGAGAGAACATGCAGAACTAAATGACATATCACACATAACACAATTTACATATCATGACATAGGGTCTCATTTATCCAACACCACAAAAGATGTCTGGTGATCAAGCAATGCACATAAAGCTTAATTTAGTGGGCTTAATTATATTCTGTTGACTAAAGTGTAAAGTCCATCCCAGCATTTGTTGGGACTCAGCAAAAGAGTCTGAACAATCTGAAAATTTGAATTTGTGTTTGCCATTGTATTCCCAAAACCTTGCCCCTATTTAAGACCAAAATCTGTGATTTTCCCCACTCTATTTATGACCAGACCAAAAATTTGATACCCTAAGACACCATACCCTTTGGAGCCACACATACCTATATAGCCCATATAAGGGAGCACCCCCCCCCCCAACCCCCCGCCCTGGAAGGCTAGTAAGAATTGCATTTGCAGGGTTGTGAAAAGCAGCCACCTGTCAGCAAGATTCATGATCTTGGCCCGCTACTCTGCTGGGCTATTCTTCTGAAGCAAAACCTTTGTGACAACCCGACTAGGTCACATGATAAGCTATGCATGTACATGTATGCAAATAAAATAATCTTTGCAAGTATACACTTAATTAAGGTTCTTTATCTACTCAGTGTTGTGGCCTGGTGGAGTAGCCTTATATTTGTTGTAATATACTTTCCTATATTTATGTCATAACTTTTATATATATTCTATTATTATGTAATCTATGTTAGGTAATAGCTTCAGGGCTCCTATTGATAGCAGAGATGCTTTGTAAGCACCCTGAAGGGACTACTCTGAAATTTATACCTTTTAATTTTTACTTTTAAATAAAGGTGTCCGTCTATCTATAATTTTCAGTATAACACAGTTTCATGTTGTGGTCTTTGAAGAAAAATTATCTGGCTGATAGTAAAAGGAAAGAAAAACTGTAGACAATAAGACACCCCAGAGCCTTTATTTAGTATTCCTGGGAGAGCAACAGGCTTATTAACATTTTTGGCAGATAACTTAAAGGCTTTATGCACTGTTCAATTGTAACCCCAACCCCTAAGCCCCTGGGGAATAGAGGGGAATTCACAAGAACATCTCTGTAATTTTATAAACTTCCCCCAGGCCCCAGGGACAGATTCAGGTGGAAATTGCCCCTACCCCTAAACCCAGAAGTTTAGATTATCAAACATTATTATACATTCACTTCTCTCTTTGCAGTTTTCCTGAAAGGAAATATGGGATCCAAATATTATATTAAACCATGCATTAGATTGACAGTTGTGCCGGTGATTAGCTAACAACGGAACTTAGGTAATGCTATAATAATACAGGTTAATAACTTATTGGAGAGCGACATTAACAGCGCTAACAGTCAGTACCATTTAACATCACAAATAATGACTCATTGTTGCATGTGTCTCATCAGTTTTTGGTTGTAGTGTACAATTAAACCCAGCTCTGTCTCACAGGGTGGTGGTTTACATAGCCATCAAGGTAATTGTTTTAACCTTATTAGCAAGAACTGTTATCTTAAGTACGCGCAATGAAGCTGTAAAGTTGGTTATAAGCTTAACCTCAAACCAGAGCATCATTGAAATATGAAATTCTAATCTGCTTCTGGTCCATAGTCATGTAATTTTCTCTCTTTTTTCCCAATAGCGTTTAAAGTTGTAGTTTAATCGTAATTTAACAATACCTTTCATCGTGTAGCGGAGAATATCCCCTTTACTTGGAAGTCGCCATCTTTACGCCTTAGTAACCGCGCACATCGTCAGTAGCTCACTGTAATTGGTCGAATACCATCACGTGGTGAGGAGCCCAGTTTGCGCGGGAATTTTTGGCTCCTTTTGCGCACAACGTTCAGTTAACTAAATAATTAACATCAAAGCCAAGTGGTATCAAGAACAACAGCAAAGAACGAAAGACACAGACTAAAACTCGAGAGAAACACAGAGCTAGCACGAGCTTTTGACGTAAAATACGTGTTACAGCTTAGACTTAGACGATTGAAAGGTCAGTTGTTGTTTGTTTTTTTTTTGGTTTTTTTTTTTTCTACTGGTTAATTGGTTTGTGTATTTTATGCACTGTTTAACTGGTTTGAGTCCTATGAGAGGTTTTTTTTTAATGATAAAAACCAAAGGCCGCTGCAAACAGAATACATGGAATTTTTGAAGCCTCTTTTTGAGATATCGTTTGTTTTCTCTGTTTCACAGTTTCTGCTGTGGTGAGGTGTGCTTCTTCGATTGTCTCTTTTATTTGTTTTCTTGTTTCTTTGTTTCTTTGTTCCTTTCTTTTTACCAGTTTTCCTCTGAGCGGGTGTGGTTGGCTGGAGACGACACATAACTTGGTGTCTACCTTTACCTTTACTACGTCATCTTATTCATGACCTCAGAACAACAACAGCAACTTTATTCACTCGTACATTTACAGGTTTATAAAATATATGCAAATACAAGGACAGAAAAGAGAAGAGAAGGTTTTCTAGTCAGTCTCCGGTTATTGTAATGTTTCTATGGATATTTAACAGAATACAGAACTGTTAGTAGTAGAGATGAGTACATGGTATAATAGAATGAAGAAAATCGAAATAAGTTATCAGGAGGTTCTTCAGACAGTAAATAAAATTTCAGTTTTTTAGAAAAGCTGAATGTATTGAGATCTTTAAGATGAGTGGAGATATTGTCCCGGAGAATAGTCGCTGTGTAAGGTATTGTTTGTTTTCCAGAAATGAATTGGTACGCGCTTTTGATATGTTTAGCGGATTTTGTCTAGATGCATATCTGCTATTATAATATCTGTGTACTTTACTGGCGAATTGTAAGAAATCTTGATCCAAGCTTGGTAAAAGACCTTTAAGCCAAAGATGCGTGAAGTAAGACTTAAGAAGTAAGACTTTTCTGTGTTTGACCAGTCCCGGCCTCCGCAGCTTATTCAAGGGTCCAGTATGTCAGCAGGCTCAACCTGGGGCGGGAGGTTGGGGAATTTTGAGTGATTTCAGCATGTGGTCTTTGTTCGGCAGATGCTTGCGTGTTAGGAGAGTTTGAATGTTGACATCTGGGTTAATATATAAATTAACAGGAACTATGTTAAAAACAGACTTAAACGTGGACTCTTTTACCAAGTGTGAAAAAAAAAACGTTTATTTGCCGTTTTCTAATTAATTTATTATAAGTTACATGCTATTTAGCTCCTTTACAGTTCAACCATATACGACCAATTCAGTGCAACTGCATCCTATTTAAAAGAACACAGACATGAAGCAATTTCGTTGCTTTAGAAACCCTTATTTATGGAACTGAATAGACCCACTTATAGCAATAGTATGAAAAGTAAATAAATGCACTAGATTTAAGCGAAACCTTGAAATAGAAAAACTACACTTTTGCATGTGCTTCAAATGTCTAAACGGCACCCAATCTGTCACTACCGAGGTTTTCCACTTGCTATTCATGGCAGTGGTTATAAATAAGAAATATTTTATTCTGTTAAATATATTTTCAATTCCTCGTTGATACAAAAAAGCACACAATTTAATAATAAATTACAGCAACCAGGGTCGCCTTGTCGAGTATAATACTATGTACAAACATTTTATGACAGTTGACTCGATTTTCGAGATGTAAATTAAAGTTCTTTACGAATGCTCAAAGTTATTGTGGCCTTAGAGGCCAATAAGCTACATTATGTGTTGCTGTGCAAAAATAATTGATGTCATTAACCACTCTACCCCAAAAAGCAGCGTATGCATTTTCAAAGTCAGGTTTTGCTACACACCTAGAAAACTTTAAGGCGTCGGTTGATGAGGATTGCAAAACAAACCAGATTTGGTTTCGGTCAATTGCACATACCGCTGAGTTCAGCTAAACTTCTACGAAATGAAGCAAAACCAGCTGGGTTCTGAAATGCTCAGAGAATATCTTCTCGTACTTTTTACCTAGTATTTGGAGCATTTTGCAATTGCAAATTGAGAAATTTTGAACGGTTTGCCCAAACCTTTAAACCTTATACATGTATGCATGCCCATAGAAAGATGGCGTCTACCTTGCCATTAAATGTATAGAATTGCTAACTATAGTAAACAGAAACATTTTCTTGTCTTCAGTTTTGCTTATTTCGAATTTATAGAGTTCCACATCATAATATGGCAAAAGTCTAAGTTATATTACATGAAAATCATGACATTAACTAAACAGTCTTGCTACCCTCTGATAGGGACTGCGAGGAACTGTGTTGTTTAGCTTTGTATCTCAAATTCTCGATACTTGTTCTACGAAATTCCTGTGTTTCCATGTTGTTTAGGGGGCTCTTCAAAAATGGCGCCATTCCCGGCCTGGCGTACTGTCTGTATAGATGATGCGTGTACATTGCAGCTGGTGAAAGGCCCGCGACATTAAGATGGGGCCCAAGAGGACCATAGGGACTTGGTGCGGTTGCATAAGGAGACAAAAGACTTAGGGCTGGGACGTGTGGGTGCCATCTTTCTACTCCAGACGCAAATGGATGTGCCCCTGCGTGCACATGTGGAGGAACATCTTGTAGAGCTCTGTAATCGTTTGATGGGCCATAAAGATATGTAGGGCTTTCGCGTCCCATGGACTTTTCTCGTTTCCTCCACTTCGCTCTTCTGTTTTGGAACCACACCTGAAATAGATTGCAGCAATTAGTCCAAATTCACAAGATATAAACAAACAAACGGTAACCATCTTCTTGTAGGTGATCTTGTTTAGCAAGAGATGTGATATAATCCCACAGAGTTGGGTTGCGAGTAAAAAGTAAAGAGAGAGGGAGAGAGAGAGAGGCAGCGACAAGGAAGGCAAAATGCGGGCTTTGCGACCAATTAAACAACTAAGTTACTGATCAATATTCGTGTATTCATTACACCTTTTCTTTTAATATAAACAGCTCTTTGTTACCCTAAACGTTCATGAATAGCTCTACCTATTTACTATCTATGTTCGCTTTTGGTGGAAGCTAAAAATGGAAACTAACAAATGAATTCCCCAAAGATATGTCACAGGATGTTGGTTGGTACATCGCGTGGCAAAATCCGTTGAATCACCAGTCACCACAGGCGTAAATTCCAAAGGTAATTAACAGCAATTATTCTTATCTGGCGCCCAAAACGCTATCCATAAACGCCGTTTATACCGCTTTTTATGACGACCTTATTTCTTGTCTTGCCTTACCAGCTTGCAGCTGTCGTAAACAATAACCGCCCTGCGTTTATTGTTCTAGCATTGTTCCAGAAACGCCATTTAACACTATAATGTGCTTTGTAGAACGAGCTCGATATTCAAACGTTTAAAACAATTAACCAACACAAACGGTTTTTGAAGGCCAAAAATGCTTGGTAAACTGTTTCCTTTGAGAATGAAATAATTAACATCAACACAGAATCAACCTGTCACACACCACAAGTTTCATTTTTTTTTTTTCAAAAAAAAACCCTGTACTAAATTTTTTGTTTTTCCTCTGCAGTTAGTCAATCAACTGCATTCAAGAGTGCCTTTGTTTGTCTGTTTTTTGCATATCATCTATTAAATGAATTAACCACGTCTTCTTCATTGTAGCAAAGTAGAGTTCGCGTACCTGTCGCATTTTTAAGATATATACATATCACTTAATGGACAAAAAACACCGCAAAATACCGCGTGCTTAGAACTGCCATGCTTTAGGCACGTGTCTTCAAGTTTGAAACCACATGTATGGAAACAACCGACATAAAACAACACTTACTGACAAGCAATTAACGAACAGGTTGAGAAAGCACGATGTTACAAAAGTCTTGAAAAGAAGGTCTGCGTTCTTACTAATTTGATGCAGATAACTGAAAAAACCCCTTACTAAGGGAAACACCTTAAAACGAATATTATTTCCCCGGGGGGGG
>Ga0126339_10001262_pt1 | contig 16850 bp, 4 predicted proteins | sample OrbTmetagenome_2_FD_92532 | JGI IMG/M metagenome (GOLD analysis project Ga0126339, IMG submission 92532) | Coral microbial communities from Petempiche,Puerto Morelos, Mexico - Orbicella T R C metagenome | ecosystem: Host-associated > Invertebrates > Cnidaria > Coral | place: Petempiche,Puerto... | reverse complement strand
TTGTTGAGGCGCGGATCATTTGTCAGATCTTCGTACTGCTTATCGCCAGTCTTAGCAGACGTGCGAATGGATGCTATGTACCAACCGTCATTTCCTCCATATTGAGTTTGTAGGTGAATTTCCTTAATGTCAGATAATGTCACGCACTGTGTAGTCTGAAACCGGCTTGCAAAGTGTAACTCTCGCATATAAGCTGTGTCTCGTATCATAGGCCCTTCAAGTTGTGCCTGAAGTTTCTGGTTATTTGATAGAATCAGTACTATCAAGTGGTTCTTTCCCCACTTTTTCGAGAAATCAGCTCCTACCTCGTTCCCAGTCATTGCGTCTACACGTATGTAGGTGATACAGGATCCTGGAACAGCATTGGTGAGGAGGTGCTTTTTGGCATTGTATGGGTAAAGATGTTCCTCATTGCCATCTACCCACATACTAAAGCCTGGATCAGTGGTCAGTTTGGTGTACTTTTTATTTCTTCCGGCGGTGTAGGTAGCGATCGATTCTACGTGCCATCCGTCATTGCCTCGAGCCTTGAGATAAACTTCCTTGATGTCCTCATGAGTGCAGATGAGTCTCGGTGTGAAGTCTCTTTGGACGTACAATTCTATTTCGTATCGTTTTCCTTTATACTTGTCGCCTTTCATCTCTGCTCGATATCTCATGCCGTTGTTCAGAACGATCTCCAGTTCTGGATTTGCCCCCCAGCGACGCTCTTGACCACCACCATAAACGTCGCCCGTCATCGCTACAACCTTTACATAAGCGATGTTATCTATGTAGAGAGAATATGCAAAAGCAGTTTTGTTGCGTTGTCAAACACACAAGAAATTAGTGTTTTTGTTGATATCAGATGCCAAAAATGATATTCCGACTGAAATTTAACTTTCTAATTGCCGAAATCTTGGAAGTAGTTCAGCATTTCACACGAAGTTTGCTAAAGAGGGTCATAACAATGTAAACATCTTCCTGAAGTCGTCAAATTTTATGTTCACTATGAAAGGTGTGCATGGGCTGCTATGGTCATATTTTTTTATTAGAGAAATGTGGGAACTGTAAAATGCTACAAAACTCCCACCCCGTGAGTTTCTTCTTCAGCAATTTCATATATGGAATGAAAGCTTGGCTACTTCAACAAACTTCATAGCCCGCATTTTCATTCTATCGCTGTGCCATCTTGCGAACCAGAAATACATGCTATACTCGCAAATGTGTAGAAGATTAATATGAGTAATACCTTGCACGTTACATAAAGGAAACAGAAGTAGACCGAGAAAAGAAGAAAATGGGATGATTGATAAAAAATATCGAAGTATGAAAAAATAACCTTACTTGTATTCCAATAATAATAATATCTAGAGTGGTCTTCGTGAAGGTTCCTCTGTTTGTCTGAAGAATCTGTAATCACGTCTAAAGAGAACAATACATGAAATTGATCCTAGGAAATTGAATTGGCGGTAGCAAACTTAAACGGTAACTTACAGAATAATCAATCATTTAATAGAGTAAAGGTATACGAATTCATGTCTTGTCTCACTCCACTTCCTCTTTTGGGTTAATTTGATGGGTGTAGAAAGAAAGAGGCCCCAAAAAATTGAAGTTAAAAGGGCCCCGTACTTGGTGTTCATCTATAGACTGGTTCTACCGGGACCGACTATTTTTGTGTGTCTTGTTGGTTAATAAAAACTCCTTTTGGTTGGCTTGGTTGATCAATCGTTATAACTAGCTTTCAACCCAGTTTAAAGGGGGACAACCGTTGTTGCAGCCCCAAAGCCTGAGGTGTATTGGGAAACTTCCGCCAAAACCAACCGAAGTTGGTTTGGGTTGAAACGGAGGAAATCCGGTGTCTTGGTTGTTTTAATCTTTGGAACATGCGTAGTCCTTCGAAAAGCTTTAAAATGTGATTTAGAAAGTATCGTGAAAATACCAAGAAAAAAATAAGAACCGGGCCTTAATTTACTTGAATGTATGGAGGCGATTTAAAAAATTGGCATCGCCTGGGCCAGATGCATTCAATTGCAACGTAGGGGACCAATCGCTGAAAATTTAATTTTCGCATCTCTAACCTAATCCAAAATCGATGGCCCTCCTTTGTGAAACTTTGCTGAAGGCACTACTGGGAGTAACAGGGCGTCACCAAGTGGCGATTTATTTTGGTGTCCGTAGTTGTTGATCGTAAAATTGGCGTGATTTTTTTATCCATCATAAAACTTGGTCAAGGTGAAAGCAAAGCAAAGGCAAATAAGTTTTGATATTCTTCTTTGCAAAAACCTCAACGATATAATCAAAAGTATGGAGCGTCCATCGAACTTGCTCAACCATGAATGAAGAAACCTTTTTGCGAACGTAACTTACTAGCTGCTGCAGCCTTCCTGAATTCCTAGTTCTCTTTTTATCATGTTAAAACGTTATTACAAAAGTTACGAAAATTGTCGTACTCAGATGTTGGGAAAGCTCCAGGTATCATTTTACTTAAGAAAACTTTACTATTCCATCTCGAGAATTTCAGGAGATCAAGGCCCTGAGCAGACTTTGTGTCAGTGCCTATGGGCACCAAAATGGATGTTGCCTGATCCGTTGTTCAAGCACTTAAGCCCTAGACCGAGGATTTTCGGCGAGCGATCGCGAGGGGCAGTTACAACGGGAAGAGCCCATGGAAATTTAAAATCTTCGAACCATTTTCAAACGGTTCCGCAACTACATGGCTTCTGACTATCACTTGAATTATTCTGCCCATTAGGGCAGTGAGTCACTTTCCTGTGCTGTTTCCTACCTCGTACCTGCAATGCATTCTTATTCGTTCATTCCAGGGAAGCTTTCATTTTACTCAGTGTTTTTATTCACTTCAGAGCCGAAAAAAATTCTCGAAATCATTTCGAATCCTCCAGCTCTTACCATCGTAAATGGTATCGTTTTTGTTCGTGCTAATTTTCCCGAAAAAGAAGGGACATGGCTCTGGAACGCCACAGACCTCCGGTTATGCACATGCATAGTATGCATAGTTTTTTAAAGTCATCTTCCATTATCGCTGTAATTTAGGGGGTGATTTTCACGTCCACTCTAGTATCTCTGAGAAAAAAAATTGAATAATCGTTGCCTACTAAATGTATTGCTAAATAATCTACTAACCCTCTTCAGAAGTCTGGAAATTATTGCCGAGATATTCCCTTGAATTGTCGAAAACGTCTTCGGGTGCGTCTAAAGAAAAAATGAAAGTTATTTATTTTTCCCTTTAACTACACTAAATTAAAAAAAATAAATTAAATGAATAATCGCAGGCAGCGGGGACAATTTTAAATTTGCCCATATGGCCACTTTTGAGCCCGATCGTCTTTTTAATTTCCTTCTGTTACCTAAATTATGAGCGTTTTGCCAGCAAAATTGTACGATTCTCTCGAAACAGACCCCATACACAGACCTCCGTCTCCTAGGGTTATGTCTATTTAAAAGTCCTCTTTCAACTTAATATTTACAACTCGCAGTGGGTGATTTTCACGCGCGCTCTAGAATATCTGGAAAAAAAATTAAAGAGTAATGCGTATAGTGTGATCGTCCGGGTGAGGGTAGTTATGAAAAGAACTGTTGTTGACATTGGTAAGATTGGCAGAAACCTTAACACGAGTCTGACTGAACACAAACGAGCCACGAGAAATGGTGATGCCAACAATCACATTGCTGTACATCATCAACTGACAAACCATAACATTGACTGGGACTCTGCTCAGTGCTTAACCCACAATACAAATTATTTTCAGCGACTGACTCTGAAAAGCTGGTACACTAACCTAGAACAAACGCCTCTTAACAGATGTCAACAACTACCAGACTCGGGTGAGAGATTCTCGCCCATATCAACTTTCTTTTCTCTCGTAAGTTCTCGCGCGTTTAGAGATGCGTCACACTCGCGTTTTAGGCGCGGGGATCCCAACCAATGCTTACCTAACTTTTTAAAAATGCTACTTTTATCCCTCCCCCAAATCTACACACGTGTATTTCACTTGTAAAAAACTACCGATTTGCACAGTGTTTGGGTTCGAGATTCTCGCGCATATCAACTTTCTTTTCTCTCGTAAGCTCTCGCGCGTTTAGAGATGCTCCACACTCGCGTTTTAGGCGCGGGGATCCCAACCAATGCTTACCTAACTTTTTAAAGATGCTAATTTTAGCCCTCCCTCAAATCTACACACGTGTATTTCACTTGTGGAAGTCTTTCGATTTAGACAGTGCTTGGGTGAGAGATTCTCGCCCATATCAACTTGCTTTCTCTCGTAAGTTCTCGCGCGTTTGGAGATGCGCCACACTCCCGTTTTAGGTGCGGGGATCTTAACCAATGCTTACTTAAATTCTTGAAGATGCTACTTTTAGCCCTCCCCCAAATCTGCACACGTGTATTTCACTTCTGGAAGTCTGTTGCTTCGGACAATGCTTGGGTTAAAGATTCCCGCCCATTTATATCTTTTTTTACTGGCGTGTTTTTGCGCGTTTACCGATGCGGCACAATCGCGTTTTTTGTGTAGGGATCCCAAACTATGATTACGGGGCTCTTCAAAAATGCTAGTTTTGGCTCTCCCCCAAATCTAGACAAGTGTATTTCATTTGTGGAAGTCTATCGATTTGGACAGTGCTTGGGTTATATATTCTTTTTCATGTCAATTTTCTTTTCTTCCGCGTGTTCTCGCACGTTAAGCAAGGCGGCACACTCGCTTTTTAGATGTTGGGATCCCAAACTTTGCTTACCTCGCTTTTTAAAGATGCTAGTTTTAGCCCTCTACCAAATCTCCAACGTGTATTTCACTTGTGGAAGTCTATCGATTTGAACAATGCTTGGTTGGATATTTTTAACGATGTCAATTTACTTTTACCTTGTCTTTTCTCGCGCCTTTAGCTACGTGGCACACTCGAACTTTTGGTGTTGGGATCTTAAGCTATGCTCACTGGGCTTCTTAAAGATGCTAGTTTGGTCCTTTCCCAACTCACACGTGTATTTCACTTCTGGAGGTCTAACGCTTTGGACAATGCCTGGGTTAAAGATTCTCGCTCATTTATTCATTCTGTTTTTTTACTCGCGTGTTTTCGCGCCTTTAGCGATGCGGCACACTCGCGCCTTTGGTGAGGGGAACCCAAACTATGCTTACGGGGCTCTTTAAAAATGCTAGTTTTGGCCCTCCACAAAATCTACACAAACGTATTTCACTTGTGTAAGTCTGTCGATTTGGACAGTGCTTAGGTTTGGAATTCTCGCCCATATCAACTTTCTTTTCTCTCGTAAGTTCTCGCGCGTTTAGAGATGCGCCAAACTCGCGTTCTAGGTGCAGGGATCCCAACCAATCCTTACCTAACTTTTAAAAGATGCTACTTTTAGCCCTCCCCCAAATCTACACACGCGTATTTCACTTGTGCAAAAGTATCGATTTGCACAGTGTTTGGGTTGGAGATTCTCGCCCATATTAACTTTTTTTTCTCTCGTAAGTTCTCGCGCGTTTAGAGATGCGCTCCAGTCGCGTTTTAGTTGCGGGAATCTCAACCAATTGCTCACCTAAGTCTTAAGAGATGCTACTTTTAGCCCTTCCCAAAATCTACACACGTAGATTTTTCTTGTGGAAGTCTATCGATTTGGACAGTACTTGGGTGAGAGATTCTCGCCCATATAAACTTTCTTTTCTTTCCTAAGTTCTCGCGCGTTTAGAGATGCGCCAAACTTGCATTTTAGGTGGGCGGATCCCAACCAACGCTTGCTAAACCTTTTAAAGATGCTACTTTTATTCCTCCCCAAATCTACACGCGTGTATTTCACTTGTGGCAATCTTTCGCTTCGGACAATGCTTGGGTTGGAGATTCTCGCTCATTATATTTTTTTTCTCTCGCGTGTTTTCGCGCGTTTAGAGATTCGCCACACTCGCGATATCGGTGTCGGCATCTCAAACTATGCTTACTGGATTTTTTTAAGATGCTAGATTCGGCCCTTTGGCAAATCTACACACGAGTATTCCACTTGTGGAAAACTATCGATTTGGACTTTGTTTGGGTTGGAGATTTTTGCCCATATCAACTCTCTTTTCGATCGTAAGTTTTCGCGCGTTTAGAGATGCGCTACACTCGCGATTTAGGTGCAGGAATCCCAACCAATGCTTACCTCACTTTTTAAAGATGCTAATTTTTCCCCTCCCCCACACGTGTATCTCACTTTGGAAGTCTATTGATTTGGACAGTGCTTGGGTAAGAGATTCTCACCTATATCAACTTTCTTTTCGCTAGTAAGTTCTCGCGCGTTTAGAGATGCGCCAGACTCGCGATTTTGGTGTCGGGATCTTAAACTGGGTAAACTGGACTTTTTCAAGATGCTAGATTTGACCCTTTCTCAAATCTACACACGTGTATTACACTTGTGAAAGGCTGACGCTTTGAACAATGCCTGGGTTAAAGATTCTCGCCCATTTATATCTTTTTTTACTCGCGTGTTTTCTCAAATTAGTTTAGAGTCCCTGGGACTGAGTTCCTGGAAATTGAACCAAAGTTGGTTAAAATGACGCGTGCGTAGATTTGAGAAAGGGCCAAAGTTAGCATCTTCAAAAAGTCCAGTAAGCATAGTTTGAGATGTCGACACCGAAATCACGAGAATGGCGCATCTCTAAACGCGCGAAAACGCGCAAGAGCAAAAAACAAATATAAATGGGCGAGAATCTGCAACCCAAGCATTGTCCAAAGCGACAGACTACCACAAGTGAAATACACGTTTTCAGATTTGAGAAAGGGCTAAATCTAGCATTTTTAAAAAGTCCAGTAAGCATACTTTGTGATCCCAACACCAAAATTGGGAGTGTGGCGCATCTCTAAACGCGCGAGATCTTACTAGCAAAAAGAAAGTTGATATAGGCAAGAATCTCTTACTCAAGTACTGTCCAAATCAGTAGACTTCCACAAGTGAAACACACGTGTGTAGATTTGAGGCAGGGCTAAAAGTAGCATCTTTAAAAAACCAGGAAACCATTGGTTGGGATCCCCGCGCCTAAAACGCGAGTGTAGCGCATCTCTAAACACGCGAGAACTTACGAGAGAAAAGAAAGTTGATAAAGACGAGAATCTCCAACCCAAACACTGTCCAAATCGATAGACTTCAACAAGTGAAATACACACATGTGTAGATTTGAGAACGGGCCAAATCTAGAGTAAGCAAAGTTTGACATGCCGACGCCAAATCGCAAGTGTGGCGCATCTCTAAACGCGCGAAAACACGCGAGAAAAAATAAAAACTAAAAATGGGCGAGAATCTCAAACCCAAGCATTGTCCAAAACGACAGACTACCACAAGTGAAATACACGTGTGTATGTTTGAGAAAGGGCCAAATCTAGCATCTTTAAAACGTCCAGTTAGCATATTTTGAGATTCCAACACCTAAATCGCGAGTGTCGCGCATCTCTAAACGCACGAGAACTTACGAGAGAAAAGAAAGTTGATAAGGGCGAGAATCTCTCACTCAAGGACTGTTCAAATCTATAGACTTCCACAAGGGAAATACACGTGTTTAGATTTAAGGGAGGGCCAAATCTAGCATTTTTAAAGAGCCCTGTAAGCATACTTTGGGATCCCCACTCCAACAACGCGAGTGTGGCGCATCTCGAAACGCGCGAGAAAAGAAATTTGATATGGGCGAGAATCTCTTATCTAAGCACTGTCCAAATCGAAAGACTTCCATAAGTAAAAATTACACATGTGTAAATTTAAACCAGGGCCAAAACTAGCATCTTAAAGAAGCCCAGTGAGCATAGTTTAAGATCTTGACACCAAAAGTTCGACTGTGCTGCATAGCTAACTGCGCGAGAAAAAAGAAGGGAAAAGTAAATTGGCATCTTTAAAAATATCCATCCAAGCACTGTTCAAATCGATAGGCTTCCACAAGTGAAATACACGTTGGAGACTTGAAACAGGGCTAAAACTAGCAGGTAACCAAAGGTAACCAAAGTTTGGGATCCCCACATCTAAAACGCGAGAGTGCCGCCTCGCTTAACGTGCGAGAACACACGGGAGAAAAAAAAACTTTACATGGGAAAGAATATCTAACCCAAGCACTGTCCAAATCTTTAAACTTCCACAAATGAAATACAGTTGTGTAGATTTGCAGGAGGGCTAAAACTAGCGCTTTTAAAGAGCCCCGTAAGCATAGTTTGGGATTTCCACACGAAAAACGCGATTGTTTCGCATCGGTAAACGCGCGAAAACACGCAAGTGAAAAAAATATATATAAATGGGCAAGAACCTTTAACCCAAACATTGCCTAAAGCGACAGACTTCCAGAAGTTAAATACACGTGTGCAGATTTGAAGAAGGGCTAAAAGTAGCATCTTTACAAAGTTAACTAAGCATTGGTTAAGATCCCCGCACCTAAAACGCGAGTGCGACGTATCTCTAAACGTACGAAAACTTACGAGAGAAAAGAAAGTTGATATGGGCGACAATCTCTCACTCAAGCACTGTCCAAATCGATAACCTTCCACAAGAGAAACACACGTGTGCAGATTTGGGGCTGGGCTAGAAGTAGCATCCTAAAAAAGTTAGGTAAGCATTGTTAGCATCGCCGCACCTAAAACGCGAGTGTAGCGCATCTCTATACGCGCAAGAACTTACTAGAGAAAAGAAAGTTGGTTTGGGCAAGAATCTCTCACCCAGGCACTCTCCAAATCAAAAGACTTGCACAAGTGAAATACAAGTCTGTAGATTTGAAGGAGGGCTAAAAGTAGGATCTTTAAAAGGTTAGGTAAGCATTAGTTGGGATCCCCGCACCTAAAAGGCGAGTGCGGTGCATCTCTAAACGCGCGAGAACTTACGAGAGAAAAGAAAGTTGATATGGGTGAGAATCTCCAACCCTAACACTGTGCAAATCGATCGTTTTCCACAAGTGAAATAAACGTGTGTAGATTTGGGGAGGGGCTAAAAGTAGCATCTTAAAAAAAGTTAAGTAAGCTTTGGTTAGAATCCCTGCAACTAAAAAGCGAGTGTGGCGCATCTCTAAACGCGCGAGAACTTACTAAAGAAAAGAAATATGATATGGGCGAGAATCTCTCACCCCAGCACCGTCCAAATCGAAAGACTTCCACAAATGTAATACACGTGTGTAGATTTAGAGGACTAAAAGTAGCATCTTGAAAAAATTAGGTAAGCATTGGTTAGGATCTCCGCACCTAAAACGCAAGTGTGGCGCATCTCTAAACGCGCGAGAACTCACGAGAGAAAAGAAAGTTGACAGGGGCGAAAATCTCTCACCCAAGCACTGTCCAAATCGATAGACTTTTAGAAGTAAAATACGCGTGTGTAGATTTGGGGTTGGGCTAAAAGTAGAATCTTTAAAAGGTTAGGGAGCATTTGTTGAGATCCTCGCATATATAACGCGAGTGTGGCACATCGGTAAACGCGCGAGAACTTATAAGTAAAAAGAAAGTTGGTATGGGCAAGAATGTCCAACCGTAACACTGTGCAAATCGATACTTTTCAAAAGTGACATACACGTGGGTAGATTTAAGGGAGGGCTAACAGTAGCATCTTTAAAAAGTTGGGTAAGCATTGTTGGCATCCCTCCACCTAAAACGCGAGTGTGGCGCATCTCTAAAGGCGCGAAAACTTGCGAGAGAAAAGAAAGTTGATAAAGGCAGGAATCTGTCACCCAAGCACTGTCCAAATCGATAGACTTCCACAAGTGAAATACACATGTGCAAAATTTGGGTGTGGCCTAAATGTAGCATCTTTAAAGCGTTAGGTAAGAATTCGTTGGGATCCTCGCGCCTAAAACGCCAGTGTGGCGAATCTCTAAACGCGCAAGAACTTACTAGAGAAATGAAAGTTGATTCGGGCGAGAATCTCCAACCCAAACACTGTGCAAATCGATAGTTTTCCACAAGTGAAATACACGTGTATAGATTTGGGGCAGGGTTAAAAGTAGCATCTTTAAAACGTAAGATAAGCTTTGGTTGGGATCCCTGCACCCAAAACGCGAGTGTGGCGCATCTCTAAACGCGCGAGAACTTACGAGTAAAAAGAAGGTTGGTATGGGCGAGAATCTCTCACCCAAGCACTGTCCAAATCAAAAGACTTCCACAAGTGAAATACACGTGTGTAGATTTGGAGTTGGACTAAAAAGAGCATCTTTAAAAGGTTAGGTTAGCATTGGTTGGGATCCCCGCACTTAAAACGCGAGTGTGGCGCATCTCTAAAGGCGCGAGAACTTACAAGAGAAAAGAAAGTTGATAGGGGGCGAGAATCTCTCACCCAAGCGCTATTCAAATTGATAGTTTTCCACAAGTGAAATACACGTGTGCAGATTTGGGGGAGGGCTAAAAGTAGCATCTTTAAAACGTTAGGTAAGTATTCGTTGGGATCCCCGCGCCTAAAACGCCAGTGTGGCGCATCTCTAAACGTGCGAGAACTTACTAGAGAATTGAAAGTTGATACGGGCGAGAATCTCCAACCCAAACACTGTGTAAATCGATAGTTTTCCACGAGTGAAATACAGGAGTATAGATTTGGCGGAGGGTTAAAAGTAGCTTCTTTAAAAAGTAAGGTAAGCATTGGTTGGGATCCCTGCACCCAAAACGCGAGTGCGGCGCATCGCTAAACGCGCAAGAACTTGCGAGTAAAAAGAAGGTTGGTATGGGCGAGAATCTCTCACCCAAGCACTGTCCAAATCGAAAGACTTCCACAAGTGAAATACACGTGTGTAGATTTGGGGGAGGACTAAAAATAGCATCTTTAAAAGGTTAGGTAAGCGTTGGTTGGGATCCCCGCACCCTAAACAAGAGTGTGGCGCATCTCTAAACGCGTGAGAACTCACGAGAGAAAAGAAAGTTGATAGGGGGGAGAATTTAACACCCAAGCACTGTCCAAATCGATAGACTTCCACAAGTGAAATACACGTGTGTAGATTTGGGGGTGGGCTAAAAGTAACATCTATAAAAGGTTAGGGAATCGTTGGTTGGGATCCGTGCACCTAAAACGCAAGTGTGGCGCATCTCTAAGCGCGCGAGAACTTAGAAGTGTAACGAAAGTTGATAGGGGTGATAATCTCTCACCCAAGCACTGTCCAAATCGGTAGACTTCCACAAGTGAAATACACGTTTGTAGATTTGGGGGTGGGCTAAAAGTAGCATCTTTAAATGGTTAGGTAAGCATTGGTTGGGATCCCCGCTCCTAGAACGCGAGTGTGGCGCATATTTGAACGCGGGAGAACTTACGAGAGAAAAGAAAGTGTATATAGGCGAGAATCTCCAACCCAAACGCTGTGCCAATCGATAGTTTTCCACAAGTAAAATAGACGTGTGTAGATTTTGGGGAGGGCTAAAAGTAACATCTTTAAAAAGTTAGGTAAACATTGGTTGGGATCCCCGCACCTAGAACGCGAGTGTGGCGCATCTCTAAACGCGTAAGAACTTACCAGAGAAAAGAAAGTTGATATGGGCGAGAATCTTTTCCCCCGGCGACTTAATTTGACTAACCATAGACGGACCAAAAACCGACCAACTTGACTAACAATAGACGGATCGAATCCGCCCAGTGACTGATGACAAACTTTACAGGAGTCTTTCAGCCAATACCATCATGGCTAAACTGACCAATCACGTTTACCGGACCAGACTTATAACGTTACCGACTGACAAACACTATTCACTTGACTCTGAAGATGACTTCCACTCAGGTTGTCGAAACGTCGGTCACCAACAACAGTTCTTTTCAGAACTACCTTCACCCGGACGATCACCCTATACGAACTACTGATACTCCTGGGTTCAAACCATTTACTATGAGAGAGTAATCGTCGTCTACTAAATGCATTGCTAAATAAAATACTCACTTCTTTCAGGAGTCTGGAAGTTATTTTCGGGATATTCCCTTGAATTGTCGAAAACGTCTTCTGGTACGTCTAAGGAAAAAAATGAAATGTATCTATTCATTCATTTAAGACCATTAAACTACACCCGATAAACAGAATAAATGAAATGAATAATTTCAAACAGCGGGGACAATTTTAAATTTGCTCATATGATCATGTAGGTTGCATGTAGAATTTCGCTAGCCTGATGGCCACTTTTGAGGACGAACGCTTTTTAATCAATTTCCTTCTGTTGCTTAAATCATGAGCGTTTTGCTCGCAAAATTTTACGATTCTCCCGAAACAGAGTTTTTAGAGGAAAAACGGCAGGGGAATCAGGAACACCAAAAGACCTCCAGCTCCTTCGGCTATATGTCTATTTCAAAGTTATCTTCCATAATCGCTGTATTAGAAATAGAAAACTTGTTCTCCGTGTTCCTATCGAGTTATAGAAACACGAGTGGGAGTTTGGGAGAACGAGAAATGCTGTGAGAGTGTTTCCACTACTTTTTCGAGTTCTCCCAAACTTTCACGAGTGTTTCTATAACTCGATAGAAACACGGAGAACATGTTTTCTATTTCTTTTCGAATACACCGCGACGAAAAAAAGGAAAACAACTTGTTAACTTTGATTATCGAAATGTAAATTCCCTTTGCTCGCGCCATCATTACGTCGACAGCTCGTGCTAGTTCTGCGTTTCTATCGAGTCACAGAAACACGATTTTTAACCAACCAGCGCGCGTATGTTCTTAGGACTGTTTTCTAAACTTAATCAAAACCAGCAGGGGGTGATTTTGACGCTCACTCTAGTATCTCTGAGAAGAATGATAGACCAACCGCTTTTTGTACCAAATGTATCGCTAAATAATTTACTAACCTTCCTCAAAAGTCTGGAAATTATTTTCGGGATATTCCCTTGAATTGTGGAAAACTTCTTCGGGTGCATCTAAGGAAAATAAATGACATTTATTTATTAATTCATTTAACTACACCACATAAAAAAAAAAAAAGATGAAATAAATAATTGCAAACAGCGGGGACAATTTTAGATTTGCACATATCGGTTACGTAGCTTGCATTCAGGATGTCTTTAGCCTACTGGCCACGTTTCAGCGCCAACTTTCTTTTAGAGTTTCCTTTTGTTGCGTAAATTATGAGCGTTTTGTTCGCAAAACTGTGCTATTCTCCCGAAACAGGGGTTTCGGGGAAAGGAGACCCCGAAACATATCTCCGGTTCCTAGGCCTATTTCTATTTAAAAAGTTATCTTCCATTATCGCTTTAACTAGTTACAACTCGCAAGGCGTGATTTTCACACGCGCTCTAGTATCTCTGAGAGAAATGATACTCTAAACGCTGTTTATTAAGAGTATTGCTAATCAACGAACCTTCTTCAAAAGTCTGGAAATTATTTTCAGGATATTCCCTTGAATTGTCGAAAACTTCTTTGGGTACGTCTGATGAGAAAAAATGAAATTTATTTATTCATTCATTTAACTACACCAGACAAAAAGTAAAATGAATGATTGTAAACAGCGGGGACAATTTTAAATTTGCTCATAATGTAAATAATGTAGGTTGCATTCAATATTGTCTTTAGCCTAAGATGTTGGTCACTTTTGAGCACGAGCTCCGTTTTGCTCCAAACCCCTAAGACAGGCGGGGGAGGGGCGCTAGCGCTGCTACTCCCTAGGCCCCCAACTCCATATCACAACTCATCTTTCATTATCGCTGTAACTCATAACAACTCGCTGGAGGCGTTTTTCGAGCGCGCTCCAGAATCTTTAAGAAAGATGAGAAACTACTTATTGTTTACGAACTCTGTTGCCTAACAAACTACTCACCTCCATCGAGGATTTGGAAATTCTTTTGGAAAAACTCCCTTGAATTCTCGAAAACTTCATTGGGCACATCTGAGGAGAAAACAACAATTAAATTTTTTATCTATTCCAGAGACAAAAAAAGAAATAAAATAAACAATTTAAAACAACAGGGACAGCCCGGCTAAGAACTACTGCAAGCGATTTTTGCGCGCGCTCTAGTGTGTGTGAAACACATGAGAGACCTCTCTTTGTCTACTAAATCCGGTTGCATTTGCTACATAATCTACTTACTCTTCTTAAGAATCTGGAAACTCTTTCCGGGAAATTCCCTTGAATTCTCGAAATCTTCTTTGGGTAGGTCTATGAGAGGAGAAAAAAAAATCAAATTTACCTATTCTACTTATTTTTCCGGGAAAAATTAAATAAATAATTAAATAAATAAATAAATAAATAGAGACAGCAGGGACACCGCAACTGTCACAGCTTAGCCAATTACAACCAACCAAAGTATTAATAGGTTAGAACTAAAACTACTATAGAAAAGTTAGTTAATCGTGTGACTTGCGTGGGCCCCGTATTTTGTTTGTGGACTTGAAATTTAAGGAGCCCTCTCATTGCCTCTTTCCAACCACGATTATAAATAATATATAGCTGGTTTGCAGTGTCACGCCATCAAAAATAAAAATCATATCCATTCAATAAATTAAGTCAAGAAGCTGGGATATGAAAGATGATTGATATATAAACAGCCTCGCCAAGATTTAGGCCTGTGCGTTTTTTCATTCTCCCGTTATTCGGAGAAGTGTTTCACTCAAATTTATAGAGCTTTGTATAAAGTCGCCATGTCTGTGCCCCTCGGAAGGACACAAACATGGCGGCCGTAAAGTAACAGAAACATCTGTCATTGAGTTTTGCCATTGAAACGAAATTTTATTACTCTAGAGCTCCGACACATTGAAATTAACACTTCTTATACAGCAACAACTGTTTAGTTAGCAAAAACTTGAGCAATAACTCATCTTTTGACCTACTATAGAGCCTTATCGGGCCGGGCGCCATTATGTCACACAACGCATAAAGTTGGATATTCAAACCTGCTCTATTACATAATGAGAACCCTGTCGAGCTTAAACGCTGCAAAACGTCAAGTTATTAGAGGGTCTTACATCTGATGAAACTAGAACTTCAGAAGGATTGGTAATTTCTTATTTTGGAAAATGATGACGTCACATGAAAAGCGGCGATGGATTTAGCCAGGTCTAAAAGCGGAGCTCTTGATTTTTTACTGCAATAATTAAGCATAACGGAAAAACAGGATTTGTTCTTCTTGGATCAGAAACTAAAAAAAAAATGATCAACTGTGAAGTAAAACTTCAATCTTTGCACGAAATTCCACGCCGGGAAAACAATTTTGGAGAAATTAATTGAACTAGATGCAACTATCATAAATTAGTTCGAAATAAATCTGCTATTTAATACACCTTTCTTTGTCTAGTATCTAGGTTAATCGCTAGTTAGCTCGTTAGATTTTTTGCGCTGGTTTGTAGACGGCACGTAGAAAAATCCAGACCGCGCTAAGAGTCAGTCAGATTGCAGGATTCGTTACCGTGCCCTCTTGGGAAAAAATAATCATATTAACTTTTCTTGCGGTCAAACTATTAATTGGTAAAAAACTAAATTCCAAGTGGACACTGACAGGGAACAAATGGTACGTTTTTACGCTTATGATTTTTTTTTACGTCGATGGAAGAGAATTTGGGGCTTATAATTTGGTTAACTCCCACCACCATAACTTGAATGTAACGTCCATATCCAAGCGTGTAGCTTATTAGATGTAATGTTTGATATAGTACAAAATGTTAGCAACAATATTGCAGCAATTTACAAGAATAAAAAAGTGAAACAAAAATTAATGTTCTACTGCTACTTACAATTGCTAAAGGAAGACGGCTAATACACTTACCACGGTCTTTGTCTTGGTTTTCATCCTGTTAAAGAAATAAATTAATCATATCAGTATGAATAAATGACACGCAAATTAATTCAGAAGCGATGACGTTTAACGATGGCCGGCCTCTTAACTTTTAGCCAGGAAATTGCAAAACAGAAACTGCCAAAGACGAGTTTACTCGCCCAAATCAAGATAGCGGGTAGCAAGAGAACGAATTAGTTCTCAGTTCTGCTCGATCAGATTCATTGATCAATCGTGTGTAAAATCATTATGCAAAGGAACTTTGCATACCAGCATTATGCGATGCTTATGGCGTCATAGCTTTAAAACGACTTCAGACAGCTTAGAAAAATGAAATGGTTCGAAACTTAACAAAGTACGAAGAAAAGGAGGTCACACGCTTACCCGAGCTCGGTTGTCACGAGGGACTGCCGCCACCAAGGCCCAAGTTATCATGAAGAAAAAAAAACGCTTCATGGTCTTTGAGAAAAGAACAAAGGAAATCAGTAAGTTACATACTGACTTGTGTTAAGTGTGTTGCTGAGTCATGTTAGACCAATTCAAGTCACTATGCCGCTCACAAACGCATGGCAAAGCTACCTCATACACCAGGTAAAAAATAATTGTGCACTCAGTTGTTTAAGGAATTGAATTTTATGGACCCCATTTATGTTCACAGGTAAGCAGTCAACCTTATTTAGAACGGACTTTATCAATTGACCTCCCCCACCGCACCACCCAGAACGCATAAAATTACTTTTGGAAATCCTAAAAATTTACCAAAAATGCTTTATTTACTCTTGACACTTAATACAGTGCACATTTGCGAATAAAATTGTAATAACTTAGGGACCAGATATGTGTTTAAAGTTGAGCCAAGCGGATAAATGAACCTTGCGATTTTGTGCAAAACAAAATATGGCGAGACCAAATGAGCGTGATATGCCACCGAAGTGTACCAAAAAGGTGCGACTAGGTATCTACCGTACACATATTTAGCCCAACGTCCATTGTAGCGTAGCCATATCAAGGCAAATATCATGATAACACTTAGCTAATAACAACGTAAAATCTGGTCACAAGAAAACTCACTGCGTTAGAGCCCTCTCCTTGAATGTCTTCCCTTAAAATACTCTTTTGAGTTAGACCAATCTTCTCAACAGCCTTGTTTAGTTCCCTGCGGAGAACTGAATGCTATTTGTTGCTGTGCCTCCTTTTAAAAAGACCT
>Ga0126339_10001261_pt1:0-12500 | contig 16852 bp, 8 predicted proteins | sample OrbTmetagenome_2_FD_92532 | JGI IMG/M metagenome (GOLD analysis project Ga0126339, IMG submission 92532) | Coral microbial communities from Petempiche,Puerto Morelos, Mexico - Orbicella T R C metagenome | ecosystem: Host-associated > Invertebrates > Cnidaria > Coral | place... | reverse complement strand
TCCTCATACCATTCACGAGTGCAGAAAAGTTAACTTCAAACTTACATTCCTAGTCATAACCTCTTGTAGGTGCAAATGTTTAGCAAAAGCGGTTGCTTGGCAGGCGTTGGTAATTAAACCAACTCATAATTACATAACTACACCACAGTTTTTCCCCGAATTAAGATGAATATATAAAGCACGCCAACTTGTAGAAAAACCCAGGTTTTTGTATCGATGCCTTCCTTATGGAAAGCGTTAGGCGTCATAACCAAGTATTATAAGTAATATTATGTTCGGCAGTCAGTAACTGGTTTATACAGTGATGATCTCTGATTATTGAATGACAGTCCCAAGTAGCCTGCGAGCTTTCATGGGTTGCGGCAGGAGCAAAGTCGCGAGAGATGAAATAAAGCCTTTTTGATTAGATCGACAGTTAACTCAGCTTCGCTTCGCTCGCCGACTCTCGCTTCGTTTGCCAACGGCTTTGCTTGAGCCACCAACGATGAGAGCCTGCTCGAAGGGTATATCCCAAATGACATGTTGAAGCGAAGTAATTTTAAAACGGTCAAAGTAAATCTTGCGAATCAAAAGTAAGACGCCTGAAAAAGATCGAAGATAAAAGTTGGAGGGTTAAGACTTCGAGCGATTCAGTTTCTTATGTCCTCTAAATTTCCCTCATAGCGTTTTCATTTTTTCTCTCCCAGTGGTGTCGGCTTGGAAAATGCGTCCCCATGGATGAGGATAATTTTGGTATTCCTCTTCCTCGTCCGACATTCACACCAGTACATGGTGGCTGGAGTGCTTGGAGTGAGCTGAGTGAATGTTCGCGGTCTTGTGGAGTAGGGACTCGTCAGCAAACAAGAAAATGCAACAACCCTGTGTTAGTGTTGAAAGTCACTACTGCTGCATTTTACAATTTCATTCAATTGAAATGTCGTTTATCGGCTGAGAGGAAACTGGATACCAGGGATGCGGGGTGTGCGAAGTGTGTCCCATATCCCACGCACGCAGTGTGTCCCATCAAGCCCCTCGCGCTGCGTATTACTAGAATCCACTCTCTTCTCAACCACAATCACACAAAAAATCGACTGAATGCCGATCTAGTTGTTTGGTTACAATGATTTCTGAGCTGTCACTTGTGTCTCAAAACAATTTCTAGTAAATATCCTTGCCAAACTCATCAAACTTTCAGATCAAATGTGTTGCAAGAGTCCGCGTTTTGAAACCGTAACAAAAGGAACCAGAAATGGCCTAGTTATACTGAAAAAAATGAATATCGTTTACCGGCATCTTGTAACCAGTCCTCAGTATACAGTTGCTTGAATAATACTCGTATTTTCCGTACAGTTGTACCTAACTGAGACAGTTTTCTGTTTTCAGGCCCAAAGAGTACGGACGACCCTGCGAGGGGAAAAGTATTAGATTTGAACTGTGTAATGTCATGGTGAGCTAAGTATTCTGCATCTGCTAAATTGTGTACATTATAACAGCTATGTAGTGTGTTGCCCAGCCTAAGCTATGCAGCAATGTGAATCACATAACGGTTCGAATTGTTAAGCAGCGGATTACATTCTTGTGCCGTCCTCCCGCTGAGTCAATAACCTGCTAATTATTTGACCGTGATCTGTAAATTTGTAATCAGTTTAAGTTAGCCATAGAGCGGTTTATACTTGAGTGTCAAAAGTGATTCTTATTCGCTTTGGTGTTACATTACTGCGCTAAGTGATTGGCAGATTCGCGCCACTTTGTCATCCAATCAGAAGTAAAACAAAAACCAATCATGACTCGCTGGCACACGCTTTCCCGCGCTTCGCACCAGCAACTTGTATATGCTTTGAGTCTTGATTGGTTCACTGGTTTGTCTGTGTTCTTTGTGTTTGGTCACAGTGATCACTTTTGTTTTGGTTTTACGACACTCAGTTGAAAACATGTCACGCGCGAACCCCCCGAGAAAGAAGAGCTCAGCAGTTAAAATGTCCTATGAACAGCAACTCTTTACAGACTACTTCAAAACCACTTTCGAAGCAAATACCTCTTCTTAGGTCAATACCATGGGATGGCATTGGTCATACGACCATGACTTTTAACCAGAATCCGCGGGGGGTAATGAGCAGGGGTCATACGACCATAGCAGTGTTATTTGACCAGGTCTCACATGATTAACTTGACCATCACTCGTATTAACTTGGTTGGCGTTCATATCAGGACTGTCCAGGCCAGCTGTTAACGATTGAGCAAGCACGAAATGAACAGTGCAAGAGGCGTGCGCCTTTGTTGTCACCAGAAGTCAACGGAGAGTGGTCCTCTTATGATGTTTACAAAGGTGAGAAGTTCACGTTTTACTTGTCGATATGCGACAGCAAAGCTGATATCAGTCCTTTATATTCTCATCTTACCTTTACTAAGTAATTCAGTTATAAGTAAGCAGCAATCTTAACTGGTTCGTATTAGCCGTTCATGTATGTCCTCGCTAAAGATTGTCAGGGATGATCTAAACCCTCGTCGTAGAGGTGTTTGTAACTGATATTTAAAGGACTGTTGGTCATAAACAGCCTAACGCGCCCATTTCTTTGATATCACATTTCCGGGATCAGTTAAACCAACTTGCAACTCTTCCACATAAACAGACTCTTTCAGACGTAGTTTAAGTGGACTTCGTGAGATTTCCTTTCCGTCTTAGCAAAATGAAGAAGTACATACTTTACAGATGGTGACCCACTGAAATGAAAGGAGCTACAATACGTCGCAGTTTGCGCATCTTGAAAAGTTTAGCCTAAATTTTTCAAGCTCGTCGTTCGAAATCCATGTTTATCTTCTCCATCCTTAAGGATCCTTCTTTCTTTATGCGGGTTTACTTTTATCTCTTTGGTGTTTTTCTATCTTAGTAAACTGCTTTTTTCAGGTTTCCTTCAATTTAAAGGTAATTTTGTACCTGGACAAAATAGTTCAAAATACTGTGACTGAGCTCCTTAACTAATAACATCTTTTGCAGGTATTTATCTGCACAGCAAACTATCGGCTAAACACGTTCTAGGGTATATCACTCATTCCTCATGTTTCGTACATGGTTTGCGTCTATGTTAAGCTATTAGTTTCTTTTCATCTCAGCTAACATCGACTGCGACTTTGAGACTAACTTGTGCGGATGGACAAATGACCCTCATGATAATTACGACTGGAAGTACCACAAGGGCCGTACTCCTACGGCTGGCACGGGTCCCTCCACAGATCACACCAAAGGAAAACACGGTGGGTATTGATACTGAACTGTCATAAAAGGCTCAACATTAAGTTATCACTTCATTTGTAACTAGACCCTTTGCACGAACCGGTCATTTCATGCAAAATCAGTCATGCTGGGACACAAGTTACACAGTGGGACGTAAGAAAGCAGTGGCTTCATGGTTAGTGCGCTCGTCTCCGGATCGAGCGGTCCAAGTTCTGCCCTGCTCGAGAACATTGTGTTGTGCTCTTGGGCCAGACACTTAACTCTCACAGTGCCTCTCTCCACCCAGGTGTGTAAATGGGTACGGTGAATTTAATGCCTGGGATAACCCTGCGATACTCCTAGTCGCCTCATGTTACAGAAACCGGGATAAGCTCCGGCCTGATGAACCACTTAGCTCTTATGCAGACTTTACTTTTTTAGTCGATACCCGTACTTTGCTTGTGATACATTAATTCATTCATTGCCAGCAGACAGGTCTTCTGATGTTTTTTTTCTAATCGTCTTTATTTTGTAGGTCATTACGTGTTTTTGGAGACCTCACGGCCCGTAGATCCAGGATGGAAGGCCAGGCTCGTCAGCAAGTACATAGGCATGCGCGTTGCGTGCCTTAAGTTCTGGTATCATGCATTTGGTGATGACGCCCATATGGGTTACCTTCAACTGGTGGTCAAAACAAGTACGGTAGGTACAGTGAGTCCGGGAGGGGGAACTCTCATATGAAAAGGTCGGGGATGCTCGTCGGAAAATTTGAATTAAACCCCTAAGGGAGAACAATCTGGGCGTGGCTTGAGCTTTATTTGACTCCTAAAAGATACCACTTAAAATGGAATAGGCTTGATTACCAACCGCTGCTCTGGAAAGGAGCCCGCGTTGGTCGACCGAACTCGAGAGACGGGCAGAAATCGAGACTAAAAACGGAAGAAAGAGCTTTTTTATTATTACTTCTTCAAGTGTACCCCAAAAGATACTTTGACAGCTAAAAATACTGGCATTGTGCCATGAACACTCTAAGTGACTGATTTATACCCCTAAGCGAGACGACGAGGATCCCCGACGACCTTTTCACATGAGAGTCTTCACACCTCCAGGACGGTAAGTTCTGAACGCCTTGAGGAGTAGACTTGCCACAAGTCAACCTCATGAGTTTCAGGGTGGAATAGCTAAGCTAGCGGACTGATCTGAAAGTCTACTTGAGGGGTAGTGCAACCGTAAATTATACAGCGTTGTCGAGCAAACTTTTGCAGAATATGTAAACTATATTATTCCAGAGTAGTTCGACCTGTAGGAAGAAACCTCAGATACAAATGAATCAAACAGACGCGGGGTTGTTTGAAGCGTTCGTTATTGCTTACCATTTTCTGTTTGGAAAACATACATCATACATAGAGCCATACTTCATTTATTTAAACACGGTAAAATCTTCAGCGACACATTATAATAAAAAAAGAAGCTCAATAGACCACATTCGTATTCTCGGTATAGGACTGGAACTAGCTTGCAACTGAGGCTATGCTGGGAATCTTTTCAAATGTAAATGACGTAAAGTAAGCTAAATTTGCTATGTGTTCTTTTTGCAGGACGAAAAGGTGGTTTGGAGCGTCAACCGAAATCGAGGAGATAGATGGGTGTTGAAATATGCTACGATATATAGCATGAGACCGTACAGGGTAAACACAACTTAGTATTCTAGTATCCTTTAAGACCGCCTTTGATCAAGATTAGTAAGCCCTTCAGGGGCGGATCTAGGGGGAGGGTGCAGGGAGTGCGCACAGCCCCCCACCTTGAGATGAAGCCTCCTTCTTCGTATATATTCGCTTTTAAAATTTGTTTACCTCACCAGTCAGTTACGCCATTCCTTGGTGGTGCACGCCCTCCTAAGAAAAATCCTGGATCCGCCCCTGCCCTTGGTTAACTTTTACTTATCCTTGATTAGCGTTATACTGACGCCAGTCGGATTTCATAGATTGTAGATTACTACGCCTAACGTGTATTTCTGAGGTAAAAGAGGCAGTGTCGTCTTTTCTGGACGCGGCGCCGACGCACTGAAGCTCGCGAAACTCACGCCTGACTGCGGCGTTTGTTCCTCGTCATACCGATGAAACAAAAAACCGTCTCTTTCAAAGCATTTGAGACCAGTAACTTGAGGGTTTGATTTATTATCGAAAACCTCACGTTTGCATTTCGTTTCTAGTTCATTTTTCAAGGCGTCAGAGGTGACGGTTATCTCAGTGATTTCGCTTTGGATGACATCTCTCTCGAAAATAACCCGTGTGGCCTTGGAATGTTGGGACTAACAACAATAAACAACAGTAAGATTTTACAAATCATTGTCTTTTTGTTTTTCGCTGGAAAAGTTCCGTAGGCACAATCACGAGTAGCTCTTATTAAGAGTTAACAATTTGATTGCAAATGTTCAAAGCAAGGTGTTTAAAGGAAATAAAAGTTGTTCAAACTAATTACGTTTTAGTCTCGAGAAACGATGAATTGTAGGGAACAGTTTTTAAACCAACAGCTTATAAATAAGAATTAGATTATGAGCTCGAGATTTATATTTTGCCGTGCGTCTTTTCAGTAATTGGATTGGAGTTGTATAATCTTAGGTGACTATTGAAATGTACCTTATTTTGCTGATTTTCATATTAAAACCTTTCACTTTGTTTTTAGAAATAAATCTTAATCCCTGTAAACATTTCTGTGAAGCGACTAAAGACGGAAACAGTGTAGACGTCATACAAATGGATTTAGAAAACGGGAGCCGTTGTCACGACAGTTTGAGTTCATTTGATGTCTGTATCCAAGGAAAATGTCAGGTATGTCACATGAAGTAGGTAAAGAAAATACTTCAACAAAGCTAGAATGCGGTGTTTTGCTAGTCCATTATGTTGAAAGCTAACATAATCCTACTTTACTTAAGGCTTGAACAGCTATGCTTGATTCACAGACTTCAATCTCTTTACAAGAGTGATCGCTTCACTTCAAAGTGGACGCAAAACATTCATATTTCTAAATGATATATCAAACTCAAAAGTCCGTGTTTGACCACATTTCCAAACACCGAGAAGGAAGTGGAAAATGCGACGCGTAGCAGAACATTTTTGACGAACTTCGAGCTATTTGGTAATGTAGTCAAACACTGTCTTCAGTGTTTGATATATCTTCTCAATCGAAACTAAAACTAAGGAGAAAACGGAGAAATAAAATCGTAAATCTCTACGCTAATTACGGTCATACATCCCAACACAGTCACGGTCATGATTTCCTTTGTTTGAACTTGATGAATTATTCCTGAGTTTAAGAAGCTCTTGCTCAACTTGATTTAGTGTCTGTACTGTACATTGACAAAACAAGTGCTGGAGACTTCCTTAACACTTTTTTTATTGCTGTAATCTCCACCCTATAGCAAGTAGGATGTGATGGTGTTATTGGATCAAACAAAACTTTGGACAGTTGTGGTGTGTGTAATGGCAACAACAAGTCATGTTCACAGACTAACGGATCTATCACTACGTTTCCGAAAGAAGGTAACATACTTCATTATCAATTCGTGATCGCTCTGATAACTTGTCTTATCAAAATCGTCAAAAACTTCAAATGGTTTTCTCGCCATAATTTTCGCTTGAGACCTCGTCTCATCTGGTGAGAAGACGACGGGGATTGGTAAGGGCAGTTGTGGGAAGGGGGGGGGGCGTTAGAGGGAGTGAAGATGTCGTTTTTCTTGCTCAAAAAGAGTAGCGAGAATTGTCGATCCCCTTTACCGTTTTCCAGATCCATCATATACCTCATTGTAATAAGTTTAGCTACGAGCATGTTGTGCGTGACTGGTGTTGTTAAGTTATATATAAAGAGGATATTGTTGTTATTGACCTCAAGCATGGCAAACTATTTAATAGAAGACGTTTGTTTAGCCTGCAAAGTTCTGCTGCTTGGGTCACAAACTATCTTAAAATTTGCCAAGTAAATATAACTTCTGATCACTAATGCATTGTAATAAGTTTAGCTACGAGCATGTTGTGCATGACTGGTGTTGTTAAGTTATGTTGTGCGTGACTGATGTTGTTAAGTTATGTTGTGCGTGACTGGGGTAGTTAATGTGCGTGACTACTGTAGTTTAGTTATGTTGTGCGTGACTGATGTAGTTTAGTTATGATGTGCGTGACTTATATTTCAGATCTTCAGACGTTATTAGAATGTCCAGTTGGTGCTACCAATATCATGTTGGAGGACTCATCCCCAAACTTCCTCGGTTAGTCTTACAAATTATGTATGCTTCAAAAGGTGATTTTGTGTTTTCTTTGTAATGGAGATTGTTTGGCCAGAAGTGTGTGTCGTGTAACTTACAATAAAAACGACTATTTCTGTTCGATACAACTCGATATCACATTATATGTCAATTAGTCTTTCAGTCATACAATTTAAAATAATTGATCAACAGTTCTTGACGGCATGGGAGTAAAGAAGCCGTATTTTAATGGCGCCGCAGAGGAGTCCGTGTCCAAAGTGTATAAATTTGCTGGCTCAAAGTTCACTTACAGGCGACAAGGTCACATAGAGGCGCTAAGTGCACTGGGCCCAATTAAAGACAGGATCATAGTAAAGGTTAGTCACGTGCCCCGTGTAAATATAACTATTTGAAGTGACGTTCTACTGGATCTTAACCGTCGTATGACATCATGGAGACTGGAACGGTGCCTGGGACGTTGCTTGGGACGGTGCCTGGAACAGATAAAGCATTGTTCTTTACCCTGTAGCTGACAAATTCCCGAAAACCATTGAGCCACACGTCTATATTGCATTTTAAATTTTAACAGTCGAAACAATTTTAATACTTATAGGCATGTCTTAATCATAAATTGGTATTTTTATAGCCTTTTTAATTGTTTAGCTCGAAGATTTTAGCACTATGTAGCTACTCTTAAATTCGAGTTTAAATAAAGTTTATGTAATCACAACCTCTCTTTAGAGCGGTTTTCAATTGACGGTGTCGTAAATCCGATTAGACTACTCAGCCGACCTCAAACCGTACTAAAACTAAAACTAAAACCAAAAGCAAAGTAATGGCCTGGTTACTTTCAACACTCAACTGAAAACCGCTCTATGACGAATGCGTTACTTTGGAGACCAATTCAAATTTCTCTCGTGGCTTTTTGAAAAGATAGTCGTCTGAATATGCAATGAAATCAAGTAGCTTAAATGAAGAAGATGTAGCTATGTTTTCATACTTCTGCCTAAAATCTTTTCTGGTTGATAGCTTTGATTTTAATGAACAAACAACGACCCAGACGCTCACACGCTGTTAACACTGATACATTAAATACTTTTGGTGTAGGTTAAGATCAGTGACGAACCAGCCCCTATAAATCTACGTTACGTCTTCTACAAACCAGATAGTAATGGAAGTCAATACTACTGGTCCCATTTCAAATGGACCGACTGCTCCAGAACTTGCGGAGAAGGTTTGTGCATGAAGTAATACTTCTCAAACTCATTAATAACACATCAAGTTAAAACAAAGAAAATGACAACGTGGATACCCGGTCTTAAAGGAGCTCAGTCATGGTTTGCGCATATTGAAAAGTTTAGCCTCAATTTTTCAAATTCGTCGTTTGTAATCCGTGTTAATCTCCTCCATCCTTAGCCATACTTGTTCCTTTATGGTTTATCGTTATGTCTTTGGTGCTTTTCTATCTTATTAAGCTGTTATTTTCAGGTTTCCTTCAATTTAAAGGTAATTTTGTATGTGGCCAAAATAACTCAAAATACCGTGACTGAGCTCCTTTAATTAGCATAAATTTTGACGATTTTACTTCTCCGTCTACTCCTTAGTTTTTGTTTCGATTGAGAAGATGTATCAAACTCTCGAAACAGTGTTTCGAAACAACCTCGGATTTTGTCAAAAATACTCCGCTGCGCGTCGGTGTTTGGATACCCCGATGAAACACTGTCATTCGTGTTTGATATATTACATCAAACGCGAAAGACCGTGTTTGACCACATTTCCAAACACCGAGAAGGGAGTTGACAGGGATATTTGACGAACCTCGAGGTGTTTTGAAATTTGGACAAATACTGTCTTGAGTGTTTCATATATCATCTCAATAGAAACAAAAGCTAAGGAGAAAACGAAGAAATAAAATTGTAAAAACCTATGCTAATTAAGATCAGTCAGACATCCAAACACTGTCACGTTCACGATTACCTTTGTTTAAAGTTGATGAATTATTAATGAGTTTGAGAGCGATAAAGGAGTTATGTTTCTTCTTTCGTCTTGTTTCTTGTTTTATTTTAGCCATTTATAAATATAAACACAACGTATCAATGTATATCATAGGCAAGGAAGCCCAGAGAAGCCAATAAGGCTTATGTGAAGGACTTACCTGAAGTCTTAACAAGAGAATAAAAATGCTGTAATAATGTATTGAACCTTGCAGCTCTCGAGAGGATTTCCAGGGTTCACAAAACGTTAGGGGTGGCTAAAAGGCTGTCGTTTTTGTTTCTTAATTTTAGGAATTCAAACACGCCTATTCAAATGCCGCAAACACGAAGACGACTCAGAGGTTACGGAAAGTAACTGCTTTTCCAGCAACAAACCCGAACCTTTGACAAAACCTTGTAATTTGACGGCTTGTGAGAGGTATGTCTGCTTCAGTTGTCAATATTTGATTCTACTTTTATCGAACTTAAATCCTTGAGAAAAATGGATTTGAAAACTAGGGAATATCGTTCGCATATTCCTCTGTTCGAGCTGGGGCATATTCAATCACGTGCGAGCGAAATATTTGACGAATTGTAGTAGCAGATCCCTTGTTGAGTGCCTGCGCTTATTACAACAAGTTCAATTGCTCATTTTTATTTCCCTCATACTCAGGTTCGAATGGCGTGCTTCTAAATGGACCAGCTGCTCGTTGCCTTGTAATGGTGGAAACCAAACTCGCACATTGGAATGCAGAGCCGTGCTTGCTGATCACCAGGCCAACTCTTCCCTCTGTACCGGGGATAAGCCTGAGACCGTGCAAATTTGTAATGACGAGCCTTGCCCTGCCAAGTGGATTGTGGGTAATTGGTCAGAGGTGAGTAATTAATCAGTAAATTCTTTTGTTGCTGTTGCTGTAGGACATGTTGAAAGTGTTACAGTATAAAATCTCTACGGGTTTCTGAGCCCGGAAGGGGGACTCCCATATTTAAAGGTATGTGACGCTCGTCGGAAAATCTGAAATAAACCCTAAAGGAGACCAATGTGGGCGTGTGTCGAGCTCTATTTGACCCCTAATTGAAACCTTGTAAATATTATTATTATTTTTTTTTTTTTCAAGTGTAACCCTAAAAGATACCTCGACAACTAAAAATAGTGGCGTTTACGGTCCTGAACACCCAAGAGAGACCAAAATCCGTGATTTAAGATAACGGGCACCCCCAACCTTTTTCACATGGGAATCACTCGCGGGGAGCGGGAGGCGGACGCGGGCGGTTGAGCAGCTGACCTGCAATTGTCCTTTTGCTCGCGCGTATTCGTGTAAACTTCATTTAATATGCAGTATCAAACACGAGAGACAATGTTTCATCGGGATATCCAAACACCGACAAGAGAGATGAAAATACGACGCGGAGCGGAGTATTTTTGACTAAATTGTTTCATAGCCGATGAAACACTGTCTCGAGTGTTTGATATATCTTCTGAATCGAAGTAAAAGCTAAGGAGTAAACGGAGAAGTAAAATCGTCAAAATCTACGCTAATTAAGACCGGGTATCCAAACCTCCCTCACGGTTGTGATTCTCTTTGTTTTAACTTGATGAATTACTAATGAGTTTGAGAAGCTTGGTTAATGGAGATCTACCTCGTTGAAGCTGAGGTCACCATCCCTTATAATCTCAAGCCAAAGTCTTCATTTTTTATCAATTGGCAAGTACTTAAAATTATATTTGGTTCGTTTCGGTCAAATTTATTCTCGTTAACTACTTGCCCGGGTAATCTTGTTAATGCGAGTGCAATGAAGGATTTACATTACGAATGATATTTGGAAATTCAAGGCGAGGGCAATTTGAAAGAATTTTCAAATATTACGAGTAGTGTAAATCTTGAATTGCTGGAGCTTTTATACGATTACTCATTTGTTAAATTACTGAGAAAACTACGAAAGCGCGCACGCTTTAGTACAAATTAAAAATTAACGATAAATTGGCCAAACCCAATGATGTAATTTTCTCAGTAATACAACACCTGGAATTCAAATATTCGTGTGCTGTACACCCGTGGTTAAATTTCGATCAGAATTTCCATTCTAAAAAACAGAAGTGTAGGTTTTGTAAGATAGTCCTTTACTGTGTAATTGCTCGCAATTTTTGTTTCATTTTTGTTCTTTAGTGTTCGAATACTTGTGGGAATAGCATGCAGTCCCGCTCAGTCCAGTGTCGGGATGTACTTGGTAGCTTGTCGTTAAATTGTCCAAGTAGTACCAAAGCACCAACTCGCAGGATCTGTAGGAAACAGCCTTGTGATGGAAGTGGTGAGTACGTCTGTTGCTTGACAAATTGTTTTAACACCTCTTGCCCTGTAATTTGGTGTCAAGAGGGGTGCACCGTAACTGCACTATTTGTAATTTTATGTAAGTTTTGTTTGTGTGGGAAAATATTAAGACCTCTGTTATTCACACTTACCGAGACTTTTCTCGTGTTGCAATACTCACTTCCAGACTGTTGTCCATGAAGTTAGTAATAATCAACATAATCAGATAGTTAGCGATTTTGACAAAATTCCCATTTTTGTTATTGCTTTCTTTCGTTAGTTTTCGCCAAGTGGTCCTGCTCCTTTGAAGAAGGGTTGTGTGAGTGGGAAAACGTGCAAGGCTCTAAGCTAGACCAGTTTGACTGGACTCTGTGGAACGGAAGTACACCAAGCAGGAATACGGGTCCTACCAACGACCATACCCTTGGAACCTCCAAAGGTGATTCGCGTGTTAACAACATGCCAAATAAGGGTTCAAAGATCTCTTTCTCTGACTGGCACTTTGGCTTTTGAAATTGCTTGCTTTTTTCCTTACTGAAGTAAATTCTTTCTTCCCAGGTGTTTATGCCTACATAGAAGCATCAGATCCTCGAAAAAGAAATGACCGAGCAAGATTAATAAGTCCAGTGGTTAGGGCCAATAGAGTCTGTCTTGACTTCTGGTATCACATGTATGGCCAAAACATGGGCTGGCTCCGTGTTTTCTACCGGAATCCAGTCTCTAAAAGAGAACGGCGGCTATGGTACAGGTCAAAAGATCAAAACAACGAGTGGCATAACGAACGGCTT
>Ga0126339_10001260_pt1 | contig 16852 bp, 7 predicted proteins | sample OrbTmetagenome_2_FD_92532 | JGI IMG/M metagenome (GOLD analysis project Ga0126339, IMG submission 92532) | Coral microbial communities from Petempiche,Puerto Morelos, Mexico - Orbicella T R C metagenome | ecosystem: Host-associated > Invertebrates > Cnidaria > Coral | place: Petempiche,Puerto... | reverse complement strand
TTAATAAAATGGTGCGTCAAATGACGATTTTAACGGTATTTGGTAATTTGCATATTTCTTTGAAATAAAAGGATATTTTGCCAAAAAAACTATCCAGTAGTTTTTGTCATGCCCTAGCCTATCAACCATAAGAATATGAGCGAAATCGAATTTTCGACCCTTGCCGCGAAATTAAGAATTTGTCTGATTTTTACGGGCAGGCACTCTTAAAGGCCCAGGATCAGTTAAAGAGAACCATTAGGTATACTTTGAACTTGAACTACTTTTCATCCAAGATTCCCTTTAACAATGAACGGTCACTGGCCACAACCAGCCTACTAATCTGGCCTACTAAACGCTACGTTTATTGATTGAAATTTCTAGGAAATATGTCATGGAAGAGGTTTTATCCCTGTTTCCGTCAGACGCTACCAAAAATTAAGTTGAAATGAAAGTGTGGTCTTTCAAAAATGCTTAACCAAGTTTACTCTGCCATCTTGCGAATCTGTACTGTCTTCATTATAATCGTGAAACGTTTCCATTATCTATTTTTTTTTTAACCTTTAGGTTAAATTTATATAATTTTTTCACATTTATTTCTGAATGTGCAAGAATTTTTCTACATTCAGTTAGAAACATAGAAAACGTTTTGTCACGGTTTGTGGTTTCTAAAAGTCCAAGAATGTGATGACTACACGTTTAGAAGCCTAGAAAACTAACTGTTACGGTTGCTGCTTTCTAAAAAGCCAAGGATGTGATGACTTCACGTTTAGAAGCCTAGAAAAATAACTGTTACGATTGGTGCTTTCCAAAAAGCCAAGAATGTGATGACTCCCCGTTTAGAAGCATAGAAGACTCACGGCTACGCTTGGTGCATTCTAAAAAGCCAAGAATGTGATTACTTCACGTTGGTCGCGTGCAGACAGCACAGGAAAGCAATGCACAATGATGCATGTATACCTCACGTGAAGGGCCGTTGCTCTTGTCTTTAATTTTTTTGATTAGAGATGTTTCCTTGCGGTGGTCGTCGTCTACAAGCCCCTTACAATGTCAGACAATGCATGACCATGGCAATTAAAGGGGATGATTTTCCGAAAGAAACCAACAGAGTTTTGTACTTAAATATGAACGAACTAACTGGGCACCCTTTCGTGCATCTCTTCTTGGCTCAACTCTCATGTAAAAAACCTAAAGTGCAATATAGTGATATACCAATGCTGAGAATTACGACCATCGAAACCACTCGAACTGAGATGAAATCACGTGTCATCAAGTTGTTGTGAGTGCCTGAAGCCCTCGTCGTAGGGCAGAACAGCAGTCATTTCGTCAAGTGCGTCATTAGTGTAAACATCAATGCACGCAAAATAGCATTAAGAAAAGCTATATCAGTAGATTACCCCTTAAATGTTCTATTTCTGAAGTGACCGACAAAAGTATTTCATATAGGCTTTGGGTCGTTTTATGAGACATGCGGCATTACACGTTCTGATAATGGTGCAGTAAAACATCTTGTCAGAATATGGCGGCAGTCTGTAGGGGATGGTCCTCTCTTGCACCTTCGTACCAAATTGATGTGAAGTGTTTACAATTGCGGTGACTCCACAAGGTACCATTCATTCTAGGTCACGCGAAGAAACTGGGTAGGAGAATTTACTCAGTGATATTTTCTTGTGTGTGCTAATTAGGATGCATGATACAACCGTTTTTAACACGAAGAGGCAAGAAGTACCGGCAAACGTTTCTTGTATTTTTTTGTATGCACATCAAGTCCTCTTCTCCTTCTAGTCCATATCGGTTTTGCGTATTTGCCAAATATAAGCTAGTTTAGAAAACCTCAGTTTTCACCGTGTTAAAAAGAACTACAAGCTGAAGGAACGTGTATCTTTGATGTCGTGTACTAGTTAGGTTACGATGAAGAGGCGAGATATACTGGCAATGTTGCCTGTGTGAACATCAAGTGTAAGTTCCACCTCCTACTTTGCCATATCGCTTTTTAAGTGTTTACAAGTTACAAGTTGCAGTCATTTGAGAACGTACCATTTTGACTGTTACAAAGAAAATATAAGTACAAGTAGCGGGAATGTTTGCAAGCAATGTTGTAATTCTCAGAAAAGTTAATTATGACGCCAGATGCTGTTTAAGATCACATGGCAAGAAACTCTAACAAGTTTCGTGTATGGAGGTAAATCAGTTTCTGGTTCCGTATACTTGAATGCAGAATATGTTGTAGTGCTTCATACATTATATGTAAAAAGTTCAAGACCACTGTCTCTCTCTTCATGTGAATGTTCAAGACTGGAAACAGCTTTCGAAATATGTTAGTTTAGATGGACTTGTTTTGATCATTACGTCGCACATAGTTGCCCATGCGTGGGCTGTTTTCAGTTGTTGTACAGTTGCTCTGATGAGGACGAAAACAAAATCGGTAATGAACCTGCTGTTATTACGATGTGTCTAGCAAAAGAGCATATCTTTAATTTCTTGAGGTAAATCAGTTTCTGGTTCCGTATGCTTGAATGCAAAATACGTTGTAGTGCTTAATATATTATATGTACATGTACAAAGTTCAAGACCACTGTCTCTCTCTTTATGTGAATGTTCAAAACTGGAAACAGCTTTCGAAAAATGCATGGCAGTTTAGATAGACTTGTTTTGATCATAACGTCGCACATAAGTGCCCATGCGTGAGCTGTTTCCAGTTGCTGTACAGTTGCTCTGATGAGGACGAAAAAACAGCAGTTATGAACAAGCTGTTACTACAACGTGTTTAGCAATACAACATATCTTTAATTTATCGTTATTATATTATATTCAACATCGTTACTGTATGTAACTGAACATGCTTCTTCCGTCAGGCTTTCATTTATCCTCTAGCTTGTACATGAACTCATGTACATTAAAATCCGCATGTAGAAATGCCACATGATCCGTGCCAGGCAAAAATAGCACACTAGGTAATCTTCTTGATGATATTTTCATGACATGATTTCCAACACTTGTTTTTCGAAGCTACTCAGGATTGTCATCATGACTTCATTGGGTCTCACATCTCATTCAAGTGCGTCAAAGCTAAGAAAAGGTCTGTCAAATCGGATTTAATTATTGTCAGCTGAATTTATCAGCCACCAGGAAGGAAATTAATCAAAATGTCGTCAACTAGAGCACGTCATAGGTATGCAGTACTCAAAGTTTAAACTCGACCCCCATCTGAGAAGCTCATCATCAGTTACATCGTAGGTAAGGTGGTTTGGAGCAATATTTTAAAGGTATTTAGTCATGGTATCGTACGCATAGCTGAACCTAACTACGCAAGAATAGAGCACAAAAAGTTATTTTTCCTGTGTGATTTACTATGGTTGGATTAATTTTTATCAATACCAGCAAAAGCGCCGAAATTTTGTCTAATTTAGCCCGTTAAACAAACGTATAATGAATAAGAAGTTTTCTCTTGATGTTGCTGATAGGTGTTGAAGCCATTTTGTAACTTCAAAGTGGATACCCATTTTCTAACGTCCCTAAATCAATTAGTAGGTCAGTGCATTTATGCCAGCCACAGTAGGCTTTTACAAAGGACACGTACTCGATACAATAATTTTACTGTAAATAAAATGTATGGTTTACTAAATTTGAGCAGTACAGTTACGATATTTGGCTCCGGCGGTTTTTTTCAGCTAACACTCCAAATCCTACACCACTTAGTTCCATGTGACCTAGCTTTATGTATGAACAGCAGAACACTGTTAAAAATTTGCATAGTCGGACGGCTAAGACAGAAGACAACGAATCATTAAGTAATGAACCTGTGGGTATGGCTTGTGACTAAGTGCATGTGTGTTCCTATTTGAACAAAACCCCAAGAAAGCAAGTCTGGAAGAGGCTCACCTTCAGTTGACATCGACAGTGTTGCTCACGTTGGAATATACACCAACCGCAGTTGAGCCCACTCTGTACGACTTATTTGGTTGATATCACAACATAACCTCTTCTCTTCGTAGGAAGGTACATTGGTTAATGTCATTATTTATAATTCATTTTAAAGTTTATATGCAAATCAGTCGTTTTGGAAACCAGACAGTTCCTTCTCAGATTATTCTGGAATCTCAATGGGTCTGACATCTCACTTAAGCTATTTAGAGCTCAAGGAAAAAGCGTCTCAAGTCATTTAATTGCTGTCATCTGGCTTAAAGACAAGCACCTTAATGACGCCCCCAGGAACGAGGGCTACATTGTAGTGCAAGACAATCCAAGTAGATAATCCTAACGAACCTTCATCAACTGGAACTCAGTTCTGTGAAATCAGCTGCCCATACTCGATTTTTTAACTCAACCCACAAGAAGTCTTCCCATTACATCTTAGGTAAGACATTCCGGGTGAAAGCAAATATTCCTGTTATGTAGCGTACAGCAACTTAATTTGGAAACAATGCAATAACTGACAACAAAATCATGACAACAAAGTCATAAGTCATCACAGCAACTGGATAGTTATTTGTAAGTGACGTGGCATGTACCAGCGTCAGATAAATGTGATCTTGTCAGTGAAAACTGGAATCGTTTAGTCGATGGAAAATTGCCATCCTGGTTGGCATACAAGAAATGTGAATCTTTTATGCTATTCTATTATTCAGTATTGCGGCTATTGCTTTTAACTATCACTCCATATTCAAAATGAGTAGAAACTTTGCGCTGTCGAAAGGAAATGAGTAGTGCAATAAAGTGCATCAGATAGGGCCGCTATAGGTATCGAAACGACGGACGAAACACATGTGTACAACGTTACTGCTTTTCTCGTTGCTACTAAAGGCCTTTCTGGAAGTAAATACATTTGTACAATACAGGTAATTTTCGGGCAAACAAAATTGAACTGAGGAAGGCTGTCGAGATTCAGCGCCGTACGCCTGGATTAAGCTTATAATCTCAGCCTGCACTGCCTGCTTCTAAGCGGGCCGACTTTATGCATGAACAACACGGAACATGGTATGAAATTTGCATGATATATAAAAGACCTTAGGGCTCAAGACATCAATTAAAAGAGCGGTTTCTTAGAGTTCTGATGTGGTTTAAATTCCTCTTGGAGTAAAGTTACAAGGAAGAAAGGTTTTCGACAGTCACGCAAAGTCACACCCAGTTTTACCCTCTTGATTATGGGAGTATTTCATGTTCTCTTCTCTTGGTATCTGTGTCTCTGACAATTCATGCTAAAATATATAAAGTAAATCTTGTAAATTTTCTCACAAGAATGCTTTCGAATTTCTTTGTCTGAAAGCATATTTACACCATAAAAAAAGCATTTGGGGATCTCGAAGTATTGGTCGAGCTGTCTTTGCTACGACTGATATTGACGCTTCAAATGTTGCAGCTCTTAGAAAAAAAAAACCGTCATAGTTCTCTACGTCTTACGTTTCTCTTTAGGAAGAGTAACGACAAGTTTCCCAGGTGAGAAAAAGATACCATGTTAAATTGAATCTAAGTGAGAGTGGAGTTACATTATTTATTCCCATTATTTATTCCCATTATTTATTCCCATTATTTAGTCTATTTTAGTCGCGAACACAAAAAGCTATTAGATTATATCACTTAGCAAACGCTGCTTGCTTTCAGGATCATTGACAGAAGGGATGAGAATTAGCTGTAGTTGAATTGTGCTACTTTTTCAATCTCACCATTCCATTGAAAATATGAGAAGAAAGCTATCAAAAACAGAGACTGATCACTGTGTTGTTACAGCTAGGGCTCGTCATAAACGGAAACGACATTTGTTTCACTTTTGTATGTCGTATACATTTTCGACAAAATTTTAGTTTCGCATTATTGGGATTTAATAGATTTCTCTCCCGATAAGATTTTTAATTGTACAAAGCTTGGAAACCATGGTTTGATACGTTTTAAGAATTTCTATGTTTCCACTTTATTATTTTGTTATTATTTGATAAGACCTCTTGCCATGACTGGGAGTGTCAATATGGCAATGACAATGTCAGCATCAACTTGAAAACTGTTTAATTTACGTTGTTCAAGTTTTTAAACAAGGTCCACTTTCTTATTAGATCCTTATTGAAATCGACGCTTTCTTTATATTTGACTCTACATTCATTGTGTATTCTTTCCTACACTCTGCGGCAATCACCGTCTGGAAGTAAAGGAGTTATCATCTACGTCGAAGTTCCTCCATAATGAATCGTCAAAGTTTTGCTGTTTGTAAAGTCTTATAACAAATTGAAATGTGCTAAATACAAAGCAGAAAAGAAAAAAAAGTATAATAATTGTGATTGCTACAGAACTGAATTTGTAGATAGCGAACGTGAATATGTAGACAATAAGTTGTTCGCTTCGTTGTTCTGATCAGACAAGCAGCAAATGAGTTATACGGAGACGTGGGAAACTGACAATACGTAAAAACCTAAAACGTTATATTTGTCTATCCCTGTGAAGATAAAGGGAATCTTTGGATTCCACTTGATCGGGAAAGTGAAGTTACTTGCTAAATTGTGATTCCGGTGTAATGCCAGTCCGAATTTTCCCCATATTTCTCCTAGAAAATAAAGTATTGCCGAGTTGTTATGATAGAAGATACGTAAACGAACATTCTTTTATCGATGACTTTTGTTCGTTATTCCTTTCCTCGTTTTTGAAATCGTTGTTTAGCAGACGTTGCCTCTTAGTTCAACGTACAGTGTTTCAAACCCAGAAGAATTGAAGTGAATTGATTTTGAGATTCGAGGACTAATGTTTCTTGGATAAAGATTTCAGACGTAATCTTACTTGGCAAGTCAAGCCAGGCATCATCGTTAGGTTGTTTTTCTTATCGCTGCCCCTTTTTTTGTTGAATATTTATCCCTCAACTGAACAACAAAACGTAAGCAGCCTATCTTTTACTAATATTTCTTGAAAGCATAGTAACTCATATTTACTGAAAATTCGTTGAAAGCATATTGAAGGCTCGGTATTTTTGCGAGCCATCACAGATGTAATTTTGCTGATAATTTACCCAACAATATTAAAGTTACGCTTTTTTCTTAAATTTTGTACAAGAAAAACTTTACAACTGCAGAAAGAGAAGTTGGTTGCCTTTATACATTGTTAGCAAAGCTTGAAGGGGTAGGTACGGGAAAAACTTAACAACTGCAGAAAGAGAAGTTGGTTGCATTGTACATTGTTAGCAAAGCTTGAAGGGGTTGGCTGCTGTTTGTACTGGAATTGGAAAAGACGTTTTGAGCTCTAAGTAGTTTTTGAGATCACCAATCTTCTTTCTTGTTTGTGATTGGGATTCTTCACTCAGTGCAAATAACTTTTCTAATGATATATTGCCTTGCCTCGCGATGAAAAAATTATTTAATCAGAACCTTCAAAGTGCAAATGCACCAAAGAGGAACAACAATGGCCATGGTGGGGGGAAGAATGGAAGAAATTACGAAAAACAACCCGACAGCAGGCTAGATTTTTCGGTTAAGGCGTCCGTAGCGTTGGTCCTGAAAGGTACAGATTTTGAAAAGACTACATTTACTTATTAAAAGCCAGTAAGTTCAAGAAACAGTTATAACGACAAATCGAGCCTGATAAGGGAATAAGCAGGTAGCCAACAGACCTGGTAGAATTAAAAAAAATAATTAAGAAGTGAGAAGCTCAAGAACACGTTGTAAACGAGATTCTAGTGTCTGATCATTCAAATGAAAGCTATTGAGCTGTAATTTCGTGTAGTACATATGGGTTATTGACAAAGCGCGAGGGCAAGATGGCTGGATATTGATCGAGGCCAATATCTAGCCATCTTGATCGAACAAGCTTGGTCAATAAAAGATTGTGGCATAAAGAAAACCAATTTCTTGCGGGACACAGCGGGTAATCCCGAGCGGGCACGATAGTCCCATCTTGCCCACTTGGGCGGTAGCCAATAACAGCCCAGGATTTGGCTCATCCTTCCTTATAATAGTGTTAAGTATTGTACAATGCGTTTTTGATTTTAAAGTCTGTAAACGACAAAACTGTAGTTCGTGACCTTACAATGGAAGCCTAGTTTGTGACCATTCAGATGAAACTTAAACAGCTTCGTGTAATGCTGTTCCATAGCAGTATCGATTATTGTTCAAAACACGTGTCATACCATGCACTCAGAAAGAAACGCTATGCGTTCTGTTGAAAAAGAACATTCGTTCTACCTGGCACGCCATATAGTCCCTAGAGGATTGCCAAATGACGAAATCTAGCCGCCATTTTGAATTGCATAACAATGTTAACAGATGGCAAAAGCGTCAATTCAACGTTCTCACGTTTTTTTTTAAGCAAATTATAACACAAAACACATATCCCCCTAAGTAAAGGTTGAAATACAAATTCGAACAGATTAGATAATGGAAGCTGCTTTTACTCTTAAGCTTGGAAAAGAAGCCTCCAAGTAAGAAAAGTCATCAAAATAGTTTAGTTAATAGTTAGATAGGAAAGTGCTGTGTCTATTAACAAATAATGAAATAATAGTTGATTTAAGGTCATAACTTACTTCCATGATTTAATCTGGCTTTGCATGCTAGTTTCTGTTATAAAACGCAGAGTAATTGAGGTTCTTTGAAAGACAACTAAGCTTCCACTCAAAAACAGTAATCCTGGGCCAAACGTTATGAAAACCTTAGTTCTTGAATCGTACTTGTACATGTGTTCTTGAAAATGACAAATGGAAAGCGTTTTAAAACTTGTTCGAGTAAACAACATCACAACTTTTTAACCGTGCATAAATTATGTCGGTAATTTATTCATTTTAAACAAAGTAGAAATGGTACAACTGTACAAAACAGCTCCCATACGTGACATTGCACCAGAGAAGTGTATGAAGTGAAAGTTGATATATTCATCGAATCAACTTAGAATAACCCGCTTCAAGATGAATGCGGACTTAACACAGGCGATGTAAGCGAGAATGATGTGGTATCAAGGGTAGCCAATCAATTTAAAGTTGGGTGAGGAGTTAAAAATTTCACCGTCTTTTAGAATTACTACGATTTAGATATCAAATCTTGCACTGAAAATGCTTAAGACGCAACAGGATTTACTCTCCCTGCTATAGACATGTGACACAACGACAAGGCATAACGGTCTCATTAGTCAGTCCGCACATGCACCTAATGATCTCCTCTGTGTGTCCAGCCAGCAGGCAATGATAGGCCTAATTAATCACCTTTGTCAAGCCTTTAATTAGCTCTCGTGTTCTGAAAGCCACTCACATGATTTACCGCTAAAGGAAGAACTTTCCAGACCCGTGTAGGAGATTCCAGTTACAGCACTCCTCAATCGTATCTAGGTACGTACAGATGCACCTGCCGTGAGAGCAAACACTTGCTTGAAAATTCGTCAGATTGCATGAAAACACCCATAGTAGTACGCAGGATACTTAGTTTTCTGGTCACGTACGCTGCAAAAATACTTCAAAACGTCCGTAAGTGTTGATTATTTTTCGTGTCCTATCTAGTTCGTGAAACGGATGCACGAAGAATTAACACCAATTACTTGTCTTGTCACCGTATTTTCTCGTTGTGTTGTTATTCGGTACAATAACTGGCCACCTTCGCCCTAAAAGAATTAGGCAATGAAATCTTGTGGAGTTTGAAGCTGTAGGCACTCCAAATTTATCTGCAACTGCAACTGAAAGAGTCAACGAAAAGCCATGTAAAATTGTTGTACAGGACACTAATTTGGATCCTAAATTGTATTATCATTTGGCTCCCGTGAGCTTATGTCTTCTCCTCAAGTCGGACAATAAGAGATGTTTTCTTCGCGACAGAAAGTTTATTAGGTCTTAACGCTTTTAATCTTAACGGTGTTCGCTGATTTGGAAGAGTGGCTAATTTGAAATAAATTTTTAGACTGAAATATTGCTTCGAATAGGCACCCGACTGTGTTTTTGGCCTACTTCTGAAAGTCAACCTTAGTTATCATGTTTTAATAAGTCGATTGAGCATAAACCACAATGACAGATTATAGTTTATTGATATGCAATTGAATTGATACGCAATTGATGATAGTTTCTAACCGTTCGAATTAAAAAATAAAGTACTTAGTTCTAATATAAGGCAGGTTAATATTCAGTTATTTTAACAAACAGAAATATTTTTCTGGACTGTCTGAGGACTAAAACTCCCGACATACTCAGGTTTTTGTGAAGCACGCTGCTTTCTCAGTCTGGCGTTGCCTAATTCAGTCAAACGTTTGTACGTAGTAACCTAAAGTAAAGTTAATTTTCGTTGTAGATTGCTGAATTAAACCTACGCATGCGTTGAAAAGGACTATTGAAGACGTCGAACCTATCGCTGAGATACAGACGCGATCAGATTACCGAAGTGTGCCGGGAGCAGGGTATTTAATGCCGTTTTGAGCTAATATAAACATAAAGATCATGACCTTAGTGGCCTACAGTTTATGATTTTCATAGAAAAGCATTGACAAATATGCCACATAAAATCAACTTGGCTGTCGAACTGACGTCGTCGAACTATTACCAATGCAATTGACGTTAATGGAGTGATTAGATGAGGATGTGTAAAGCACTGTCGTTGACATGTCAAACTCGATCCACTGAAGGGTCGGTGGCCATTGTACACAGGGAATCTTTGTTCTCATTATGTTTTGGTAATTACTGATCAGAAAACAATTGGCGAGCCGCAGAAGTAGTAAGCGTGTCGCCTCTTGAGTGAGGAGTACGATTTGAAAGGATTTAGACTGAAGTGCTGCAAATACACGTCTAGCTTTCACCGCACGGGGCTCCCAGGTGGGTGAAATAGATAACCAGTCTAGTTTACAATCGAAATTGCACAAGGAAAAAACTCATATTGCAGGGTATTGGGACTTTTTTGGCTTTTAGGATGTAACTTGCAAACAAAACAGGTCTTTCATTACAATAAACTAGCACCCTACACTAGTTAATTGTTTTGAAAGTTGAGCGGGCGAGACTAGAAGAAAAAAGAATTTATTTCACTTCTTCTGTATGTTTTGTGAATTTAAGCGCCTGGTCTGACGTCAATACGGTCTTTTACTCTCAGTTAAAGAAACCTATCCATTTTTAAATTCACAGCTTAACTCCAGTTATTTTGTGCTGTACAACTTTCAATTGACTATCAAAACTCCATCGTTGCACTAGAGACACTGTGCTGCTGTCTTAGATGAGATCTTTCACGGACTTGAGGGATCGCTTTGTCTTTAATACCAATCATATAATTCCATGAGCAGTTAGATAGATAATAGACTAAAGAACCGCTTTTCAGGGCTAATTCGAAACTGTTTCTATCCCTACAGGCGTTTTAAAAATGTTGCTTTCCGTTTCCAAAGTCGTGGTAGGGATTTTGCTGATCGTCATTGTCACGGCTAAACAAAAAAGCAGACAATATTGGCCAAGACCAACTTCAGATTGTGAAGTGCGAAAAGGCTTCCTCCAGATGCAAAGTGACGGGTGCAAGTTCAAAATTTCAACTTCTGGTTGTAGCGGCAAATGCTTGTCGTCGGCGAAACCTTTCAGCCATAGAATTGGATTTGCTTCAAGTTGCTCGTGCTGTGCACCCATCGAAGCTACTATCAAAGAAAAATCAGTGAACTGCCACGGAGTAATAAAAGTGATTCGCTACCCAGAAGCAAAGAAATGCGCCTGCAGACCGTGTTTAAACGGCTGACATTATATATCCGTCGTGCGAAGTTTTGAAGTGAAGCAAAGAGTTTTCGTCTTGTAAAGAGAATGGTGCTGACGTCGCGACTTGCGTGGATTTAAAAACATCAACCGAGTACTAGCTCAGTAATATTGGAGTGGGATTAGAGAAGAAGCCGTTAAAAAAAAATATATATATATATATATTTAGAGTTTGGAAAAGTTTCGAAGGGCTCTTGAAAAAGACGTGAATATCGCCGAGCAATAATTAGACTTAAGGTGGAAGTTAACTTAAGACAGTTTATTGTTGCGTTACGTGGTTTGTAATATACCAGGCCGTCTATTAATTTTGTGGTTTTACTTTTGTACCCAACTGCATGCAGGTAGCATTGGGTTTCTTCACAGTACATGATAACGTGTTATCAGGGGCAGATAACGTTGTATGATTGAAATTTATATATCATGCAAAGAGCAGCTCATTATTGCGCAACAGCGTGCAATCTTCTTGGAAGCCGGTTTCGCAGGGAAGCACGATTAACTGAAAACATGGTAAGAAAAATCGTTACGGTCAATTTTTAATATCAAATAGGTTGATGTCGTTAAGAATATTTGCGAGCTATAGAGCTATGCATTGATCTTGAGATGTTTTTCATTGCAAAAGGCAATTAAAATTAACATGAATTAGACCGATGTTGCCTACGGCGTGTTGCGGTTCCATGAGCAATTTACGTTTAGTTAATTTTGTTCTTTTTCGCAGACATCAAATGTCGTTTGTTGAAACAAAAAGGCAAAGCATAATAACAAACCCTATGGTCAACGCTAGGTCACTTAGAGGTTATAAAACAGCGAAACCAACGGCGTATAAACTGTGTGCATAAAGGGAGGTGATTATATGTAAAAGGGATTACCTGTGTATAGATTTAAACGGCTTTGGACACTTCTAAATATTGTAAATCAATTTCTCTTATTAAGTCTAAGTAATAAGAAACATAACACTAGTGTAAATATTTTCCATAGAACTGATCCCAGTTCTTCATGTACAGAGGCAGTCGGCTTATATGACGCTGCAAACTGATAAATAGTCCCGAATGTAGGCGGAAGACTAATTGTTCATTCACAATTTATGATGACTGAAACACAATATGAATAATGGATTTAAATAGCAACCTAAAGGTTGTAAGCAAGATAACGTATATATAAGACCTAAACAGTATGAAGTATCACGCAAGTTGAAAAGAACAAAAAAAATAAAGCACGTAATTTGTTTAAACTGTACTGTATCACGTTCACGGTTTGGATGGTCACAAAGCATGAATTTACCTTTCAATTTCTAGTTGCTGTTTAGCAAATGCACATTTACTAGAAACATTTTTACTCACCACACCCAATCCGCCCTAGCGTCAATTACCAGACGTGGTTTTCGACACCATATATCAAATAGAAAAGACAGGTGATGAAAAATGGAATCCGGAAGCAATCTGACAGTCCGGAAACAATCTGGCCTTTGTTTAAAATATTTTCAAAACATGTAATATTTGCGATTATTTGTCTTCGCCCTAAAGATTATTAAATAATCGAAAATCCTCGTTATTTCCTGAGTTTTAAAAGTCTTCTTCCAACGTTCTCTATTTTGTTAAAATGGGTGTTTTGTTTTTTTTTGCTGAAATGTAGAGAAACGCGACAATCTGTACCAATGTTGGAGGTCCACATTGCAGATATTGGTGATAGCATTTCAGGATTTGTTTAATTTGTTTCCTCGGCCACATTTTTAAGTCATCTTTGATCTCTTACTGAACAGAGGCTTGGCAATTTGAATTAATTTTACAATCATGTAATCTCATCCTCATGTCACCCACCCTCATGTTACTCAAAATTGTGGGCAAACGGTTGTGGTTACAATGACCCTTCAAGAATTTCTGATTCCACTAAGTTTGCAGTAGACCTCAGTCAATTTAGGAATTCTATTTTTCATTCATTCTTTAGAAACCCCACCTCTGTTGGTTCTCAGGCTTAGGGGCATTGCTGGTGCACCTTAATTGTTCCGGGAGACATTGGGCTAGCTTTGAAACAGAACTTTAGGATAGATTATGTATAAAATAACTAAGGTGATTCCCGTATTATGATAGGTCAATAGTTATTAAGCATTAAGGTACATTTAAGCTGTCAGAATAGATACGTTGGTTACTTTACTTCGAATATTTTCATCAAAATTAATTGCAGAACGAAATATATGACAAATGTAGAAAGAAAATAACAAATCCAAATTGAACACAAACGTCAAGAGCCACTTACCATTGTTCACCTTAACAATTGCTAACCAAGTTGGCGTCTCCACCAAGTCTTCACCTTGCATTTAATAGCTCTCAAGAGTTGATCTAAGTGTAAAAGAACATTCACGACTCAGTGGACTGAAAAACGATTTTGCAAACGGCATATCGGCTTCTTCAGATATGTTTTACTTTCAAGACTGAAATTTCTTATGCATTCTTCCACATGACGGTCATCAACTGACAACTCATTCAAGCAAAACCATTTTTTCCTATCTAAAGCTGAAACTTCTACTCTAGAAATTTACAACTGGTACCTGTCAAAGGCTTGTTCAGACGAAATGCTATCTTTGCACGGGGAGATCAATGTTTGATTTGGAGAGGAAAGAAACTACAGTGCATGACGTTAGTGCATTCCTGTGGCCTGATCGATCCATCTGCCTGGAGACGGCGGCTTGGTATAATTAACGTTACCAGTGTTTTGATCTGTTAATTATCGCTTCGAAATCTGGCACTTGAAGTCTTGCACCAAGTCGGAAATCTCTGTGCTAGGTATTCTGTATACATCGGTAGGGATTCGTGATGTTTTTGGCGCTCCTGCTTGGTTATCAGACTCGAACTCCAGTCAAAATAAAAAGGGCATAGAACTTCGTCCGGCAGATTTTCTCTCCTTGCGATTTTTCAGTGTTGATCAAGCTCCAAAATACAACCCCCTAGAGTTGCAAAATCATTGTAAGTTGTTTCTTGCAATTGTCACGAATGCGAACCACCAAAATGCGTTAATTCCGCTATCGGTCATGTTTATATCCCATTTCACTGTCAGAGAAGTAACTTGCCATACATCTGGAGAAGAACTTTACGGTTTGACCACGATTTCGGTTGAGACAAAACTCCTTCAGTATTCTGGTGTTACGATCCTCAGTACATTCCCGAAAGGTCTTGTAAATGCGAGCTTGCAAATACCTCCTTGGACGAATTCCTTACATTGCGTCAACCCATTTGATCTGAATTCTCGACATGTTTTCCAAACAAAAGAAGATACCTCAACTTCACTTGCCAATAATAGAAGTAAATCATTGGAAATGATTTTCCAATTTGTGTCCAGTTGAGCATCTAATCATGATAATTGCCAAGGCCGTGGCCATGCCTTGGGATTCCCTTGTTCGCTGAGTGCATGGTATGAAAACAAACCAGTTAAGGAACGGTTAAAGGTGTGGGTTTGCTCATGACTGCATATGTAACTGCAGATTAAGCTACCCGAGCTACTTCAATGACCATAAAATTAGTTTTGACTAGGGTCATGAAAGGGGCAGGGTAACTCAGGCGTTCTTTTAAGTAGCGGACGTTCAGGAGGTTCACTGAGATGCATGGTGGCCAAAACTGGAGGTATGTTGGGCTGCTTTAGCAAAATAAGTCGCTTTATTCTTTGCTTTACTTTCTTCAAATGTGCCCATTGTAACGAAAACAAAAAACAGAGAAAAATCCAAAGAATATACAACTTATAATCCAGGGTTCATAGACATTTGAAATGTTTTAGTTTCCTCACTTTATTTGCATCAGTTCAGGAGACACAAGCCGTTTATAGGCTCACCAAGGTTCGTATATAGAAGCACCAAGGGCAGGCGAGAGAATTTGACAATAAATCAAATTACCTATTTAACGAAATAACTTTAAGGTAGCTAAATGTGGCCTCATTAAGGCAAAAGCCTTGTTTTCGAAAGTTGGCCGTGTTATGTCATTAACCAAATTTGTAACCCGGCGCACATGGAATGTATTGACAAGATGTTTGGATTTCAGAAAAGAATAACAACAAATGCCGATGACAATGTACCCAAATTGACTGAATTCATGAAGCCTTTTGCGTTTTCCATTAGCATGGTCTACGTAAGGATACTTCTCGAAGATTTATCGCTTTCTTATAAATAGCATTATGCAGATGCATTCATAACTTAGACTTATTGCAAGAAATCGGCAAACGTCCATATGTTACGCAGTTGTTTCGAAAAATACTCGTGATTATTAAACACTATATTACTTTAGTTAGGAGAACCATCTACATGTATAATGATTATCTATATCAGTGATACTGCTAGATGCACAAGATTAAAGTTAAATTTACAGCATAAAGTTTAGCTGTACTTTTGGTTGTACAACGTAATCAGTCATGGTTCTAAAGGGAAAATGAGATGCTTGCTCTAGGCAACCGATACAATTTGAAGATAATCATTTTGTCACAGGGCCAAAAGATTCAACAGTAGAGATCAAGGCTTCAGGATTGCAGTAAAACAGATACAGAGTAAGTTTTATGGAGAAAAAAATTAATTTCTACAAGTACATGCATGGTTTGTTTTCATCATTTCATAACTGCTGTTTAATTTTCCGTCGAAGTCACCATTTAAGGCCCATTGTGGAGTAGGCCACTTGTTGTTTTCTTGGCCTAAAAAGGAACTTCTTATCTATCCCTCCATTTCTCGCTTTGCAGGGGGTGAAGAGAAAGAATTTTGCCTTTAGGTGTTTGTTCCAGATTGGTAACCGAAAACAAAGTACCCGGTTTTCAATTGAAGTGGAAAATGTAAACAAGCTTTTCCTTGACTGAAGTGCTAAACAAAAGTTTATATAGTGAGTTCCCACGCTCTTAAAGCTCATTCGCTGCAACGTAATTAACATGTTAATTTAACAAGTGGCTCTGTGTGATCTCGTATACACAGAGCGCTTGTTAGCTACGTGTTTTGTCTACTGGATTTCAGTCATCGTAACAATTTCATGCTATCACAAGTGTATTAAAATACCTCCTAAACCTAAAAAAAAAAAAAAAAAAAAAAAAAAAAAAAGGAAACATAATTTTAATTAACAGAATCTTTTTTAAATTTATTTTTTTTACAATAGTTTTTTAAATTCGAAAAAAATTTAAAAAAAAAAAAAAAAAAAAAAAAACTCCCCAAAACATAAAAAAAAAAAAAAAAAAAAAAAATAGAATGGGAGCTTC
>Ga0126339_10001258_pt1:0-12500 | contig 16856 bp, 11 predicted proteins | sample OrbTmetagenome_2_FD_92532 | JGI IMG/M metagenome (GOLD analysis project Ga0126339, IMG submission 92532) | Coral microbial communities from Petempiche,Puerto Morelos, Mexico - Orbicella T R C metagenome | ecosystem: Host-associated > Invertebrates > Cnidaria > Coral | place... | reverse complement strand
AGGGAATCTGCCGCATCCATAAACATCCACAGAGAATGATTCTTGACATCACGCTGACTGGTCCTAACAAAAGGTCATTTACCAGTATAAATTAAAAATCATTTAAAATGTTGCATGCATGCATGTACATTTTATAAATCATTCAAAAGTAAATTTGGAAACTTGTGATTCAATAAATGGCAAGCTCTGCAAATTAACTCGATTTGGCAAGCATACTTTACTCTAACACTAATATTTAGTTAATAGCCTCTCTCAACCATTAAAAATTTTTTGAATAATTCTTCAATCAATGTAAGTTACTTTCTACTTTCACTTCACTTTTATAATGCCCTAGCTGGCACCTAAGCTCCAATATTTCAACTGACTTAGAGTTAAACATTACGATATTGATCAAGGCCTACCTCAAAGATTCCAGAAAGTTGTAAAATGTCACACAGTCGTATTGTGTAAGATACCTGAAACAAAACCATTTCAAATGGCTATGCATGATTGAAACACTTAAACCAGTTTTCACATCATAACCTACAATGCACAGTACACATTATCTGCAACGTCCTTCCTTATTTCATAATTATTTGAATGTTATTTTTAATTAATGTTATAAGGCGTAGACATAAAATTGATTCCTTTTACACACGCACACCATTAAGAGATTATTTCACTGAATAAGTTTTCTGATATTAACAAAGAGATTGGCTTGCAAGGAAATTGACCGCAGACTACATTCTCTTCGATTGAGCTTCAAAATGATCGACCATTATGTCCTTGCCTGTTAGGGAAACACAGAGTGTGTGCCTTTATACATGTATAGATCAAGTTAAACCCTTTTTTGATTCTTAATAGGACACATCTCAGACAAAGATAATGTTTATAGAAATCATTTCAAGTGGTTTAATTTTAGAGACTTAGGAAGTGACTGGAGATGACTGCTATAGAAAAATATTAGTGAAGACAGTACTCGGGGGGGGGGGGGGGGGACTTCCATATTAAAAGGTTGGGGATGCACATCAAAGAATTTGAATTAAACTCCAAAAGGAGGCCAATCATGCTACATGTAGCAGATTGAACTCAACAGACCAATGGAAATTGAGCCTAAAAACGTAAATAACAGTGTTTCTTTTATAGTTATAATTATTATTTCTTTTATTGATTAATCAATTTATTTTCCAAATGATACTTTAATTGACAGCTAACAAATAGTGGCGTTCCATCATCAACACCCAGATATCAGAATTCTCGATTTTCACATAGTTGTCTGGAATAACTTAAATGGCAATTTCAACACACTAATTGACTATACTTACAGTAAAATTAGCCTCAAAGCTTTAAGATCAGCGACCAACTGTTTCGTCTTATGTCCCTAGAAATACATGTAGATAAATGCAAGGTTATAGAATGATGGAAAGGGCTACTGGCAGCAGAAACAACTTGATGACTAGAATCAAAGCTGTGTAATGGCTATAAAGCACTACAGCCACATAAATAAAGATCTCTGCAAGAAAGTTATACATAAATAAAACTGATTTATATGGTAATTCAATGGGCATCTTACCAGCTGATGCCAGACAGGATTAAGCTGAAGTCTCAGGATCTTGTCAAACGACTTGCTGATACTGTTCTCCACGGTGAGGTCATCTGTATCAAGCTACACATATGGTATAATGCACAACAAGAAAAAGACGTCTGAATTATGTAACCTAACAAAGTTATATTTAGATGTACATCAACTAATGCCACTTAAAAATGCGAACACATTTGGGGCGAGTCTCAGCCCCCAGCTGCTTGTGGGACCCTCACTGGTGACAAAACAAAAAATGTGAAGCCATTTACATGTTACAGTAGTATCTGAGGTAACGATCCCACAAGCACCTGCAAGATGAGTGATGTGGTGAATATGTGCAATACCTAAGTTGCCACAACTGCCTGTTCTTAGTTCCATTTTTCTCTAGGATGTGCAGTTACTACAGTCATGTAGTTACTCCCCGTAGATGAGATCGTGATCCATCATTGGCTTCCCCCCACCCACATGGGATATCTTTTAAGGTTTCCCTAACAGTTTGCTCAATGTGTTCATTAACAATCTGGGGGGAGAGAGGTACTGTAAGGGTGTTATGATCTTTCCTAAGAACACAACGCAATGACCCCAGCCTAGGAGTGACCCTTGACAGTTCTACTACATCTCGCAGATCTAACAGTCAAACCCCAATAATGGACACCCATCTAAGCCTGAGGACATGTCTTATTCAAGTGAACATTTCAACATGGTTGCAGTCACATCCAAATTTACATGTAAGTAGGTGGACACTACTTCTGAAGCTCCCTGCTTATAAGAAGTTTGACCGCACTTTAAAAGTCCTACACCTTAGTTGTTACTAAATATTTCATTAATTAATAATAATAATAAATTCCTTGTAACTCACTGTTGGGTTAGCTCTCTTCAGTTCTTTCAGACAGGTGTCAATCAAATCAAGAACAGCTGTTTGGATGGCTAGCATGGATGGTGTTAGGTGGAGGTGAAGCTCAATGACCTCTGGCTTAAAATATTAAAAACAACAACTTTACAAAATGTACAACATTACTGTGACAAAGGTAATTACAGGAAGACAAAACGTTTCAAATCATCACACAAGAATTTCTTTAGTTAAACTACTGTAATTACTGCACATATAAATTAAAATATAATTATTGTATAAAATTATTCATCATTTATTACATTGAAGATGTATTTTCTTCTCCTCACATGGGAAATCATCCAGTACAACAGCCCCCAAAAATAATGCTCTGAATTATTCAATACAGTTCTTTGTAAGATGTTTCAACTATTTCACTCAATGTGATGGTGCATTCAAGTTATTTCAGTTGATATTAACTTCACATGCATCAAGACATTAATATTTCATACCCTAATATAAATAGACAGTAGGGCTCTCATTAAGCGTTACAAGTGTTACGGGTGAGTATGCATGATATGCCTTTGATGTCAAGGGTGAAATTACCTTTTGTTGGTACAATTCACCCACAAAATAACATGTTTGTTATGGGTGTGAAGCTCAAGGCTACAGGTGACTCAGAAGTTATTGACAGCTCTGGACAGTTGTAAAGTTGTTTCTTGGACCTTTAGTTGGTCTTTACTTAGTAGTTGCCATCTCTTTCACAGATCAAGTTAGTTGTTCAATTGACCAGAGAGCATTTTAAAACACGTAGTTCTATATTACTTTGTACATGTTAAGTACCTTGTGCTTTTCCAGAAATGATGACACTGTTGCATGAAATCTAAATTTAAACATAACAAACACTTCATTGCTCACTGAGATCTACTGGAAGCTTCGTCAAATAAAATTATTGCAAAATGAATTGTGTAAAAACAGCATGTACTCAGTACTAATCAATCAGAATGTAAAAATTATCCACCCTGGATTTTATTATAAACAATTGCACCTTGACTACATCTCAGGTTTGTATAACTTTGGAGAATTCTCCCAACCCCCCGAGTGTTTAGACTAGGCTAAGTAAACACGGAAAAGGTGCTCTATTGCTTTTATAAAATAATTCTCAAAAATACATGTGAATATAAAACGTCACAACCATGTTAACATAGCCTCATCTAAATACACCCATCAACTAATGAGAGCATGCGTACTAACTCAGTTACTTTATAAAAATCAATTTTAACCTTGGAAGAAACCAGAGAAAGAGAATATAACTTTCAATTCTTGAATTTATCATGTACAGTATGGCGCATAAGGCTGTAAGAGATTAAGGGCAAGGCCAATGAAGTTCACTCACATTATTTGGTTACTCAGCCTACATCTACATGTATCCAGTATTGCTATAAATCTACTAGTGTTCTATCACGAATGCTGTTCTCTGATTGACTACGCTACTCACTATCTATTTTGGGATAAATAATGAATAGCGTAGCAGTGTACTCTTGTTGACAAAATGATGGCTACTTCCTGGCATTTTCAAAGTGTCTGTGGAGAGGATTTAGGTAATGTTTTGAATGACTAGTAGATTTACATGTATACTAAAACAACTAGATTATTCGCTCCCGATTTCTATGCGTGATAGTTGACGAGGGCACAGCCCCAGTCAACTATCACGTGATAGAAATCTTGAGCTCATAATCTAATTGTTTAATCAAAAATATCATCATGCAATGGAGTGTGGCTGTTTACTGCCTTGTTGCATACCTGGGCCAGAGGTAGAGTTTTCTAACAAACAAGTTCTTCATCACTTTCTCCACTTGAAAGAAACCAGTAGTAAAAGCCTGAGGATTATCTGAAAAGGCTTTGATGAAACCATTCTACAAGAGATTAAATAAATCATAACTTTACATAAATAGAGAGGGGTTTTTCAAGCAGGTAGCATCAACCAACATCAATAAACACACTATAAGAGATCATACTCGATCAGTTTTATTTCTCTCCTTACCCTTCCCCCTCTAAACGATTGCTAGGTTCACATGCAAGGACTGTTCAGTTGATACAAATAGTTATCAAGGATATTCAAAACAATTTATATAATAATCATATGCAAAATATTTCCTTGGGGGATTGGGAGTATCATTATAAGTTATGCAAACCCTTAGATTCATCTCAGGTTTGCATAACTGTTAACAAGCCCCCTTGTGTTTAAACGAGGCTATGAAAACACAGACTATTGCTTACATTTTAAATGGAATGCAGGGCCTTTAATGTAGCCTTTTATATTACAGGGTCTACCTACCCATTATAAGCTCTTTATAGAGGCTGAAAGCATGACTCATAAATCAGCAAAGTAAAGATGCTTACCTTCAGTTTGTAAAAGAATGATATCAATTTATTAATAATTTGTACCCAACCAACAAGTTTCGTGGTAGGTAATAACCTTGCAAAATTAAACTAAACATTGCATGTAATTTCTATGTGAAAATTTTGGTAAAACAATGATATCAATTTATTAATAATTTATTAATGATATTATTTCATTGTACCTTGTTGTTTTCTCTGTAGAGTCGTAATATAAAAGCCTCTTGGCAAGATTCAATGATTCTATCAATTGGAACAAATAGAGAAATCAATGAATCCTGTTCTTGACATGCAACAGTCAAACATAGTACAAACTTGTACAGACAGTAGTTTAGTGACTAGATATAGTACAAGTTTAATCCTGGTGCATACCAAGAAAGAATTCACATACTTATGAGCACGATAAACAACAATTCCTGTCACCAGATGAATTGGCAGCTTCTTGGTCAACATATCTACCACCAAGATTCTTGACGTGATGAACAGCACACCTCCACTAAGGTAAACAGACTCTCTGCAACAAGAACCAACAATTTATCATTCTCTTACAGTACTATCAAAATGCTGGGAGAACACACCATGTGGTCAAAGCAATGAACAGAGCAGTCCAAGTTCAAGACTGGTTGTCCTATGTAGACTTTTAAGCAAGGCACTTGTAAGCATGTATATCAGACTGACTCAGGGTACTTCATTGCTCCATGTATCTCTCTCCAAAAAAATTTGGGTTTCCAGCAAATTACATGTACTCATGTTGTGGTTCAATTTTACCCTTCTCTTGTGAATCATCGTTCCTGTCAAACCAGTGTCATCTAGTTGGAGAAAAACATTGGCCCGGGAGAACCACGTAAATTCCCATTCCCTATCTAGATTAGCCATGTGGCCAGCAAGGTTGCTCTGATAGTGTAGTGGTGATCACATCAGACCGGTAATCAAGGGGACGTGGGTTCAAATCCCGCTCAGGGCATAAAAAGTGTTTCTTCCAATGAAAATGTCATTCAGAAGGTGTGCATCCTTGGTTCCTTCATTAACTTCATATATATACATGTGTATGACAATGAAATATCAATATAAAACAAAGTTAAATACCAGAATGTGCCAAGGGTAGAAATGAAACACAACATTTAAACAGGCAAAAATCTGACAAAATCTGACTGCATTTGTTAAAAACCTACGATAAACTAGCATCCAATTAAGCCTGGGAGCAGCTGAATAAATATTCTTCTCACCAATATTGCCGGCAATATAATCTAACATTTACTAAATGTAGACATGTTGAGAAACAGGAAGCAACAAATAAAAAAAAAATTTGAAACAATCCTGAATATTAGAAAGTAGAAAAAAATAAAGGTAAAAACTCTGGAAAGGTAGCTTATCACAATTTATACTTTGTGGCGTTACTAGTATTTCTGGTGTAACAGTATTCAATGGGCAGGTACATGTATGTTTTGCAGGTTGCAGATTGCAGGTTGAAAAATCACTTTTGAAGTCCGAGTGAGTCTACTTAGCACTTTGGTTAGCCTGAATAGCACTCTGGTTAGTCTAAATTAGCCTAAGTTGCTTGCAGTTTATACTGGGGTTTATTCATCTTCAACTCAAATAAACAAGTCGTTTCACCCTGCAACATGCAACCTCAGCAACCTGCAAAATATACCTGCCAATTTCAATTAGGTTCCATTTCTCAAATTGCCAAATTTTGGGAACATGCCCCATTGATTCTGCAAACACAAGGCACCCGCCCCGCCCCCCCCCCCCCCCCCCCCCTTGAAAAATCCTGTATCTGCCCCGGGAGGCACTGGAAACTATTAATAAATGACTGCTAGCAAATATACCTCTCAGATGAACTGAATTCAGTGGTGATCACTTTAGGCAATGGAACATCTGAAGATTTTAGTTCATCAAGTATATAGTCCTGAAAAGAAATCCACTCTTAAATTTAAAACAGGGATCAAATCTTCAATAAAAACACTGAATTATTCATGACTTTATTTCTTAGCCGGTATATTTGAAATGACATCCTTATTCTATATCACTAAGATAACAGAGTACAACAACAGGTTTCTCTGCCAAGTGCATGACCAAAACCAATGAGGGGGAAGGGTGGGGGTACTCCCTTATCACGGCTATATAGGCATGTGTACCCCAAAGGACATGCCCGGGGGGAATGCACAGGTGGGGGAGGTGGGTTGAGGCAGAACTCCTGCTAGCTGCTGTTGTGCTTTAAGAACTCAAAACAACCGCTTGAATACATCTCAAAAAAAAGGAAAATGACACCTACTTCTTCTTTATCTGTTGTGTTGATAACTAGGATTAAGGAAATCGATGACGGATCGCTTGTAACACAGTGGATCTTCAGAAAGTTTGTGACCACTCTCTCTATGCTCAACCCCCTATAAACCAGAATCAGCCAAAATTGAAGTGAAAACAAATAGTAGATAGATCGCTCGAGTGCTTATTCACTTACTTAGCGGTGACAAACAAGCCATCGTCATCCATAAGCTCGAGAAACATCGCGTTTTCGTATTCAGAAAGTGCCGCCATTTTGAAGAGTGTCTTTGCAAAAATTACCGCTGACCTCATCCAAATTAGTCCCAGGAGCACTCGACCCTGAACTAAAGGCGCTCCTATTTGCCTCTAAAATCTTTAAGCAACCGGAACGATGATCCCGCTAGTATACGTTGGATCAATAGTGATCTAATCGGCTTCACATATAAAATGAAGAATACAAAAGCAAAAACTGACACAACGTAGGATGACTTTTTGAAGGTGTACTATATTTCGGCTGGCCAAACCAGCCTTCTTCAGGTACAATGGAAATTTTTACATTGGGACGCGTTTTTATGTAGCCGATATTTACGTAATACCGGAAATACGTAAAAGTAATCGACAGTGTAAAGAAGGCACTCGATCAGACTCAGGTTGAAGAATGAATACCTAACTCACAAGTTCCTTTTAGTTTACCTTGTAAGGCTGGTTTCACTGGTAACGGAGTCGTAGTTACGGCTTTCCACAAGTTGCTCGAGATTTCCCAAAAATTTGCCCGCAATTTCTCAAAAAGTTGCTCAAAAGTTGATCGGAAAAAGTCAAAAGTTGTTTTTTGTAACGAAAGTTGAATTGCCTAAAAGTTGCTGCAAAAAAAGAAAAAAGAAAGGAAAAATTCTGAAAACTACACGGTCGGAGATGGAAGCAGAAGGGGAAGAACAAACCAATCAAAATGCTCAAATCCGGTCGTTTTTTTATTTATTTATTTTTTGTAATTATTTTTATTTTTTATTTATTTTTTTATTTTTTTTTTATTGCACTTATAATACAGTACAATATGACACACAGCTTAACTATACTTAAACATACTTCTAATAATACTTTACTTACAGATACCGAATTACAGTATGTTGCTTACATTAGATTAGTTACAATAAGTTACATGACTAAACGTGCACTATATACACGTAAATTACTTACAATACATTACTCACAGAAAACTACTTACAATACGTTACATACAATAGAGTAAGAAAAAAAGAAAAGAAAAAAAGAAGATGCTCGAGGGATTCAACTTTCTTCTTACAAAAATTGCATAAAGGTGAAACAATTGTTATAACTCTGAAAAGCATTTCATTTGTAAATATGATATCATTCAAAAGCTTATATTGAAATTCCCGCAGCTTTGTCTCTATTGTGAAAACAAATGGCAAGGAATAGATCTTTGTTCATTCTACCGCTAGCTCGGGATATTTATTTTGCAGTTTCTTTTGGGCCGTCGATAAAACCAGGAACATGAAACATTCCGGAACATCCCGGAACATCGAATAATTATCATAATTACTCAAAAAAATATGTAAAATAAAATTTTAAAAAATTAAATCAAACAAAAATAAACTGGTATCAGCTCGGAAAATAGAAACAAAACAAAAACATAAAAAAAGGAAAAAAGAAAGAAAAATGAAAGTGACTGCAATGGGTGAAGGTTAGCAGCTAAGAAGAGTAATCCATTACTCCCAGTCGTTCACCATCAGTTTAATCACGTGACTGTCCTTTATTCCCAGATTTCGTTCTTCACAGAAAACTAAGGCGGCGGCGTTCGAACTCCTTAATCAGACCTAAACGTATGGGTACACGAGTGTGATTTCTTTATTCAATTAATTATGTCAATACAAAGATATGCGTATACACCATTTCTCATGAAGAGATAGTTTCTCCATGAGATAGAAATAGAAACTCTTCGGCATCGAGTTTCTTGTCTAAACTAGTTCGGACTGCTCGACCTCTGATCACAGTGTAAATAAATACAAACACAAAATTTAAAAACATTTGGCGACGCGCGCGCTGTCTTGCGGGGTCGCTGGACAAAACTTTATTGTCTCTAGAAGTCTTAGTCTTAGTCTTAGTGGGTCATAGTGCCAGGCGTTCCTAGCGGAGCGGTGCGAAAACTGGGGATGATGAATAGCAACATGAAGATGGAATAGGGACAAAACTATGAATACTGACTTAACAAGCAACTGTATGATACTCAGACAAACACCTCAGATGTTGAAGAAATCAGGGATCAAAAAAGGAGACGTAATGAATTACCTGGCATTCATCGTCAGAATCGTTCATGTTTGTCTTGAAAAACAGAGTGCTAAAAAGCGACGTGACGCAATTGGCTGGAAAGAAGGGGAGCCTGCACTCATTGTGGTCAGTTGAATGAATACCCAACGCTCCCTACTCCTCTGCTACCGACTCCCCTATCCCCAATAATATCTTTTCATATTTCAAGCTGATATCAGTTTATTTTGGTTTATTTTGGTTTTAAAAATTTAATTTTACATATTTTTCGCATAATTATGATAATTATTCGGTGTTCCGGGATGTTCCGGAATGTTCCATGTTCCTAGTTTTATCAATGGCCTTTCTTTTGGGCAGTCGGAGGCCGCTTTGCTTTTTGAATTTTAATTCTTTATAAAGTAGCTTTAATGTAATGTTTAGGATATCAACTCACTCTGACAAAAATAATACCATTTAGTGTTTGAAGGGCAGAATGTTGTTGATTCTGCTTGAAGAGAAGTCACCAGTCTGGTGGAATTGTTTCGACAATACTCATTAATTTAAAACGCTGGATTGGGGATAAATTTGCTTGCAATATCTTTGAGCTTTAGAAAAAATTGCCTGTTTCACATATCGAATCTCCAATTTTGACCACACCTAGCGAAAGTAAAGGTTCATCAAAAATTGACTCATTCCGTATGACTATGTTCTTATTATTCCAAATGATATGATTGATAACATCTTCGTAACTGTTAACAGTTGCGGACGTCAACTCTGACCACGGGTAGAGACATTCCGTAAAGAAAGCTGGAATATAAATCGGTAATTTACGAATATCAAAGTTGCAAGAGGGGATGAGTTTCCCGCCCACTCCTCGTAGAAAGTCGTCTAAATAACCTTCCAAGAATGTTCGCTTTCATCGAAGTATTTCTTAAGAGCAACTACTCTTTGTGCTCATGCCATTGAATCGAGATCTAACATTTTGAGTCCTCTGTTCTCAATATCATTTATAATTCCAGAGCGTTTAATTTTATCGTTACCTCTCCAAATAAATCCATAGATCAGTTTATTTTTTCCCTTATGAGATCTTTAGAAATTGCGATTAATGCCACTTTGCTCATAAATTTCGGAGTAACGAAAGTTTGTACAATTTGAATTTTTCCTACTAATTAGGTTAGACCTCAGCTCCGCCACATATTTAGAGCTTTTTTTTTTTGCTGTTGTTGTTGTTGTTTTTTGTTTTGTTTTTTTGTTTTTTTGTTGATTTTTTTAACAGATTTGAAATTTGAATCAAATTAGCTTTCATTCTTAATGGATTGTGATAGTCAAAATAAACACCTAATATTTTCATAGTTGACCGAACCGTATGTGTAAATTCAGTCTGTTCAAGGCGCTGTCGTCCAATTGCGAATAATTCTGTATTGTCTTTATTTACCTTTAAACCAGAATACTTCGAAAAAATTTCTACCCACCTAAAAAGATGTAAATAAGAGAGCTTATCTTTTAAAAAACAAGTCATGTCAGTGAATGCTGTTAGTTTAATTTCTTCATTATTGATTGTTATCCCTCTTAAGTTGTGATCTTGCCTAATTTAACACGCGAGAATTTCTAGGGCCAAGACAAATAACAAAGGTGACAAAGGATCACCTTGACGAACCCCACGATGTATACAAAAAAGGTTAGTAGTAAGACCGTTGTTTATAATGCAGCTTCATATCCGTATAAAAAGTTTTTATCCGCTGTATAAAATACGGTCCAAAGTTGAAGTTTTCCAACGCTTTGAAAAGAAAATTGTGATTCAGCGAATTAAATGCTTTTTCAAAATCAATGCAAAATACCATATCTATTTGTTATTTCTGCAAATTTTAAAATTTCATCAATTGTGCGCACTGCGTCGAAAACCGACCTTCCTTTCACAAAGCCATTTTGATTGTAGTGAATAATTTCCGAAAGAAACCGTTCCGGTCTCTTAGCTAGAGCTTTTGATGCTATCTTTACATCAACGTTAATTAACGAGATAGGACGCCAATTTTTGATAAACCGTCAATCTTCAACCTTCTTTTCCAAGAGAATTATCAATACTTGTTTTTGAGAAATGGACAATTGGCCGTGACGTGAGAGAATTCTAAAACATGCTACACGATGTTTCTCTAAAAGATGCCAAAATCCTTGATAGAATATAATTCGGAGGTCAATCTGTCGTTTCCTGGTGTTTTGATTTTCTTGAAGGATTTTAATGCGTCAAAGAGTTCAACTCGAGGAAGTTCTTTGTCTAATATTTTTTTTCTGCTCAAAAGATAACTTCTTATTATTTATACCACTAAGAAAAATATTCACAGAATCTTCGCCCAGAGTAGACGGGGATTTTTCATATAGAGCGTGGCACAGGAATTTTGGATCTCTTTCACTATTTCATTCGGGTTTGTTATATGATTATTTTCATCAACACATATTTTTGTCATGCTACTCTTTCTTTTTCTTATTTTCTAAATTCAAGAAGTATTTGTTACTCTTTTCTCCCTGCTCATACCAATTCACCCTTGATCTAATAATTTTTCCTTGAGTTATATATTCTTAATGGCTATCAGATTCTGCTTGAAGAATTTCAAGGTCATTCAAGTTATCAGCTGTTGGATATTCATCGCATATGTTTTTGCTTTCTTTTAATCTTTTCTCTAGACTCATTTGTTTTGCTCTTCTTTCTTTCGCTTTTCTTTTGCTATACACAATCGTTTCGTATCGAATTTTGCATTTTAAATAATCCCACAGAACTCGTGGGTCCTGGATTTCTTTACATTCCTCGATCCACTCTTTACACATTCCCTTTATTTTAGCGACATAATTCTCATCCTCTAGAAGGCTAGCATTTAATTTCCAAAAAGAGGGTCCGTATAGACTACGGAATAGATGACCCAGCCCTTAAGATACCGGCGAACTTTCATGCTGGTCAGAAGTTTGGCTAAACAAACAAACAAACAAACACAACGTTCATGAATTAGAGAATTGAAGGGAGGTCCAACGGGTAACTTTAGTAAATAACAAGGCCCAAGAGTGTACTCAGTATGTTTTTTTTTTCTTGGTGGGGTGGGGGGGGGGGGGGGTTTGTTTGCGAAAATTGTGGTGCTTTTTTTCACTTTTGTTTTTAAATGAAAAAAGGTTTTCTCTTTCATCTATAATTTGGGGTTT
>Ga0126339_10001257_pt1 | contig 16867 bp, 12 predicted proteins | sample OrbTmetagenome_2_FD_92532 | JGI IMG/M metagenome (GOLD analysis project Ga0126339, IMG submission 92532) | Coral microbial communities from Petempiche,Puerto Morelos, Mexico - Orbicella T R C metagenome | ecosystem: Host-associated > Invertebrates > Cnidaria > Coral | place: Petempiche,Puerto... | reverse complement strand
GTGGTCATTCAGAGTTGTTTACTGTTTGCAGCATGATTCCAAGCTATTAAACCTACCTTTAATTTCAAAATTATGCAGTAATTAGCCTGTTTGACAAGCATGCAAAGCTTAATGATCAATGTCTACTTTGTGCGGTGAATGTTAGCCTGTTAATGAGGGTTAATAAAATTAAGATTACTTGATAATCAACACATCTACCCCTTGATAGAGGCAACAATGGTGTCACAAAAGTGGCAAAATTAACACTGATCAACACTGCATCAAGTAAAGTTCCACTATTTAGTCTCTGGTTCCTCAAACAAATTACAATTGTTACTGACAGATTAGCAATGAGTTTGAAACAACCACTGCAAGAATCTACTCACTGGACTCCACAGTGACTGCAAATCACAGTTGTTTGATCACAAACGGATAGTATCATAATGTTACGGCTTGTTCCGCAGGTCCCATTACTACACAAGGCAGATACAATTTTGCCTTTCTTCTGAAGAGATGCTATTGGTTCCTAGTAATGCCTGCCACTGTCTTAAAGTTGGCGATGCTCTAAATTACAGCATCTACTGCAAAATGCCAATGCAGTGATTTTTTCATTGCAAATATGATTATGAAGTCTCAAATACTTGCATATGGATTCAAGAGAACACTACTGTATAAACACGTCTGCTTAAGGTCTGGGAAATTTTACAGTCAAATGAGATGTCTTTTTGACAGAACTCTCAATGCTGCTGAGTAAGGTTTGAATATTGATTGACAATTCAATATAATTAGGATTTGATTGTTCAAATCACCCAACTGTTAACTGCTCTTCAAACTACAGCTACAACTTTGGGAACAAATTTGAACTTTTTAACCATGATTTTCACTTTGGCAATTTCAATTTAACCTGCTCTTTTTTCTCTCTCAATCTCTTAATAAAACATCAACTATTGCACAACTGCTTTCTCCTTCTTTGACACAGAGGTATTGCTATTGGAAAGAAAACTTGTCAAAAGTCAAATGGAGCTACTTTGTTGAGGATATTTGAATTCAAATTTGAAGGTAGCTGCATACCAAACTGCCCATCAATGTTGGAAAATTGCATTACAACAGTACAGAGTTCCCATAAAAAGAACACCTTGTTTGACTCTGTAAATAGATTCAAGGCAACTAAAAGTAATACGAACAGTCCACGGTTAAGTGCCCAAACATAACATAAGAAGAAAACAAACTGGATTCAGAGCACATTTAATTAATTTTTGGACCTAAAGAAATTCTGCAACCACAAAGCTAAACTGAAACGTTACTGATGCAGTGGACCACGTTTAAAATATACATAACAACTGTTTACCAGTTTAACCCAGATATTACTTCCAGTTTGGATATATTATGGTTTACTTACAACCCAAAATGGTTGGTAATGTGCTTGTTGGTTAGTATATTAGTGCAGGGTGCTAGTGGGAGTGCAGCTCAATGAAGCCAGGGGTAACAGACACTACTTGAGCTGCATGTTCTTCCTATACTCAAGGAACGTCTGTGAATTGAGGTTTAAATTTCATACAGATTATGAGATCCTCATAGATCAAAGTAGTGCCTCTGCAAATCTATATGAATTTCCCTAAATAGCTGCGCAATTGACCAGTGTGTACATTTCTGGGTCACACCTTAGCCATCCCTTGCTCTGAAGAAAAATTGTGTGCACAAAGACATCTATTTACTCACTGCAGCTTATTACTTCCACACCTCTGGACTTTGGACAGTTTACTCCACAGTGAATGTGAACGGTGCATAATTTATTGATTGCTACATGATATAATTATTATTCCTACTTTTGTAAAACTAATTTACCAAGAAGGCTCCGAAGAAGCTTGCCGACTCACCCGTTGATATTGACTGGGTGTTATCTTCTGACACTCCCACTAGGATGTGGTCACCATTGCGCAGCTCAAAAACAGCACCTTGATAGCTGCTATAGAGGTACGTCTTTGATTTCTTGGCACGACATCTTGATGTCACAGATCGCATTATAACCTGCTGATCACCAGTTCTATTTAGATGTACAAAGTGAATCAAATGAGCTCTGTCATCTTCTACTTGAAAGTACAATTGGCTGTAGACATAGTATCTTCCAGCACGTGGGATGATGAGTTCTCCATTCTCATATTGCATGCCACCTGTTGAGTGCGCAAATCCCAGGTTGTCTTCCCAGTGCCTGAGAATTCCTGGAACAAACAAGTTTTATGAATTCTAGGCTATGGAGTGACCAGCTGCTTGTGTAAATTTGTTCAAGTTATGCAAAAGAGCAATGATATTTATTTTTTGAGGACCAAAGGGTCAGTGTGTCATAAACATCAAAACACTGCTTGGGGGCCATGCCACTGTCATCAGAAACTTAATCACAACAAATGAACATGCCAATACAATCATTCATTAACAAACTGCATCCTGTGAACTATGTACATTAATTATTTACATAATATTATGATATAAGTTATATTTTATCTTGCCTCTAAACTAGCACATGCCCAAACTTTGAACACTATAAATTAATATATAATTCTTTTAGACTACTTTGTAGTGACAAAATAAGCTATACTTTGAAAATGTTAGTTGTATTCATTAATTCATTCTTTAACCCAATTTAACCCTTAATAAGCTATTAATAATTTTAATATATAGTTGCCTTCACCCAATGCATTATTTAAACCAAGAATGCTCCAAAAAAACTTGCATTCTCTACAAGAAAAGCTCTGCTACTGTCATCTCCAAGCTTAACAGTAATCACATCCAGTGCATTCAACAACACTAGGAAACTGTGCGACATAGTATTCAAAGAGTGTCTCCCAGACTGGACACTCATTACTTTCACTACCCTGTTTACACAAACATAATAATTCAAGCTCTTTCCCGAGGGTGCTGTATAGTAAAGCTGACTGTACACAAAATACACTCCTGGTGTAGGGACAGTGAGTTGTCCATGTCCATATAACATCCCCCCTCGGAGCAGTGAGGCATTCCAGCCAGTTAAGAAGCCTGTCAAAAAGAGAGCACAGAAACCAAAGTGTAAAACACTTTGGCAGAGGCCCACTGCTCCGAGTTAGAGTTAGTGCAAAATAATACAGTCCTTTTACACTGGTGGCAGTCTTATTGTAATTTTGGTTCAAAAATTGATGGAATCAGCTGACGTGTTTACACCCCTGTTGCCATCCAATTAAGATCATGTGGTGATTCATCTGGGAGGTTACTATTGTCCTGTTTGTACATACTCTCATGCAATCAGTTGCATGTGACAAATATTTATTGCACAGTTGTAATCTCCCAAATGAATCATCATTTGATCTGAATTGGGTGGCAACAAGGATTACACCTGTTGGCCAAATCCATCTATTCAGGTTATGATTGCACAGTGGCAACATAGGCATTTACATGTTTTGCATGTCTTGATTCATCATGATGATCTCTAGTTTATTTTTGAAAAGGACATAATGGACCTTTTCGGCGATACGGTGACCATTTTGAAGACTATTGTTTCCAATAGCTATTATGGGATCCAAATTAGTACCTGTTTGCCCCTAAGGATCCCATAATACAGGGTAACAGATAAGTTTTTAGGGCAGGGTATCAATAAGGAATTTGAATGGGTCAATTCCCACTGCTCCCACCAAATCATTATAAATTTTCTATTAATTTGTCATGTAGCTGACCTTGTCGGGTTTTTGACCTGAGAGTCCTCACTTATCTGGAACATTGAAAATAGTTATTTGAAATAACAGAATTCAAAATGGCCACAGTATCGTTGAAAAGGCCCACTATATGACAGCTATTTTACAACATGGCCAAATCCAAATAATCAGGTAAAAAACCTTGCAGAGTGTTCATCAGTGGCTTTTGAGTTCTCAAACAGTCCACTACATCAGCATTAATCTTTGTAAACATTGATTGTTCTATTTTGTTAGTAGTGTACAACAAGAGCATAGATAATACACTTTCCTAAGTTGGAATCAATGGATTCTTATATACGTAGTCTACTTCCAGAGTTTTGCCAGATAACAGAAACACTTTTCCTCCAGTCTGGAACTTAAACTATGACTGACACAGGGCAGGAAAAAACCCAGGTCTGATTGTCCAGGGCAAGTAAATTTTGCTCTTGGGGAAGTGAAAATGGAAGTTTGGTGGTCTGGTGGTCAAGTAGTCTTATTAGTGATAATTTCCAATCAAAAACAATTTAAAAAAGTAAGACTGCAAGATGAGCAAAACACTGAGTTGAAAGCATAGATAAATTTAAAATCCAAGCATGCTTTGCTTGTGTTTGCTCTCCAGTTGCCATAATTGGCTGCCATATTGGATCTTGCACACAACAGATGCACTACTAACAAAGCATGTGGTAGATTCAAGATGGTGAAGAAAAACACCCATTGGGCAAGTAATATTTTAGTGGGGACAATTAAATAAACTAAAATGAACTTGCTGACCAGGCAACTAGATCTCAATTTTTTTTTTCCTGCCCTGTGACAGTGTTAAATTCATTTCAGATCATCCTGAGATCTTACTGCTTGTGGATATCATGGTTATGATGCTTGAAATAAAAGACATTGAAGAAAGTTTTTATCTACCTGATCTTGGAGAGTTTTGGGTGTTCCGTGTATGCCCTGTGAGGTGTGCAGATGGCCTCTGTGATGACTGTGAAAAAAAAAAAAACATCCCCAGTAAGTTTTCTCCACAAACTTCAGAACACACACATGTTTATCCAACAAACATTCCCACGCAAATCACCATGTTAGATTTATAAAGTATAAATGTCACTGAAGGTTGCTCACCCCTGCAAGATGATTTAATTGCTACATGTAGCTTCAGCAATTTGTTGTCAAAATGTAACCTTCCTTTAGACTGTTTCAAATTACTTTTACATTTCATTTGAATATTTAGATTAACATGGCAAAATTCTAATAAGTCATAAACTCAGTCATAAGTCTTTAACTCAATACCAGAACTGTATAGAGAAATGAGGAAAATAAAATCTATTTATTTATCAATTTAATATATGGCAAATTGGTCCACGATGTATAGGAGAATTGAAGGCAGAGGTGAGGGTAGTTATTAAAAGTCAGCTGATTTGGCTTCTCTCTAAATATTGTAATTACAATTAATACTAGCAAATTGCTGCATCCAAATGCAAAAAGTAACTGGCAATAATAAAGCACTTACTTCTAGCGAGCCTGTATCGCCTTTTTCCCCAGGAGGTCCTTGTTCACCCTTCTTTCCCGGTATTCCCGGGTCTCCTTTTTTACCTTCTGGACCTCTTTTCCCTGGAGGCCCAGGGGGACCTACAAAGAAAGACAATGAGTTGTGTAATGCAGGATAAACATAACATTTCTATGTACAATACATATTCACTAAGTAGAATCAGAGGAGAAAAGTTAACATTTGGTATGAGGAAGAGTATTAATTCACAGATTATTCCGTGGGTGATTTCCCTAGAGCGTGAGATTTAACGCTACTTAATATGTTGAGGAACGATTGGAAATTGTTATTTCAATGACATTTTGTTAGAATTCTACCAAAATAATAACATTTTTCACTCTCCATTCCACTGAAGTGACAGTTGTCTTGGCTGCATCAACTATCACTTCAAAGAAATCGAAAGCCAATATTCTCATTCTTAACAAGTAAATGCGGGCACAGCTAGCCAATCAAATGTGTGGATTAACATCAGAGCATGGCTTGAACATTTTTAATGACATCAATCAGGTTATACACAGTACGATACCTGTTTCTCCCTGCAGTCCCACGCCTGTATCGCCTTTATCTCCTGGCTCTCCTTTCTGACCAGGATTACCTGAGGGCAAAGTTGATGTAACAATGTAAGTTCATATATCATTGCTATCCCAACAAAAAGTACTAGCTTTATCTGATCTTATCATGAAGTCACATTCATATTAAGTTGACAATCTCTGCACGCAATGAATACTAATACTGATTTTTAGGATAGAGGGCCACTTTCTTATTAGTTTTAAACAGTGGTATGGGAGCCTCTTGAAACTAAGTTGCTGCTGCCATTGGTGCTACTACTACTGCTACCGCTACCGCTACTGCTAATACAATTGGGTGATACTGCTACCGCCACCAATGCTACTTCATGACCTTGTGCTCCAAACAACCATTTTAGTTGCCATGGTGATTGGAAATGATTAATCACATACGGTTGAATTCATGTTTTGAAAAGTCACCAGGATTCAAACTACAAATGGTCGCAATTTCTTTATCCCAATGAAACAAAGTGTAATTCCTGCCAATGTAACCCCAAAATGAAGCATGATGTTTACTGCAATCATACCTGGTAATCCTTGATGCCCTTGCATTCCTAGAAATGGAAAAATAAATTTCATTGGCTTATGTAACAGCTGTGAAGTGATCTGTACATTTTACAATATGATCTCAGATCATAACCAAGCACCAAAATGACCTAACTTTCTAGATGCGAAGATCTTACATTTAAGACCAACTTAATTAATATTTATTTATCAAAGCGCGGAGCTTATAGTCCTCCAGGCTAAAACCTAGTAAGGTCTTATACCATAATTTACATATTTATCACATTTTTATTTGCTTGTATTAATTTTTAGTGTATACGTTGAGTGTATGTTGAGTGTAGTAAGGGGTTAGATCACAATTGGCACACTAGTTCTGTTTCTTTCCCCTGTCACATCCCATACTATTTTGATTCTTTTTATTTGCTCATCTATTTGAACTTACCCATCTTGCACTTTGGTGACAAACTCATTATATTTACTAAACTTAACTTAACTAACAATGTTTTCTTTGAAACGTGAAAAATTACGAAACATATGCATTGGATTTAGTTTGTTTTGTTTAAATAACCTCTAAGGATTTCCATAAAATGTAAAAAGAATATCTGCTTTGACAAGCACCCTATAATGCATCAGTTAATAAACATTCTCATTACTTCAGGTATGGCTATAGATTAAGTTGTCAGACTATATGTGTATGTAAATTCATTAAATGCTAATCAATGTCTGGCCAAAATTAAAATTGACAGGACACAGTCATGTACTACTACATAATAAAAACTATTTATCATTAATTATTTTTAAGGCAGATTCCGCTTGGAGTTCGAGCAATAACTGCAAAAATTATTTACTAAAAATCTACTCATAGCATGGTAATTTTTGGAATACTATTGAAAACATCTTACTTTTAGTTCATTTTTCTAAGTGACCCCGTGATTAAATTTTCAAGTGTTCTCGAGAAACTTAATGCCAAACCTTGTAAGAATGCTCAAAGCATGTGTTATTGTCGTTTCAACTAACACGAAATGTATGTTTTAATTGAAATATGGATAACTTCAAGTTCACTTTTTTTTCGCAGGGTCAGTTTGAGAGCTTCAGTCTCAGTACGTTCTTCTTAGCTGTATTCAAAATATTACCATGCCATGAGGTTTATTTAGTAATATTTAGTGACTTTTGCCATCATTGCTCAAACACTCTGTAGAAACCAATTAATTATTATTATTAATTGTTGCTGATTAACTAAAATATTATGACACTCACCATTGATGCCAGGGGGACCTTGAGGACCTGGCGGACCAGGATCACCAGTGGCGCCTTTTCTCCCTAAACATGACAAAAAACAACGAACAATAGTATGAATGGCTTGAATATAATGATAACAGCAAACATTGATACAATACCCATTACAAATGGATTGAAATATTAAAGATGACAAACAGTGATAAGCAATTCTTTATCACTGTTATATCAGAGCACTGGGTGTTCTTTCAGCATGACAATTTTAGTCTGCTTAGGTGAAGTTCTGCACAATTTTCATCAACCCAGAACTCAGGAACAGAAAATGGCATGTGCCATTTCTCTACCAGAGCAATGAATTAAAGACACAACTGGAGCACTTAACTCACCTCTTTCTCCCGTCATACCTGAAAAAAAGAAAAGGTTTGGGTTAACTTTAAACTCCACAAACTGCAGATTCTAATGAAGTGGGAAATGCAATACTTCCAAATAGCTTAAAGTTAAGCTTGAAATGGCAGTTTGGCAGAGTGGCATTTTACTGATCATTTGCCTTCTTGAAAGAGCAGATATGCTGTGTGTTAACAGTCTATCAGAATGTTTTTATCAGGATAATACCAACAGAGTTTTCCATACAGAAATGCTTGGTTGAACTTGAAACAGTTCATGACATCATATTGACAGAGATGTATTAAGGAATAATACCTTCATCAGGCATTGCAATGCAGAGTTCACTGATAAGCAGTATAAATCTACCAGTACTCTATCATAAAAGCCTTTCTCATATTGGCTACACTACTCTAACTATTCTGTTGTAGATAATAATAACAACAGTAATAATATAGCACTATTTCTATCACTATCCAATAGTGCTTTACAACGATTTTAAAACATGAATAAAATAAAATAACTAGCTGTAAAAATCAAAATAAAAACTAGGAATAATAAAACCTTATAAGATAGTGAGTACTAGCCTAACAGTGTGCGGTTGTATACAAAATGACACCTACTTCGTTGGATTTTCAAAGAGTCCGTGAAGAGGATTCAGATAAAGTTCTGAACAACTAGTAGATTTATACTAAAACAATTAGATTATTTGGTCTTGATTTCTATGCATGATAGTCAACTTGGGTTGCATCCTTGTCAGCTATCATGCGAAAGAAAAATTTACGCTCATAATCTAGTCATTAAATTAATAGTACACCAGCAGGGGTATTTGTGACCTTACACAGAAAAGCATACACTAGCCCCTATCCATCAAACAGCTAAAAACAAATGGATAGTAAAAAGATAATAAACGAATAGTAAATGCCTTTAAAAGCATTAAAATGTTTCCTAGAAATGTTTTAATGCTTTTAAAGGCATTTCCTGTCCGTTTATTACTTCCTGGAAACGTTTTAACGGTTCTTGAATCTTGGCTAACGGCTTGGCAAAGCATTCGAACGGTTAGTGAGAATTTGCGAACAGATGACTTGAAGTGTTAAAATGGCTGGCAAAAATTTTCGAAGGGATGACTTGAAGAGTTTAAACAGTTATCTCATGTTTTCACATGTTTTCAAATGGATGACTTCAAGCATTTGAATGGTTGGCAAGTGAGTATCTACTTACGGTTGGAAATTATCTGTTTGTCAAATTGTTGAGAAAACAACAACACAATTCTGTCCATGTTTGTTTAATTGAAGTCATCATGGTATGCAGTATCAAGCAAGAAACATTTCCAACGAAATTCCATTTATGGAAACAAAGTAACTTCCAGTCGCAAATTAGTTTGAAGAAACATGACTTACTATCAATAAAATACTACAAACGGTAGACGATCGATCTTGTTTAATAGCCAACACATTCTGAATTGTTAGGCACGATTCACACATGATGCAGGTAAAAAACCTTTCCTGGACGGGATGGGGGAAGTTTGCTCATAGCCTGAACTGTCAGTCCTTGGACAACAAATGACACGCATTTCAAGTTAGAAATATACTGTCCATGACTTCAGTAAGATTCAACACAAAATAGAATGCAGGGGATTGATTACCGGAAAAGTATGTTTGTTGTAATAATTATAATTCTAACACTGTAAACAAAGCGGCACTTCGCATAGTTTTACGTGAATTCACATGACCCAAACACAGCCATTCTTGTTTCATTCGACCACTACTGTTTTTTGTTTCATTGTTTTTGTTTCAATGTTTCTGTTTTCGATAAGAGGAAACAAAATATGTATTAAGGCAAGCTAACTGTAAAAACTCAGACATGAGACAGTTGTAAATCTAGTGTTTGTGAATGAGATGCATACCATGGCTTTCTGGTTGGTTCAACAAGTTGTTTTATACTGTTCCGCCACCTGTCTTCCGTTCTGGTTTAATTTTGCCATTCAAATTGTTTCAATGGCTGATTTTGGAAAAACACTTACATGTGTAATAACATTATTTAGCAGCCACACATCCCACCTAGCTCTTTCCAGCAAATTGAAAGCAGTACCCCAGAGAGGAATTGGAAAGTGCCACACTTCCTTCCAAAGGGACTCTCACTCTTAACTTAGATCAACGGAGGACACAATAAGAATTAACTCAACTCACCTTGTTCACCCTTCAACCCTGAAAAAAATAAATACATAAATAAAAAAGGGCTCGAGTTAATCTTTAAACTCACCAAAGCACAAATATCTATGCAGGGGATCTGCAACAATACTCATTCAGTGGCTTTATTTTAATCTTTGGCAGTTACGCTCTGTGGAACTTGAAATATCATTTCAAGGAAAACCTTTATGTGTACTGTGTGTATGTGTTAATAGTCAAACCAGATGACCTTCTTTAAGTCTAGATCTGTTGATCACTAAATTCTCCTTCTATGATATAAATCTCAATCTGCAACAAAACATGATATAAGACAATTGCAAATCAAGCATTCACGAACGAGATGCATTCCACGGCTTTCTGGTCAGTTTGACAGGTTGTTTTACCATTCTGCTGTCTAACTTCCATTCTGTTTTCTTTTTTCAAATTCAAGCTCAGCAGCTTCTGGTTATCTTTGTCTCTGGTTGTTTTAACAGTAAGCTTAAAATGCTCTTTAAAACGTTTTTATAACAGTTTCAAGACTTTCTAAACGGATACGTGATAGCGCTTCCTATTAAAACGGATGCAAAGATTTAGTTAAAGGATTGCTTTTGCCATTTAAATGGATGCTTGGATTTTTCAACGGATTGCTTTTGCTGTTTTAATGGTGCTTAGATTTTCTTGACGAATACCTCTTTCGGTATTAATGGATGCAAACAATTAATGAGCGGTTGTGAAAGCCGTTCGAATGGTTTGATCATAATGTTAAAACGCTTTGCCTGATGCTTGAAATGGTTTTCATGAGGTGTTTTGAAAACAGATTACAAACAGATAGCAAACGGATGATACACGGTTTAATCCATTTAACGGATAAGGGCTTGTGTACATTTACCAGTGTAAGGTCACATTATTAACTTTGGCTGGAAAGCAAATAGTATAATAACTTTCTGGGCATTTGTTAGAGTTGGGTTTTGAGGTAATCTTTTCATCCCAGTTGGTACAAACTGTTTGAAAGTACTGTACCAATTCTCTCATTTCCAGTCTACGATCAAGAGAAAACAATGACTGGAAACCACATTGCAAACAATGAACACAAACTTTTCAGTCTATTTTTTGGAAAACCACATACATGTATGATAACATTACTTAACAGCCACACATCCCACCTAGCTCTTCCTGCAAATTGAAAGCAGTACCCGAGAGAGGAATTGGCAAGTGCCAAACTTCCTTTCAAAGGGACTCTCACTCTTAACTAAGATCAATGGAAGATGCAATAAGAATTAACTCAACTCACCTTGTTCTCCCTTCAACCCTGAAAAAGAAAATAAAATAAAATAAAAAAGGGTTGAGTTAATCTTTAAACTCCACCAAAGTGCAAATATCTATGCAACAGATCTGCAACAATACTCCTCATTCAATGGCTTTGTTCTAATCTTTGGCAGTTAGGCTTTGTGGGACTTGAAATATCATTTCAAGGAAACCTTAATGTGCACTGTATGTAACCAGATGACCTCCTCAAGATCTATATCTGCTGATTAACAGTTTACCAGAGGGCCACTAAATTCTCCTTCTATGATATCAATGTGGTATTACTTTGATTACATGTAAGGGCAAAAACCCATGTTTGTGAATAGTGAAGACCGCATCTTGGAGAAAGATAAGCCTAGCACTCTTTCTGCAAGCAAACTAAAACTTGCTCATTACGAGCAAACTTACAAGTTCCTGTTAGCTGCCTGCCAATCAACATTGCAACATATGTCATGGGTTTGAAGATTCACAAAAAAAAAACATATCCTGTTTAATTGGAAAGTTAATGGCAAAAATAGAATTCTTAAAGATGCCAAAATGCCAGGAATGCAAAAGACTTATTATTATTAATAATAGAAGAAAAGATATAATTAATGTGGTATAAGTCTGCATGCGAAAGCTGTTCCTTATTCTCATAGACATACAGCTCCAGAAAATGATAAATACCCACAGGCAAGCATTTCTATTAGCTATGTGTTTAACCAAAAACAGTGGAGCTTCAATATGGCTGCGCCTTCCACTAACTGTACTGAAATTAGGAATGCACCACAAATATTCCAGTGAAAAGAGATAAACTTATACCAGTTTAAGACCACCTTTTGACATTTTTATGGACAAGCGAAGTAAAAGTTAATATGTATATTAATGACATCCATATAAAAGCCTACACTTTCGCTTGTTCGACTATGTCAGACACCTTTTTTTACAAATTAGATAAAATAAATTTCTATTTAGGAAACACTCTGAAAGAACAACAACTGCTGTGAAATGCCAGATTACAAGTAATTGACTGATGTCCAAAAATATCCCACACATCTCAGACAAAAATTGTTGTGGTAATAAAAGCTCCACCTTACTTTTATCCTTAGATCTAGCACACGTGTATACACATGTTCAACACTTACCCACCGTAATACTTCTTTTACCATAGTTTTTAATTTTTATCTTTATGAACTACTACATTGCGTGGTAGTCTGGTATAACTTGTATATACCGGTATTAGGATGTGTTTTTAATACAAACTCCCACACATATAAATATTAGCCCATTAATCATCAGAAAAAGCCAACAAAACCCTTTAGGATAAACGCATTATTTAAGGGCTCAATTTCTGTCATTCTTTGTATGAGTAGGAGTGCGGGCTCACTTTCCCATACAGCGGCTTTTAATCCTGACCAGCAAAAACAGGTAATTAATCCACAAAGTATAAAAAAGGAAGTTTAAAAAATATAGTGTGCATGAAAATGTGTTCAAAAGCCTTGAAGTGAGAAAACCTAACTGCACAATATGTCTCAATGTCAGTCAAGCTTCGTACTCTTAGAATTTTAAAACCCCTCCCAAAAACAACAACAAAAAACCCTCTGAGATATTGCCATTAATGTAAGTGGATCAGTGGTTTTGAGCAGAAATGTATGTCCCACAACTAACAAGCAAGATTTACATAATATTCCTAGTAATTCCAATGTCCACATTAAAGGGGGGAAAACATTCATACAAGAATATTCTTGATGCCATAACACAATCATTAAAAAATAAAAAAATCAATTCACACTCCTTAATTTGTAGCTTTCAATGGTGATATCATCACACAAATAATTTGACCAAAACCTACTTTTACCAACTGATTTCCCAATGTTTACTTTTCTACTTAAACATGAAATGATTTCAGCGTTAATGAAATGAAAGCCATAACAATTGCTCCTAATTTTAGAGAGAAAAAATTTGAAGGCTACACGTCTTTCAGTATGTCATGTAACTGACACTGGGATTTTTGGATGATTAATAGCTGGTTATTTGTTTCCTCTCCTCTGTGTTTTACTTAACTTTTACAGTCTATTAACCCTAATTTAAGTTTAATCTAAACATCACATCACACAATTACTTCCTATAAATAACTCTTTGCAACAAGTAAACGCATAATAAAGCATCAGTTTGTGACTAGTGTATAGGGAATGGTAACCATGTGTAGATGATAGTTTGAGTTGATGAAAGAAGTCGTCAACAATTTGGTGTCTCTTGACCTGAAGCTCAAGTATTTTTAGCACAGATACAAAATTTTGCCAACTGGATTTAACATTACTGGCAGTTTCTCTTCCCAAAATATAGGAAAATTCTAACATGACTTACTCTATAGTTGCCTGAGGTGATCAACATATTCTTCTTCTCATGGCGATGACAATTTAATTCAATTTCACACTAATCAAAACTTCTAAATTAGCTCTTCAGACTAGCATTGAAATTTGATCCAGACATCTTAAACAGGATTACCCAACTACTGACAAAAAACAGCAATCGCCCTCCTACCTTTAAAAGTCCCCTTATTACAGATCACACTTCCCTCCAAACCATATTTTAAGACAATAAAAAACAGCCACTTAATTAGATTTAAATCAATCTGAACTTTTAGCAAACAAACTCTCCTTGTTTTCAAAATCAAATAAAAGGTGAAGTTTTCAGCAAGAGCGTAACCAAACAACAGTTGTTAAAGATATTTAGCACTTCAACAAGTCAAGTCTCTTTAAATTGATCAATTGCTTTCTCTTGGACGTGACTAAATTATGTACTAAATTTAACCCTCATGACAGCAGAAGCCAACCGTCTGAAACATTTCCAGATGTTGAACGTCACCAAAGTTATTAAACCCAGGAAAAGAAAAAAAAAAACATACACTGCCTAATTTGAAATCTAAACAACACAGAAGAGTGAATCAGTTTTCATGGCAAAGAGAATTGGGGGACATTTGGTCAGAAACAACTCCACCTCAATGTGGACAAATTTTCACAAATGAAAAATGTAATATTAAGTAAATTACAAATAGATCATTTTGCCGTCAGTCCAAAACAGACAATATTTTTTTTTGGCAGCGTAAAGGAGACTAAGACAACCTATAAAGAGTAATATTTCATTTTGTGTGACATGCAAGCTTTAATAAATTTTATTTCAAGATGACAACAAGAAAAATACCTATTGCATAATTAGTTCCCATGGTGTAAAATTTAAAAGTGGTTTAGCTTTACTAACATTCCTTAAATACATTTTGATTTAATACTACCTAACGTTAGCAGCTTAACTGATTTCAGTGTTTACAGAAGAAGCTCAGAGCTTATTTCTGTGGCTTGACACTTGATCTTGGTAACTTGATGCATGTGAATGAACACAACGTAAACAAGAAGAAATAAGAGAAGCAGCTTAACAGTTGTATGATTCGTGTTTAGCTTCTTTGACATGTCTACTCTTTATTTGAACGAGACCATGGTCTCAGGAAGGTTTAGACAAGCTGCTGGTGATATGAAAACAAAAGAAGCTATCAATGATTACTTCTCGCCAAAAAAAAAAAAGTCACTGAAGTGTCAATCTGTGCAAGACTAAATAATGATCTCTGAGAATAGCCTGACCACAAGACTGCATACCAAATAAAACACCAACACAAAAAACCCGTAAAGTTATCCTTACAATGGATACACAATCATTGTAGATCAAGTAGACAGTTTGCGACAAAATCAACTACTTTTTCAATCAGCTCATCTGATGCCTAAAGGATGTCTCTTTACATTGCCGCACTTGGAATTGACTTAACTCTCCTTCAAAGGGCTATCCACCTTAGAGAGACAGAGACTTCCCTTGAGAGAGGTCTCCAACAAGAGGGTTTTTTTGCCTCTGGTGTGCACTTTAAAGATACCCTCTTGGAGCAGTGTCTATTCTGGGGCGGTGGCTAATTAGTTTTGTCCCCAGTATTTTGTTTTGTTCTCTATTTATTATTGTGTTCAAATTTCGTTTATTTAATCTTGCACTCATGACACCCGGCAGAACTGCAAAGAATGAAAGGACAACCTTGGGTTCTTCATCATAGAACGCAACAGCAGTGGTTGCACATGACTGAGTGACATGGTGTAGAAGAATTTCCAGCCCATCACCCCCTGGGGATTCTGGTTAAAAGTCAAAGTCAAGTCGTCACTGAGTGATTTTGCAAGAATCAAATGTAAACGTAAATATGGCCATGAAAGAGATGGAAACAACAAGAAATCTGTATCTCCTAAGGGGAGTTTATTAGTTCAGACACCTGTATGGCTGTCTCAGAGAGAATTCCTCAGCAGAGTAACTGCTTTAGAAGGCTGTTTCCTATAGTAAGAGACATGACCACCATTTATTTGAAAGGCTATAATATTTATCATGGTAAGATCAAAGAAAGATTGGCAGCAGCTTCATATGTCTGCTTTAGAGTAGTGTCTCCCTAAGAGAGAAGTAGAGTTGAAATTTCTGATTAGCTATCTCTACTCCCAGCTTCTTTTGAAGTTGAGGGCCAAAGTGACACACCCCTGGGTGAATACAGTTTGTTCCACTGAATACTTTTAACTCATGTTATTATATTAAACAGTCACTTCTCCTTTTGGCAGACACCATTCCTTGCTGAATAGGTACAAGTGCAAATTTTACTGAGTTCCGTATCCACATGTGGACAGGCATTGGTAGACTGTTGATTTTACTTAACAAATGAGAGCTGGTTACAACATGTACAAAATTCCAGACTTTTTTTAAGACACGATTATTTGTTCTTTGCTTTCAAGGTCTGGAAAACCAGGCAGAAAATTCCCATATCTTCTTACACAAAATCTGTAAATATAATACTTCACGCAGTAAACCAACATGAGGATGGTTATCATGGTACTTTGAGATATGTGACATAGCACTAAAAATTAATGTTATTAGGAACTACTGTCACTTCTTCTAGGAACTGATTGATAACAATTCGAGAAATTTTTCGTGTCCATTAACTGATTCATTTAAAATAATTTATGTTGATTGGAAATTTAATTCTTGCATAGGTGGCCAAACATACAACATGGACATTTATTTGCTCACAACACGAGGAAAGAAATTCAAAGCTGATTAAATCTACACATTTACAGCCTTGTTTTTGTTTGAGAATCAAAGAGGTGGGTGGGTGCCAGGTTTTATTGAAAGCACTGAGTTATTCATGGATGATCAAAATCTGTTTCAGCTTACCACTTAATTTTGTTTTTCTGCTAGAATAAGAATCAAATGCAAAATATAAATTATTTCCATAGTTAAAATTGTTCATTTTTGGATGCTCTGTCTTCTTTTACAACAAAAACCAACTTGTAATAACTTTAGGGTTTAATGTTTCGACTTCCTTATCAGGTTTACCTTCTCTGTAAATCAAAGCTGGGTACCCATACTTCTGTGTAGTGAATCGGCAATTTTTTCCTTATTAAACTATTATCTATAAATAATAATAATAATAATAATAAT
>Ga0126339_10001255_pt1 | contig 16871 bp, 11 predicted proteins | sample OrbTmetagenome_2_FD_92532 | JGI IMG/M metagenome (GOLD analysis project Ga0126339, IMG submission 92532) | Coral microbial communities from Petempiche,Puerto Morelos, Mexico - Orbicella T R C metagenome | ecosystem: Host-associated > Invertebrates > Cnidaria > Coral | place: Petempiche,Puerto... | reverse complement strand
TATTTTCAGCCTGATTTTGCTGCTATCAGACGGAAAAAGTTTGCGGCTCGATATTTTTGGTTTAAAGCGAAACTGAAACAAAAGAAATTCATTTTTAAATAGTATTCGGTAACCTCTGCTTGGAAGATAAAAATCGGCCGATTTTATTTTTTAGCCGGAAATCATCGGTCGTTTCTTAGGCGCAGGGCCTCTTAAACATCGAAACAAACTACTAAAGAAAGCACGTAGGACGAAAACTGACAAAGACTGCGGGAGATTGTACAAAATAAGCAGGAACACAACATACTATAAAACTGATGAGATCTGCTAAAACCTATTTCTTTTAATAAAACTGCAATTAATGGCAATGTTAACAATCCAAGAATCTGCTGGGACCATCGAAACACGCTCATAAAGGAAAGAATCGTACAACAGCACATCACTCTTCAGGTTGAGAACAACGAGCTGACGTCTGATCCAAATAAGGTGGCTAAAGCATTCAATTCGGCTTTTGTGAGTATTGCGGAGAAGTACATTGACGTAAGCCTCCAGGGTACGCCTGATCTTCAGAAATTGAGGTCTTTTATTAGTAAGATGAAACCATCAGGCGAACTTTTTAACATACCACCGATAACGAGCTGCTTTGCTAAGGAGCAAATAAATTCGATGTCTACGACTAAAGCCAATGGTCTCGACAAAGTTCCGGTCAGACCCTTAAAACTTTGTGTCAATGAAATCGCCGATTCTTTGACCAGCATTGTCAATCTGAGTTTTGAAACTGCCACGTTTCCGGACATCTGGAAGATTGCTCGCGTAACTCCGATCTTCAAATCAGGTGATAAATTAACGAAACTTAATTACCGACCGATATCCGTTTTGCCTGTTATTTCAAAGATCTGTGAACGGCACGTCCATGTAACCTTTCCATCGTGGTCCAAAAATTTAGACTCCTTATAGAGAACCAATCTGCGTACTTGAAGAATCATTCCTGCATCACTGCTCTTACAGACATTACTGACACGCTACTTCTTAATATGGACAGGGGCGATGTAAATGGCGTTCTAATGCTGGACCTAAGCAAGGCCTTCGACCTTATTAATCACAATCTCCTTCTCAAGAAATTAGAAATCTACGGTTTAAGTGAGACAACACTTAGCTGGTTTAACTCGTATTTATGGATGAGAACGCAATCCGTAGCCGTAAACGGAACAACTTCTAATTTTCTTGATGTCTCACGTGGTGTCCCACAAGGGAGCATTCTGGGCCCCCTTCTCTTTATCACGTTTATGAATGACTTATCTTTTGAAATTGATGACCCCCAGAAATTAAAGAAGTTCGCGGACGATTCAACAATATTAGTTGCTCAGTGGCAGAACTTTAGAATATGTGAATCAGCAGTTGGCAAACTGTTTGAAACCCATTTCATCATGATAGAAAACCATGGAATGGCTTTGAATGTTGCAAAAACGGAATCCATGCCGGTTATCGCCTCTAAACCCTAATTGGCAAGTTTGCAAGGTCAAAGAATCCAGATCACTCACAACGGAACAGCGATAAAAAGTGTAGACAGTCACAAACTTCTCGGTCTTGTACTTGACGAACAGTTAACTTGGAATTTACACATTGAAGAAGTCTGTAGTGAAGTTCTGAAACGAATTAATCTACTAAAAGCTATCGAAACATATTTACCTCAGTGCGCGGGGCAGTCGTTTTACAAATCCCTAATCCAACCTATTTTTTACAATAACTGTCTAATTTCGTCATAACATTGTCAAAGTTTACTGCGGAACCACTCGCCCGCGGTTCGTGGTTCCACAGCCACATGTTATGACGCAATTTATCATCAATAAGAGGGCAGACGCATAAAAAATGACGTCAATTTGTTAAGTTGATTATGCATGTGTTATCTGGGGTGCGACATCGCAGTACAACCTCGATCGGATCTGAATCTTCTCCCGCATATTTTATAAACCAGAATAACTGCTTAATTATAAGCCCTTAAAGCTAAAATTAAGGGTGTTTTCATCGGCGTATACCTTAAGTTATAAGTTCGAAACTTTCTTACACCACTGTAAGAAAAAAAAAATCATGCCCCAGAAAATTGCCCAACCTCCCCCTCCCCACCCCACACTCTCCCCCCTCAAAAATACAATGGTCAGTCCCTTAGCTAAGGTCAGAAAGACTGCGGAAACGTGAGAGGAATTGTTAAAATGAAGAGAACCTAGACGAAACAAACAACCAGACTAAGTGCTGACCTTAACTGTTGGACTTCCACAGATGATCACGAACTACAGTAACATGTAACGTGACACGTCACGCACGCGCGAGCAAGGGAACGAGGAACAGTCTACGTTTTTTGTTCAAATCGAAATTCGGTAATACGTTCCCAGACAATTAAGTTTCGGTTTGGTGAGGGATGCTTTTCGATGCTATCGCTTGTGGTCATTTCGTCAAGAGAAATTTGGACCTTTTCGTCGTAAGAAATACGGTAGAATACTGTTTGGCACGCTGCCTAAAGAGATAGAGAATTAGTCATGGATAAGATCAAAATCTAGGACTGAATTCAAATGATCACATGGAAATTAATTTTTTTAAAGGTTCCTTACGCGTCCGGGTGAAATTTTATGTTGCATAATAATAAGCATGTTCTAAAGAGGTCATGTTAGGTTAAATTCAGACAAAAGAAACTGTTGCTCTTTAATTCTGATCCGCCTATCGTTTTAGATCGTTTCAGAAATTTGATTTGAATTGTCTGAGAAACTACTGCTCTGCCCCGCCCCGACTGCCATGTCTCTGTCCATCATCTCGATGCGCGGAATTTCTACAGTACAGTCACGCACGTATGGTCCTTTCGAAATTGGGTCATGGCAAGTTGCAGACTTCCGTGAACTGAATGTATAGTTATTATTAGGACTAGGTTTGAAGCTCCAGAGCCAGAGAGGTAAAGTTCAATCTTTCTATCTCAACTTTCACAAATACTGATAAAATTTGTCATAACAGAAGAGTCAGAAGAGCTATACAAGGTCAAGTAAGATGCAAAATTTAGTTCGAGTTCTTCGGGTTCGACAATTGTTTTCAGGGCTTTTTCTCTGAAAATCTCTTGAGGTTCGTTAGGACGAATTTTTACTAATAGGCCACGTTTGATGAACCAATATTCTAACATGGCCTCGAGGCTTTCAGGACAAACGTCTACATTTGGTGGTGATTTCTTTGTCTCCAAGTCTCTTTTGGGAATTGAGGGACAAAAGGAACTTAACAAATTTGCAATTCAACAATCAATCAATCTTTATTTGGTTCCTAAATTTACATTTTTACAATTAGACTTGTCCTGAAAGCCTCGAAGCCATGTCAGAATATATATCGAAGGTGGCCTATTAGGTCTAGATGGGGACCTTGTGATTTCATAGGGGTCCTTTAAATCCGAGCGAACTTATTCAGGGCAAAGATTGTTTTTGTTTGCCGTCCATTTCCGGCACCATTTTAATCAACTTTCTCGTCAATATTGGCCAGTCACGCTAGAAGGGTAAATGTCATCTAGACGCATCTTATTGCCGTTTTTACGTTACAAACGTTGAAAACGACGCCTGGACAAAAAAAATGTCTTAAACGTCCGGTATGAAACGGGAACATCGTACAAAATAAAAAAAAACATACCGAGAACTCTTCTCTGGCGAAACTAAACACGACAGCTTCAATTTTAACTGACGACGTGAAAGTCCGCAGATTTCAAACGCCTTTGTCTAACAAATTAAAACTTGACAACTTTCTACAATGTTGTTGAATAAGGAGACATCCCATGTGTACAGTTTCTGGTGGTTTTCTAATTTTGTTCTGGATTCGACCATAGTTCAGTAACTATGATTCGACCTAAAAATTCTTACCGTGCGACTCTATCAGTTCCACCACCATAGCCTATAGTAAGAACAACAATTTAAGCTTATATTATAAGTTAATTTGGCTTAGGCAGTCTACAATGAAGTAGTGGCTTCGGATGAAAATATTCCATAAAAGAGCATTTCAAAGCTTTACAAGTTGCTATCAGCTGTCGATTTCTCGACAGACACAGTCTCTTGTTGAAACAATGAAAACACAAGAGAGGATGATGAATACTTGTATGGCAGGCACAGCTGAGTCAAATTCAATTTGCTCAGCTGTAAACAAAACAAGTAACATTGTAATTAAGTGCCTTTCTGAGCATAAGTGCTCTTGTCTTTTCTTCTTCTTTTCTCTTAAATTTAAATTAATATTTTTCATGAAAATATTGAAGGGGCACAGCCAGTGATAAAACACGGTAAAAATTTTAAAACGATCTCTGGCTGAAAAGATCAAAAAATTACAAACTTTCTACTGCCTGAACTACAGACTTCGAAGGCTAAAATGTGAATTACGAGAAACGAAGAAAAAGAAAAATATGGAATAAAAATGCGTGAAATTGCAAAATAAAAATGCAAATTATGAATGTTTGTTTAAAGAATGTTGTATTGTCCAGCTAGTGGACATGAATTGTTGTCCGCAATATAACATTCTTTTTAATTTTTTAATCGTTTCAGCCAGATATCGTTTCAAAATTTGTACTAACTTTTTTTAAGTTAGCTACCTTATAGTATTTTTGATCATTAATTTATCCTCTTTTACTGTGTTTCTCAGAGCAAACACATAATAGCCGGGAATATGGGAGCAACAACTTCCAAGAAAAAATTTGAAGTGAAGCATGGCCACACAAAGAAGTCAATTGTTGGAAGCAAGAGAGAACTCACTCCCTGTAAGTGTAGTGTTTAAACATACATTAAAAATGCTCGTTCTCGAGTGTTCATTTTGTGTGTCTTTTTAATTTCATTGACCCCGCTATTCAGTCATTCGTTTATTTCGTTGTTGCATTTGGTTTATTTATTTATTTTTTTTGTGCAATTTAACATTAAGTACTCAATGACTGGCCCCAAGGAAAACAGTGATTTTCGTTACCCTCATTGAGGATCGAGGGGGAAACAAAACTCACTGTTTCCCGTGGGGCCAGTCATTTTAATGACACTTAAAAGTGTCTTGCTATACCTCCTAACTCAAAAATAGAACAAACTGCAAAAACGTCATCTGCTTGAAGCCATCTTGCACAAAAATTGCCGCGGTTTTAACGTGCGCAACCTTATCACGTGCGAGTCTAAAGTTCAAGTAGTTGTTTCCGTAGGGGGTTAGTGAGTTTTGTTCCCCCTAGGGAGTTAGTGAGTTTTGACCCATGACATGTGACACGTTCTCCTCCAATCGGAAAACGCAGTTGAGTTGGGAGGTAAAACAATGTCTCATAACTCTTTTTAAAAGGACCTGGAAAGGCCGTGAAAATATAGCGAGGCCGCAAGATGAGCTGACATGCGGTGGGCGTGGCAAGTCGAGAGCCTCCTTTAATAATCTCCTGTCTTTATTAACTACAAGGTCAGCTCAGCAGACCGTTGTTGATAAAAAGAAAATTAACAACAAGGGATATGGTATTTATTTACCGGTGACCATAAAACCCTAAAACCCGGTTAAAACCTATCTTTTTGAAATAACTGCGGGACTGTCTTTTGTGCTTTGTACTCACAGGGGAAAACATGGGATTCCAACTTTTTCGTGAAAGGATGGGAGAAGAGTTATATCTGAAAAAAATGAAAGAGGCTGACGAGGTATGTGAAATGCACACCTGTTAGGTTGTTATAAATCCACGCTCTAAACTAGAAGTCTTCGGCATGTATATTCTGGACACCAGGATGAGACGCCTACTTCTTTCAAATGAAACTGACTCCTCTACACGACTGTATCTGAAGATCTTAACGAAATCAGTTTTTGAGCATTGTGAGGCGAATGCTTCCCCTGTTCTTGCCTGGTTTGTCTGATCCTCGCCCCCTCAAAACGGGTGGGTGAGTAGTATAACTCTAACTGGCCACTAAGGAAGTGGACAATTTCTAACCTGCTTCTCGGAGAACGGACGAACTTTAGGTCTTGTAGAAAGGACGAGCTCCACACCTGTGGAGAGGACGGGCTGCAATTGACCTGTTGGAGAGCGGACGGCGGAACTCCACAAAGAACCTTCCTACCCGTCCATGCCACCCTAAGTGTTAAAAGAATCTAGTGAGATAATGTGCGAGTCATAATGACGTCAAATTGCTTGAAGGTAATGCTGAAAAATAACAGCCGCAAAGGACTGAAGCATGTTTAAAATATACAAAGAAACTCTCATCTTGGTTCAAACTTTGTTAGCTTTGTCAAATTTTAGGTGGTCTCTTAATGGGCGGTAATGGAAACAACTTGACGTTTCCTCACTTTAGAACTCTTTGAGCAATTGACGTTACATTAATTTCTCATCATATTTGTTTGTTTTAGCCTCCACCCAAAGCTGGTCCTCTCAGTGCTGCACAGATGGCCCGCTACGTCAAAAAGTATAAAAACCGTTTCGCTTTAAAATCGCTCGTGACTCGTCAACGCGGGACCCACGCTAGAGGTGTGGGGGCCGTAGGAACTGCAACAGTCCTCGACAACCCTCTCCTCCCGGAGCACGAATTCTTCACTGTAGGTCACGTGTTCCCACTCCGTCTCCGCCACTCTAATCTGGTCCGGTCCGATGACTCTCAGTTGGACGTAAGAGCGGTCTCTTTGAAGTTTGCCGACAGCGATTTCGATTCGCCGTTTGATTTGATGATGCATACGGGTGAAGAAGCTGCGTTTTGGAACATCTATAGTTTTGATAAGATGTTGACAGCTTTAGCGGGAGGCCCCAAAACTTTTAAAGCTTTCTGTCTCGAAGACCCTTGGAAGTAAGTTCGTAAGTTCGTTCCTTGTCTAAGGATAGTAATCAGTATACATGGAGTTACCGGGCAGTACTTCCCGAAGGCATTAGAGAACGTTTGCGGCGCGTTTCTTGAAAACCTTACCCCGTTTCAGATTCTTTCAAGCTAAAATAAAATTTACATTTTTTTTACATTCTTATATACATTCTTAGATATTTTATAGTAGTAATATATTCTTAGGTAATTTGGTTTAATATTAATAATCAATTGCATATACATTTTTTTCTTTGTAATTTTGTTTTCTTGGCGCACATGTAAACTAGCTAAGTCTAGTCTAAAATAATTATGTAACTATCGATACCCCATTTCAGACCTGACCCGAAAATCAATACGCTATTTCAGAACACTGAAATTAGCTTGTACACTTCTCTAATACATGACCTTAGCTAACCAGGAATGGCTTCAATTGGCGCATACTGTTTTTAGAAGCGTTTCAAATTTCTCGATTTTAACGGGGAGAAAATAGTATCATCTGAACAACACACTCAATTCCAGGTCAGAGTATCACAGAGTATCCAACTAAAATGCTGAACATTTTAACACTATCTCACACCAAAATGGCTCAAAAACCATGCCCTTTAGCGCCTTAATATACTTATATATCTTGTTTATAGAAATAACCCCGGAAAAGTTACAAGTTATCTAAAATAGTCAATTCGTGACATTTCATATTCAGATAATTTTTCACCCATCTGGAGTATTTGTTGTATTTGTTTCCAGTTACCACTGAAGGAAAGCTTTCAAAAGCTGAAACACCATGCATATGCTTTATTAGACTTCCAAGTCAAGAAACAAAATCGCCAAAACAATCTCAAATATTTGTGTTAATGCTCTCCTCCGTTTCATCATAGCTTCCACCTATCCATAGCTGTTTTTCGCCGAGCCCCTAAATCCTTTACTGACCAGCGGTACTACTCGTGGATGGCGTTTGAATACAAAGCAAAAGACGGTGTTTCCCGTTACGCCAAATTTCGCCTCGTTCCCGCGGACGGCAGGGAAGAAAGCGGCCTGCTGACAGAATATGACCAAAGGAAACCATGGTTAGTTCTGTAAATTAGTTATTGCGTTATGTTGTCATGTGAGTAAATCATCCAGCACTTTGCATATTCTGGTTTTGCACTGATAAGATGGGTCGGCATCGCATCCTTGTATACCTTGCCTGCAGCCGTCGCATTGTCCTTGCTGCGCTTGCGCGCAGGCTGAGGATTATAGAGCTCAAGCTGAGTCGTCCTCAGCCGTCTCAAGGGTCCATTAAATAGTTTCATCCAGACTCCCCCAACTGTCACCCAATCAATGGACCTCTCGTGAGAAGTCTGGAGACTAGTCAGGTGATCAAGCAAATTGGATCATTACGTAAAATAAACATAACCTTAATTTATACATGCATACTCTGGGCACTGAGAGAAACGCTCGAACCACCTTCCCCCGCCCCCCCACCTCCTCCCCCCCTTCAAGCAGACACTCTCTGGGACCAGAAAAAGTTAGTGTTTCCATAAGAGAGTTGCCTGTACTGGAAGGTTAAAATTAAATGCGGTGTTTCTTGATGGATAACACCTTGACAAAGTGTCCGCTCACGGCCGGGTGGTGCCCATCTACGGGACAATCCTTTGGCAGAGTTTCGATCATCTTAGGGTACCGTGTTGTTCTTTTCCTGCTGTCTCTCGTTCTTGTAAAATCAAGAATACTGAGAGGTGAATATTTAAAACTGTGTCCAGTTACGGAACGATGAAACAACCTCTTTCTCGTGGGACACCAAAACTATTCTGTTACGTATAAATTCTAGTAAGTAGCTGCCACAATGTCTTTTCGGAAGATGACACGCGATCAACATAATCGACTTTTGGCGTTTTTCTTCCTATCCTGACAATATGGTGCAGCTATTGAGTGTTGAGTCAACCAAGGGATTCAAAAGCCCCCGTGAAAAGGAAGTAAAATCAGTATGACTGAATAAACGTTCATTCTTTTAGGGCAAATGCTCGGTGGGAAGAAGATGAGCGACCCCAAAGTTACTTGATTCCTGAATTCAAGGAGCAGATATCCCGAGGTGCCATTAAATACAAGCTTCAGATACAACTGCATGAGATAAAACCAGAGGATTCCCACCTCATTCTTCACGCTGCCAGGGCCTGGGATGAAAAGAGTCATCCATGGTTGGACCTCGCTGACGTCACTGTAACGTCATTGTTAGATGTTAACATAGTAGAACTTACTCGTTGTTCAATGGATCATCGCCCTCCTTCAGTTGATTTCCCCTCCGCAGAGACAATCTACGACTACAGTTCAATCCCCTACTTGCGGTCTAAAGTTTATCCCACCTCACGTATGATGAGCTCAAGCAAGCCGCGAGCGAAGGAGATTAAAGAACAAGCCACATCCGACGTCAGCTATTGCATCCGGGTTCGAACTGGTAACCGAAAAGGAGCTGGGACCGATGCCAGCGTGTCTTTAACGATAACGGGTGAGATAAATGACTTTTTCTAATAAACTTCTTACCTAAGAAAGTGAGCACTTTCGGTTTGTTGACCAGGAAGTGCAAACAGAACGAGTATAACCCCAACCCCAAGGCGTGGGCGTCATAATGATGTGAAGTGAGTCGACATGAGTTCACTACTGAATTAATTAATTGGGGATTCTTTAAGGACGTTCGCGTGAAAATTTTCCAACATTGATTATTTTTCTGAGACTTTTACCACTGTAAGATGATGAGTTAGTTATGTCAGAAATGTAAAAAAAATGGGGGATCAGCGACTTCGTTTTGGAGAGAACACGCCTGGAAGAACACCCTAAGTCTGAAAAAATCGGGCTTCGTTAGCGAATAAGGCCAAAGTGTCTGTAAGCCTAAAAATGTTGCAATTAGATCTCTGAAGTGAAATGTTCTCTGCCAAATATTGTTTAAATGGACTTATTAAGTGAATTTAGACAGCTGATGAGGTTCCTTAAAGAACAAGTTCACATTTAGCGACCATAGTTTCACGCGCCTTGCAGCCACAAGATGACAGGATTCGATGTCCCGTGGACAGAAATCTTAAAATTTTTCTTAACTTCCCACATTGATTTTTTTGTTCATTTTTGGACAATGTGAAGATAATTGTAAATAAAATCTGTTTCTGGAAAGAAAAGTAGGGGTCACCGAATGTTCAAGATCGTTAAATCCAGGTAAAGCTATAGCAATGGTCATGTGCCCTATCATTGTTCATTCTATTACTTAGCGCGCGCTCTCATGCATGACGTGCCGAGTGAATTTGCGTGCGCAGTAAAGATGCGTAGAGACAATTAGCCCGAACGTCCTTAAAACTCTCTTCAAACCTTGTTTAGAAAATCAAAAAGGCTCCTTTAGGAGCCGCCAAATATCACAAAAGTTGACCGACAGAATTAGCTCTTAAATTGATATGCTTGTTGTAGAGGATTTCTTTTCAAAATTTCGGTCAGCTAAATAAGTTCCTATCTACGAAGAAATCTGAAATCAACAATCCGTTTATTGACTTCGCAATCACATTAGAACCGAAAGCGGAAATCCTCGACCCCACGAACCAAACGTTAAACTACCATCGATACATAATTACAGCAGCGATTTGTTGTTACCTCGATGTGATATTTCCTTTCGTTTTAAACGCTTGATTTGGTCAATCACGCTCAAAGACGGGAGTATAGATGGCACAGTGGTGAGAGCGCTAGCCTCCCACCAATGTGGCCTGGGTTCCAATCCAGCCCGGTGCCACTGATGTAAGTTGAGTTTGTTGGTGGTTCTCGCCTCTCTCGGAGGGTTTTTCTCAGGGTTCTCTAGTTTCCTCCACAACCGAACAACATGTCAAAAATCCAATTCGACCAGGTCAAAGGACCTGCATGAAAGCCAGCTAAGATTGATGTGGCTTCGTCCCCAAATATAAATATTGTAATCTGATTTTGGCACTAGCCCCCAGTTGATGTTTTGTTTTGTTTTTCGGCGTCATTTAAAAAACCAGTTGCAGCAATAGCCTCGCGGTGATATTTTCTTTCAGTAAAACAGGTGTCGCTCACGTTTTTAAAGAACGAGGTATAAATGTATATTTGCGTTGATATTTTCTTGTGCTATTAAAGCGTCATTTGCGTCATTTGCGTCATTTTCCACTTTGCGAATGGAAGGTCCGTAAAGCGGAAAACTGTGACCGAGGTTTTGAAAATATTGTCGTATACATGCATATTTCAGATATTTTCCTTGGTTGTTGCTGCAGTATCCCTCGATCGATATTTTCTTTCGCTTTAAACACGCCATATTGTTGCTCACGCTTAAAGAACGATGTATACATGTATACTTTCCTTGTTTATTGTTCGTACACTGAATAACTATTTTAATGTGATGGAAGTCGTTTACTCTTTTTCTAGGGACCAAGGCACGAACCAAGCCAGTCGTCTTGGACAAATGGTTTCACAACAATTTTGAGAAAGGCCAGGAAGATACATATGTCATCGAGGAAGTGGATGTGGGTGAACCTCTGATGATAAAGTTGGAGAATGACCAAGGTGGCTTGTTTCATCGCTCCAGTGACTGGTTCGTAGACAAAGTCGTGATAAGCTGCACTTCGGACAATCAAGTAATGTATGAATTTCCTTGCTACGGCTGGGTGAAGCAAGAAGCTGTTTTCTTTGAAGGAAAAGGTAGGAAAGTGCTATGAAAAGGTCTATGGCAGTCACCTATTTGAGTTTTTCGCTTAAAGGGTCCTTAAAAGATTATCACCAAAAAGCTATGAATAGAGTTAAAAAGGATCAGTCCCATGCATACAGCCGGAGATTGTCCCGGTTCTGTAGTATGCGATTAGGAGTATTTCTACTCCTCCCTGGATGGGATGCTAGTCCATCGCAGGGTTACCGCCCACACCCAGCATTAAAACGCCAGCGCCCATTTATACACCTCCGTGGATCGAAGTACCGTGAGAGTTAAGTGCCTTTCCCAGAAAGACAACGCCTTGACCCCGACCAGAGGCCCGTCTCTCGAAAGCCCCGGAGCCTTTTCGGGCCCATAAAGCCATTTTTAGGTCATCTGTATCTTCAAACAGAGAGGTGTATTCGAGGGTGTTGGCGTTGATTAGACATCCAATACATCCAATAACTCCAGGGCTGTACATTTGTTGTAGCTCAGTAGACACTTGCTGTTTGTCTTTGTCACAAGAAAATCGTCAGATTTTGAAGTTGTGTCTGATTTAATCTTGGCGGTGAATTGTCCTAACAGTTCATGTGGCTGAAGCTACGACAATCGAGATAAATCAGCAAAGTATCGAGGCTCGGATGGACATATTTTACATAAAAACCAACACTGGAGGCAATGAAAGTCCCAATCACTAGTACTGATCGATTGTTTATTTCATGCCAACGTCGATGATTCTCGTAAACTAAAAATAATTACATAACTAAAATATGTACTATGAACATGTTATGGGAATAACTAAAGGTAATTACTATGAAATGCAGGATAATACGAGGAAACAACAGCGATTAACAAAGAAAAATCTCTGTACAAAATTCATATTGGGGGCGGAACCCACAAATACAACACGAAGAAAGAAAATACATGTTCCTCGTGAAAACAAACACACAAGTAACAAATAATCCTAGTATGAAAGCCACAACCTATTCAATTTACTTTAAGTCAGAAACCCAGTCAGTGGCACAAAGATCTCTTTGTCTTTCTTTTCTATTTTGTTGCTATTCTTTTATAGTTGCCTTGTTCACCAGGTTTTTATTGTTATATTATATTGTAGCCAAACTGATCACAGATGATCAGCCCGAAGCTGTGAAGAAGCAACGAGTCGTGGAGATCCAACAGAGGAAAGAGATTTACAAATGGGGAGACGATCCTAATTTTATGGGACTACCAGGATTTATCAAGTCTGAAAGCGTCAAGACGCTTCCTAAAGACATACGCTTTACAGAAGAAGCAATCGATGACCTTTATACAGCCAAACGTAAAGCACTGGTCAACCTTGGAATGGTAAAACTACTGAATATGTTTGACTCCTGGGAAGACTTCAATGATTACAAAAAGGTAATTTCACGATACTCGTAGAGTTCACTTCTCATAGTTGGCAACGAGCGGTTCGGTCAATGCCATGCACTCGGTGAGAGAACCGGTAAAGGTTTGATGTTCTGGGTGGTATAATTGCTAGTATATCATGATACCAAAGAAAACTCTTAAATTGAATTATCCAATATGCAGTTTTTAATAAAGAATATTATAACATACCTAGCGAAGGCTCGGGGGGCACTCTGAAATAAAAAGGGCGGGGGCGTCGGAAATTTTGAAAAGAGCCCCTAAGAGGTACCAAGATCCTGATTTGTGGGCGTGGCTTGAATTTCCTTTCTCCCCTAAGAGGAATCGATTCTTACATAACAGATTATCTCCTGTCATATTTTTTCTGCTCAATACCCTAAAAGGTACAGCAAAAGCTCCCGCCGTCGACCTTTTGAGGCTGAACACCCTACGAGATACCAAAACAGTTTTTTTAACTCCTAAAAGGTATGACGAGCACCCCTCCCCCCCCCGTCCTTTTTATATGAGCAGCTCTTACGCTCCTTTTGTGCTCTCCAAACTTTCCGCTTGCGTCATATGTGGATGATGCTCGCTAAAAAGCATGAATCAGTTGTGAACTAAATCATATAACTAATACAATTAAACTTTTCCGAGTAAATATTAAGACTAACGCGCATAAGCTGGGGTTATCACCTGACCCTTCATTCAAGAAAGCGAGGGTCTAAACGTCTAAAAGTTGAGAGTCTGAATGGAGTCTCTAAGCTATTTACGTTCGATGACTGATAAGCATAATCTGACTAAGGAAATGTAGACGAGATAGATGAATCAATCGAGTACTACTGCCACAACTAACCTTAAAAGTGACCAAGCATTAAAACAACGTTTTGCAGTAAGTGATATATTTCTGGTTAGATAGCGATATGGAATAAATTGCTTATAATCAATTCCTTTTTACCACTGGCTGAAATTTATATGAAGCTATGTTAATCTAAATATGATAAGCTATACTTGCCGGCTGAATTAGAACATCAAATTATGTTTTAGAATTAACTCACAATTCTGATGCAGGCATTTGTGTCGTTCGTTGGTGATGTTCCAGTGGCGTCTAATCACTGGCAGGATGACCGTTTCTATGGATCGCATTTCTTGAATGGCTGTAACCCTGACACGATGAAACGATGCACGAAGCTGCCTTCCAACTTCCCCGTCACACAGGAGCTGGTCGGCAACCTTCTAGATGAGGGTGATACGCTCGAGAACGCAATAAAGGTATTGTCAGGAGAGCCTCTAAGGCAATTCATCTTTAATTGTTGCACACACGAATACCTAGCGGTATTGTGGAAATCCCTGACACTTCCAAAAGCAGGAGGGTCATAGCTATTCGACGTTCGCAAGAGTATTAGTAGTAAAGACAATATTCCAAAATAGAATTGGTTAAAATTTCATTATCATATCTCTCGGTTACTACGCGCGCTGTGATTGGTCAATTTAGCGGGCGGTATTATGCTCTACGGCCCGCTAACATTTAAAGATGTTTTTGTTTCCAATATGTCTCTTGATTTATCGCCACGTTTTCTTAACGTCCATTGCAAATAGAACTTGTGTATTAAAACGTGCCATCCAATTAACAACGATTTCCAATTGACTGGTTTTACTTCCGATGTACGCCAGTCTTTTGAAGCGTAACATGAAATCGTTTCCCGAACCTGTCAGACACGAGGTAGAGATATAACAGATACCGTTTTAACCTCGTTTTCCCCCTCGGTTAGTAACTTGCTTTATGGACCGAGAAGATGAGGTTAGTAAGAGGTATTTGTTTCATCAGGATGGCCGTGTGTACATGGTTGATTACGAAATTCTTGACGACATTCCACACTATGGTCAAAATGACAAGAAGTTGGAGAGGCGCTACACATGCGCAGGATTGGGCTTGTTCTACGTCAAGGGCAGTGGAGATATAGTACCCATAGCTATTCAGTTTCATCAAGTACCGAGTGACACCAATCCGATATGGACCCCGAATGACTCTGAACTAGACTGGACGTACGCCAAGATGTGGCTTCGTAATGCGGACACGCAGTGGCATCAGGTAAGTACACGAGACCTCTTATCATTCAGGTTGAGCCGGGGGGGGAGGTACTTTGCAAAGTTTTATACGGCCTTGCCCATTTGTATACCATTTTGACAGGTACTCCTTTCGTACACTGTTAATTGAAAAAAAGGGTACCTCTTTCAAATACTTTCATAACTGGCCTGTAATGGGAATACATCGCCAAAAAAGGAAGTCATTTTGTCATTTTCATGTAGTGCCTGATAAATGAAATGATATAGCCATTTTTATTATCTGTCTGTTCGAAAGATTTTAATTAGAAGCCCTTTAAAATAAGAATATGACAGATTTGCCTATCCTTTCTGTTTCATATACCTCAACTTGTGAAATCTCTACCCTTGTATATACGTGACGCCTGAAAACGGTGCCCCTTTCAGGCGAAGCCTCCCCGTAGAGGCGTTTATGGGGAGTATCTCCAGGTCCTATCAGTGGCTAACAGATTCCCGGTGGAACACTTTGCTATTCATCAACTTGAAGTCAATAAAGTCCTATTTGCTTTTTGCCATGGCACCTGGTAGTAATTGGCCGGGCCACGTTGATAAGGAAAGATGAATTAACACCCGTAGCGAGCTTGTAAATCTGACATTTCGTGCATTAGTCCTTGGTCAGAGTAAAGCGGGAGACTGTGTGTGTTTCTACGGCCGAGCTGGCAGTGACACTACTGGAGGAAGCGTGGTAACAGGGAATGAATAAAGGAATAAACTAAATGAGAAAGTTTTATTGATCCATGTGAAGCCACGGTACCGAGCAGTTTTAACAATTTAGTTGTGAAGAAGGATAAAACAGAAAACCTAGAAAAAGACTTCCATTCCCATTCTTAAAATTGGTATTAGGGTTATCGGTCAAGAAGAAATTTACTGAAATTGTATGTTTCTTTTGTAACAACAGATGATCACGCATCTTCTTCGTACTCATCTGTTTATGGAGCCAATCGCTCTTGCCTGCAGAAGACAGCTACCCTCCCTCCACCCTCTGTGGAAATTATTGTCACCTCACGTGCGGGGAGTTATGGCCATCAACACTCTTGGAAGAGAACGATTGATTCCTGCTGGGGGCGTGGCAGACAACACACTTAGCCTCGGAGGCGGAGGTAAAACGTCAGCTTTTGACGCAATCGCTTCTCACTCGTAGATTTTCTGTTGAAAAATAGACTATGTATAGTGCACTAACATCCGATCTGTAAAAATGGGATGTTGAAAGCTATCGAACTGAAACGCGAGGTAACTTTAGCGCATTAATTGCATGTTCCAGCATCATTTACCGATTTTAAAGGTTAGAGTACCAAAGGCGCGTATCTAGGTGTCTATAGGCACGCCTCACTCCGCTTGAGTACGAGGCTTTGTTAACGCAAAAGCTCCAAGTATTTCATGTACCACAATTCTATCACCTTCATTCGCAGGTCACATTGTACTCATGAAGAAGTACTACAAGAATATGAGTTGGTCATCGTATGACCTTCCAAAAGTGCTTGAGGAAAGAGGGGTTCATGATGCAAAGAAACTGCCAGGCTTCCACTATCGCGACGACGCCATTAAACTGTGGCAGGCTATCGGAGAATACATCACAGACATTCTGGCCATTTACTATCATTCTGACGAAAAAGTTCAAAGCGTAAGTAAAGTGCAGTGCTCGTTTTCACTTCCTGTAAATCCTTACCCACCACTCTATTAAGGATTATCAGATATCTGTACATCTCTTTTGCTGTTTTGTGATGTAAGCACTCTAGTCTACTGGTAATGATTAGTTTAACTTTTTTTATTTCTATCATTATGTGTGTGTCTATGTTTGTTTGTTTGTTTGTGTCCCTGACCTACACATGTAAACATCTTTTCTTTTAACTAGCTGCCTGGCATTTTGAACTCCTACGTTATTTCGGGTAGCCAGCACCCCTATCATTTTTGTTTTGAATTCATAATATTGTAATAGATTATTCTGGGGCGAAATAAAAGTTGTTGTTGTTGTT
>Ga0126339_10001254_pt1 | contig 16872 bp, 15 predicted proteins | sample OrbTmetagenome_2_FD_92532 | JGI IMG/M metagenome (GOLD analysis project Ga0126339, IMG submission 92532) | Coral microbial communities from Petempiche,Puerto Morelos, Mexico - Orbicella T R C metagenome | ecosystem: Host-associated > Invertebrates > Cnidaria > Coral | place: Petempiche,Puerto... | reverse complement strand
TGGTGTTCGCGCCGCTCACCCTGGCCGCCGTGCTGACCGTGGCCACGGCGGCGGTGCTCGGCCTGCCGTTCAACTTCGCCAACGTGATCGTGCTGCCGCTGCTGTTCGGCCTGGGGGTGGCCAGCGCCATTCACCTGGTACAGCGCGAGCGCGACGCAACCACCGTCGCCGACGCCATGGCCAGCAGCACGCCGCGCGCGGTGGTGTTCAGCGCGCTCACCACCATCGGCTCGTTCGGCTCCATCGCCGCCTCCAGCCATCCCGGCACGGCCAGCATGGGCGTGCTACTGACCATCGCCATCGGCTTGACGCTGGCCTGCACCTTGGGTGTGTTGCCGGCGTTGTTGGCGCTGTGGCCGAGCCAGAAGAAAAAGATGTCGAAGCATCGGTCGTGACCCTATATCGCCGGCGGGCGAGGGGCGGCGACCATGTCCGGCGCCGCTGCTCGGCCCGAGTGATCCGAGGATAAGGAGCGATCATGCAAACCGTACCGTTCGCCAACGGCGATGCGATGCCTCAACTCGGCCTGGGCACCTGGAAGGCCGCCCCCGGTGTCGTCGGCGCGGCGGTGGCTGAAGCCCTGCGCCTGGGCTATCGGCACATCGACTGCGCCCAAATCTACGGCAACGAGGCCGAGGTGGGGCAGGCCTTGGCCGAGGCGTTTCGCGGTGGCCTCAAGCGCGAGGACGTCTGGATCACCTCGAAGCTGTGGAACGATGCCCACGCTCCGGATGATGTCCGCCCGGCGCTGGAACACACCCTGAGGAACCTGGGTCTGGATGCCCTGGACCTTTACCTGATCCATTGGCCGGTCGCCCACAAGCGGGACAAGGTGATGCCGGAGACGGCGGCCGACTTCGTCAGCCTGGATGACCTGCCGCTGGCCACCACCTGGACGGCCATGGAGGCCCTGGTGGACCAGGGGCTGACCCGTCATATCGGTGTCAGCAACATCAGCGTGCCGCGCCTGCGCCGCCTTGTGGATGGCGCCCGCATCGCGCCGGAGGTCAACCAGATCGAGATGCACCCCTACTTGCAACAGGCCGACATGCTGGCCTTCTGCCGGGATGCCGGGGTGCACCTGACGGCCTACTCGCCCCTGGGATCGAGCGATCGGCCGGCCATGCTGCGCGGCGAGAACGAGCCGGTGTTGTTGCAGGACCAGACGGTCGCCGCCGTCGCCGCGCGTCGCGGGGCGTCGCCGGCGCAGGTGTTGCTCGCCTGGGCTTTGCGGCGCGGCACGTCGGTGATTCCCAAGTCCGTGAACCCGGCCCGGCTGGCCCAGAACCTGGCGGCGGCCGACCTCGCCCTGAGCGACGAGGACATGACGGCCCTGGCGGCGCTGGACCGGGGGTATCGCTATGTCTCCGGAGACTTCTGGGTCCTGCCCGGCGGGCCGTACACCTTGGAGACGCTGTGGGGCGACGCATAAGGACCCGTCGCCCCTCCCAACCTCCTCCATGAGTGGGGTGGAGTCCGGTCTCGGGTGAAGCCATCCGGACTCCCTCCCCAGTCATGGGGAGGGCTGGGGCGAGGCGCCGGTGTCGGTTTCGGTGTCCTGTGCTTCTTCCCGCTCCAGCACGGCCACGAAGAACCCGTCCGTGTCGTGATCGGCGGGGGACAGGCGAATGGCCGTGGCGTCTCCGGGCATGGGACAGGGGGCCAGCAAGCCGGCCTCTGCCCAGACCTGGGCGGCGGGAACGGGCCGATACGCTCGGCCGGCCTCGGTCTCCAGGAAGGCGGCGATGCGGTCTTCGTTCTCCTCGCGCAGCAGCGAGCAGGTGACATAGACGATGCGTCCGCCGCCCGGCCTGGCCAGACGCGCGGCCCGCAACAGCAAGGCGTCTTGTTCCGCCGTCAGGGCCTTCAGGCGATCCTCATCCATCCGCCAGCGCGCATCCGGGTTGCGCCGCCAGGTGCCGCTGCCGCCACAGGGGGCGTCCACCAGCACCCGGTCAAAGGTGCGGGCCTGACGCTTCAGCCAGCGACGCCCCGGGGTGTCCAGCACCCGGACGGTCACGTTCTGCACGCCGGCGCGGCGGAAGCGCGTGCGGGCGCGGTCCAGGCGGCCTTGGGAAACGTCGCAGGCCACCAGCCGGCCCTGGTTGCCCATGGCTCCGGCCAGCGCCAGCGTCTTGCCGCCGGCCCCGGCGCAGAGGTCGCAGACGGCCATCCCGGACGTCGCGCCCACCAGGGCGGCGGCCAGTTGGGAGCCCGCGTCCTGCACCTCCACCAGCCCGTCACGGAACGCCGTGGTGGCCGCCAGGTTGACCCGGCCGCCGATGCGCAGCGCCAGCGGCGCCAGGGGACCGGGCTCGGCGGTGATGTCTTCCCCGGCCAGAGTGGTCCGGGCGGCCTCCCGGTCGGCCTTCAGGGCATTGACGCGCAGGTCCAGGGGCGCCTCGGTGTTGAGCACCGCCACCACGCGGCGCCAATCATCCCCGAGTGCCTGGGCCAGGCGCGGCACGATCCACGTCGGCAGTTCCAGGCGCGCCGCCTCGGGCATCTCCGGCGGCGCCAGGGGCTGGCCGGACAGACGCCGGGCCAGATCCTGTTCCGGGGCGGTCAGGGGCTCCGGATCATGTCCACGCCCGGTGAACAGCCCCTTCAGCGCCGTCGCGTCCAGCCCGTCGCTCAACACCAGGTCGGCGATCAGGCGCTCACGCGGGGAGCCGTCCCCGGTCCACCAGCCCAGGCGGGCGTGACGGCGCAGCAGACCGTAAACCCGCTCGGTCACCGCGCGACGGTCGCCCCCGCCCATGTAGCGACGGGCGCGCAGGAAGCCCTGCACGACCCCGTCGGCGGGGCGGGGGGTGGCGGCGATCTCGGTGAGCAGGTCGATGGCGGCCTGCAAGCGGGCGGCGGGAGTCATGACGCGATCCTGATGGCGGGAAGGAGGGCCGCCCGTTTACTCCAGGCGGACGTCCACCGCCAGCTTTTCCACGGGGGCGGTGGCCTCGATCAGTCCGGCCTCGCGCAGGAACACGCCGAACGCGGCATAGCGCGGTCCGTCCACCGCCGCCGGACGCAGGGCGAAGCGAGGCAAGGTGTCGAACCAGGCGCGGCGGTTCAATTCGTCGTCCAGGTCCGGATGCGCGGCGACGAACAGGTCCCAACTGTCGACCGGATGGTTGATCAGGTATTGGGTCGCCAGTTCCAGGGCGGCCATGAAGCCGTCCAGGCGCGGATCATCGGTCTTGTCGGCATGGGCGACGATGACCAACTCGTCGTACGGCGGCACGCCGTGCTCCTCCGGATAGAAGGCGCGGCCAGGGATCCCCTCGATCTCCAACTGGGTCAGTTCGAAGTTACGGTAGCCGCCGACGATGGCGTCCACCTGGCCCGACACCAGCGCGGGCGACAGGCCGAAGCCCACATTGATCTGCTCCACGTCATCAAGGCTCAGGCCTACCGTCTCCAGCATGGTGCCGAGCACGCCGTCCTCGAAACCGCTGACCGAGAAGCCCACGCGCTTGCCCTTCAGGTCGTCCAGTCCATGGATGTCGCTGTCGGCGCGCACGATCACCGTGTCCAGGGGGGTGGCCACCAGGGTTCCTACCCGGACCAGCGGCAGGCCCTGGTCCACATGCATATGCAACTGCGGCTGATAGGACACCGCGAGGTCCATTTGGCCGGCGGCCACCAGTTTCGGTGGGTCGCTGGGATCGGCTGGAGCCATCATCTCCACCGACAGGCCCTGGTCAGCGAAGAAGCCCTTCTCCTGGGCGACGATCAGGGGCGCGTGGTCCGGGTTGACGAACCAGTCCAGCAGCAGGGTGAGGCGCTCGGGCGTGCCGTCGCTGGCGTGCGCCAGCGGGGTGGTGAGGGCGAGGCCCAGAAGGGCGGTGGCGAGGGTGCGTCCAGGACGGGCGATCATCGGGGTGGGCTCCTCCGTGCGGGGTAAGGGAAGAAACGAGACGTCTCAGGCGTTGCTTTCGACTTGCCAGGGCACCATGCGGCGGGTCAGGACGTTGACCAGGCTGTAGAGGCCCACGGCGAAGACGGCGAGCAGCGCCAGGGCGGCGAAGACCACGTCCACCTGCATGCGGGCGTTGGCGTGCAGCATCAGGAACCCGAGGCCGGCGCTGGAGCCCACCCACTCGCCGACCACGGCGCCGATGGGGGCGACGGCGGCTGCCACGCGCAAACCGCTGGCCAGGGCGGGCAGGGCGGCCGGCAGGCGGATGTGCCACAGCGTGGCCCAGCGCCCGGCGTTCATCACCCGGGCCATGTCCAGCCAGGCGGGATCGGTGCGGCGCAGGCCGTCCAGGAAGGCGGTGGTGACCGGGAAGTAGATGATGAGCACCGCCATCACGACCTTGGAACTGAGCCCATAGCCCAGCCACAGCACCAGCAGCGGCGCGAGCGCGAACACCGGCACCGCCTGGCTGATCACCAGGATGGGCAGCAGCCAGCGCCGCGCCGGTGCCCAAAGCACCAGGGCCAGGGCGGACAGCATGCCCAGCGCCACGCCGAAGCCGAAGCCGAGCAGGATTTCGCTGAAGGTGATCAGCGCGTGGTGGGCCAGGCGGTCGGCGCGGTCGACGGCCGTGGTCAGGGTGTCGAGAGGGGACGGTAGCAGGTAGGGGCGCTCGCCGGCGATGTGGTAGGCGAGGTGCCAAAGGGCGATCAGCCCGGCCAGGGTGATCACGGGACGGAGGACGCGCATCATGGGGTGCCGGCTCCCGTGTCCTGGGTGCCGTGGGCTTCGCCGGTCAGCCGCCGCAGCAGGTCGGCCTGCAGGGCCAAAAGGGCCGGGTCGGCGGGGTCCCGGGGGGGTGGTCCCGGGGGCTCGAGAGGGGCGTCGAGGGTGGCCGGGCGGCCGTGCAGGACATGCACCCGGTGGCCCAGGCGCAGCGCCTCCAGCGGATCGTGGGTCACCAGCAGCACCGTGCGCCCGGCCAGCAACTGGGCCGTCAGGTCCTGAAGGCGCAGGCGGGTGAGGGCGTCCAGCGCCGAGAACGGCTCGTCCATCAGGATTAGGGGCCGGTCCTCCATGAGCGCTCGCGCCAGGGCCACCCGCTGGCGCATGCCGCCGGACAGGGCCGCCGGGCGGTCGTCCAGGCGATCGCCCAGCCCCACCCGCTCGAGCAGGACGCGGGCGGCGGCCCGGGTCGCGTCGGTCACGGTGCCGCGCAGGCGGGCACCCACCATGGTGTTGTCCAGCGCGCTGGCCCAGGGCAACAGGGAATCCCGTTGCGCCATGTGGGCGACGCGTCCCGAGAGCGGTTGGCCGTCGTCTGTGATGATGGTGGCCCGGGCGTGGGTGCCGTCCTCCAGGCCGGCCAGAAGCCGCAGCAACGTGGATTTGCCCACGCCGCTGGGACCCAGCAGGGCGGTCACCCGACCGGCGGGCAGGTTCAGGGCCAAGCCGTCGAACAGCGGCAGGCCACCGTAGACCAGGCGGGCGTCGGACAGGCGCACACCCAGGCCATCGGCCAGCGTCAGTCGCGGATCGGGACAAGGTTCCGCCGGGGGCGGACAGGGGATTACGGTCACGACGCCTCACCATTCCCTACGCCGGTGTGACCCGGATCAGGTTCTAGGGGTCGCTTCCCGTGGGGTCTGCGCGACGGTTGCGTCCGATCGACGCATAGGGCGCCGCGCAAACCTGGGTGAAAGCCTCTCAGCCGAAGCGCCGGCTCCCCCTGGTGTCTCTTTGATGACAATGAGGGCGGAGGGTTTGGTGGTCAAGGGGGGCGCGTCAAAGACAGCGTCGTTTTACCACCCAGGCGTTCCCTCACGTCGCGCATGGTTGCGGTGCCGGCGGCCTGGGGAGATGATCGGCGCGCTCAACCCCGGTTCCCTGTCAGGAGGCCACCATGGACGATCAGACCCGCACCGAGATCGAGGCCGCCGCCTTCCGGTCCCTGGTGGCGCACCTGCAATGGCGGGCCGATGTCCAGAACATCGACCTGATGACCCTGGGAGGCTTCTGTCGAAACTGCCTGTGGAAGTGGCTCAAGGCGGCCGCCGAGGACCGCTGCGCCGACCTGTCCAGGGACCAGGCCCAGCACATGGTCTATGGGATGGCGTACGCTGACTGGAAGGCGCGGCACCAGACCGAGGCCAGCGCGGCACAACGGCGGGCCTACGACTCCAGCCGCCCGTTGCATTCGGCTATCAGTCGATCCTGAGGCAGGAATGGCACGATCGTCCGCAGGCAAGGCGAGTTTCGTATTACAGTGACCCTCTTAGATATGCCGGCGTGAGGGAAATGGCGACAGGCGGGCGCCTCATCGTGACCGTTTCTTGATGCATGGCTTTTGATAGCGCCCGACCTTCTGGTATATGGACCTATGTCAGAGTGATCCACACCGGACGTATCGTCGGCCGAAACGGTTCCTGGGACCGCATGGGGGATCGCGGAGGGGCTTCGGAAGAATGGATGCCAGCGGGGCCAATCCTCATACCGTGAGAGCCTTTGACGCCGAACTGGCGGCTCTGGACGACACGTTGTCCGAAATGGGCGAGCGTGTCGGCGCGCAGATTCATGGGGCGATCGACGCCTTGGTGGCGCGAGACCCGGCGTTCGCGGCTGCGGTGAGTAGCACGGACACCGAGGTGGATGCGCTCGAACAGGTGCTGAACGAGCAAGCTGTGCGCCTGTTGGCCCTGCGTCAGCCGAAGGCCGACGATCTCCGCGCGGTGGTGGCGGCCTTGCGCGCGGCGACCATGTTGGAGCGGGCCGGCGACTACGCGGCCGGCGCGGCCCGGCGGGGGGTGGCCGACCTGGCGCCACCTCCGGGACAGAGCGTGTCCTCGGTTCGGCGCATCGGCGTGCGGGTCGCGGACCTGCTGGCCTCGGCGGTGCGGGCCTATCTGGACCAGGACGTGGAGGCGGCGCTTGCGGTGTGGCATGAAGACGTGGAGATCGACGCCCTTCATTCCAGCCTGTTCCGCGAACTGCTGACCTACATGCTGGAGGATCCGCGCGACATCGGTGTGTGCAGTCATCTTCTGTTCGTGGCCAAGAATCTGGAGCGCATCGGCGATCAGGCCACCAACATCGCTGAATTGGCACACTACCGAGTGACCGGTACCACCCTGTGTGGGGGGCGGCCCAAGGACGACGAGGCCACCTTCGCCACGGCGGAGGAGGGGCGGGGGGCTGCTCCGAACTGATACGCCGCTAGAGTATCTTCGAGATCAAGTTGGGTCGCGATACGGACCAACTTGATCTCGAAGATACTCAAAACCTATAGAATGAGAGTGAAGTCGGGTCAGCTTGACCCAAGCTGATCCCGCTTCACGCTAGACAGGCGTGGACGGGGGGCCGGGCCGTCTTACCACCGTCGTTGCGCCAGCATGAAAGAACCGCCGCCCCGGACCGGGGCGGCGGTTCTCGTTGCCACCGTCCTGCAAAAGACGTGACACTTTGTGCAGGACGGTTTTATTAAAACACTCTTGGATGGATCGCGGCTCATGGCCGCCAACCCGTCACGCGTGACCGAGGGGCCACGATACGCCCCGCCCTAGAATTTCGAAGGACAGGTAAGGACCGGACGCGAGGATCAGGACGACGAGGCGGCGGAAGACGGCTTACGCGTCTTGGGAGCGGCTTCGGCCTTTTCCATCATCTTCTTCATTTCCTCGAGGGTCTCCGAGAAGCGCTTGTTCAACAGCTCGAAAACCTCGTTGTTGGACTTGGCCATCAACTCGGACATCTCGCGCATGTTGGAGATCATGCGCTCGAACGCTTGCTTGGCCATCTCGGTGTGGCGCGCCATGGCGTCCTGCGGGTCCTTCATGTCGCCGAGGGACTGGGCGGACTTGGCGTACTCTTCCATGCTCTGGCGCAGCAGTTCGGCCTGACGCTGCATAACCGCCTGCATGCCTTCGAACGCCAGCTTGTTGGCGTGGGTCAGCGCCTCGACATTCTTCTTCTGGCTCTCGAGGATCGCGTCGAGATCAAGGCCCGGCACCTTCAGGTCGGCCAGGTACTTGGTAAAATCCATGTCGAAAAAGGTTTCCGGCTTGGCCATGATCCTTCTCCTTTGAAGGCGCAGGGTGGGGAACTGTGCGCACCGGAATAAACCAGCGCGACTTGATCCACCCTATGCGGACCATACCGACCTGTCAACGGATAATTTGTGCAGTGCACAAAATCGTCACTGGGACGTATACCTGTCAACAATGCCCGTTGAGCGCGTGTTTCTCAGGCCGGGGATGGATCGCCTTCGACCACGTCACGCGGAGATGAAGACGCGTTGCCGTCATTGGTGGCAGCGGCGCTGGTGCCGTCGCCGGATTCCTTGCGCGCCTTAGTGCGATCTCCGCTGGGGTTACAGCAACAGAAACACGCCCGCAACGGCGTGGCGCCGCGGCACACGGTGTTGACGACGTTTTCGGCGCGGTCCAGCGCCTTGTCGAGGGCGGCCATGGTCGTGGCCATGTCGTCGCTGTCGTCCTTGACCCACGTGCGCATGGTGCTCAAGTAGACCGCCGCCAGTCCCTTGCGGGCCGCCAGCCCGCTCAGGCCATCGGCGGACAGCCCCGCCGCCTCCAGGGCCAGTCCCATGGACTGGTACACGCCCTGCATGGAGACCACGAAGGTCACGGGATCGGTGGGCATTTCGCGGATGATGGCGGCCAGTCCGGGACGCAGGGGTGTCAGGGCGTCGTAACGCCGCATCAACATGTCGAACAGGCGGTCGCGGGGCGTGTCGGTCTCGGTGAAGCCCAGTGCTTCCTGCAGCATCGCGGCGTCGACTCGCCGCCCCATGGCCCGCAATACCTCGTTGCGCGAGCCAAGGTCGCGCAGGGCCTCATGCAGGGGGACATCGGCCCGCTCTGCAATGGTGGCCATGGTCAGACGCCGCCAGCCCTTTTCTCCGGCCAACGCCAGCGCGGCGTCGATCAGTCGATCGGTGACGCTGCCCAGGGGAGACTCGGATTCTGGAATGTCATGCTCAGCCATGGTCGCCTTCCGTGCCGTGTTTACATCAGCGCCGCCCGGAGAGAGGTCGACCAGGACCTCGCCACCGTCCGACCCACGATTTGGGGGTCAAGGCCAGGGGATGCAAGCCGGGCGCCGCGAATTCACGCGCCTGACGCATGGGACGGTGCAGGGGCGCAAAGGAACCCTGGCGCTGTCGCTAGGAGCGGGTGCCTGAACCCGAGGGGGCATTTCCGACCAACGAACCTCACCGCCCGTCGCGGGCCTTGGCGACTGGGCTCGACGAGTCACCTCGGGACCGACCATCCAGGGTATGGGACGATGCGGCCTAGAGGGTGGCCGGCAGTTGGCTCATGCGCCCCAAAAGATATTCCAGGTCGTCAGACTCGAACTCCACCCCCAGGTCGCCATACTGGGTCAGGATGCGTTCGATCATGCGCCGGCTGAACCGCTCGCGATCGTTGTCCAGGCCGTCGTAATCGGTCTGCCCGAAGATATCCACGGCCGCCCGGATGGCCGGGAAGGTGCTTTCCGGAAGGCCGGCCTTCTCGAAAATGCCACGCAGGCCGAGTTGCCCGGAGTCATGGATCAGAATGCGCGCGTTGCCGAGCGCGACCCCGCTCAACGCCGCCATGGCGCATTCCAGGAACGGGGCGTCGCCCATGCAGGCGGCGCGGACGATAATCGACGGCGTCAGGCGGCCCTTGTCGCGCAATTGATGCACCAGGCGCAGCACGCTGTCCTCGGACGAGCCGGTGGACAAGCCGATGGTCGCCCGTTCGCGGGAGTGCAACACAAGTTCCGCGGCGGTCTCGGCGGACATGTCGGTGCGCTCCAACAAACGGTCGCGCAACGTCTCCGACACCTTGTTGACCAGCTTTTCAGCGATGGTGATCGGCAGTTCGTCGCGGTTGATGAGCACCCCTTGCACCGCCTCGCTATCGCCGAAGCGATCCACGATCCGCAGCATGGAGTTCTCGCTCAGCACCGCGCCCTTGTTGCTGGCCAGCACGGCGACGGCGCGCTCGGCGCCCTCGTCGGCCAGGGCATCGGCCACCTCGGGCTGGACCACCTTGCGTCGGGCGATGGCGGTCTGTTTTGTCTCGTCCTGGGTGCGCACGATCTCGATCAGGTCGTCGCTGCTCAGAACCTCGGAGAACTCCAGGATCGGAACCGCCACGATGTCCACATCCCGGGCCAGGGTCTGGGCCAGGTCGTGGGGGACCAGCGGGTTGTCTTTCAGATTCTCCGACAATGCCTGACGAACGCGCACAGCGGCATCCCGGGCCATGAGCCGGAGGATCTCCTCCGCCATGTTCCGCTCGGCGTCGGTCAGACTGGTGTCGTCGAACTGCCGGGCCAGCTTTTCCGCCGTCACCGCCCGAGTCTGATCCGAGGGGTCCGACAGCAGCCGGTTGACGTCCTCAATCGACAGATGCTCTTCAGTCATGTCGTGTTTCCGCCGTTGTTCGCGCATCCCGTGCGGGTGACCAGGGGCCACGGCGCGCGGCTGGACCGGAGCCCGCCCGATCATTTCGCACGCTTCCAGGGTCCCAGCCTATGCCTAGGCGTCCGCACCCGTCTGTGATGCCAGACAACCTCTCGTTCCGAACCGTAATCCGAGATGCTGTGTTTGTATAGGTGTAGACCGTTCGAGGTGATCGTATCCCCGCCGCCCGCAGCCTATTCGCGATGAAAATATGGTTACGGAGACCACGGATTGGCCCGGGCTTCTGTTTCACAGAACATTTCCACGTGCCATTCCATCTCTGGTTCGCCCAGAAGAAAGCCACCGCCGCCGGCCGGTGGCAACACCTCATCCGGGTGGATGTTCGCCAACCAGCGTTGCAAATCCGCCGCCAAGGGGGCGTCCAGACCAGCTTTCCAGACCATGGACACCACGCCCTTGACGCTGGCCGCCTTGACGGTGGCGGCCACCGCAAAGGGTGAAACCTTGGCCATGGCGCTGATCACGGCCGTGACCTCCAGGCGGTCGCCGACGTCCATGGCCGCTTCTATCAGGTCGCGACCGCTGGCGCCTTCGTCAAGGCGGGCCAAGACGCGCTCATGGATGTCGCGCAAGGCGTCGCGCCAGTTGGGGCCGTAGTCCAGCAGAGCCCCGGTCAGGGCCTCGTCCCCCAGGCGCCGACGCACCGCCTCGGCCACGGCCACCGCCGCGTCGGGCTCCAGGTCGCGCCGCAGGATCAAGGCTCTCACCAGGGTGTCCGACACGAACAGCGCCAGCCGCCGGGCGGCCTCGCGGTGCAGGCGCGGCCGATGCACCAGGGGGTCGTGCCACTCGGGATGCTGGCTGGCGCGACTGATCAGGGCGTCCAGGGTTTCCTCGCGGATCTGGGCGCCCTGGTTGGACAGCATGCTGGCGATCGCCGTCACGTCATCGGTGGCGGCGATGGCATCGGTCACGGGGGTGTTCAGGCCGCTGCGCAGGGCGATGGCCGACAGCTTCTCGGAGATCGGCTGCGCCCGGATGATCTCCAACAGATCGGCGTCGGTCAGCACCGGACTGAAGGTGAGCACGGGGGCGGCCACCGCCACCTCGACGTCGCGCGCCAGCCGCTTGATGATCGTCGGTGGGGCGTCGACCACGTGCTTCAGGGCCTCGGAGAGCAACACTCGGACCCGTGGGATCTGGTCTTGCGCCAGGCGGGTCAAGGCTTGGTCGACGATCAGTCGAACGCGGTGCTTTTCATCGTCGGACAGGCCGGGCGCCAGGGCGGCGATGCGTTGCACCAGGGTCAGGCGCACGTCGACGTCGCTATCCTGGGTGAGCAGAAGATAGGCTTTCAGGGGAGTCGCCACGTTGTCGGCGATGGCGCGGCGCACTTCCGGGTCGTCGTCCTCGGCGAGGTAATACAAGACCTCGGGCACCAAGTCAGTGCGCCGTGCCAGCGCGCGCCGGACGGCGGGATCGGGGTGGCCGGCCAACGTGCGCGCCTGGGCATAGGACAGCGGGGGTGCCCCGGTTTCGTCAACGAGCCGTCGCAACAGGTCGGTCATGGCACCTCCACGGAACCGGATCGGATGCCAGGGGTGTCTTCGGTCATCGCCACCGAAGCGGGAGGGGCCAGGTAGGGGCGCCCCTTGCCGGCCTGCTTGGCGCTGTACATGGCGGCGTCGGCGCGGGCGGTCAGGGCTTGCAGGTCCTCGGGGTCGGCCGGATCGAAGACAGCCAGGCCGATGGACAGCGTTAGCGGGCAATGGGGATCACCGCTGTACGGTAGCAGCCGATCGCCCGCCGCCAGAAGCTCCTCGGCCTTGCGGGTGGCCACCCCCTCGTCGGCGTCCTCCAGCCAGAGCGCGAACTCGTCGCCCCCCAGACGCGCCACCAGGTCGGTGGGGCGGGTATGGGTGGACAGGAGTTCGCCCAGGAGAATGAGCGCTTCGTCGCCTCGAAAATGGCCATGCACGTCATTCACGAGTTTGAAATTGTCCATGTCCACGTAGAGCAGCGTGGCCTTGCGATCGGAGCGCTCCAGGCGCTTGTGACGCCGGTCGATGTCCTCAAAAAAGGCGCGGCGGTTGAGCAAGCCGGTTAGGCTGTCGGTGCGCGACATGGCAATGATGGTCTCGTGGCGGGCAATCTGTTCGTTGGCGATGCCCACCTGGTTGGCCACGTCCTGAATCAACAGACGATCGTCCTCGCTCCACGGTCCGCGGTCCATCTTGCGCCACAGCGCCACGGCGCCGTTGATCATATGTCGGTGGCTGGTGGCGGCCACCAGGATGCTTTGGTCGCCGATGCGCGCATCCCAGGGGGGCGTGCCGACGTCCAGGGTATCGAGGATGCCGCTCAGCCGGGATGGCTCGCTGTTGGCGCCGAAGTGCCCGCCCAGCACCAGGCCATGGGTTCCCTCGGGGCTGAGCGGTGGCCGGCGCAGGATATGGCAGGTGGTGGCGCCCAGGCCCCGCGCCAGGGCTTCGGCCGCGACATTCAGCATGTTTTCCAGGTTCAACTCATCTCGGAACGTGCGTACGACGTGAGCCCTGACGCGCTCGCGGTTGCGGGCGCGGTTGAGGGCGCGCTCGCGGTCGCGTTGGTCGGTGATGTCGCGGCAGATGCCACGCACGCCGATCCAGGTTCCGGCGGCGTCGAACACGGGCATGGCGGACGTTAGCAAGCACACCAGACGGCCGTCGCGATGACGGGCCCAAATCTCCACGTCACGCACGCGCTGGCGGGTGACGAAGATCGCGCCACCGGCGCGCACCTCCGACGGATCGAGCAGGTCCACCGGGTCGGTGCCCACCAGGGTACGCGCTTCGTGTCCCATCACGCCGGTCGGGGAGACGAAGGTAAAGCGACCGTCGCCCCCCGTTTCCCAGGTGAAATCGCTCGATAGTTCCACGAAGTCCTTGTAGCGCGCACGGCTGTCGGCGAGGGCGCTGCGGAGCGTGACCTCCAAGGACGTGTTGCGCCCCAGGACGACGACGTGTTGACCGTCCTTGGACGGCAACAAGGTGAGAACCAGGGTCGACGCCACGCGATCGTCATGGAGTTGAAGCGTGTGGGTTGCCGGAGCGTCGCATTTCAGGCAGTCCCGCACCATGGTGCGCAGGTCGTCGGCGCCAGCCGTCGAGAACAGGCGGCGCAGGCGCTCGCCCTCGTCGTTGCATCGCAAGACCGTGCTATCCGCGGTCAAGACAACCACGGGGCCGGCGTGCGCCAGCAAGGTGTCGAAGCCGACGACACCCGGTGATGCGTGAGCCGGCGCGGCAATGCCGGCCTGGTCGCTTGCGGCCTGGTCTGCGGTGTCCGTGTTCACCGGATAACCCCCGGGGTCCCGAATCCTGCAAGAACGTTACGACCCGACGGTCTGATGAGTATAGCCGGAATCGTGGCGGTCGGGCGGCTGAATCGCCGATCATGGCGGTCGGATCCAGCCGTTGCGTCGGTCCCGGCCAGCGGCTGCGCGTAGGTTTGAGGGTGCGCAAGCAAGGAGGGATTGTCCTTGCGTTGAACTCGGTCAGGCTTTGAGGACCGAGTCGGTGTCGGAGAGGCACATTCAAAGGACCAGGTTCTGCGGTCCGGGCTCTAGGGGCGGTGCGTAACGTCCCGCGTCATCATCACAAATCCGAAACGAAAACGACGGTTTGACAAGCGTCAATTTCAGACCATATGAGTCTACTAACAACCGAGCCCGGATAAACGGGGTCGACGGACGCCTTCCATGGCATCGCCGATGATTGGATGAGTCCGCGTTGGTGAACACCGATGGGAGCGCGCACTGCGGCTGTCGCAACAGTCCGTTCCATGAGCGGGTGGGCGACCAGGGCTTGGAATTGGGAGGAGGGACGACCTATGACGCGCATCGGCCAGTTGAAGCGCACCGGTACATCCTGGGAAACAGGCGGCCCGACGCGGGCACGCAAGATGAAGCCGGTGATTCTCCCCGGCGGCCGGCAACCCGGCGGGGGCGCCCTGGGCGTGGATCCGGCTCGCTTGTGGGATGGAACCCGCGAGCCGGCATTGGCGGATGTCTTTGCCGATCCCGTGGTATGGAAGGTGATGGACCGCGATGGTCTGACCCTTCAGGATTTGGCGACGGTCGTCCGCAATACGCGCGAGCGCTTGGCGACGCGCGATACCTGAACGTGGTGTCTTGACCACCGGCTGTCACGCTGTGGCTCTGTGGGTACCAGATCTTCATGTAGCAGCATGCTTCGTTTTTTTGGGCGAGCGGCCAGTGAGTGTTGCCGCCCGTCTCATCTTTTAAGGTGCGGTCGTGCCGGAGTCCGCTTACCGTGCGATGCGGGTTGAGTCTTGGGTGTCGTCTTGCCGCTGGAACGTCGACGGGATGGACGGTAGGGTGATGGCGTCATGCTCGCACCCGACATCTTCTGTCGACTTCGCCTTGACGGATGATCCATGCGCTTGTCCTTCAGTCGCTTCGGTGATGTCGCCACCGCCCGTGGCGTGGTCGTCATTCTTCACGGACTATTCGGCAGCGGCCGCAACTGGAGCGCCATCGCCAAACGCTTGGCGCGCGTCGGCTGGGTCGTTCTGACACCCGACCTTCGCAATCACGGGGGATCACCCTGGGACGACGTCATGACCTATCCGGCCATGGCGGAGGATGTCCGTGCCGTGCTGGCCGACGAGAGCCCCGAGCAGCCCGCGGTGGTGATCGGCCACAGCATGGGCGGGAAAGTGGCCATGAGGCTGGCGCTGGAGCACCCGTCCCGTGTCCATGCTCTGGTGGTGGTGGATGTGGCCCCGGTGGCTTACCGCCATGATCTGGGCACGTTGGCCGAGGCGATGCGATCCTTGCCGTTGGGTGGTGTCCGTCGGCGCGCCGAGGCCGATGCGGCCCTGTCCCAGGCTGTGCCGGAGGCGGCGGTGCGCGCCTTTCTCCTCCAGAACCTGGACATTCCCGACCACGGCCCGCCACGCTGGCGTCCCAATCTGGACGCCCTTATCACCAGCATGAAGACCATCAGCGGTTGGCTGGAGCCACCTCGAGGGGTCCGTTATGAGGGGCCAACCCTCATGCTGGCCGGCGGCACGTCGGACTATGTGCGGGCGACGCACAGGGATGCGGTGACCGCCCTGTTTCCCAACGCCCGTCTGGAGGCCGTGCCCGATGCCGGGCACTGGGTCCACGCCGAGCAACCGGAGGCTTTCCTCAAGGCCGTGAACCGTTTCCTGGATTCTGTTTCTCCGCCCCTGGCTTCCTTGTCTCCGTCCCGCTCGACCACGCCTTGACGTCCTGGCTCTGCCGCGCCCATCTCCGTCCGCCTCTCGCGTGTGCCTTCACTACAAGCCTTCTCCAAGAGGATGCCCCCATGTTCGGTCTGGAAATCGGCCTTTTCGGTCTGGTGTATCTGGTGCTGTTCCTTTGGGCGGCCTTCAACATCGTCGGCAGCCTGACCACGCCCCTGGTCAAGGCCCTTTGGGTGGCGGCGCTGCTGTTGCTGCCCCTGGCCGGTTTCATCGTCTGGTTCTTCCTGGGGCCACGCGCGGCGCGCTGATGTCGCCCCCGTCTCGACGACCCACCTCGAAACCCGATCGGGGCGGTTCAAGAGAGGACCTCAAACCGCCAGGACCTGCTTTACCGTCTCGGCCAGACGCTTCAGGCTGAAGGGCTTGGGCAGGAAGCGGATGTTGGGTTGATTCAAGATATCGCCCCGGGCCGTGTCCTCGGAGTATCCGGAGATTACGATCACCCGCAAATCGGGCCGCTCCACGCGGGCCAGCCGGGCCAGCGTGGCGCCGTCCATTCCGGGCATGACCATATCGGTGATCAGCAGCGACAGGCTTGGGGTATCGCGCAACTGGTCCAACGCCCCCTCGCCGGACTGCGCTTCCAGCACCGTATAGCCTTTGTTGCGCAAGGCGCGCGCGGCGAAGATCCGCACGGCGTCTTCGTCTTCCACCAGCAGGATGGTCCCCGCCCCGGACAAGTCTTCAACCTCTTCCTGGCTGGTGCCTGAGCCATCAGCGTTCGCGGGTGGGGATGGTGGCGTTGGTGCGCGGCCCGACGGGTGGTCGCTGCCTCGGGCCGCTCGGGTGGAGACGGGCGCCGCCTCGGGCTGGCCTTCGCCCGTGGCCGGGCTGGACGAGGCCAGGGCGGCGGCCAGCTTGCCGGCTTCCGACGGGTCCGGCGCGGGGCTGGCCGGGATCGCCCGGGGTAGATGGATGGTGAACTGGGTGCCGCGTCCCACGGCGGACTCCACGGCGATGAAGCCGCCGGTCTGACGCAGGATGCCGTAGACCGTGGACAGTCCGAGGCCGGTGCCGGCGCCCACGGCCGAACTTTGCTTCGTGGTGAAAAACGGCTCGAAAATGCGGGCCAGGGTGTCGTTGTCGATGCCCTTGCCTGTATCCCGCACGTCGATCACCACGTACGCCCCAGGGGGCATGGTTTCCACGCCGCGGTCGATCGGGAGGGTCAGGGTTTCCAGGCGGGTGGCGATGGTCAGGGTCCCGCCCCCCGGCATGGCGTCGCGGGCGT
>Ga0126339_10001252_pt1:7500-16875 | contig 16875 bp, 17 predicted proteins | sample OrbTmetagenome_2_FD_92532 | JGI IMG/M metagenome (GOLD analysis project Ga0126339, IMG submission 92532) | Coral microbial communities from Petempiche,Puerto Morelos, Mexico - Orbicella T R C metagenome | ecosystem: Host-associated > Invertebrates > Cnidaria > Coral | place... | reverse complement strand
TTCTGAAGAACGTCACGAAACTGCGTATTTGGCTGCGTGTCGGCGACGAGAAACTCAGGTGCGAGAGGGTTTAACTTCGTAGGATGTCGCGTCGGCTTAGGAGGTGTTTGTGTAACAGGAGCGTCATCATGGAAACCCGAAGTAAAGTTCACGTTCGTTACAGTGTTTGACGTTGCGCTTGGAACGGTGTAAATACTGGACACAGGCAGAAAAGACGGCCCAGAGAATGAAATTCCTGGTACACGAGAGGCTTCTGAAGGCATTTCCGGCTGGTGGCTTAAATCTTCCTTGACGCCATTCTCGATTTCTGCGAACACACGTTCACAAACTTGGGCGACTGCTAATTGTTCTTCTAAACGTAACCTCTCAGCCCTTTTCTCTAGCTCTTGCCTTTGTTCCAACATAGCCACTTTTGCCATTAATTCGGCCGCTTTCGCCTTTTCTTTTGCTCTGCTGGAGATGATTAAGGATCTCGATGTTACGTGAGAGTGATGCGATGCTCGCGTATGTCTTGAACTGGCTTGAGATCTAACCTCCAAATTCTGCTCAAGGACCTCTTTCGCAGACGAAATCCAGCGAACGGTTTTTTCAATAAAATCGCTTATTTGCTTACTCTTCGGCATACCAATCGTTAGCTACGGTTAGCTGGTCACCTTCACCCTCGAGGTCATCCAACAATACAGTGACGCATCTCGTTAATTCTTCCACGGTAACATGAAATGCAGTCAGATTCCTTTCCACGACGTGCACGTTTTCTTCGGTACTCGCAGAAGAAACAATTTCCTTAATTTGCCGTTGGATTCTTTTATCAACAGTTTGACAGTCTGTCCATCGAAGATGAGCGATATAGGCCTTTCCTTTCTCGGTGCGCTGCCTTCGCCTTGTTACACTGGTTGCGAGGGCCGCGCCCGCAGATTCTAAACTGTTGCTTTCCAATCCAATTTGTTCCTGTTGGCTTCCAGTGCTTTTGATTGGATCCATAACGTTTCAACGAATATTGTAGTCAACGTCCAACACACTACTTGGCTTTTAACCGTTAAGACAAAATGTACAATTTAACGAGTGCGAACAGAAGTGATGAAAAGGGAGCGGTTGCTACAAACAAAATAAATTACAAGTTATAGACGAATACAATAAAAGAAACAGAAATAACGAGCCGAAGGTAGACAATACTTACAAACGTCGTATGACTAGGAAGCTAAGGTACACGTAAAAAAAGCAAAACGGCAGGGCAGTAAACGAGACGAGATGACGGTAGCGTCGCGAAGAAAATACACAAATAAACTAGAAAGACACATACAAAAGGGGACTGAAACAGCAAAATTATGCGAAAAAACCTAACAGAACATCGATAACGTGAAAGCGAGATAAATGAAAAGAATGCGATGATCACGAAAGAATGCACGCACAAACGGAAAAAATAACAATTAAATGCGGCTGCAACATAAACAGAAGTGACTGACATTTCTGTGTAGCTCCATCCCGATCAGTGGGTGATAGCAAATTGTCGCGGCAATTGCACTGACCTTTCAGCCTTCCTTTCCATCATAATTTGAGCGAATTTGAAAAGATTTTGCAATACATGTTTCAATCGTATGTTTTCTATTTGGAGCAATTATAGCCTGCGTAGCAGGCGTATAAAGGGGAGGAGAGGTGGAGGAAGAGAATTCAGGGAAGGGAACGCCTGCTACAAAAGCCACTTCTTTTGCATCTCCGCCTACTGTTTTACGATAATCGTATTAACAGAGCTGTCAGTTCAATGACCAATCAGAATAAGGCACGTGCTTTTCTGCATGACTGACTTGACACTGGAAGGTGTGAAAAAATATTAATAGCAGCAAGCATTGTGAGAAAATCTTCAAGCCATGTAATGTCAGCAACTCCCACAAAGGCTAGACATTCAAAAAAACAGCAGCTGCAGATTTTGTGTAGTAAACTTTACTTCTGGAGGAGGAAGAGTGTCATTTGAAAATATATTTTCGCTGTTGCGCAGAGAAGAAAGTGTCAGGCTGATTTTAGCTGAGTGTTGTGGTTCGACTGGGTTTCCACTAATGAGAGTCGAAAACTTTTCAGAGCGGGTCTGTAGATATTGTGGTCGCAAAATAAGAAATGCAGCTGAACTGTACAGTTTTATTGAGCAAGCTGTATGCAGCACAAGAGTCAATGAAGATTTAAACTGCAAGGATTTGGAAGATCGATGCAAAAGACAACTTCCCACCACTATCATGCCTGAAAGAAGCAACACCAAGAAACAGCTTATCAGAACAGACGATAAACGCAACCAAAAAAGTACTGGAAAGGTTAATTCCAAAAAAGCCTTGTTTTCAGATGCTAACCAATGGAGAAATCACCAGAATCGTTGCTTTACCATTCATTTCAAAGTCCTTGACGCACACAAACATTTGATATACAAGGCTTTTGCCGTATCCTGTGGGCAACACCGCTAATACATCTTTTCCATCTAGAAGAGATTTTACTGCAATGTCTTGTTCTGGTTTAACTTGAATTCACTCCAAGCGACGACGTTCAAATCAGCAAAGCTGTCGCTAGCATATCCACTTCGGCTGCCATTTTGGTTGTTCTCACATTACTTCACAAACTCATCCTATTGTCCAATTGACCAATCAGAATTTTGTGGCCGCCAACGACCGCAGAAATGAACCAATAGGGGTCTTTATAGCAGGCGTTCCTTTTAGCCCTCCCCCACTCCATTTTTTCCCCGAATTCTCTTTCTCCTCCCTCACCCCTTCCCCTTTATATGCCTGCTACGCAGGCTACAGCAATTATCATTACGCAGCTTACCGCAAGTTTACTTGGTGGGTACATGACGGAGTGGGGAGATACGTGAGAAAAGTAATCCCTGCTTGTGTAGTGAAAGCAATTTGAGCAGTGTATCCAAATGCAGATGGGAATTACACATGCTTTCGCACCCCTGATGAAACTGACTCAGAAGTGGAATTATCCTGGATACAGGAGATTGTTAGAAATTAAATAAAATAGGTCAGCAAAGCGTGTGTGGGCTTTGATTTACTTTTATTCCATTCAGTTGGAAAGCAAGTTTTAAATGTCAGTATTTAGGAGTTGAAGTACTACAAGTGAATAGGCCATCACTAGAAAGATAAAGGTATAAATTTAAATAAATAAGGTAATATTGATTATTAGGTATCAACATATGTAAGTTGTTATTAATTTTATTGAAGACTGTTTACAGATATCAAATTAACTTGTACATGTACTGTCAAGAGGGATTGCTGTAATATCTAAGCCAGTTACATAATAAAGTCAGCAACTGAGAATTCAACAGTTTATCCCAAATAGACACCTTGTCAATGGTGTCGATTCCACTGAAGTTCTGAATACGTTTTGTGATGGCTGGAAAGGAATATTGTCACATGGAATAAGAATAATCAATTTGCATATAGGCTGTAGGTACTTTTGTTGATTGCCAGCTTTAAGATGATGCAAAATATGGTAAAATGGTACTTTAAATGCAGTAAAAAACAATATGAGAAAACATATTGTTCATAGCCTGCATGCTTTTGATACATGAAGGTCCTTGTGATGTTAAAAGTATATGTTGATGATTGACTAGTATGCATAGTAATTTTTGGATAGAACAGTGCATGCATGTTTGTTTCTGGATTTAATATTAATCTTCAAGTGGCTGTTAGCATACAGTTGTATAAAGAGTTGTGTAATAGAGCTTCCAACGACTCGCATGAAAAGTATACAGTACAGGTTTATCAGCTGGAACTTGATGAAAAGTCATTGCTACATGACAAGCATCAAAATTATTTCTAAAGTAGTGTTCCACATTACTCAGTGTGCTTCCCTCTGGTTTACCAGGTTCTTATGCTCACATGACCAGGTACAGATATCTCTCATTGTAGGTGTTATAATTGTTTTGTCAAACCCAATACTACTTTGATCAGCTGGATCTGTTTTAAAATACAAGAAGGTAATAACATATTTTTTATCATGCTATTCACAGTGGAAAGTTAATTAACTTAATGTCATTTGAAGAACACAATGCAACTGTTATCGGCTTTTTTAGGAGAATTTCTTGTACACAAATTCATTCACTGTAATCACATTCCTGGTTGTGTTGAACTTGTTACATATCAGCTTGACAACCACAAATAAAGACATGTTCAGTACACCTTTCATTTTGAAAGGACCAGTCCATGTTTGTGGGCAAGACAATTGCAAATGTAATAGGTTTTTAAGCTCTTCAATGCTGACCAAAGTGTTTCTCTGGAATGAGGGAGGTATCCCATGCAAATTCTTGAAGTTAAATTAAAAATATGTCAAAGCTGTGCTCTGACATCTTTAAAACTGTAACAAACAACAATTGTAGTAACAATGATGTAACATATCAAGCATGAAAGACCATGTTAAACCACATTTCCAAATATGAAGAAGAGTTAAAAATACCACACACAGCTGAGAATATTTGACAAAATTTGAGGTGTTGGAAATGTGATGAAATGTGGTCTTCAGTGTTTGACACACTATTATCATACACAAGTGCACCTGTCTTCTCGATTGAAACTAAAACTAAGGAGGAAATGGCAACTTAAAATTACAACATCTCTGCCAAATAAGATCAGATATCCAAACACCATGACAGTTATGATCTACATTGTTTAAATGTGATGAGTTATTGATGACGTTGAGAATTATTTGAAAAAGCTTCTGCAAGTGAATTTTTAAGAGACATATTGGGCATTGTTTGATGTCAAGAGTAAGAATAATGAACAATGTATTAAATTGCATTATGTTGCATTGAATGTACATTCTGGCAAAAACCGAAACTATTCCTGGAATATTAGTTAACCTCATTGTAAAAGTCAACGGCAAATACACATTTTTTGTACAGGATTAATATCTTGTAGAACTGTATAGGCTCGATTCAATAAGCATATTCTGAGTACAGTGTCTTCTATTTTATTGTAAATTTTAACAATAATCAAGCAAACATAATTTGCAACACTCTGCTTACCAACATTCACCAAAGTGTGCTTCTGTCAGTTCCTTGACTTGTGGCCAGCAGACATAGTGGTTGTTGGATTAGTGTTATTAAATACTGCAGGGCCTGGACTGTTCTCCACATCATTCACTTCCCCTTACAAGCAATGGGATGTAGACAAAATGTAGCCCATCATTTCTGTAAACGTCCAGAGTTTCAAAGTTGTCAAGTAAAACACATTTAGCTAAGACGTGGTAAGAATCCATCCCCCTTGAACATGTGATAAGGCATCCTTCACTTCCTCGACCAGTATTGTTCAATTGATGGCCCCATACTCCCAGTTAATATTGTCATTTAGTTAACAAACAGCTCCAGTACGTGTAAGTTCAGCAGTTTGACTGCATTCACAGCTGCTCAAAATGACTGCACAGCACAAGTACATGTATACAATTTATGTGATAACAGTAGAGTCCAATAACTGACACTCATCTGTGTAAAGAAGGTGAGTGCTTGCAAAAGTGAATACTTCTCCTGTACAATAAGTTAATGGCTTTTGTGAGCAAAACAAATCTTGTATCACCGGAGAAATTTTCTCACGAAGATCTAAGTGAAATAACAAAGAGTACACAGTTCTTGAGGGAAGTGTGGAAAGAATGATAATATGTAACAAAAACGAGGCAAAGCAATTTAAAAATGGAAAATAACTTACCTTGAAAACTGCAACCAACTTGTGATGGTAAGCTGTGGAAAATTTTTCATGTACTCAAAACAACAATGGCTGCCATACTGAATGCTCACATCACATAAGCCTACTCAATTCCTCCCAGAAGACCTAGCAATAAGTTACACGTAGACAAAAATTCCGATGACAGTAACATACAGTGTAGTGGAGGCTGAAGCTCCCACAATAAATAGTCCCTGTATTAAAGTTTCCTGTATTAAAATGAGCCTGGGGGTTGGAGCAATGTTCACGGCTGCAGGTTTGGGAGGTAGCGGGGCAACTTCAACGTCACCTTTCTTTAATGCAAGGAGAGAAACCATTAAATCATTTTAAAATGCGTGCAATTTTTCCTTGTATTGCGGCTTTGCAATCCACCCACCACTTCCCTTGGGGAGACAAATTTGTGTTTCTTTGCACCCTCTTTGGTTTGGCCTTAGTTCCTTGCCACATTGTGGTTGTCTTCAGGAACAGCTAACTGGGTGCGAGCCCTCATGCCATCATATGAGTGGTGCTGCACTTTTTGGCAATACTTCTTTGCCATGAGGCCATGGTACATATTTGAAATGCCAGTGTGGATAAACTTGGCTAGCATGCCGATGTCATTTAGAAGGGACTTGTTCAAGGCCACCTCCTTCAGGGGATCATGAGCAGGGCTTCCAACCTTTAACCAGTCTTTCCTTCTCTCTGTTTCTCTTGGGATGGGTGGGTGTGCGCACTGGTGGAAATGCCAACATCCGTCCCAGCAGTGAATATTAGCCGTGTGGTAAACAATGAATTTCCATCGTTTCACACAGTCGGTAGCATTTCCCTGCGAGGGTTTTGCATGCCACCAGAGGTGAGTTATGATGGGGTGTATCCAGGGTTTCAATGCCGCACATGGCTGATTGAGCTTTTTTGGATAGCTTCTTCTGAACAGACTTTGCTAAATGCCAAACATTGAAATTTTGCTTGATGTACGGCCTCTCTTTTCATGTGTGCTCTGACTTGCACTTGCCTATCTGTAGCAAGCTTTGCAATAGCCACTTATTCCTGTTGTAGGTGATCTAGGCGATGTTTTAGGCCCTCCAGCTCCATTGCATTTGAAATTTTGACATCTGTTACCTGGACCAGAGAGAAGTCAAGAACTTAAGATGAAGCTGTCTTCACAATGCTGTACGTGCCCTATTTAGCTGAGTGGCCCGGGCTGTCACACCTGCTACGACCTCGTTGTTTCTCACTTCGTTAAAAAATTAATATCCACTTGATGCTCAGCAAATTTTTTCTTAACAATGGGGAATAGGTACTTTTTCTAAGTAGAGCTAAAATTTCTCTGGCCAAAAAAATTGGACGTTTGTTGCCTTTGTCAAATTAGCAATATTGCGGTAATCGTTGCTGGTAAATAGAATTCCAGTGTTGAACAGCAAATTTCCAGCGGCCATTGAACTTACAAGCGGCTGTGTTTGCCATAGTAATGGTTGATCACAGCATCCAAGACATTCAGTAGTCGAAGAGACCCCTTTGTTTCTAATGATGCTTTTTCCAAGTTCCGTCCACAGTTTGGACAGTGCAGGTGACGAGAAAAGAGCTCTTTTAGTTTGCTTTCAAATATCAAGAACTTTCGCTCTTGGTGAAGATCACCACAATATTCATTAAGCCAGTTTGTGGACTCCTTTTCCTTGTCATCGTCAGGAATTTCAGTTTTTATGTCAAAATCCTTGTCTTCGGAGTCGAAACTTTCACTAAATTCGTTAACTTCATAATCACTTAGGTCTGACATGTCCGATTCTTTGTGATCTGACACATCGGATGGAATCCACTCCTTCAATTTCCTCTTCTTAGCAGTCAATTTGAGGAAAATGAGGTCTCAATTTCGGAGAAATCCAACATCCTCTTGCATTTTAAAAAATTTTTCCTGAAACCCTAGGGACTTGCTCAGCGTGCACAACAGGGGAATCACTTAAGAGAGCAGCACAACTGTGGTCATTTGCTACAGTGTGACAAATGGATTTAAATTTATGAGGTGAATGCACAACAAAAGGTAAATCTGTTTGACAAGCTTGGTCGATCATTGTTATTTCAGTGTCAGTAGAGGCATCCACCAAAAGTATCTCTGAAATAGGTAGTTTTCTCTTCCTTTGTGGTTTTTCTGTCACCGAAAGTCTGACTGACATTGTTATCAGGAACTGCAGAAGTCATGACATTTGTATCTTGAAAAGGCTGTGTGACTTTCGCTCTGGATTGGCCCGACACTTGCGAATTACTATCACAAGCATCCAGTATTTGATTGATAGCCTAAAATAGCAAATACAAATTTGTGAACAAAAGATAATATGTTTAAAGCTTGCTTGGCAGAAAAGTAACACGGTGGCCAAAAGGTTATATCACGTCATATCAGTAGAGTCAGTTTTATACCGCAAATACATGACTTACCTCTTCGTGTAGAGCTCTATTTCTTTGGCGCCCACTGAACGGTCTTAGGCTTAACTTTTTTGTGTGTTGAAACACAGCTGGGACAGCATCCTCTTTTAAGCAACGTCTGCTTAAATTGTCTGGCAAAATATCTAGCTGGTACTCACTTTCAAAACGTGGGCTCAAAGTGTTCAGAACAGACCTGACAGTGCTTCATTTGGGGCAATTTTTCTCTCTATCTGAGCAAGCCATTTTCTTAAAAGGCCTTTACCTTTTAAAGGAAGGCAATGAAAGCTTATTCCTCTTTTTTTATCTCTAGGTGATCTATTGGAACTACCTACGGCAATGCAGTGAACCATTTTCCATCCAAGCAAGAAAATTAAGTGCAAGTATCTGAACGCTTCCATTCTCTCTTCTCCGGCATCCACTGCTGCTTGGACTCACTAATTTTTGCCTCTTTTTCCAGCCAATTTGCAAATGAGTTCCAGGTTGATAACTTTGGTTTTCCTTCAACAAACTTGGCCCATCTACCACAAAGGCATGCAGGAAGTTTAGCAACAGTTGTTTCAGGGACTTAAGAGCTAAGCTCATGAAGGAAGTTGTGCTCCTTGAAAATGCCTATTAACATGGAAACTATTTCTTGATACTGCCTGATCTGCACACTATTTTCTTTCGCTATGTTTGGAAATTTATCTATGCGATTCTTTGCAGCTAACACAACAGTGTCTACACGGCCAAAACACTCCTGGAGTGCCGTCCATGCCCTATTGTATTCATCTGAACGTGGCATGAATTTCGCTAGACATGATTTTCCACTTTGTCCTACAGAATCTAACAGGAATTGAAGCTTCTCTGTTGCGCTGTAAACTTCCTTTTTATCCACTTCAACATTGAACTTCTGCACGTTTGGTTTAACAATTTTAACAAACTCTGGCAGCATTTTCTCAAACAATTGATCTATTTTCAAAGTTTGCACGCTAGGGTCTCCTGTGGCAGAGGTTTTCAACTCAGCTTCACCTTTAGCAATAGAAGATTCACATGCCTCTTTTATATAGGGGTCACTAGAAACCTCAGTTACGAGGTCTGGTTTAGTGGATTTAATTTCCTCGATGTGAGGTTTATCAACAACAGTGTTTTCGGTTATTTCCAGGTCTAAGCGTGAGACCAGATCGTTCACACTCTCTAAAGGTAATTTGTTCAACTCTTCATCACTATCACTTTTATTTGACATAACTTCTTCCTGGGCGATGGCAAACTCATATTCCAATCTTGATTCTTCAGCTTTCTTTTGAAGTTC
>Ga0126339_10001252_pt1:0-5000 | contig 16875 bp, 17 predicted proteins | sample OrbTmetagenome_2_FD_92532 | JGI IMG/M metagenome (GOLD analysis project Ga0126339, IMG submission 92532) | Coral microbial communities from Petempiche,Puerto Morelos, Mexico - Orbicella T R C metagenome | ecosystem: Host-associated > Invertebrates > Cnidaria > Coral | place... | reverse complement strand
GTAACAATGTTGCTATGGATGTTGCTCTAGAGCATGATAAGCATGCTCTAAAGGAAATCATAAGAGGTTTGAGAGCAAATATCACTGGGGATAATGTACAGCGAGTATGCAGAGCACTCTTTATCCTCATAAAGCTACTTTTTGTACTTGATACTGAAATGAATGTGTAGAAGGTATCACAAAAACATACAAAAAAACCTCTGAAGGAGGATTTGATTAAAGTAGTCAAGACTCTCTCTGACCAGCATGTGAGAAGCAGTCAACATGGTCTCCAATTGCTCAACACAAAGGAACTGTTTGGATGGATAAATAACCACAAAAATAATATAAGTCTAAAGAAGAGGCCACGTTGAAGCAAAAACACTTTATTTTAGCTCCAAAATCCCTTCAATCCATTCATATCACTACATGTGTTCTAAAGGCCTCAATTTTGGCACTCTATTGTATCTGGTCAGTTCCAAGATGAGACAAGGAATACAAATAAAGTCAATTATAGTTCAAAGGTTTTGTACATTAATGTACCTTTTTGATGTCCTTTTAATTAGTATCCTCTATGTCTGAATCCATAGTATCTTCATATACAGTTAAGAGTTCCTGAGGAATAGCTGCCATAAGTGAATCTTTCACATCAAAGTCAAAAATGGCATCAAAATAGTCAAAATAGGACTCCTGGCTGTCCTCTGGCTCCTCCATATCTAAATGGCTGATGTCAAGATCTTCAAAAATTGTACTGATAGTGAACAAAACTTCTGAGGCCACACTGGGATGCCAAATGTCAACATATTTATATACATCACTGACTGAAAAAATGTGTGAGCAATGTTGCATAATCTGCTTCACTTGATTGTCTCCAAATCCACAAAAAAGCTTCGCTGGAGTAAACATAGGTGCATTGCTTTTCTTGGCTGACTGCAGAAACTGCTGATATAATGCTCTCTTTAGATGTCCAGTTTTAAATTGAGCAGTGTCATTTGATCCTCCGTGACAGTTCTCTCTTTCCTTTCAGTTTTGACCAAATCAGAAAATTCCGAATTAAAAAACACAAAGTTGCATGTATCACCATCACATTTGCATTGTTCTTGGCAAACATCACAACAATGGTGTGGATATTCACAAGTGGGCAATTTCGAGACGCCCACATCAAACTTCTCCAAAAGAACTTTTCTTCCGCACTTGTCCTTTTGTTTTAGATAGGTAACCATGTTTTCATGGCAATATTTTGTCATTATATTTGAGTACAAAATTACTGATTTGCACTGGTCCTGACCTTTCCGTACAGCTCGACCAGTTTCCTGTAGGTATGTTTCATAATTATATGATGGGCCATAATGAATCACAGTTTTTAAGTCCTTGCAATCAATACCCATCCCATGGGCAATGGTTGCGATCAACACACAACCATCACTATACAACCATCACTATCTCCCATGAACTTGTTAAGTTCATCACTTCTGCCATGGAACATTTCCACAATTCCTTTCCTTGGATCCTGAATTTCATCCGTATAAATGTGTTCATTTAGTTCGGCTTGAAAAAAGCCATACAAGTGGGTTGTAAGTTTTATTGTGGGACAGTATATTACAGTTCGTTCATATGCAGTCTTTTGAACTTTTAAATCACTCACCATTTTTGCAAATGTCACAGAAGGGTTGGGAGTGATAACTTGCACACCATAGGAGATGTTCTGCCTGTTGGGGATGTTAACAATCAAAGCCGGATTCTTCATTTCCAATGTTCTCACAATCTGAAGTCTTGTTTCCGTTGTGGCTGTTGCAGTGGGGCTATCACTGGTAACTTTTTTATGATTGAGCAGATCTCATTTATGCAAGAAAACCATTTCCTAAATGCTCCTTCTCCTTTTTTAGCTGCATAACCCCTGTATGATCATTAAAATGATATAAATAATACATTAGTGTCAAAGGTATGCATTTAAAGGTGAACTTCAAATTTCAAGGTAAGCTTCAAATTAATTTCACTTCAAAATTGAAATGAATCGAAGTTGAGTAAAGTGAAAGCTACATGTACATGTGTTCCCAAAACATGGGAAACAGCTCTGAAGGAGGTGACTTTAGACCCATTTCATTGTTAAGCTTTCCTGGCCTAGCAAAGTGACCATGACGTTATTGGAGGCTTAGAGACTTAAATATATGCTCTATAGGAAATACATGTTATTTATGAACAAGAAATTTCTCACATGTGTTAGTTAAACCCAACACATGAACTAAAACTTGCCAAAAGCAAGCCTCTTTAACCATGATCTCTGTAAACTTACACTTGTATGTGCCCAAGTCACAAATTAAATCTTTTACGGTTATCTAAATTACCAATGCGAAATACAGTGCGCTTCGTCTACAGCAGTGAGGCACAATCTCTCTTCATACACCTTACTCAACAACATCTTTCTCCATCGATCGGAACTTAAAAATGACTCTGGTGATCCAAACACGATCTGGCAGTCGCCACGTTCAACGGCCTTTTTGGCCTCGTCATCCTGTTGATCTTCATCAATAAACTCGGCTGTAACTCCTATTGACGTAAGGAATTTCACTTGATCCTGCATTAGCAAAGTCAGAGGTGAGATTACAACAGCAGTGGATTTGAAAGTTGTCCTCTTGACGATGTCAAAAACCATCAGCGCAGACTGATAAACAAGTGACTTTCCTGATCCAGTCGGTTGAATTACAAATATGTCCTCACCATTTTCTAGCTTTTGTAATGCTTTCTGTTGCAAATCTTTCAGGTTTTCCACTTTGAAACGTTCTACAACAGATTACACGCAGAGTCAAACAGTTTGTCCGCATCCGCCATCTTGAAATTTGTTCCAAGAAAAAATAATTTATGCTGCCTGCTCTGCCTGTTCGATCCAGGCAAGCAAGCTTCTGATTGGTGGAAATTAACAATGTCTCATTCGCGAGTCCAGCCATCTTTTCGGGGGGTGAACGCGTGCTCATTTCCCGCAACAGCATCAAAAAAATCAAAGGGAAACGACAAGCGCAACCTCCTGACTGGAAATTAGGTCATGGCCAGGAAAATAATAGAGTTCATTGACTGTTGACAGATTTTCTGGTCTGATGTCTTGTACGAGGGTTTACAACAAAAGGCTCCTTTGTAAGACTTTTGTGCAAGCTCATTCTAGCTCATTCTCATAGCTCTCAACCAAATCTGGAGCTTGAATTTTAAGAGTCTGAAGGTCTTGTGCCCGCACTCAAAACACTTTGAAGTCTGTGTCTCGCAATCTAAAAGGTCAAAATGTCTCAGGCTTGCAAAGAAAAATGCTAGTCTCGCCGTCTCACATTTACCATTCGCCATCCCTTATACATGATGGAATTATAAGCAATGTCCCTTCTTGTGTGAGTCAGTTCAATAAACAACCAGTTCGATACCTAAGGGCAGTCTTTTTGCATCACAGAATCCTAAGTGTTGGAAGTAAGGAGGAGCTAATTATTCGCATTGGACTTTGAAATGTGGACAGCAGCAAGTGGTATTCAAAAGAGAGAGAAAAGCCCTGGTAGAGCTGATTTCAATGTTCAAAGAATTGCTTGGCGTTGAAGGAAAACAAAACAGGCAAGGTATATTGATGAGAACGCGAGCGAACGCCAGTAATGAAACATCACTCATGACGACAAGGGAAGCAGCAAGTGCCAAGAAGAAAACGATATGTCCACCGCAAAAAATAGAATCACGTAGTGTCACTGAAACCCTTGATTCCCTAGAAAAAAAATCGTTCTGGAAAAAAAAGAGATGCAATCTGTCAGAAAATCTTTCCAGGCTTCAGAGAAATTCGGAAATGGCTCAAGTACAAAAAGAGCAATGACAGCCGATTCTTTTGCAAGGCTGCGCTCACAACGAAATCGTAAAGTTCTGGAGAAAATAAAAGAATCTTTCAACAACATGGCCAGTGACTTTGTGGCAGTTGGAAGCAAAGTGAAAGTGTTGTGGACAGAGAAGGAACTTAAAGGCACAACGTTTTAGCTGGGCTGGTAGATGGAGAAATACAATGGCACAATGAGGACGTGGACACAGTAGGCATTCTCTATCGTGAAGAACTGAAAAGAGGCGCAGTGGCATTATAAGAACTGTGTCTTACGCTTGCAATGGCAGACGGCATCATTAAAATTGTAAGCTAATGTTGATAAGCCTGGTATAGGGATTTTCTTTCTTCATCCTCACACAACCATTTTTCTTTGAGAATGCAGTTTTTCTTGAGTAGTTCTCAGTATTAGCAGTGTCATTCACAGCCCTGTGAAATTAGTCTATTTCCAAAAGACACACTTTTCATGTCATTTATATAATGATGGCTCCCTTTCTGTACAACAAAGTTGCATTCTTAAGCGAAAACTGATACAAATGGACCTGGCCTTATTTAATTAGTTGTCTTGGGCATAAGTTGGTCATTTGCGTGGCATTGAACAAATTCAGGATTAACCTTGCCGATATAAAGTGCCTTAAAGGCAGGTCAGTGAAGGCGTCAAGTACAGCAGAAAATAGGCAGCGAATCTCCTGGAATAATTATGTCCAAGGACCAACTCAAAACATTTCATTGTACAGTTTGTTCTAGTTTCAATACCTTATTTTACAACGAACAAAATCTACACTTTCTAAAATTAACGTGAACTTTAGAAAAGTTAGTTTGCTTGTAATTTTGTTTGACACCTTTTCAGTTATGAGTGAAATTTGTAGTTCATTATACAAACGCTCCAGGAGACTTAGGCGTAACGGATTTGCTATTAAATTTCTGGTTTTCTTGCTACTAGTCATTGTTGGTTGAAGAACATGACTTTGGATGTCCAATCTCTGGGAAAATGAAGCAAAACGATGGAGATTAACTGATTAGTTTAGTAGTGTGATGTCTGTTCCTTGTAGAGCGCAAATAAAAGGTTAGTAAGGAGAATAAAACGAGTTATAATATGGTATATAACGCTTTACCGTATTTATTCGCCTATAAGCCGATCCCAGCTATAAGCCGATACCAAAGTTTCGCAGAAAAATTTCACCTTTGA
>Ga0126339_10001251_pt1 | contig 16881 bp, 16 predicted proteins | sample OrbTmetagenome_2_FD_92532 | JGI IMG/M metagenome (GOLD analysis project Ga0126339, IMG submission 92532) | Coral microbial communities from Petempiche,Puerto Morelos, Mexico - Orbicella T R C metagenome | ecosystem: Host-associated > Invertebrates > Cnidaria > Coral | place: Petempiche,Puerto... | reverse complement strand
TTGAATCCGAAGTTCGTCCAGCGCCAGCCAAGTGATGTAACGAACTTCGGATTCAGGACACTAGAGTATTCCGAGATCAAGTTGGGTCGCGATACGGACCAACTTGATCTCGAAGATACTCAAAACCTATAGAAGCTGAGAGTGAAGCGGGATCAGCTTGACCCAAGCTGATCCCGCTTCACTCTAGAGCGGCAGGACCAGGCGCACGCGCAGACCGCCGTGGGGACTGTCGGCCAGGGCGACGTCTCCGCCCAGGCCGCGCACCAGGTCGCGGGCGATGGTCAGGCCCAGGCCCATCCCGCCGGTGGTGGGATTTCGTGAGCTTTCCAGACGATAGAAGGCCTTGAAGACGTCCTCACGCTTGTTCTTGGGGATACCGGGGCCGTCGTCGTCCACAAGCACCTCGACCTGCTCGTGCCGCAGGCTTACCCGCACCCAGGCGCGGTGGCCGTGGCGCAGGGCATTGCCCAGGACGTTGCCAAAGGCGCGCTCGAACGCCTGGCGTTTCAGCGGCAGCACCATGGGCCGCTCGACCGTCAACTCCACCAGGCCGCCACCCCGGCGATGCCGGCCGACCACATCGGTCACGGTCGTGCTCAGGTCGGTTTCGGTGGCGGTTTCGGTGCCGGAACCGCGCACGAAGTCCAGATAGGCGTCGATCATGCGCTCCATTTCGGCGAGGTCGGCGCGCAGGTCGGCGATGCCCTCACCGCCGGTGCTGTCCTCCAACAGGGCGAGTTGCAGTTTCATGCGGGTCATGGGGGTGCGCAGGTCATGGGACACCCCGGCCAGCATGGCGGTGCGCTGGTCGATCTGACGCTTGATGCGCTCGCGCATCGCCTTGAAGGCCCGGCTGGCTTGACGCACTTCGGTCGCGCCCTCGACGCGCACCTCGGGGGCGTCGCGCCCCTTGCCGAAGGCGTCGGCGGCCCGGGCCAGGCGCAGCATCGGCCGCACCTGGTTGCGCATGAAAATGGTGGCCACGCCGAACAGGATCAGCGAGGTGGCCACGATCCAGAACATGAACAGGAAGATCGACTCGGTGAACAGCCGCTTCTTGGGCAGGTCGACCTCCAGCACCCCGCTGGGTGTTTGCATGTAGACGGTCAGATGCGTGTCGCCAGGCCGGCCATCGACGACAAAGGGGTGCGGCAGGTAGGGGCCAAGCTGGCGGGTGAGCGCCCGTTCGATGGGATCGCTGTTCGACGGCGCGATGCTTGGCACCGTTTCGCCGGGCGTGAAGGTGAACGTCAGGTACTGGGACATGCGGGCGATGCTGAACGCCCAGGCCCTGAGGCCGTCGTTGGGGTAGGTATCGATCAGGCGGGCGATGAGGCCGATCTCCGAGGCCACGGCCGCGTTCAGACGGCGCGACACCACGTCCCAGTGCCGGTCGAAGAAGACGTAGGTGGTCGCGACCTGCAACAGCACCAACGGAATGACGATGATGAGCAACGACCGGGCCAGCAGGCCGCGCGGCAGCAGGCGTTTCAGCCAGTGGAGCGGGTGGATCGGCGGCATGGCGCGGCGATGTCCGGCGGTGTGTCGAGTGTGGTCAATCCGGGCGCAGCAGATAGCCGCGTCCGCGCATGGTCTGAAGATAACGTGGTTGGCGGGGGTCGGGCTCCAGTTTGCGCCGCAGCCGTGTGATATGCACGTCGACGGCGCGGGGTGTGGCGGCGGTGCCGGTGCGGTCGGCGAGATCGTCCCGGGATACGGCCTCGCCGGCTTGCACCGCCAGCACCATCAGCAACTGGCGCTCCGTGCTGGTCAGGCGCAGGGGCTCGCCGTCTCGCGACAATTCCTCGCGCCCGAGATCCAGGCGAAGCGGGCCGAAGCACAGGATTTTGGGTGGGGCGGCACCGGAGGCGCCTGGACCGCCGGCCGGCATGTCCGCCGAGGGACGCTCCCCGACCCGGCGTAGAATGCCGGTGATGCGCAGAAGCAGCTCGCGCGGTTCGAAGGGCTTGGGCAAATAGTCGTCTGCACCGGCCTCCAGCCCGCGAATGCGTGCCTCGGGGTCGCCCATGGCGGTCAGCATGAGGATTGGGACGTCGCTGGACCGGCGCAACGAGCGGGTCAGGGAGAGGCCGTCCTCCTCGGGCATCATCACGTCGACCACCAGCAAGTCGAAGGTCAGGGCCGCCAGATGAGCGCGGGCCTCGGCCGCGCCGGCCGCCCCGGTGACCACACACCCATGATCGGTCAGATACCGGGTCAACAGCGCCCGCAGTCGTGCGTCGTCATCCACCACCAGGATGTGGGGGCGCGCATCAAGGTCGGGGACGGCCTGGGTGAGGGGGTCCAATGGGGCGTCGGCGTCGGTCATGGCGGTCCTTCCCCCTTCGTCGGGCCGTTGCCCAGGAAGCGGGCGCGGTCGGCACTGTCCATGATCCCCAGCAACACCGCGCGGAACCCCTGAACGGCGTCGCCGCCGGCACGGCGGTAGGCGGTGGCGATGCGCTGGCGTTGGGCCTCGGTCAACTGATGTTCGATGGCCTTGCCCTTGTCGGTCAGCGCCAGCAAGCGCTGGCGGCCATCGGCGGTTCCCCGATGCTGCACGATGAAGCCGTCGCGCACCAGTTGGCTCAGGACCCGCGACAGACTCTGTTTGGTGATTTTCAGGATGGTCAGCAGTTCACTCACCGAGATCATGGGATGCCGTCCCACGAAATAGATCACCCGATGGTGGGCGCGCCCGAACCCATGCCGGGCCAGCATGGCATCGGCCTCGCCGGTAAAGTCGCGATAGGCGAAGAACAGCATCTCGATGGCCTGGCGCAGGTCCTCTTCCCTCAGGAACAAGGGGTTGGCGCCGGGGCGCAGGTCAGTCATGCGGGACTCTCCCGTCCGCGACGGCGGCGCCGGCGGTGGTCGAGAGACAGGCTGCATGCGTCGGATCGATGACAGGCATGCATCGTGATGGGTCCTCATAATAAGTCAGTGTTGTTGACATATTGTCCTCATGATGTTACTCAGACACGCGTATATGGGACATTTTCAATCTTCCGGAGGCGGCAAACCATGGCAACCAGTCCCTTCGACGACCGAGACGGCGTCATTTGGTATAACGGCGACCTTATCCCTTGGCGCGATGCCAAGCTGCATGTGTTGAGCCATGGGCTGCATTATGCCTCGAGCGTGTTCGAGGGGGAGCGGGTCTACAGCGGCACCGTCTTCAAGCTGACCGAGCATACCGAGCGCCTGCACGTGTCGGCCCGCCTCATGGGCTTCCAGATTCCCTATTCAGTGGACCAGATCAATGCTGCCCACGATGAGGTGCTCGCGGCCAACGGCATTGTCGACGGCTACGTGCGGCCGGTGGCCTGGCGTGGCTCGGAGATGATGGGTGTGTCGGCCCAGAACAACCGCATCAACCTGGCCATCGCTGCCTGGGAATGGCCGTCCTACTTCTCGCCCGAAGCGCGCATGGCTGGGATCCGGCTGACCATCTCCGACTGGCGCCGGCCCGACCCGCGCACCGCGCCCGTGCATGCCAAGGCGGCCGGGCTCTACATGATCTGCACGCTCTCCAAGCACAAGGCGGAACAGCAGGGTTTTCACGATGCCCTGATGCTGGACTGGCGTGGTCAAGTGGCCGAGGCCACCGGCGCCAATATCTTCTTCCTGATGCCGGACGGCAAGCTGCATACCCCCATTCCAGATTGCTTCCTGGATGGCATTACCCGGCGCACGGTGATGGACCTCGCCCGGGGCGCGGGCATCGCGGTGGTCGAGCGCGCGATCATGCCCGAGGAGATGGCCCAGGCGCGCGAGGTGTTCCTCACCGGAACGGCCGCCGAGGTCACGCCGGTGGGCTGCATTGGAGACCTGACGTTCACCCCCGGGGCGGTAACGCGGACACTCATCGACGCCTACGACCGCGCGGTCGGGCGAACCCATGACCTGACCGCGAGCGCCTCTACCTCGGCGGCGTGAGCGCGGGCCTGGCGTCCCGACGCGCCGAGCCGAAAAAAGAAAACCCCGGGTGGGTCCTGTCACGGACCGGCCCGGGGTTTCGCAACACGTGGTCAATGCCTCGCTTCGTCGGTGCTTCTTGCTCAGGGTGCGAAGGTGGCGATGAAGTAGCCGGCCGCCACGGCGGTGCCGATCACGCCGGCCACGTTCGGCCCCATGGCGTGCATCAACAAGAAGTTGCCGGGGTCGGCGCGCTGGCCCTCCACCTGCGAGACGCGCGCGGCCATGGGCACGGCCGACACCCCGGCCGAGCCGATCAGCGGGTTGATCTTATTCTCGCGGATGAACAGGTTCATCGTCTTGGCCATCAGCACGCCGGCGGCGGTGGCGATACCGAACGCCACGACACCCAAGGCCAGGATCTTCAGCGTTTCCGCTTGCAGGAAGCGCTCGCCGGTCATGGTGATGCCGACGCTGGTGCCCAGGAAGATGGTCACGGCATTGATGATGTCGTTCTGCGCCGCCTTGGAGAGACGCTCGGTCACGCCGCACTCACGCAGGAAGTTGCCCAGCATCAGCATGCCGATCAGAGCCGCCGCCGCCGGCACCAGCAGAATGACCAACACGGTCACCATCAGGGCGAAGATCAGCTTTTCCAGCCGGGAGACCTGACGCAGGGAGCGCATGCGGATCTTACGCTCCTCCTCGGTGGTCAACGCCCGCATCACCGGGGGCTGCAACAGGGGCACCAGGGCCATGTAGCTGTAGGCGGCCACGGCGATGGGGGCCAGCAGTTCCGGGGCCAGCTTGTTGGCCAGGAAGATGGAGGTCGGTCCGTCGGCGCCGCCGATGATGCCGATGGCCGCCGCTTCCTGGCTGGTGAAGCCGATGGCCACGGCGCCCATGAAGGTGGCGAACACGCCGAACTGGGCCGCCGCGCCCAGCAACAAGGTGCGGGGGCTGGCGATCAAGGGACCGAAGTCCGTCAACGCACCCACGCCCAGGAAGATCAGGGGTGGGAAGATCTCCAGGTGCACGCCTTGCTGGATGTAATAGAACAGGCCGCCCGGATGGTCGCCCACGGGCGCGTTGACCAGTCCCTCCGCTGGCAGGTTGGCAAGCAGCGCGCCAAAAGCGATCGGCACCAGGAGCAGCGGCTCGAACTGCTTGTAGACCGCCAGGTATAGAAGACCGACCACCACGCACCACATGACGGCCATCCGCCAGGTGACGTCGCCGATGCCGGTCAGGTCGAACAGGTGGGTGAAGGTTTCCATGAACGCCGCGCTCCCTTCGGTTGGTCCGGTCCCGTGTGTCGTCTTGGGCTCGGCTTACGAGAGAGACAGCAGCACCTGGCCTTCGGCCACGCTTTGCCCGGCCTGCGCGGACACGGCGGAGACGGTGCCAGCGCTCGGCGCTTGAATGGGCGTGTTCATCTTCATGGCCTCCAGCATGACAAGCTGCTGGCCGGCGGCCACGGTGTCGCCCACCTTGACGTCCACGGACACCACCGTGCCCGCCAAGGGGCTGACCACGTCACCGGCACCGGCGGCCGCCGGTGCGGCGGCTGCGGCGGGTGCCGGTGCGACAGGCGCCGGGGCCGCCGCTGGGCGAGCCGGTGCGGCGGCTGCCACCGGGGCCGAGGGACGGGCCGGGGCGGCACCGTCGTCGTCAAGAACCTCGACGGTCACGTCATAAGCCGTGCCGTCCACGGTGATGCGCAGAGTCTTCATGAGATCGGGTCCCCCCGCGTGAGTTATCGAGAGCGTGAGTGAATTTGGGTTCGCGTGAGGCCGGGAATGACGCCGCCCCATTCGCCTTGAAGGCGATGGGACTGGAAGGTGTCAAGGCGCCCCTGGCTGGTCCATTGGGACGCCTCCAGCGGGGGCGCCTGGACACGCAGGATACGCACCGGTCGGTCGAACACTGCCGCCGCGGCGGCGGCGATGGCCGCCAAGTGATGTGGCGGCACGGTCTCCGGTGCCGCCGCGGGTGTGGCTGGTGCGGCCGCTTGAGCGGCCTCTGCGGCCCGACGATCCTGGGCGCGGGCCTTGAGTCTCTCCACGGCCTTGAACGCCAGGCCGGTGATCGCGCAGGTGCCCCACAGCGTGGTCAGCACCGCCATCACGACCAGGATGCCGATCAACAGGATCGTCAATCCCTCGATCATGCGTGGTCCTCCCTGGGGAGCGCCCGCCGCCGACCGGGCGCCGGGCGCGATGCGTCAGCAAGCCTCGCGCGCATCGGCCCCTGGTGGGCGTGCGCGCGGGCGTGGGGCTTACAGTGGGATGTTGCCGTGCTTTTTCGGCGGCCGGGTCTCCCGCTTGGACAGAAGGGTCCGGAGGGCCAGGGCGACGCGGGCGCGGGTCTCGGCCGGCGTGATCACATCGTGGATGAACAGCTTGCCGGCCGAGATATAGGGCGAAGCGAAATGCGCCCGATACTCGTCGGCCAGCTCCCGGGAGCGGGCGACGCGATCGTCGGCTTTCTCCAGGTCACCCCGGTAGAGGATGTTCACGGCACCGTCGGCGCCCATGACCGCGATCTCTGCGGTCGGCCAGGCCAGCACCAGGTCGGCGCCCATGTCACGGCTGCACATGGCCAGATAGGCGCCGCCATAGGCCTTGCGCATGATGATGGTGATCTTGGGCACGGTGGAGGCACCGTAGGAGAACAGCATCTTGGCGCCGTGGCGAATGATGCCGCCGCGTTCCTGACGGACGCCGGGCAGGAAGCCGGGCACGTCCACCAGATTGACGATGGGAATGCCAAAGGCGTTGCAGAAGCGGATGAAGCGCGCGCCCTTGTCGCTGGCGTCGATGTCCAGGCACCCGGCCAGTTCCTTGGGCTGGTTGGCGATATAGCCGACCACCATGCCGGCGATGCGCCCGAAGCCGACGACGATGTTCTTGGCGAAGTCCCGCTGCACTTCCATGAAGCTGTCCGGGTCGGACAGGCCGGTGATGACGTCCTTGACGTCGAACGGCATCTTCCCCGATTCGGGGATGATGTCGTCCATGGCCGGATCTTCGTGAAGGTCCAACTCCGGCTCGATCCGGTGCGGCGGCTCGCTCATGTTGTTGGACGGCAGGTAGGACAGCAGCCGGCGCACGATGGCCGCCGCGTCGTCCTCATTCTCGGCCACGAAGTGGATGTTGCCCGAGACACTGGCGTGCACGTCGGCGCTGCCGATCTCGGCCTTGGTGGTGGCCTGTCCGGTGACGCCGCGAATCACTTCCGGACCGCAGATGAACATTTCCGCGCCTTCGCGGATCATGATGATGAAGTCCATCAGCGCCGGGGAGTACGCCGCGCCACCGGCGCACGGCCCGGAGATGACGGCGATTTGCGGCACCACGCCCGAAAGACGGACGTTGCGGTTGAAAACCTGGCCATAGCCCGAGAGGGCCATGACGCCTTCCTGGATGCGCGCGCCGCCAGAGTCGTTGAAGCCGACCACGGGGATGCCGCCGACCTCGGCCTGATCCATGATCATGCTGATCTTCTCGGCATGCATGGTGCCCAGGGAGCCACCCGCGACGGTGAAATCCTGGCTGAAGGCGGCCACGGGACGGCCATCCACATAGCCGACGCCGGTGACCACCGCGTCCCCGGGGAGATCCTTGCCCTCCATGCCGAACTGGCGGCTTTCGTGCTGGGCGTGCTGGCCGTATTCCTGGAACGTCCCTTCGGTGAACAACTGTGCCAGCCGCTCTCGGGCCGTCCAAAGGCCCTTGGCGTGGCGAGCCTCCACTTTCTTCTTGCCACCGCCGGCCACGGTGGCCTTGCGGCGGCGTTCCAGTTCCTCGACAGCCTGCTTGTTGATCGGCATGGCGGCATCCCTTTCGATGGCGGCGGCGGGCAGTATAAGCGACGCCACCCGGGGGTCGTCCACAGCACACTCCATGAACATGCGGTGGAAAGGCCTAAGAATGGCGGAAAGATGCGACGTTGCGCGATCGAGGCCGGATTGTTTCGCGCCTGCGAACACGCTGTGGATTGATGGTCGGTCAAGCACGCGGATAGACGGGTCGGATCCTGTCCGGACAGGGCGTCCACGCAACAGAATGACGTCTGAGGGCCGAATTGGATAATGGTCTTGCGTTTTGTGATGCTGCGCCGCATTGTCAGCCTCTGCGCCGCACAGTAGGCAGGAATTGAAAGTCCGGCCAAACGTGCGCGCGAAGACAGAATCACCCCCGTCGACCCAGCCGCGCCCCGCATGGTCCGTTCATAACCGTGCATGGGGCGGCGCGATGCCACCGCAGGGACCTTGGAGACATGCAGCACATCATCCGCCAGCTCGACGCCAAGCGCACCCAGGCCCGCCTGGGCGGCGGACAACGGCGAATCGATGCCCAGCACGCGCGCGGCAAGCTGACGGCACGGGAACGCATCGAGTTGTTGCTCGATCCCGGCTCCTTTGAAGAGTGGGACATGTTCGTCGAGCACCGCTGCACCGAGTTCGGCATGGGCGAGAGCCGGGTGCCCGGCGACGGCGTGGTCACCGGGCACGGCACCATCAACGGCCGCCTGGTGTTCGTGTTCTGTCAGGATTTCACGGTGTTTGGTGGCTCGCTGTCCATGGCTCATGCCGAGAAAATCTGCAAGATCATGGACCAGGCCATCAAGGTGGGGGCGCCGGTCATCGGCCTGAACGATTCCGGCGGCGCGCGCATTCAGGAAGGCGTGGATAGCCTGGCCGGCTACGCCGAGGTGTTCCAGCGCAACGTGAACGCCTCTGGCGTGGTGCCGCAGATCTCCATGATCATGGGGCCCTGCGCGGGCGGGGCGGTCTACTCGCCGGCCATGACCGACTTCATCTTCATGGTGGAGGACACCTCCAACATGTTCGTCACCGGCCCGGACGTGGTGAAGACGGTGACCCATGAACAGGTCAGCGCCGAGGAACTGGGCGGCGCGCTCACCCATACCGGCAAGTCCGGGGTGGCCGATCTGTCCTTCCCCAACGACGTGGAAGCGCTGCTGAGCCTGCGCCGCTTCATGGACTTCCTCCCGGCCAACAACCAGGAGGCACCACCGACCAAGCCGACGGAGGATCCGTTCGATCGGGTGGAGTACTCCCTCGATACTCTGATCCCCGACAATCCCAACAAGCCCTACGACATGAAGGAACTGATCGAGAAGGTCGTGGACGAACACGACTTCTTCGAGATCGCGCCGCGCTACGCCGCCAACATCGTCACCGGCTTCGCCCGCATGGAAGGGCGCACGGTGGGGATCGTCGCCAACCAGCCCATGGTGCTGGCCGGCTGCCTGGATATCGACAGCGCGCGCAAGGGTGCCCGCTTCGTGCGCTTCTGTGATGCCTACAACATTCCCATCGTCACCTTCGTGGACGTGCCGGGCTTCCTGCCCGGCGTGTCGCAGGAGTACGGCGGCATCATCAAGCATGGGGCCAAGCTGCTCTACGCCTATGCCGAGGCCACGGTGCCCAAGATCACCGTCATCACCCGCAAGGCCTATGGCGGCGCCTATGTGGTGATGGCGTCGAAGCACCTGCGCGGCGACCTCAGCTACGCCTGGCCGTCGGCCGAGATCGCGGTGATGGGTCCCAAGGGTGCGGTGGAGATCATCTTCCGCAAGGACCTGGATGACCCCGAGAAGATCGCCCAGCGGACCGAGGAGTACCGCACCTTGTTCGCCAACCCCTTCGTGGCCGGCGCGCGCGGCTTCATCGACGACGTCATCATGCCCCACAACACCCGCAAGCGGATTTGCAAGGGCTTGGCCATGCTCCGCAACAAGGATGTGAAGACCCCCTGGCGCAAACACGGCAACATCCCGCTGTGACGCCCATCGCGGGTTACCGAGCCCACGCCCAGACTCTCCAGCAAGCTCCAGGGACCGCCATGTTCAAGAAGATCCTGATCGCCAACCGCGGGGAAATCGCCTGCCGCGTCATCAAGACCGCGCGGCGCATGGGCATTCAGACGGTGGCCGTGTATTCCGACGCTGATGCCGATGCGCTGCACACCCAGATGGCCGACGAGCGGGTGTCCATCGGCCCGGCGCCCTCGGCCGAAAGCTACCTGGTCATCGACCGCATCGTGCAAGCCTGCAAGGACACCGGCGCCGAGGCCGTGCATCCTGGCTATGGCTTCCTGTCGGAGAACAAGGCGTTCCAGATCGCGCTGTCGGAGGCCGGCATCGCCTTCATCGGCCCTGATGCCCGGGCCATCGAGGCCATGGGCGACAAGATCGAGTCCAAGAAGCTGGCCAAGGACGCGGGAGTCAACACCGTTCCCGGCTACATGGGCGTGATCCAGGACGCCGACGAGGCCGTGCGCATCGCCGAGGAAATCGGCTTCCCCGTGATGATCAAGGCCTCGGCCGGAGGCGGCGGCAAGGGGATGCGCGTCGCCCACGACGCGGCGGCGGCCCGCGAGGGGTTCCTCTCGGCCACCAACGAGGCGCGCTCCAGCTTCGCCGACGACCGGGTGTTCATCGAGAAGTTCGTGGAGCAACCGCGCCATATCGAGATTCAGGTGCTGTCCGACGGCAGCCACTGCATCCACTTGGGCGAGCGTGAATGCTCCATCCAGCGGCGCCACCAGAAGGTCATCGAGGAGGCGCCGTCGCCTTTCCTCACCCCCGGGGTGCGCGAGAAGATGGGGGCCCAGGCCGTCGCCCTGGCCAAGGCCGTGGACTACAAGAGCGCCGGCACGGTGGAGTTCATCGTCGACGCCCACCAGAACTTCTACTTCCTGGAGATGAACACCCGCCTGCAGGTGGAGCATCCGGTGACCGAGATGATCACCGGCCAGGACCTTGTGGAGTGGATGATCCGCATCGCCGCCGGCGAGCCGCTGACGCTCGCCCAGGAGGAGGTGCGCTTCAAGGGCTGGGCGATCGAAAGCCGCATCTATGCCGAGGACCCCTTCCGCAACTTCCTGCCCTCCATCGGTCGGCTGATCCGCTTCATGGCGCCCGACGAAGAGCAGGGCCTGATCCGCGTCGACACCGGCGTCATGGAAGGCGGCGAGATCAGCATGTTCTATGACCCCATGGTCGCCAAGCTGATCGCCTGGGGCGGGACCCGCGATCTGGCCATCCGCCACATGCGTCGGGCGCTGGACGCCTTCTACATCCGGGGGGTGTCCCACAACATTCCGTTCCTGGCCTCGGTCATGGGCAAGGACCGCTTCGTGCGCGGCGCCTTGACCACGGGCTTCATCGCCGAGGAGTATCCGGACGGCTTCCATCTGGCCGATCTGCCGCCGGAGGACCCCACCGTCCTGGTGGCCGTCGCCGCCTGCGTGCACCGCAAGAACGTGGAGCGTGACGCGCGCATCTCTGGCCAAATGGCGGGCCGCGAGAAAAGCGTGCGTGATGACTGGGTGGTGCGCCTTGGCGACACCAATCACCCGGTCACGGTGACGCCCATGGACGAAGGTTTCCGCGTGGTGGTGGATGCCGAGCCCATGGTCATCCGCACCGACTGGCGCCTGGGGCAATCGCTGTTCCGCTGCGAGATCAACGGCCATCCCGAGTGCGTGCAGATCGACCGGGAGGGCGTCGGCTACCGCCTGTTCCATGCCGGTGCCACCGACCGGGCCGTGGTGATGACGCCGCTGGCCGCCGACTTCGCGGCGCTGATGCCCAAGAAGCAGCCGCCGGATCTGTCCAAGTTCCTGCTGTCGCCCATGCCGGGGCTGCTGGTCTCGCTGGCGGTGGACGAGGGGCAGGAGGTCAAGGCCGGCGAGCCCCTGGCGGTGGTCGAGGCCATGAAGATGGAGAACATCCTCAAGGCCGAGCGCGACGGTACAGTGGGGACGTTGCGCGCCAAGCCCGGCGATAACCTTTCGGTCGATCAGGTCATCCTGGAGTTCGCGTAAGACCAACGGTCATGGACCATGACCGTTGAAGTCCGTGGCCGGCCCGTCACACCACCGGAATCGTCTCGGCCAGATGCGTAGGGTGCGCTCGACCGCCATGATATGGCGGGCAGCGCACCGTCTTCTGGTGGAATGGTGCGCTGCGCCTTGCGGCGCGAGCGAACCCTACATCCTACGTTACATCTTACGCTGATGCCGATGGTATCACACCACCGGAATCGTCTCGGCCAGCCGCCCGCCGACGCGCAGGGGCTGGATACGGCTGGCCTTGCCCGTCGTGTCGTCGGTGTCGATGAGGGTGCCGCAGACCGTGGCCGGGCCGCCGGCCGGTTGCAGGCGCTCCGTCGGCATCTTGCGGGTGAAGCGTAGCGTGGCCGGTCCCTTGATCATGCCGATCACGGAGTCGTAGTCGCCGCACATGCCGGCATCGGTCTGGCAGGCGGTCCCGCCCGGCAGAACCTGCGTGTCCGCCGTGGGCACATGGGTATGACTGCCCAGCACCATGGACACCTTGCCGTCGAGATGATGAGCCATGGCCATCTTCTCGCTGGTGGCCTCGGCGTGCATGTCCACCAGGATGGCATCGGCGCCATGGCCGGGCGGACCGGCGAGCGGGGCGGCGGCAATCTCGCGCAGCACCACGGCGAAGGGATCATCCAGGGGATCCATGAACAGCCGGCCCATGACCTGGACCACCAGCAACCGGCGGCCACGGGCGTCGGTGACGAGGGTACTGGTCCGGCCGGGGGTCCCCGGCGGGTAGTTGGCCGGCCGCAGCAGGCGGGCGTCGCCGCCAATATGGCCGATGATCTCGCGCTGATCCCAGACATGGTTGCCGGTGGTCAGCACGTCCACGCCGGCATCGTACAGGTCCTGGCAGATCCGCGCGGTGATGCCGAAGCCGTGGGCGGCGTTCTCGCCGCAGGCCACCACGACGTCCACGCCCAGCGACTGACGCAGGTCGGGCAGGCGCTCGCACACCGCTTCGCGTCCGCTGCGGCCAACGATATCGCCCAAGTACAGGACGCGCATGATCAGGAGTCTCCCGCGTCGGGATGGATAAGCCCGCGCTCGGTGGCGATGGCCCGCAGGCGGACGTCGTGGGGCTCGACCGGAAGGCCGCCATCGCTCGCAGCGGCTTCCTGGCAGGCGAAAGCGAGGCCCAGGGCGACCGTGGACGGTGTCCGCTCCGCTGCGCGCCGCAGGCAGCGATCGTAGTAGCCGCCGCCGTACCCCAGCCGCGCGCCTGTGCGATCGAAACCCACCAGGGGCACAAGTATCACGTCGGGAACCACCTCGGGTGCGTGCGGGGCTGGCTGGCGGGTTTTGAAGGGGCCGGGCACCAGGCTGTCCTCGGCACCGTCCCACCCCCGGAAGGTCAACCGGGGCTCGTCCGTGGGTGGTGGCGTCACGGGCAGCGCCAGGGTATGCCCGCGCCGCGCCAAGGCGTCGAGCAGCGGGCGTGGGTCCAACTCTCCCCGGATGGGCCAGTAGCCGGCAACGATGGCCCCGTGAGGCGGGGCCATGGCCGTCAGGATCAGGTCGCGCACCGACAGCGCGGCCGCCTCGGCCTCGGCCGCCGGAACCGCTCGCCGCCGCGTCAAGAGACGGTCACGCAAGAGGACCTTCCGCTCGGCCGCGCGTTCGGAGAGGGAGAGAGAAGAGTCGGAAACCGATTGGGGCACGGCGATCTCGGTGCAAACGGTCCCCCATATCGAACACGGAGACCGGTGACACGGGACCGGTCCCGACGGATCCGGACCGGCCCGAGAAACGCGTGAAGCCACCCTGGCCGTCGGCGGTGCGACCTCCACATGGGCCGCGGCAACGAAGTGGGCGCCGTGTGGCGGGACCAGGGTCCCGTCAGGGACAGCTCCCAAATTTGAACTATCGCCCCCGGGAGTGTGCGTGCCTAACGCACCGGGCAGCTTCACCGGAAGAGTCTAGGGGCGCTCAAGACGCTCCGCAAGGCCCTCGATGCGCCGGGCCATGGATTCGATCACCTGGGCGGCGCGATCTTCCGCATCGTCACGCAAGCGTTCCTGTGCCTCGGCCTGGTCGGCGGCTTGACCCACGGTGTCCAGGCGCTCGCGGAGCCGGTCGCGCTCCCGCGTCGTCTCGGCCAGTTCGTCGGCCAGGGTGAGTCCCACCATGACCATCAGCAGCCCTTCGCTCACATGGCCCAGGCGGCCGGCCAACGCGCGGGCCTTGGCGTCGAGAACGGTGCCCAGCGCCGTAACATGCTCCTCCTCGCCCGGACCGCAGGCGATGCGATAATCCCGGCCATTGATGGTCAGGGTCACATGGGCCATCGCCGCGCTACTCCTTTAGCAGGGCCCGCAGACGTGACACGGTGCCGTCCAGGCGCCCGTTCACCTCCGTGACCACCTCGCGCAACTGTGCGTACTCGCCGCGCAACGACTCATACTCACCCCGCAAGCCGGCGAGATGACGATCCAGTCGCGCCTGCGTTTCGGCGGACGCGACCTGCTGATCCGCGTGCGCGACCAGGGCCGTATCCAGCCGATCGATGGCCCTGCCCAGGGCCTGGAGAGCCGACTCAACCCGCTGCACCGCGCCTTTATCCTTCCTGCCGCTGCCGGCCGCGTCGCTCCCGGCCCCTGGCTGACGCGAGAAGTGACCATTTTTCTTATCGAATTCAGGTCACTATTGTGCCTTTCTGTGAACGGAACTGAGAATAGGGCGACCGGGGACCCTCGTCAATGGTGTGCGCTTCCGATCCTTCATCGTCTCGCGTCATGGATCATCTCGAGATGCCCCGGGGCTTCTGGTTGCGGGTGCATGGGCTCGAGCAGGCGCGGGCGGCCTGGATGGCGTGGCCGGCGACGGCCGGGTCGTTACCCTTGATCGGTCCACCAAGGGCGGCGGAAACCTTGGGGCCAGGCTGGCCAAGCGCGCTGCGCGAGGTCCTGACTCCGTCCGAGGCAGCGGACGCGGGGCGTGGCGACGTGGCCCGCATCGTGCTGGCCATGGACTGCGGTGCCGCCGTGGGGTTTGCCCTAGCGGTGCTCGACGACTGGCGGGCGAGGGACACGGAGGCGATGCGCCTGGTGATCGCCCTCGCCGACTCGGTGCCGGCGGCGGCGCGCGAGGCGATCGCGGCCCGCGCGGGCCTGTTCGGCGTTCCGGTTGTCGACGCCACGTCGTTGCAAAGCGTGGACGTTGGGCCGCAGGCGTCGCCCGCGATCGCCGCCGATCAGGCCCGAGCCCTGGCCGCCGGCCCGACCGGATGATCGGCGCCAGGACGCAGGGTTCAAGCACGGCAAGGGCCGGCGGTGATCCTCCGCCGGCCCCAGTAAAATGCGACGATACAGTCGGTGCCGAAACCGGATCAGCGGCTGTAGAACTCGATGACCAGATTCGGTTCCATCTGCACCGGATAGGGCACGTCCGCCAGCTTGGGCACGCGCACGAACGCGGCCTTCATGCCGGAGGCATCCATTTCGAAGTAGTCTGGAACATCGCGCTCGGGCGAGCCGATGGCTTCCTGAATCAGGATCATCTGCCGCGACTTTTCCTTCACCTCGATCACGTCGCCCTCGCGCAGGCGATAGGAGGGGATGGTCACCATGTGGCCGTTCACCATGATGTGCCCGTGATTGATGATCTGCCGGGCGGCGAACACGGTCGGCACGAACTTCAGGCGATAGACGGCGGCCAGCAGGCGCGATTCCAGAAGACCGATCAGGTTTTCGGAGGTATCGCCCTTGCGGCGGGTGGCCTCCTCGTAAATACGGCGGAACTGCTTTTCCGACATCTCGCCGTAGTAGCCCTTCAGCTTCTGCTTGGCGGCGAGCTGCACGCCGAAGTCCGAAGGCTTGCGGCGGCGCTGGCCGTGCTGGCCGGGGCCATACTCACGGCGGTTGATGGGGCTCTTGGGACGGCCCCAGAGATTGACGCCCAGGCGGCGGTCGATCTTGTACTTGGAGGTTAGGCGCTTGCTCATGAACGGACACCTTCGGCGAGGTTGTTGTCGGGTCGGCGCGCTGGCGCGCCGGGACCTTGCGATCCTTGGTGTCCCGGGGACCCCATGGGGGCACGATCCCGGCCACGGGGGCGCGGGATCGGGCGGATGAGCGTCGCAAGTGGTCGAGCCTGTCCAGGCTCCACCGACCGCGTGCCATACCGCCTGTCCGGGAATGGAATGGGCGTGCATAGCCGAAGTGGGCGGTCAGGTCAAACGGTCGTTAATGAAACAAGTCCCGGTGAACACATGCCATCGCCGCCGATCCTATGCCGGTTCTATCCCTCCAGAAGGTCCTGGATCGCCGGAATCAGCGGCCGGTCGGCGGCCGGCATGGGGTAGTCCCGCAGCCGTGCGGGGCGGACCCAGGCCATCCCCTGGCCTTCGCGCGCGATGGGAGTTCCCGTCCAGGCGCGGAGAATATAGAGCGGCATGAGCAGGTGAAAGTCTGCGTAGGCGTGAGAGGCGAAGGTCAGGGGCGCCAGGCAAGAGGTCCGCGCGTCCACCCCCAGTTCCTCGCGCAGTTCGCGGATCAGGGCGGCCTCTGGTGTCTCCCCCGCCTGCACTTTGCCGCCGGGGAACTCCCACAGTCCGGCCATGACCTTGCCTTCGGGGCGCTGGGTCAACAGCACCCGGCCGTCGATGTCGACCAGGGCGGCGGCCACCACCAGGACCATGCGGGCGCGCTCGGCGCGCTGGTGCGTCCAGTCGGCGCGGTCGAGCGAACGGCGCGCCTGCATCCAGGTCTGGCCCCGGGCCGGCGCCGGTACGTCCAACACGTGGCCGTCCGGGCGCAGGCCCACCTTTTCCAGCACCCGTTGCGAGGCGGTGTTGTCCCCTCGGGTGCTGGAGAACACGGTGGACAGGTCGAAGGTCTCGAAGCCCAGGTCGATGAGGGCGCGCACGGCCTCGGTGGCATAGCCCCGGTCCCAGAACGGCCGCCCGACCCAGTAGCCCAACTCGGCCTCCGGCCAGTGCCGCCGCCAGACCAGGGCGACGGTGCCGACAACGGCACCGGTATCGCCCTCGGTGATCAGCAGCGACAGGCCGGTGCCCTCGGCGTGGGTGCGGTGAACGGTCTCGATCCAGGCGCGGATGGGCGTCTCGGTCAGCGGGTGC
>Ga0126339_10001250_pt1 | contig 16895 bp, 9 predicted proteins | sample OrbTmetagenome_2_FD_92532 | JGI IMG/M metagenome (GOLD analysis project Ga0126339, IMG submission 92532) | Coral microbial communities from Petempiche,Puerto Morelos, Mexico - Orbicella T R C metagenome | ecosystem: Host-associated > Invertebrates > Cnidaria > Coral | place: Petempiche,Puerto... | reverse complement strand
CATACAGATAGGCCTTTCATGATCTTTTCTGTAATGTTTATTTTTGTAAAGTTTCTGCGTTAATCATTATTTAACAAATTAATAATTAACGGAAAAACGTTATTGAAAAGTGGGCGGGATCGGGATTCCCAAGTAAAAAAGGGCGGGATGGCGGGATTAACAGGAAAAAATGGGCGGGAAAGCGGGATCTGAGAACCCTATTGTGGACCCTCAACTCGTTGACAGCTATCAATTAGAGGTAATAATGCAAAGAAACGTTTTTCGCATATAACTTTGCTTAGAATCAATCTTTTTTCATACTTTTTTTCGCTGAAGCGCTAACTATGGCTGAAGCGCCTACCAAAATGAAAATTTGGTGGTTACAAGATTTGTCTTGATTTTTGGTAGCGCCGAACAAAGTTGATCAGCTTTGTCTGGAGTGTTAATGGGATTTATCGCAGACCAACGCTAATGAGTCTGTTGCTAAGGGGGCGATGACCATTCGTGTTGAAAGCCACGCCCAGGTAACGTTTATCAGATGACGCCGTACGGAAGTAAGGCGAGTTTCCATCACCGCACCAGGAATTGCAGTCCTTGTAACAATTCTGCGTGTGACCTGAAACGAAGAATCCAGCGTAGAACGAAGTATGGCAGATCAACAGCTGGTAATCGTAAGCGTTATTTGCTCCCATGCTGTTCCACTTTCCATAGGTGCCAGCATTTTTCCCATAGTTATCAGCGGCCGTTATGGACTGGTTGACTAATCGCTTAAAGTAGATCTTGTTTCCAGTTTGGTGATCAACAAACATAATTTCTGTGAACTGAAAGATCAGTAACAAACAGCATATGAAGTCACTGTGGGTTATTCCATTGCTGGTGAATTTATCACAACTTTGAGATTTCCCCGTCTTCGATCTTCAACGTGTATTTGCCCGAGGAAGTTTAACTGCGGAGAAGTAGTTGCCCTTGGTAACATCAGTACACATACAGAGAGTTCAAATACGCACACATAAATCTAGACCTCTCTGTCACAGTTTTTTTTACTGTATCGTCTTCTGGGAAAATAAGTAATTTGGAGTGTTTTTTTCGTTTTACATTTTGAGTTTTTAGGGAGAAAATGAAAGAAAGTATGGTAATGATTTGATTTAGCGCCCTCCATCCAAAAAGTTCCCGTTCCCATCGAGTGCCGTTTTTATAATAAGCACCCCCTAGGGAAAGTGAGATTCAACACGTTCATGACAGTGACATACAAAAAGGTAAACATTATTATTATATCATTAATAATATTATTATAGAATAAACTGATAGGGCAAATGAATTATGATGTCTGCTTTCGAGTCCCTATTGTTACAAGCGTTGAGTTACAGTATCCGTTGTTTTTTATTTAAGTATCGTTTAGATATCGATGTATATTTTGAAAACTTAATAAGCACCCTGTCCTTAACAAGCGCTCTTCTCCAAGCAGCGCTCTTCCTTGAGCTACCAAAAGTAAGTTAGCGCCCCTGGCCCTAAATCGAATTATCATGGTACATAATCTCACTGCTACTACTAGAAAACATTAGTCAACTTACAGAGATGTTGTTACAGTTGGTCCTGTAGCCGTCACTTCCATAAGGAAACTGAACGCTGTATGTGACTTCAGTCTTGGGTTTGACATATTCATCAGTAGTGTAACACATGGTCCATCCTCCATTGTATGACGTCATGTCACAGTAGGCCAGAAATGCATTTGAATGGCTTCCTCCGCCCGGGTCCAACAAGTACAGACCATCTCCCTGAGATTGTCCTCGTTTCACAATATGCTGACAATCAAGGCCTAAAAGGATAACAAAGAAAAAACATTATCACATTCCTACCAAGACATTCCCACCTCCGTTCCATAAGGATTCCCCTTAGGGGATTTCCTGACTATCACATCGTCAAATTTGCATCTTCCTCACCAACGAAATTAGTTCTGCAACTGTGCCCGTGAATTGCATCTAAGCTTACTGAGAACGTTATTTTCGGAGTGTCAAATTAAACTTACAGAAATGTGACTATTCAGGGTGCAGTTAGATGTATTACTTCAAACAACGAGGGCTAGCCTCATTTGCAGAAGGATACAAAACATCAGAGTTTTCTTTTCACAAGGGGTTAATCGAAGTCTTTGGCGCAAAGATATAATTGTAAATCTTCGTCCAAGGCATTTTAGAACTGACATACTTACTAAGGGTGTAATGGACAGCAAATGAATGTAAGATTACTACTCCAGCATGGAATTGAAGGAATGAATAGCATGTCTCTTTTGAATCGAAGAAGAAAAATCAAGACAAATTCAGCTAAAATACCTATTTCACAGTGTTTTCCAATAAATCCTGCAGCGCATGCGCACTGGTAACCGCCATCTTCGTACTTGGCCACACACGGTGCATTGTTCATACAAGGATTACTGGAGCATGGAGTCTGTTTCAACAATAAGCATTAAGATATATCTATTGAACTGTAGGTTGTGTTCTCTGATGGTTCAACAAGCCGTGTGGCATCGTAAAGCTGCGCGTGTTTGTTTACACGTGCGCCATCTGCTGTTTCTTAAATTATTAATGTGTGATAAACTTGCCAGTTGCATAATGACTTTTAGGGTCATAATTTATTTAACAGCTCTTTTAGTTTCCGCCTAGTGATTGGTAGAGTCCAGGGTGCAGTGAAAAAACAGGTATAAGGTTTCTCCAAAATTCGCGGTGAAGGCGAACAGGATGGTGGAAAACATTATTCTATTATTTGGGGAAAAAGATCATGAAGATGAAACAAAGAAAAGAAGAAGAAGAAAAACAAAACGTTCAGGCTTAATGATTCTACTTAATGAGTATGCATGCATTTTTTAATTTTTGTAGGCTCAAAGAAAACGAAAGTAAACTGACTTTTTTGTTTGACTCTTGTATAGAAAGAGCAATTGATTATTTCATCTTTGCACCTATAAGTTCTTCTGAATCATGTACAAATGAAAACCTGTCCTTCAAAAATAGTTTGATATCTGAATTCAATGTTGTACTTACCGGAATACTGAAGTGATGATAAAACGGACTGCTGGTAAAATTGTCCGAGTTGTTGAACTTATCAGATGGGAGCAGTTCACACAACAGCTTTCCATTGATATCAGAAAATGCAGCCAGGTTATAAGAAAAGCATGAAGTGATTCCTAAACAGGCAAAGCCACACTCGGTATCACTTTGGACAAGTTCTGAACCAATATTGGTGATGTTCAGGTACGAAAACTCGTAGGCGTTGAAGTTGATAAAGCTCACTGCATCTTCAGAAGAACTCCGGCGGAAACCTTGTGAAATAAGTTTACAGATAACCGAGTTTTGTTAACATTTTCGGTCAGATAGTACTTTATTAATGCATGCTTTGCTCATTTAGAAATTTCCAAGAAATTCACGTTTTATCTCTCGTCCGAGCTCTTCAACGTTTGTTAAGGATTTGACATGGTACTATGAATTGTTTTTATTTTGCTGCAGAAAACGGAAAGCGTGCTTTTAAACTGTTAGTCTGTGTTGTTGGCGGTTTTTCGCTTTAACAGTGGCAAGTTATAGCGATTATAAGCCGTGAATTCACTTCCTTTTGTATACATGAATTAATTTGAGGCCTACCGTTAATAAACTGTGATCCAAAAGAGGCTAGGACCATTGTAAGAACCAGACAGTTCTTTCGCTTTTGGGGGCCGAGCTCCATGCATGCATTTGTCGTCGTGGCTTCAATCTTCTAAGTAATTCTTAATGTCAAGTATTGGTGTGTTTTAAATCACGCTGAAACTGCCACCTGTAATTTCTGTCAAAGCTGGTTATAAGTCCTAAGATAAAGTTACAGGCTGCTAGCAATGATATTGGTTTACGGCTTGATGTGGGCTCAACTGGGCCAATATTGTGTTTTCAATAGAAAAACATACAAAGATGAAGCAGGTGAAACTCATAATAATAATATTTAAAATATAACTAGCCATTTTTTTGGTTGGAGAACAAGTTATGGATTATACACACAACGCCTGGGTACAATTCATAAGCATGTCTTCTTTAAGACCAGTGTTTTTTTTACTTTCAAGGAAGTAGAGATTACTATTTTTCATCCGTTTGCTTAATTTTTTCTTGCTTGCCTGCTTAATTATATTCGCCCGCGCCAGCGAAAAAAGTGTGACGGGCAGGTTGATTTAAATTAAAATAACAGAGGAAAAATGGATGTTAAGAAACAATGCGAAAGTGTTTGCACGACGATATGAGAAAGTCCGCTTCGAGCTTCCAAAGATTCTAATAACACCAGGAACACTATCAGGCCTCAAGAAACAAAGAAATGGGGGGACTTGTACCAGGTTTCTGGGGTTATCCTATATCTTAATATTTAAAGGCACTTCAGACTGAAACACGGAAAATGTTATCGCCATAATAAATTATGTATTCTCTACAAAATGCAGGATTTTATTATTTCACGCGGTTGTTTTCCAGAGTGTGGATGTGATCATATGATGTGAAATATAAAGTAGTTACCGCCCTGCTACCTTGCAATTATCAAAAAAATACTCAGACTTAGATACGAAAGGTAAAACTAAATTATTATGGGTTCCATGGGTATCTCCGATCGCGGAGAAGTCTACAAGTCGGCTGTATGAAAAATGAAAAATGCAATATTTATCAGGGTCATGGATACGTGAGATTTTTTAATGCTGACAAGGCATGAAAAAATTATTTCGACGAGAAACAACAAGTTTTGTCTTCTGAACTTAAAAAGACCCTTCAACGAAATTTTGAAACAGCGGTACAGCCTGCAACAACTCACCGAAAGTTTAACTGAGATTCCATCACCTAATTATTGCGAAAATTGCTGAATAGACTTCTGCCTTGTGTTGTGTGTAACTTTTTTAAGATGACTGTTATCATTGCTTTATTCAAGCTACTAGCAATAAATTAAAGTCCTTTTATTAGTGAGTAAATATAAGCGGCCGTAATGGGCCACGTTCGATATATCAATATTTTAACATGGCTCCGAAGCTTTCAGGACAAACTTCTATTTTTGGTGTTGTTTTCTTTGTATCCAAGTCTCTTTTGGGAATTGAGAGACAAAACAATTGCCAATTTTGACCCGAAAGCCTCGGAGCAACGTTGGAATATTGATATCGATCGTGGCCTATTGTGCACTGGTTTATACGATGCTTTTATTTTAAATTTTAAGCTATCCAGGGTGACCCATTGGATTTGTGCACTTACCCCTCCTTATTTGGAAGAGGTTGAGTAAAGTTGTGGGGGTAAGGGGTACTCCCCGAAAAATTTTGGTGGGGGTATATATAGGGGGCTTCTTTTTAATCATTACCCTCTAATTCAGATTAAGATATGGGATTTTCGTTACCCAATTTCAGATCGGACTTCTCAACAACAAGCAGCTGTATTTGCGTGACCATGAATGTTACAGTATCGCAAAAGTGTGCAACTTAACAAAACAAGAAATAACAGTAATGCAATTAAAAAACGGAGATAAGAATCAAGTTTACATCAGTTTGAAATTTTGAGCATGACTTAAAGAACCTCGTCAATTGAATATTGATCAAATAATCGTTAGATTAATGATTGAAATACAGTTTATAATTTCTTCAAAAACTTTAGGCTCGATTTCCGCCACTCACTTGAGTCTGGTCTACATCCCTCTTAGAGAAACGCGGGCTCCTTTCTCGAACAGCGGCTGGTAATCGAGCCTAAAAAAACCCATCCCGAATTCAAACTTAGGGCGACCCAATTTAAAAGCAACATGGTCAAATGATCGATACCATCTTTCAGACCTGAGCGGCTCAAGAAACCATAGTCTTTGGTGCCGCTCATATAACTTGGACAACTTATATGAGAAAGTACTTCTCTGGGACACTGTTTAGTCAAAGTTATATCCTAACGCAAACCAACACTCATAGCCCTCTTGCTGTGGGAGCGGCGGCCATTGCTGTTGAAAGCCACGCCCGTGTAACTGGAGGTAGCCGTGCGGAAGTAAGGTGAAACATAATCCGAGCACCAATTGTTGCAGTGCTTGTAACAGTTACCCGTGTAACCGGAAATGAGGAAGCCGTAGTAGCGAGAATGATCACAGATCAACAGTTGGTAGGAGTAAGCGTTGTTTGTTCCAAAACCGTCCCACAATCCATAGGTGCCGGCAGCATTCCCATAGTTATCAGCGGCCGTTATGGCCTGGTTGACTCGTCGCCTAAAGTAAACCTTGCTTCCAGTTTGGTGATCAACAAAGATAATTTCTGTGAACTGAACGAAAAAGCAAATGAACTGAATGGTTTCCAATTTATTCAAGCTTGTTCAGTCCACACTGGCACGCTTCGGGGATATATCAGGGTTGTCTGGTGTCTTCCTCAAATATTTCAGCTCGACTGTGTTTCGCCGTATTACCAATTATAGCTAAGACAAACTTGCCTAATATGACTGCGAAGTGTACCTTTTTGTTACGCTTCGATGTCATATCAGGCGAGTTTGGTCTTGCCATGGTTTTCAGATATCAGTTTGGTTTCAAATATCAGGTCAGTGACTTGGTATCGCAGGATATCAGCATATCAGTAGACACGGCTTCTGATTGGCTAATTTGGGCACGGTAAGACAAAATATAAATACCGCCTTAGCCATTTGTTTAAAATTTCATAAAGGAGGAGAATTCTATCAACTTACCGGAATGTTGTTACAGTTGGTCCTGTAGCCGTCACTTCCATATGGAAACTGAGCGCTGTATGTGACTTCAGTCTTGGGTTTGACATATTCATCAGTAGTGTAACACATGGTCCATCCTCCATTGTATGACGTCATGTCACAGTAGGCCAGGAATGCATTTGAATGGCTTCCTTCATCCGGGTCCAACCAGTACATTCCATTTCCTCTAGAATGTCCTAATGTCAAGATATCCTGGCAGTTGGTGTGAACTCCCACACCTGATAACATGGATAAAAATGTTATAATCCCAAAACCCTAAGATGTCTAGATTACTCCTTAATGTGGACAGTGTTCAAATATAAATTAACAAAGTGCATTTGGACCGCTCTGAGGGCAGTATAAATAACAGATATTACGACTGCGCTCTAGTCCAAGTTGGTAGTAATTGAATCCAATTAATAAGCCACATTAGAGTGACGTTGTGCCTCTGTCTCAAAACGAGTCTTAGTGCAAAACCTTTGAAAAGAAAATGTGTTAGGATTTACATGAAAATGAACATGTAGACGGAACACTTTTTAATATGATCATGAATGGTTTCGCACGAAGACTCGTTTTGAAACCGAGGCAAAAGGCAACTGGGTAGTGGCCTTTTCCTTTGACTGCCAAGTTACAATTGGCTCGAGGGTTTGTCGAGCTTAAGCAGTCCTCGAAATTTGTTTATCCAATTATTTCCTAATTGGAGAGTATGTGGTCCTAAATATATCTAATAAAATGGGGTGGGTTATAGAGGAGGTCATGTAAGACGCACGAGATGACTCTAGATAAGGTATAACAGTAAGAAACGATAAAAAAAAGTCAAGTATGGCAAACTAATGCGTTGAAATACCTATTTCACAGTGCCTTCCAACATATCCTGCAGCGCATGCGCACTGATAATCACCATCTTCGTACTTGGCCACACATGTTGCACTATTTATACAAGGAGCACTGGAGCAGGGATTCTGTTTTTACCAAAAATATTTCATACTTGTTAAACTGGGAAAAGTCAGTTCTAAGAGACAAAGGTTAAATCTCTTAATCGGCATCACCTGGTCCGGTCATGATTATAATTAAGCTCTAGTTAGGGCAAGAAAGTTAAAAAACTAAAGAGACAGCCCTGATATGACCGGATTTAAGTAGATTAAATGAGTAATTCGTCTTGACTTCGTCTCGTAAAAATGCGAACAATGATTCGACCAAACTCACGTGCACAGACATGCCGCCGAAGTATTAGGTATCAGGTACTCGTTATTTGTTATTCCGCTGGTTTCAACCAGTTAAGAAGGAGCAATTTTGTAAAAGTTTACAGTTTTAGTGTATCAAAAAGGTGGAAAAGCATTTTATTTGGATTTTATCGTTTTACGTTTGTCTTGTACTGGTTTGGTAACCAAAGATTGAGTAAATCTTAATTGAGGATACCTACTTCACCCGAGAGTGATATGCTAACATATATGTGTTTAAAAAACCTTTTTTCAAGACCCTGTTTGATAAAATCATAGCGTTTTTCCTCGGCATCAACCTAATGAGATAATTCCTTTACACAACCTCAGAGTTGAATATGACACTCGGTGTATTTTCCGAGCCTGATTCTGAGCAATAAAACATCGTGCACAAACTGCCGTGAGTAAAAAACAATGGCACTTCTGGCTTTCGAATTTTAAGGAAAATATTGATCCCTTTGGAATAAAAGCGAGAGCAATAATCAGTTTGCACTCACTGGAATACTGAAGTGATGGTAAAACGGACTGCTGGTGAATTTGTCCGAGTTGTTGAACTTGTCAGATGGTAGCAGTTCACACAACAGTTTCCCGTTGATATCAGAGAATGCAGCCAGGTTATAAGAAAAGCATGAGGTGATTCCTAAACAGGCAAACCCACACTCAGTGTCGTTTAGGACATGCTCTAAGCCAAGGCTGGTGATGTTCAGGTACGAAAACTCTTCGGCCTTGAAGTTGATAAATGACACGCCTTTAGGAGTCCGGCTGAGACCTTTAAAACAAAACTAGAAAGTCAGTGACCCGTAAAACAAGAAAAACTCCACTTAATGCGTCTGGAGGGGGTTTAAATGATGGCTAGCGGTCAAAATATTAAATGTCAAAAGGAAATTAAATTAGAAGACGTTCTCCTAGCGTTTAAGGTTTTCCTTGGCTTTGAAATGAAACGAAACGAAACGAAGCGAAACAGAAATAAATCCTCCACTAAAACATCCACGGAACGCGCGAGTACCATCCGTGGAGGACTAGGGTACCTTGCTAAAAATAACTTAAGGGGAATTACCTTGGGTATGAGGCTTATATGGTGGATTGACCCTCTTACCTTGATAATCTCTTGGTGTCTGCTGATAAATAACTCGAAATTAATTGATAGCTGAAATCTGAGACTCACCATATTTAACAACTGTATTAGAGATTCGAGATTTCTATTGCGTGATAGTTGACGAGGGCGCAGCTCGAGTCACCAAGCATGGCTTGATATAAACAATAGCCTCCATTTCGCGCGAAAATATGCTCGAATATTTGTCCACGGACATTACCTGTTTCGAGAAGCGAACAGTTTTCCGAAAGCGTAGCTCGAGGCATTGTGAGCTTTGAGGAACAGTTAATGTCCAAAGACAAATATCCGAGCACATTTTGGCTCAAAGTTGGTATTTGTTCGTTAGTCTGAATGTTTTAAGGTGATGGCTTTTTCTGGTCTTCCTGTTTTCCAAGATGATACGATACAGCGTTTTCTAGCGGTGTAAGGCATGGCAACCTTAACCGGACTGTAGTTAACAGGGTGAAATGGCGTACAGCTTAGGATCGAGCAGGAACAGAAATTGCGGTAATACTAAAGATTTTTCATGTTGCAAAAAATAATTACAGGAAAGAGGAAGAAAAACAAAAATTTACCAATAGCCCATAAAATGTACCTCGAGAAGTCTTTGAAAGGAAGGCTAAGATTATCACCGCTGAAATCAGACATTCGCTCAGTTGGCCAAGTCCCATTTTTGGTTGCTACTAATTTCGATGTTGAAAGACTTGACGTGTGACTGAAGCAATTCCTAGCTTGATTACTTTGTTAGATTTTCGTGTGAAATTCTAGAGTCTGTTTCAAAGCCTTTTGCACCTGTGATATTTGTTAAGGTGATTGTTTACTGTGGTATTACAGGGAGTCTGCAATGCTATTGGTTGGTGTCTGAGGCCTCCAGCAATGCTAATAAAATGACTGAATTTTTTTTTTTTAATTTTGCATTTGTAACGAAGTCGGAGAAGTCTTGCTACATTTTCTTTTGGGCTAGAGCTTTTGAAAGTTATATATATTCAAAAGAAGTAATAATCACCCAAATGCCAAAGATCGCGAGGAAATTATATATATTGCTTTAATCCAGCCTGAAAGGAAGTACCACCTTGGCTGATTACGTAATATTTTTAAAGGTGAAGTTCTGAAAATTAAGTTTTCTTACAAGCTATTGTTCTGCTGGAGTTTCGATCATCTATAATCTATATAAAGAGCGGGAAATTGATACAGTCAAATGCCAAAACCAATAGAGTCAAGGGTGTCCCACTTAATGCTTCCCGGAAGACGAACGTAACAGAAATACGCGTATCTTTTGTCAACACATTGAAAGAGAAACAAAATTGACAAGCTATCTATTATTGTGAGTCTAAACTTATCTGCAAGTATTTGTAATTAGGTTATCAATTAATTTTGAAAGACTGACTATATGTTGGTTTCACCGCCTAGGTATCACCCTAGGATAAATATTGACAATTTAGAAGAAAACTGAATTGTATTAAATATTTAGGAGTTTATATTTACAAGCATCCCAACTGGTAACCACAGTTGCAACATATAAATAGTAAAATAGCTAAAAATATTGGTATTCTCTAGAATCTGAGACATTATCTTGGCTTTCATATGCTGAAACATATATACTATGCTTTGATTTATCGTTATTTAAGTTATGGGAGGGTGGCAAAGGTGGGGTATCAATGAAGCATCACGCTGAATTTTTCTATTAAACTACATATCACAAAAAATTCTTTTCACCAATCACGCGTCACGTAAAAAGTAGATCGTCGATTTTATTTTTTCGACCCGGAAAGCGTCGTTAAAAGAAGAGCTATGCCGATTCAACCACAAAAATGCATCGGCAAATATGTGACCTCTCACGCGAAAACGTTCTTTACGGTATCCGTTCGAATAGCTGAACGCACGGCAAGTGAAACAGCCTGCGAAGAGGCTTCCAGCCTGGGCGGAAAAAAAATCCGGCGGGGGCGGAAAAAAAAATCCGGCGGGGGCGGAAAAAAAAAGTCCGGCGGAGGCGGAAAAAAAAAATCCGGCGAGCAAAGCGAACCGTTAAGCGCGAAAAAAAGAATTCCGCGAATTGCGCTCCCCCTCGTCACCATTCCGGGAGCCTGTCCGCAGGCTACAAGTGAACGGACAATTTGCATAGCGATAGTCAATTTATTTGTTCTAAGATATCTTAAGACCACTTGGTTCTACATGAGATGATGAGATGACTTTAGAAACGATTTAGTGAAATGTAAAGTGTGAAGGTAAATGTGAGAGATTCATGAGATGTGGACAGTGTAGATATATGTTGGGAATTAACACGATGAAAGCTGTGTAGGTATATGTGGGGGATTAATGAGATGAAGGCTGTGTAAGTATATGTAGGGGATAAATGAGATGTAGGCTGTGTAGGTATATGTGGGGGATTAATGAAATGTAGAATGTGTAGGTATATGTAGAGGATTAATGAGATGTATGCTGTGTAGGTATATGTAGGGAATTAATGAGATGTAGGCTGTGTAGGTATATGTGGGGGATTAATGAGATGTAGGCTGTCTACGTATGTAATGAGATGTAGGCTTTGTAGGTATATATGTGGGGGATTAATGAGATGCAGGCTGTGTAGGTATATGTGTGGGATTAATGAGAAGTGGGCTGTCTAGGGGATTTATGAAATGCGGGGGTATTTTAAGGGATCTTGGGGGAATATTTAGGGGGTGGTAGAGGAAGAATACTTAATTATATGATATCCAGGAGGTATTGTTTTAAGAGAGATTAAGAGAGATGTGTACATTACAGTGGAGTTAAGTGACCGCCCAACCATCCGGGTGGTGTCGCACTTATAAAGCGAAAGAACAAAAGGCTTGGCTGTGAGCCAATGACAAAGCACTGACGTCATAGCCAAACTGGACAACGAGTTTCTGACACCGGCTGGATTTGATTATTCAAAATGGCGGACATACCTTAATTTAAGGTTATCATATGCTAATTTGCCAAACATTCTTTATACGCACGCTTATGTCTCCTTATGTTCTGTAACGGCTTTGTAATTTATGCTATACATACTGTTATATATTAAAATACGCGTTCACCTTGTGTACCTTGATTTACAGTAGTCAGATTAAGCCTTGATTGGTGACGTTCGTTTAAAGTTTTCTCTGCTATCTAATATTACATGTTGCAGCGAAAGGGTAGTTCAAATTCGTCGACAACGTCTACCGTCTACGAATAAGTACGAGCGAAAACAACTTCCGGTGCCTCGCCGCCTAAAGCATCACAATTTTCAATGTAATTTCACCAGATATCATTGTCTCCGCAACATTTAGATTTGAGGTCAATTAAGTAGCGAGATCCACGAGAACTGGAAGCTATGGAAAGAGAAATACGGTAATAATTACTTGGTTTGGGGCGGGAAAGCTCCGAGTATGAACTCGCAATGTTCAAGGACGTTATTGATGACGATGGCCTTTAAGTATTCAAAGCCTTAAGCTATACTGAAGAAGAAGAAGATGCAAACGATCGCCGTGTGGTAATGGGGAAGATGAAAAGGTATTGCAGCGGCCAAGTAAACGTACATGTAAACGAGATTGTTTCAGCAGGAGGGAAAAACTTCCTACCGAAACGCTCGACAACTTAATCGCTGAATTAAAAAGAACCTTAGCAAAGAACGGCAATTTATGTGATTTTTTACGGTTTTTACACAACACTGTCATCTGCGTTCGACTGGTCTTGGGATAAAAGCACAAAGCAGCCACTTAGAATTACAGACCCCGCGTTAAACAAGTGTATAGACCTTCCAGCATCCGAGATGCAAATATTGGGATCTTAACAATGACGACGCCGACGCCGAGGACAACGCCTTGTAAAATTGAATTTGTCCGGGATGCCTATGGCTTTTAAAACCTCCGTCAGGCTAAATATGTAATAACTGCGTTCAATTCTAAATGGAAATACGAAAAATTAGCAGTTGGACTCATCGTTCGCGTTCGCGGTCATTTTGCGTTGTTGTTTTGCAGAGGACGGCTATGAAATGTACAAAGGTTTACTGAACACACTTGTGCAGCCTTTGTTTTGCTCATTAAACCTTCTGTTTGGTGGTGCTCATTGACGTCATGGTTTGCTCCAGACCCCGTCCACACTACGCCGGAGGAATTGTAAAACGCATACAGCTTTATTTCCACGGTTTGGCCAACGGTCCAGAGTAATCCGTCACGAAAACGGAGCTTTTCGAAAACGCTCTTCAAACCGGAGGAATTTGAAAACGCCGGCTTTGAGTTTTCGTGTGGACGGAAACATATAAAACGGGCCTTTTCGATAGGATCAGGAAAACCACGTGATTTCCCTAGCCGAGATTTCCTGAAAAAAAAAAAAAAGAAAAAAAAAAACCGACCGATGATTAATGCGTTTTTAAATTCCTCCGGTGTAGTGTGGACGATTGGGCTTAAGCTTCCTAGGCTCCTAATGAAGTCAATTATCAGACGGCGCTCTTCAATGAGTCCAAAGAGGAAAAAGTCGAAGGAGGTCCCGCGCAAAGGAGAAATGCACAACAAATAAACACCGTAAACAAAATAAATATTTAGAAGTGGAACTCTTTACAGACCTCGATCAAGTTTTATATTCTTTATATGTTACTAGCATTATCACGAAGGCTGACCCGGTGGCTAAATAAAGTTTTACTTTATTGTGTTGCATTTATCCGAGGGAATCTGGAACACATTTAAGAAAACTCTTGTTATTCATTAGTAACAGGCCACCTGTGTGGGATTCACCTACCCAAAAGGAAATTGATGACATCCAGATCTTGGGTATACAATTTATTATCGAATACCAGGGTATGTGATTCGCATACCTAAAAGGAAATCCGTGACATCCAGATCTAAGGTGCACAACGACAAGCCGCTCGTTTTGTTAAAAATTTGCATTATCGAATACCAGGGTATGTCACCGGTCTCTTGAATGAGCTAATAATGATAACGCATCTCATTAAATCGGTTCTGCAACCATTTCTCGTTAAATCAGTTCATGTGGAACCAAGCGGGCTATTCACCTGACACATACTACTTCCGCGACGGTCGCTACATGTAGCATGTGATATTCGGCAGATTTAGAACAATTAAGATTACAGAAAATGGACATCGGAGGATGTGCTTTAGTGACGGTTATAATGTATTTCTTCTGTAATGTTTGGAGATCAGGTTCTTTTCCCTTGTCTACTCTCAGAGAGTTCTCACGTATTTTATCGCCCTCCGCTATTTTGTATTCTAGCCGGTTTTCAATTCATTAAAAATGCCTCTTGCAAACGAGAATTCATCATGAATTGCATCTTTGACTAGTCGACTCAAGTACTTGGACAAGAAGAATCAATTCAAGTGGTATGGGGATTTTAAAGATTTGATTTGTCTGGTCGAGACATTACTCGAGTTTACGGAAGATGGCGAAATCTCAGAAGGTCCAGCCCATAAAATGTTTTCATTCAAGGCTGGTGATATCATAGAGAAGTGGTATTCTTCAACTCATACCGTCCAAACCCAAGGGTCTGTTTACGCTACCTTGCGAGAAAAACTAGGCAACTTCATTGCATCGAAGGAAAACCTGCTTACTCTTCAACCGAGCTGTGACACTCAGCAATGTCCGCTCGCGGCCTCAAATGAGTCAACTGCAGTGAATTGTTCGCAGAACACCCAGACTTTGCCAAGCCCTCCCACATGTGAGGGTTGTTCTGTGGTTAACAGCAATCTACAAAACTATTATTATTATTATTATTATTATTATTATTGTTATTATAATTTACAAAATTTATACTGATAACATGAAGGTGTTATTTGCAAAACAGAGCGAATGTATTTTGCTATTTTGTTATTGCGGTTGGGCGGAATTTACTTAGTGGGATGAATTATAAATGATCATCGAGACAAAAGCGGAAAATGACAGCACCAAAGCCAAATTTGTCGCAGTAGTCTTCAGTTACACTAATCGGACAAAAAATGTGGAAGAAGGATGAGTTACCCATGAAACATGTAAACTGTTTGAGATGCCCATAAGACTGTTCTCTATCGAAAAATCATGAGCCAGATTTATTTCCTGCAAGGTTTGTGATGAGTAAATGTTTGGTTACAACTCATTTTTGTTAAATTATTAACGACCTAATATATATTTGCAGTGAGGATAATCTGAATTTCCAATTTGAAGCGTTACCAGACGCTCATGCATTAAAACAAAATGTATGACGATTGCTCTGATGGACAGCAACAGACATAATAGCAATTGCTAACATTTAGAAACGTTCGTTAATGCAATGTTTTTATATCAGGAAAAACATGTCATTTGGTTATACGATATATTTTTCAAAATAACCAATAGCGTTTCTAGCTTTTTTATCCTATGCACCTCAAGCAAACAAATAAACTTGGCAGATGTTCAGAGTTCTGAAATTTTAATTTAATTTCTAACGGGAACTCCAATATAGAGTATTAAAGAAAACACAAAAGCTTGCTAAGAGATAAGAGAAGATTTATTTGATACCGTTCTGCTTGGAAGAATGGAGAATGGAGCTTGGGCTTGGGAGCTTGGGCTCCCAGTGTTAAGCAGACGTATTGTTGCAATGATGGTATTAGCCTTTTCCTTAAAGCATTCTTCAGGTACGTAGGATTTTGCTATGTTATTATAACTGTCATTGTCTGTATTAACTTCTATTACAGAGGAACTCGCTGTTATAATTTGTTATTACTCCCAGAACTTTTCACAAATTTTGTAACAGTAGATGTTGTAAGTGTACGGTAACTCAGGGAATGCTAGAAATTAGGGTATGATATATAAGAGCAGTTATTGGGTTCCGGGTAGAAAAAACTCTTCCATGAAAATTAAACCTTACAATTGTGGTTGTTTATATTTTTAATTCATACGCTCTATATATTATTAACTTTTCATTTAAAAGTTGGCAAACGTCACAAGAAAGCGAGCGAACATACAACTCGTCTGCCGGGAGATAATCAAACTGGTACTCTAGTTTTTGTTACAGAATTTGCTATTGCAATAGTGGACTTCAAACACTTCTAAATCAAAGGTGTCTTAAAGCAAGAGACTAACGCTTTCCTCATAAGGAAAGAATGATTATAGTAAATTAATTAACCCTGGAAAGTGCTAGCTTATTTGGTTGGCATATCTCAGTTGCTTAATGAGGAACTGTTGAAAACATTGATTACTGAATTAAAGTTAGTCATATGCGCTCCGCTCTAAAAGGATATTTAACAAGTATTTCACGATACTCGCGCGATATGAGATATTAAATAACAAGCGAAGCGCGTAGCGTTGAGTTTATTATAATCTTCTCATGTCCAAAAGAGCCAATGGAATAACTGTTTTCTTAATTCTTCAATCGACTGGAAAATGTGGACTTAAGAAGAAGAGAGAAGAGAAGAAGGCGTGAAAATTTCCCTCGCGTTGTTCACTTTTTGTGCTGAATGAAGCATGTCAGTAAAGCGAGCGAAATAGAGCTTTCTTCTGCAATATTCCTCGCACCATATCCTCTTAACTCGGCGATATTTTAAGAAATTGTGACAAACGAGAAGGGTTTACGAATAGATCCGAAATAATAGCCTTGATTAAATTTGTACGTCCTGTGCAAGTCGTTGAAACGGCGGAATCGAAAATTTCCTTGTTTACGCGTCTGTCATCATCAATAGCCAGCAGTTGTGTTGCTCAGAATCCATCAATTTAATTTCAGTTCACTGATGTTATTCAGTATTCTATGAAATATGAATGGATAAGGCCCAAATGTAAGCTAACAGACTTACTGAAACGCTAAACTTACTTACGAAATTTGATCTTCCCATAGATTTAGCTCCCTTTCTTCTTCATTCAGTCGCTTTTGTCGTACCTTTTCAAGCCTTTCGCATTAAACATTGCGTATAAAACTCTACGTTACCAAGTTAATTTTGAAATTCTGTT
>Ga0126339_10001249_pt1 | contig 16895 bp, 15 predicted proteins | sample OrbTmetagenome_2_FD_92532 | JGI IMG/M metagenome (GOLD analysis project Ga0126339, IMG submission 92532) | Coral microbial communities from Petempiche,Puerto Morelos, Mexico - Orbicella T R C metagenome | ecosystem: Host-associated > Invertebrates > Cnidaria > Coral | place: Petempiche,Puerto... | reverse complement strand
ATGCTGTGTTTACATTTGAGCTTTTACCAAGGTAAACAGTTACTAAGGTCAAGTTACTTAACCTTGGTACATTCGTCCAGTGTTTATACCGGCTCAAATAACTCAAGTTGATCTTTCAACATTTGCGCGTGCTGTATTATCAACGTCATGAAATCGAACTTGGAGGAGGATCCCACCGCAGTGGAACAGGAGCAAATTGAGGTGCCATCAAAATATATCTACAATAATTACACAACATAGGATCGAAGTTTGTCTAGAGAAAGTTGTAAATAATACTGAGAATGAAAAATACAATGCTCTCTTTTATGTGACGGATTGTTCGCTGTAAGAAGATCGATCCAATCTTTCCACGTTATCTGCCATGATCACCTAGTGAAAACTGGAAAAGAAACGCTTTGTCGACAATAGCACAATCTGCTCACTGCGAGAGGTGAAATATTACGCCGCCACAAGCGGATGTATCTGTCATCTTGACCTTGGTTACCAACTGTAACCATGCCTCATCACAGGGTAATTACAACTTTTACCTCGGTTAAATTTCTTTTGTCTTTTGTGGCGTTTACCAAAGTATCAGTTGGCGTTTACACCTGGAAAATGTTTACCTAGGTATGTAAAGTCTGGTACCTCGGTAAACCGTTCAAGTCTAAACACAGCATAAGTCTGTCTAGCAAATGCTAACTAACATTTGCACTAACATTTCAACAGGTTTCAAACCAGATGAAAACCAGATCAGAGATCATCAAGCTGAACTAGAAGGAGCCTACAATGAACTCTTGATGCTCGCTGCAACAAGGCGTGGCAGGTTAGATGAGTCACACAAGCTGCAGACATTCTATCGTGATGCGGAGGAGGAAGAAATGTGGGTGTCAGAGAAGGCTTATTCACTGCAGTCTACAGACTATGGGCATGATCTTAACAGTGCCATGGTGCTGCTGAACAAGCATGAGGTTTGTGATGCATTTTCACCTTTTAGTCTAAATTCTCCTCACTTGTGATCATACATTACCGTACTATACATTATGAGAATTTGTCAGTTTATTAATCTTTCAATCTTTCTTTGTCAATTTCTCAGGCGGTGGAACGTGAGATGGCCAAGCGTGACACCCACACAAGAGCAGTGATGAAAAGTGGCCAGGATCTTGTGGACTCTGGACACTACTCCTCAGACACAATTCAGTCTCGCATGCTCAGCATTCAAAATAAGTGGAGGAGCCTGCATGATGTTGCAGGATATCGCAAGAAGAAGATCCAGGAAAACCTGCAGCTGCAACAGTTTATTGCCGACTACAATGACATCATGTCATGGCTGGATATGATGGAAAGGATAGTTGCCAATGATGACCTTGGTTATGATGAGGCTAGTGCTGATGCATTGTTGAAAAAACACAAGGTGTGTGTGTACCTTTGATTGCATCAATTCATCTTAACGTATCACATCCGAAACTGAAATCAGTTTGTCATTGACTGTTCTTTTTCAATGCTAACCTACCTTCATAATTTATTCTGACCTACAGATCATTGAAGAAGACATTGAAAATTACGCTTCAGTGATCAAAGGTCTTCATGACCAAGTTGACGAACTTGGTGACGAGGACAAGACATCTCCTGAAGTTGTTGACAGATGCAGAAAGTAAGTACTGAAATGTCTGTGTGCTTATATCAATGTTCCTTGGATCAGGTTCCATTTTAATAATCAGTCATTTAATTTTTCAACACCGAATTTGTTGAAAGTTTTAATGCCACATACATGTAAACCTTGTTCCCCTCTGTAGTGTGGACACCCGGTACAACAACTTGCAGTTACAGGCAGCAAATCGCCGACACAAACTTCTGGATGCCCTTTCACTCCATCAGCTCAACAGAGATGCATACATTGTGGATAGCTGGATAAATGAAAAGGTTAGTTGAATGAATGTGTACAAGTTAAGTGAAGAACTTTGCTCCAAGTAGTGACAAAGTGGACAGTTTTTACCTAAGAAGTTGTTACTGTAGGCAACATACATGTACATAATGATGTGAACATTCTCTCAAAGAAAAGTCTCACACAGTGTATGGACTTTAAAGGTCTTTTGATTCCTTATTATTGTTTTGTGAATAAAACTAAGTTTGCATTTTTCCTAGACTGGTTTGCTTTAAATACTTGGCAAAAAGTGTACTTTGAGTGTTGTACAAAACCCAAAAAACTTAACCGATGTATGTCTGCTATCTGTCATACAGATCTCTGCCTTTCCCGGACCTCTGTTGATCACTGATCTTTTTGTATATATCTGCTATATATTTTCCAAAGCATACATGTTTAAAGTTTTCGTATTTTTGCATTTGTAGGAGGATAGACTTGAAGCAGCCCTAACTGTCGACAAAAGCATGGATTTGGAAGAATGCCAAGTTATTGACAACAGATTTGAAGGCTTCCAACAAGTATGTACCAACCTCTGTGAAATTCTTCTCCGATTGTCAAGGAACTTTTTTGTTTTAATTTTTGGCAAATTTTATTTGGTTTAAGATTAATGTGACTGATTTTATAACCAAGAGTTGTATGTTCTTTGCAGGAGTTGAATGCTAATGAGAAGCGTGTCGGAGTTGTTAACGATCTTGGAGGCCAGCTCATTGAGAAAGGGCACATCAATTCTGATGAGATCAAAGACACTATTGATGGACTCAACACAAAGTAAGTTGTGTTAAATGTGCTTCTTCTTCTTTGACAATGTATTATATAGTCACAAGAAATATCGTGCTCATGAAGGATATTTGACTTCTGTATACCAGGTGGGCAAATCTTCGAAATGCTGCCGATATCAAGAAGGCCAAACTAGACAAAGCACTCAGGCTTCAGCAATTCCATGCTGATATTACTGAGACCAAGGTATGCATCTTTCACAAAAGTAAACTTGCATAAAATTGATGTAAAACGCTAAGAAAAGGTTTCGCAACTTCTGAATAAGGAAGTGATATGTTTGTTCTATTCCTTTCATGGAAAAAAAAGATGAATACCGGTACACAAAATTAATACGTCATTATGTAGTGATTGCAATTTATAATTACTGTAGTTCTTTATATTCACTGCTTCCCACTCGTAGAATGATTGGTCTGACATCCTAAAACCCATCTGTTAGGCATGGAAAGTTATAAATTAAAGAAAAATTTGATTTAATCATTAAGTCTGGATAGTTGAATAGTAAATTTACAATGGTTTGATTTCTGAACTAAAGTAGAACTCCTCTTAGGAGACCTTTCCATACTGTGGACATTTTTATGTGAGGGACAAGTACATGTAGATCACGTGGTCCCAGAGAAACCAGAATGAGTTATAATCTTTAGCTGTACCATATGGACGTTAAGCTTCACCTCTATGGTGTTCATACTAAAGGGGTTTGACTGTAGCAAAGTTATTGAATGATGGACCTCTTTTCTTGTGTTTTCTTCGCTGTGTTTAGTTATGGATTACAGAGAAATCAAGTCTTCTGCTTAGCGTTGAGGAGGTCACCAACATGAAGGACCTTGCTACTGTCATGATCTTGCAACGACGTCTCAACAGCATCCAGAGAGACTTGGGACCTCTGGAAGACAAGGTAAACCTTCTTACATGTATGTAAGCAGACAAAGCCTCCTAACTATTCTTCTTGCATTTCTTGTAGAACTAGTTGGGAGATTTATTTGAAAATCACAACAATTCTATTACTTCTTTTGGGATCATTTACTTGATTCTCATTACATGTATGTTTGATTATGCAATGCCATTATCAGGAGAAAATGGCAATTGATCAATTGGACTCCAATTAAGAAAGACTAAACATAGCCAAAGATCTGTAAGTAATTCCTTGTTAGAAGTTAAGAGAAGCAAGCACACACACACAAAAAAACTAATTAATTGGCTCAACTTGGCTTTGTACAAATCCTGGCCCTAATGTAGCTCATTACGACATGTTGTTTTTTTTGTTGTTGTTGTTTACTGTACAACTAATTAAATGGCAGTAATAATGCGACAAAAGTGTAAACAGCTCTGAAAAAGTTTCTTTTGGTTTAGTTGTCCTGCTTTGCTTCCATAGGTCACAAAGTTAGAGAGTGATTCTGAAGTCCTTTGCTCTGAATACCAAGGGGTAAGACAGAAATAACTGTATAAAATACAATTTAGATTGTTGAGAAAATAAAGAGAGATCTCAACATTTAAAATGGAGTAGGGATTGTACCCTGTATCTGCATCGAGCAATTACAACAATGTACGATGAATCACTGATCAAACTAAATACAATGTGTTTTTGTCCTGTATTTAATCTTCTTCTTTTGTGTTGTATCCGTAGGAACCAGAGGAGCCCATCATCAGAGACAAAATGACTGTTGTTAGCAGTGCCTGGGTTGACCTTAAAGACAATGTGAGTTGAATTTTTTTTTTTTCCATTCTGACAACAGAACACTTAATCAGTATAGCCAAACGATTTTCGGCATACGGGAATTAATCAGGACTGTTTATTCATCATAGCATAAGTTTTCTGTTTAGACTATTGTTGCTGAAATATCTAAGTCATGTAAGAGGCAATGTAGCAAAGTGGTCTGGGCAGCACAATGCCTCAAGTTCAAAACGTCAATCTCACCACTGGCCTACTAGTTTTGCAACACAGAAGTTGCAAGTTAGTTTCCAGAGTTTTTTGGTGCCAAAACCATCTGGTCAGCCTCCTGCCCAGATTGGTTAACACACAAGTCTGTTCTTTTACAATATTGTTGGATCACACTGCAGAGCTATATACATCAACTGACAGTCAAATAATATTTAGTGTCAAGCCCAGACTGACCAGCTGACGTGTGTGTCTTTTAACAGGTGAAGCAGCGAGATGATGCTCTTGCGGAATCTGGAGAACTACAACGCTTTGTCATTGATCTGGACAACTTCCAAATATGGTGAGCACTTCCAAAAATGGCAATTACATTTATTGAACACATTTACAGGCCCTCAAGAGTCTTGAAAGCACATGAACGGTCGAGCCTCTAGTTACAAAAACTTCCATAATACGAACAACTCTATACTACGGACAGTTAACTTGGAGAGTTCACTTGGTGCCCAAGAAACATTATCTGGAATTCACATAATTGCTATATCTATATTAGAGTCTTCTATATTACTGGTACTCAACTCTCCTTTTGAGTGTCTGCATCAAAGAGGTTCAACTATTTTTCACAATTAACGCAAAATTGCGCAGGCTCGAAAGACTTTAAAAATTGTCTTTCAAAGAAAAATTCCTCAGATTATTTTTTTGCCCGAAAACAAACAGCAAGAATTTTTTTCGTAATTCTGATTGTCGCATTCCAGGTTGAACAACACTCAGAATGAAGTTGCCTCCGAGGAGATGCCAGTGTCGCTCATTGACGCAGAGAAGATGTTGAAAGAACTTGAAGATCTCAAGGTATAGTACAAATGATGTATTAGCTGTGGAGAAAAATAATAAGATCTAAGTATTACAATTTTTTTCTTTGAAAATGCCGTCCAACTTGTCCGAAGTAAAGCAGTAAAGCAACCACATCTTAACGTGTTTGAAATATTTTTTTGCTTTGTATAAATCTGAGTTACAGTTCAAAGAAAACGTTGCGTCATTCATCATAAGCAGTTTTCGTTGGATTAAGTTACATCCGAAATATGTTTTGCGTGAACATTTGGTTTCCCACAACCTTATAAACCTTAATATGTTAGTTTACTGGGGCAGAAAAACAAGAAGTAATCGTAGTAAACCAGAGACTACAACATGAAAATTAACTGGCTAGAATAGGGCAAGATACAGATGAATCACTGTGGCTAAATTCGTGAATATAAACCTTCAATAATGTTGAAACAACGTTTTAAGTCGTAGCTAGTAGAATTGAATATGTTTCGTCTACTCCGAAGAATAAAACCTTTTTAAAGAAAAATCCCCCCTTAGAACAAGAAAAGCTAATTAAGCTTGCAGGATGAATTAACTTGAGTTTGCGTGTAACGTTGCATACCTCTTTTCAATCACAGGATGAGATTGACAGCCGCGAGCCAGACTTCAAGCAGCTGATGGAGAGCGGACCCAAGTGGATTCAAGACGAATCTGACCTCCAGCAACAATCACTCAAAGAACAGCTTGATAACCTGGAGACCGGCTGGAATGATGTGCACATCCTGTGGGCAAACAGAAAGAAAATGCTCATTCAGGCTTTGAACCATCAGGTAAAGAAAACAGCAAACAAGCAAACGTTGAAGACAAACGTAGAAGGATTTTTCTTGTTCGCAATATTCGCAGATGATACATGTAATTACAAACCCTCGGTTTCATTATTTAAGGGGGTTCAGTCATGGTATTTTGAGTTATTTTGGCCACGTACAAAATTACCTTTTAATTGAAGGAAACCTGAAAATAATAATTTACTAAGATAGAAAAACACCAAAGACATAATATTAAACCATAAAGGAACAAGGATTGTCAAAGATGGAGAAGATTAACACGGATTACAAAATTAATGACGAAGTTTAAAATTTTGGTTAAACCTTTGAAGATGTGCAGTGCAAACCGTGAGGTAACTCCTTTAAGGTCCTAAACAACATGATTTATATCTCTGTAACGTCGTATTGCCTACAAATTGGTTTAAATTCACGCACTTGTTTTCCAAAAAAAACGTGTCAAGAATTCTGCGTTATGCGAAGTCGTTTGTAAGTGATACAGCCAGGTGAAATGAGTTCATTGACAGACAGTAATTGTATTCTTGTCTTTCTTGTAGCTGTTCATCCGAGACTCCAAACAATGTGAAGCCATTCTTGGCCAACAGGAATTGTTCCTGTCCAAGGAAGAAAGTGGAGTAAGTACAACCAAGTTCTGTTTATACGGATAAAACCAGAGAGATACGACACGAATTCATTCAAGGGAAAACATATTAGTCACAATTGTGAAAAAAAGTCCTTGGGACACTGATGTAATGCAGCCAACTGTGTTTTACAACTGAAGTTTGAAAAAGCACCGCTATCTTTTGAAAATGCGATGCTGTTTCCCCCTCTCCTTCCCCTCCCCCTCCCCCTCCCTCTTCCCCTCTCCCTACCCCTCCCCCAACCAATACAATGTTGAAACTCAGGAGAAACAACATTGCAGGCGGGGTGGGAAGAGGAGTTGGGCAAGTGAAGTTGTATTCGAGCGCGACTGTTTGTTTGACGTGTGTCCAAAAGCGCCAAATGTGCACATGTGTCCCAAGACATTTGTTCATGATTGTAGGCACCAGAACCACTATCCGTAGTCGAGGTGTCTGTAAAGTGTGGTGTAAACGTATGTTCCTTACTCTTGCTCCAAAGGCCACCGTAGAAGCCGTGAAGGAACTGATTAAGAAGCATGAAGAATTCGAGAAGCGCATGAACACCAATGATGACAAGATCAATCAAATGATGCAGTTTGCTGAACGCTTGAACGATGAAAATCACTACGCCTCAGACAAGATCACTGAGAAAGCTCGCAGCATTGATGAAAGGCAAGCAGCAAAGTCTTTCTTCTTTAGTTAGAGGAGCTACGTCACGGTTTACGCAACTTGAAAAGTTTAGCCTACATTTTCCAAGTTCGTCGTTGGTAATCCGTGTCAATCTTCTCCATCCTTAACCATCCTTGTTACTTTATGTTTTATTATTGTCTCTCTGTTGTTTTTCTATCTTAGTAAACTACTATTTTGAGGTTTTCTACAATTCAAAGGTTATTTCGTACGAGGCTGAAATACCGTGACTGAGTTCCTTTAAAGACTGTATAAACCTCACATTTGACAGTGATGGGGGGAAACCCTCCTCTCGTAGCAATAACAACGCGGATTCGAAAGTCCTAACCTAGAGCTTGTTATTTTTACAGGAGAAATGCCAACCACGAGAAGATGGCGGCCGCACTGAGGAGGCTGAGAGATGCTTTGGAGTTACAACAGTTTATCCAAGATGCTGAAGATGTGAGTATTTTTGAATCACATCACAGCAGACATATCTCACAGGAGAAAATCATTAAAAATTGAGTTCGATCTAAGAATCTTTACATTCTTATAAGCTTCATGACTCAGACTAGCAGCTAAGCACCATAACACGCAGTTACATAAGGAACTATTGCAAATCTCATGCAATCGTGTTTCACCGAACGTTACGTTTAAGGGCGAGTTACACTAGGAAATTTCAAGTTGCTAGAAAAATAAGCCATTTTACAGTTGTGTGAATGTAACCGAACCTCTGCATAAAGGCGAGGTTTGGGTTGACCTTGTGAAGATGGAGACAAGAAAATAGGATAATCAGTTTGCAATAAAAAAAATGGCAAGGTTTTTATGACGACAAACTCAATGCTAGTCTCGCTTCTGCTTGAAGGCCTGAACACAAAAGCAGAAAACTGTAAAATGGGTTGAAGTCTCTTGTAATAATGTCTTAGTGGAATCGTTGATGGCAATGTCTTCTTGTGTGTGTTTTTCTTGTCTGTTAGATGTACGACTGGCTGAATGAGCGGTTATTAATCGCATCAGAAGAGACTTACAGAGACCTGAGCAACATTCAGGGAAAAGTCATGAAGCACCGAACGTTTGAAGCTGAAATCCAGGCTAACAAAGAACGACTTGATGACATCTGTGAGGTTCGTAGACCAAAGCGTATCATAAAACATTGCATGCTAGAGCAAAAATTCCCACCTTATATATTTGAGGTCTTGATACAGAAAGGCTCCATTAGAAGTTGAGTTTCTTATGATCCACTGGAAGCTTCAATGAAATTAAAATGTTTCAAAGAAATCCTCTTAGGTGTAAAGATTTGGCATTTTGGATACCCAGAAAATGTAGCATGGATGTTTGGTAGTCTGAAATGTCAGTCGCCTCCCGCCCCGGGGCTAATTGCCGGGATTAGGTTGAGGGGGTGGGGGATGACTGATGTATCAAGCTAGGATGTTTAAGCTCTGTGACGGATTTAAATCCAGTCATAGTAACTGATGTCCTCCTTGCACTCTGACCAGAATTGTTCTGTGTTCTACATTCTTACAGACGGGAAACAACATCGCCGATGAGAAACCAGAAAACAGACCAGAAATCGATGAACGTTTGGAGAAACTGAATATTAAGTGGCAAGAGTTGGCTGATGCTTCCAAGCAGAAGGGAACCAAGCTAGGAGATGCACAGAAACAAGAGGAATTCAACACTGGCGTCCAAAACATCCAGCAATGGTTCGCGGAGGTTGAGCAAACTGTAGTTACTCACGAGAAGGCGACTGACTTGACAACAGCCACAAGACTATACCAGAAACATAAGGTATCGTTTGAAAAAAGTGAAAAATATAAGGTTTTGTTTTGCGGCTACTTAAAGATAAAACTTGTCAAAGTTATCTGGAGTTGTTTTCGTTTTGCTTAACTGTGCTCAGTGATTGGTTTAGAATTCTCGCGGCACTCTCGGCCAATCAGATGCAAAACAAGAACCAATCACCATTTGATCACGTGCCTTTTCCCGCCTTTAGCGCCGACTACGTGTGCTTATTTTGGTGTCGCAGTGGCTCATAGTGCCGCAAATTGAATATCTGCTTTCGGTACAGTTACGTAGCCAACGTGCACTTTAGCGGAAGCTTTACAATCTAAAAAGATAGCAGCTTGAATACTTGCAATGTTAAATTTAGTTGAGGTTCAGTTACACTCCACATTCGAGGAACTCTAGAGATGCAGCACTAATTATTATTTTTTAATTTTCAGATGATGGAAAAAGAGATCTTGGCAAGGCGACAGCGTATGCAGGAATTGAACAGCCAAGCTCAAGACCTGGTTGATGCCGGTCATTTTGATCCAAATGCTGTGGAAGAAACTCGCATTGTCATGGAGGAAAGGTTTGTCAGAATTTCTTTTTTTAGTGTTGAACAAGCGCCGCGCGATCTCGTCACGAACCGAAACATTCCTTCCTGATGTGAGGCTATGTAGTGATGCGTGCAGTTCCTCTGATTGGTGGATATTTTCGCGGGAAAAATTCAAACCCAAGCAACAATCAACCGGATTGTCTTACCACTTGTTTGCTTTTTTTTTGTAGGGTCGATGCTATGGCTGCCCCATTGTCCGAGAAGGGCGTGGAGCTAGAGCGCACTCTTGGCTTCTTCCAGTTCAACAGAGATGTGGACGATGAAGAGGTGAGGACGTTTAGACTTTGCTTGTATGAAATACAGGCATAGGAGTGTGGCATGTTAGAATGAGTAAACTGTCCCTGTATTTTTCCTTACCCTAACGTTGCCTTGTGTGCGTTGGATTAGTGTCAAATTGCGAGGACCTTATAATGTAGAGACTAACCTTCGCAAAGGAAGCGAGGCAAGTTTGATCTGATACTAATTAGCTGTGATTACTATTCCTTTTAAGGCCTGGATCAAAGAGAAGGAGCCCCTGCTGCAATCGACAAACTATGGAAACAACTTATTTGAAGTGCAGAAATTACAGAAGAAGCTCCAGGTAATGTATAGTGGCGCTTAAGTTTTCTATGCTAGTGTGAAGAGAAATTAAATTTTTTGTCAAGTTCTGACTAGTTTGTAACTCTGTTTTTGCCTGTAGCGATAAGCTGATTTCTGTGATCAGTTTCGTCGTAGATTATCGTCAGGTGACGGTAACCGAGAAACAAAATGCTCGCAATAATAGCGGTCTACAGTTAGTAATAACACTGATGACTTGGACGTGAGTTACGATGGATTGCGGTGCCGTGAAATAAAACATTTATGGCCTGACTTATCTAGTAATTTCGCTTGCCTTAACAGACTTTGTGTGCCGAAATTGAAATCCACGAAGCTCACAAAGACTCCATCTGCAAACGCGGACAAGAACTCGTCGATTCTGAACATCCAGAAGCTGACCAAGTGGCCGAGAGAACCCAGGACCTGCAAGAGAAGTATGGTAATCTCAAAAAACTCGCAGACGACTACAAAGCTCAACTGGACTTGTCACTCCAGGCTAAACAGGTAAGACTAGTTTTTCAATCACGTGCATTTTGACGTTATATAGATTTCGTAGAAACGTTAACAATTTATGAAGGACATCCTTTGATAAAAAGACTTGTCTTAGTAGGTCCTGTTGAAAAGCCTTGCACACAAGTACACTCGAACAATTTTGGCTAGTTGACTTGTTTTGTTGTTCGATTGTTACCGACGGTTTCGGTATGGTCAGAAACTTTCATTTCATGCGTGGCTGTCAGTTTTCTTTTAACTTTAAAACGGTTTCAGAGAAGAAACAAATTCACATTTAAATCATTACGAGTCTATACCTCTTTAAGGCGCGAATTTCCCTTTGTTAATACGCCATTATCAATTTGAGAAAATCCCTTCAGATTCGTGTCAAAATCTTTTTTTTTTGGTGGTAATTCAAAAAACTAAAATAGGTGGTAAGCGAGGGTATGTCCCGAACCGTAGTAGATGTACAGATCTGTCATTCCCCTATATTTTGTTGTAACAAGATCATTGTGGAAGATTGATCAAAAAACGTTCAAAAGTTTCAGTACAAATTCCTGGGATATCTTGTTGATGCACCTTCAGATTCTTAAAACTACCTTTAAAAGGATTGTATACCAACCACTTAAGAGAATAAATTTCTTTATCTCTTTTAGTACTACTACGATGCGTCAGAGGCTGAGTCGTGGATGAGCGAACAAGAACTGAATATGATGGGTGACGAGCGAGGAAAGGATGAGGCGAGCGCCAGCGCCATGCTCAAGAAGCACGAAACACTGGAGGCAGCCATTGCTGATTATTCCGAGACAGTTAACGAACTGGGCGACACGGCTAAAGCACTGGTGGACAGCGGACACCCAGAAGGGTACAGCTTAACTCACCCCTCCCCGTAGAAGAATCGATTCATGTTAGAATTCCGCTGAGGAGTGTCTTAAAGGAGCTTCTTGCTTATGGGAAGGGCGCTGGCCTCATGGTTAGTGCGCCGGACTCAGGATCAAGCGGTCCGGGTTCGAGCCCTGGCCGGGGTCATTGAGTTGTGTCAGTCTTGGGTAAATTCGGGCCGAAGTGTTTTTAGAGATTCGCTCGTTGTCACATAAGTTTTTTCAAATTTGAAATAGTTTGAAGTTGTGTAGTAGGAGACCAGAGATTTCTAGTGAAGGGGAAATGTCAGCCTTTAACTCTAAAACCTGATATTTTGGCCAAGATTATCGCTGTTAATGAAACTAGACTTGTTTTTTTCTTAACAGCGAGCAAGTTAAGATCCGCCAAGCTCAAGTGGACAAACTGTATGAAGGACTCAAGGACTTGGCAGAGGAGCGCAGAGGCAAGCTGGACGAGACACTGAAGCTTTATCAGCTGCAAGGCGAAATCGATGATCTGGAACACTGGATCGCTGAGAAAGAAGTTGTGGCTGGATCAGAAGACATCGGACAAGATCTCGCTCAAGTGGAGGTACATATTCACGTCTCAGTTTGTTTATGTGTTAGATTGTCTGTGAATGGGTCGTTTTGACAAGATGGGAGCTCGTAACGTTGCTTACTTTTATGTTTATCCGTCCACAGTTGCTCATCGAGAAATTCCGCGAGTTCGCGCGCGACACCACGAACACTGGCTCCGAGCGCGTGGCAGCAACGAACGCTGTGTGTGACCAGCTGATCGGCACAGGCCACTCGGACGCGGCCACAATAGCTGAGTGGAAAGATCAGATCAATCAGTCCTGGGCCGACTTACTGGAACTCATTGACACGAGGACAAAGGTTAGCGAAACGTTCTTTTGCTATTGTATTTGTTGTTTTTCTAACTGACTAAGATATATTTATAGGAACATTTCTCCTTTATATCGTCCACAAAACAGTAATGTTTATGTGCTTTATCTTTCTAGATGCTAGAAGCCGCCCGCGAGTTGCACAAATTCTTCTACGATGCTAAAGAAGTGCTGGCGATGATTCAAGAGAAAGAGAACCTCCTCACAGATGACCTGGGTCGAGATTTGAACAGCTTACATCAACTGCAAGTCGTTCACCAGGGATTTGAGGCAGATCTGGCCCCTCTTGGCAACCGGGTAAGACTAGTGCATTACATTTCCCGCCCTTTTGGCGACTTTTCCCGCCTTTTTACGGCCTGGTAGTGGTCGTGACACAGCGCCCAGAGATACCGAGGCTCCATAAATATTCCCTCCATTTTTTGACGACCTTGGCTTCGTTTATTCCTTGAAAAAAACGTAACGTGCTTGAGCAACATTTTTGCGCCATTTGGAGGAGTTTTGCCGATTTAAATTCCTTTTTTTTTTCTCACCAGGTCGTCGCCGTCCAAGAGGAGGCTAATCATCTCCAGGGCTCCTACGCCGGTGACAAAGCCAGGGAAATTCAAGCCAAAGAAGACGAGGTGGAAGACGCATGGAAGCGGCTCAATTGGCGGGTAAAACAACGCACTGAGCGCTTACATGACGCCGACGACTTGTACAGATTCCTACTGGCTGTTCAGGATCAGATGTTGTGGATGAATGACATGTTGAAGCAGATTTTAACCTATGAGAAAGCGAAGTGAGTGTGAACCCTTCTGACTGATTTTTTAAACTAACTTAAATAGCGCTCAGACGTTTTTCTGCTGTAACTTGTTACACCAGGGCAAAACGCTGACCTCGTAAATCGTGGCTCATCCATGCCGGGAAAACGCCAAACTTTGTTTTTACCGTAAACCAGATTTTTGCGTTTTAATATTTGTTTTTTTAATTTTTCCGCATCAAGGGACGTACCCGGAGTCGAGGTCTTGATGGAACAACATCAGAACAGAAAAGTAGAAATCGACGCCCGGGAGGACAGTTTCGACGATGTCGTGAAGATGGGCAAAGATCTGATCGCCAGAAATCACTATGCTACTCCTGAGGTAAAGAATTATCACTTCTTAAAATTCCTCTTTCTTACACCTGAAAAAGCTTAGTATGACCAAACGAGAGTGGGCGTCATCGTTTTTAACTCGTGAATTGCGATAGCATGTTACGAGTTTCAGTGGGTAATCAAATTATTTGCTATTGAATTCTTTTAGTTCACATGTAGTAGAAATTCACGGAAAAAAAGGAACTGTATTTACGTTGAGTATGTATAGGTAATGAAATTTTCCTCACTTTTGTTTCTTGTCAATTTTAGATCAATGAGAAACTTGACATGTTGAACAGACACAAAGACGAGTTGTCGCTTGAGTGGGACAAGAGATGGGAACACCTGCAATTAGGTAAGAAAACGACGTCGCTTTTTCCACTCCCTTCCCTCCTGCCTCTTTCTTCCTCTGCCGCTTCCTTTTCCTTTGTCAGACTGTTCAAAAAATAGGGTTTAATCAGCGATGGAGACTAATGAACGTGTGCCTTTGATTGACAGTCCTCGAAGTCATGCAGTTTGCACGTGATGCTCACATGGCTGAAGGATGGATGATCGCACAGGAACCCTACCTGAAGAACGAGAACCTCGGAGTAAGTTGTTTTCTTTTTTTTCCTTTTTTTTTCCTTTCTCGGTTCTACGACAAATTTAGAGGATCAAGCAAAAACTGTCAGGTTATTTCTCACCAAATCGAGAAGGAGAGAATTAATTGTAAGGCTTTTAAAAGGCAGTGACTCTTGGCTAATCTGAGATGTAAATTGAACGTTTCCTGTTTTTCTCTCTCTGTGCTTTTAGACCGATCTCAATGAAGTCGAACAGCTTTTGGAGAAACACGCAAACTTCGAGAAACTAGTTAACACTCAAGAAGAACGATTCCTTGCGTTGGAGCGCCTGACAACGGTAATGTTTGAATACTACTTGTTATGTACAGTTATTTCAATCATTTCATCATTTCATGGTCTCTTACTTTGCTTGAAAAACCTTCGAATTATTGCAATCACAAGAACAAGTGCCGTTTTGTGTGTGCTTATACGAAGTATCAGCCTACCATTTTGCCTTTCTGAGTTCTAAATAGCTGCTGTATGTATCTTTGCACCATAAAATATCTCGTGGGAAAAGATGACTTTGGAGCTAGGGATCCTAGCAACAGAAAATCTGTCTTTTGTTACTTAGTAGCCTCGGCGAAAAAACGAGGGATTATGTTATTTTAATGTAGCTTTGGAAGGCATGGAAGTTATTGAAATCTTACTTTTTGTCCCTTTGCAGTATGAGCTTCGCGAAGGAAAGCGCCGCAAGATGGAGCAAGAACGCCGCGAACGCGAAGAAAGAGAAAGAAAAGAGAGAGAAGAACAGGAAAGACAGGAACAATTGGAGAGGATTCGCCGGCAAGAAGAAGAAGAGATCCGAAGGCGCGAAGAGGAAGAAGCTCGCAGAAGAAGAGAGGAGCGGGAGGCTGAGGAAAGAGCGAAACAAAGAGAGGAAGCTGTGGTGTCTGTTGAAACTGAAGGGGTGAGTATCTGCTCCTTCCTTATTTGGTTTGTCACGCCATGTCACGCAAGGCTTCTCTTCATTGCGTGATGATCTAAATTAAAATCTTAGAAAGTCTTGAAACGTTTTCCGGTAACGACTGTTTCACAAACACTCTGGACAAAAATTAACGCTGGAACTATTTTAATTTACTCTTTTCACTGACAATCACACAGTTGTTGTGATGCTAGGCCAGAGAATTCGTTAGTAAATCGGGAAGAATGTTATATTTTTGATTGATTTTTTCCCTTTTCTTGTCTTCTTGACTCCTGTTTGTATTGCGAGGAGAAATGCGATTTTCGGCAACAAGCATAACGTTTCGATTGAACTATGAAAAGTGTACTTCTCTGTTGAGACTTGACTTCTTGTTTTCTTTTCCCCCCAGGTCGAAGCTGCTGCACCAGAAGAGAAAGGTGTGTAGAATGGAACACTTTAGTCTCACTGACTTTGTTTTATATTAAAGTTTAATTATAGTGCGATAAATGCAATAAAGGTTACGCCCCAGAGGGTACTCGGGTATAGTAGCGAATAAAGGCAAATTGTCAATCCCCAAAAGGAGCTTCCTGGCCTTAATTCAGACCCTTAAAATGTCCAACAGACCAGAACATAAACGTAGTTGTAATTTTACCGAAATGCTTGATTTGTTGTTGTTGTTGTTTTTTTTTTTTTTTTTTTTTTCGTGTGAATACTTCGTCTGTTGCCCTTTCATTGATCAGCGAACAAGAAGCGACCGACGTACTAACGAAGTTATTTTCTTTTTTCAAGCAGAAACGGACGAAAGCGTGACTGATGGCAAGATGGAAGGCTACCTGTATCGCAAACCGACCATGGACGCCCCCAACAGAAAAGCACCAATCAGGTAACGAAACCCGACGATGTATCGATTATTAGTATCACCCAACTAGTGGACTAATGCAAATCCTGCATTTTGATTGGCTACGGTACTAGGGGACTATTAGAAATAGTCCTCGAGTAGCGAAATTGGCGCCATCGAGCGTGACGTTTTCTTTCGTTTTATTTCCAAATAAATATTTCTTCAACTTGCATTTGCTAACTTTATTATTTACCTTTTCTGTCCGACTAGTTGGGTGATATTAAAACAATTAGACCCTTCGCCCTCAAGGGCCACGGGTCAATATCCCATTCGGCTTCGCCTCATGGGCTATTGACCCGTAGCCCTTGCGGGCTACGGGTCTAATTGTTAATTAGTCGACGAGTTCCGACACGAGCCGACATACGATGCAAGTTTACTTAATGAAACGCAGTACAGGCCGAATTTGCTTGGTACGAGAGCTATTTTGTAATGTTACTTATCACTGCGCCGCAATCCCTGCCGTTCCGCACGGAATAAATTAACAGAAAGTTCTAAGACTATGATTAGAATTTGTCGATTTCTACGTAGAAATGAAATTTGTCGCCTAAATCGATCCAGTGTTACCTTTTCCCCTCAAGCGCACATAATAATTCGTTATTTATCTCTGTCTCTGTCTCTGTCTCTGTCTCTCTCTCTCTCTCTCTCTCTCTCTCTCTCTCTCTCTCTCTCTCTCTCTCTCTCTCTCTCTCTCTTTTTTTTTTTTTTTTTTTTTTTTTTTTTTTTT
>Ga0126339_10001248_pt1 | contig 16901 bp, 14 predicted proteins | sample OrbTmetagenome_2_FD_92532 | JGI IMG/M metagenome (GOLD analysis project Ga0126339, IMG submission 92532) | Coral microbial communities from Petempiche,Puerto Morelos, Mexico - Orbicella T R C metagenome | ecosystem: Host-associated > Invertebrates > Cnidaria > Coral | place: Petempiche,Puerto... | reverse complement strand
CAATAGACATTTCAATGGTTTCTGGTGCCATCTTTTTTGGGGGAAGGGTCAAACCCAGAAATTACAGTGAATGCATAGGGAGAATCGAGAATCTAGTGTCTGACAACTCACAGATGAATTAAAAAACTAAAGATACTAGGTAAAAGAATTTAAAAATCACATTTGAGGGAAATGGCCTCGCTAGAAAAGCCACAATTAAGGTTTTAATTTTTCCTTACATTTGTCTGTGAAACCTAGTCACAATTCGCGGGAAAATTTAGAGACATTTGTACTAAAAATTAAAAGTGCAATTCCTCGCCTGACTGCAAATCTATGTTCTTCAAATTTTACGAAAAACACCCTCCCTGGGCATCGAACTTTTAACTTTTCCCATACATTTACTGCAATTTTTGCTGTGTTTGCACCCAGACATGACGGCTTCAGAAACCGTGGAAAGGTCTGTTCGTTCCATGACATATTGAGTAGCATATCCGATTTGGTGTCAGATGATTGATCTCCTCATTTTTCAAGCCTATTTAATCTTTTAACAACTTTGACATTCAACGATGTTTACCCTTGATAATGATGTTAGATACAACGAAACGTCGAATTACGTTGCTCCTTATATTTTCTGGTTAAATGCTTTAACAAGCAACTGACCATTTGATATATTTAATATTGTTAAGTCAAGTCTATCATTAGTTTAGGTTGGCTGGTGCTATGAGCAAAGAATCCACACAACTCTGGAGGCTTGAATATCCGTAGATGTCATTGGAAGATCAAAAAAATACCTCCCAGTCAGGATTTTAATTATTTTCAGTACCTGTCTTTCCTCCAATGTATTAATATTGTGTTTGATCGCTCTAAGAAGTTCAAAGGTTAATGTATCTACATGATTTCACTAGGATGGAACGTTTATGAAGGATCCTCTCGCAGATGCATGTTTGGACTGTCCAGCTGGATTTTTTTGTGTGAATGACAAGAGTCAGGACCCAGAGCCTTGTCCCCGAGGATTCTACTGCCCGGCAAAAACAGGCTTTGACTGGAAACCCTGTCCGAAGGGAACGTACGGTGATTCGCCTGGTCTGGCTAACGTGACCAGTAAGTGTCCTTTCATAGCATTCTTGTTACACTTAAGCTTGATTCTAATACTTACACGTGGTGGATCAACATCGTTTGTGCTTAGATGCTGGTATATTTGTTATATTCTTGATTGCCTTCTATACTTGAATACGTTCTATACTTTCTCACGAGAATAGGATCATAATCTCTTGACTCTCTATACTTTCTAATACTTACACTTGGTATATCAAGGTCGTTTGTGCTAAAATGCTAGCATCATTGTTATGTTTTTGAATACTTTCTATGTTAAGCAAGTGGATTATAGTAAACATACATTTGAATCGCGGGATAAATAGAGGTCTTCGTAGTTATGCACGCAACGTAGGCAGTTGCGAGTATAAGGCCTGAATAAAATTAGATATAAATGGGATTTGAACCCATGTCCTCTGCAATACCAATGCATTTCTCTGACAACAAAGCTATCGATCAGCTGAGAGCTGGTCTTTTTGTGAGTTAGACACTCGTTGTACACTCGTAGATAGTGTACAAATGCAAGAGAACGTATGTTGTGTCAAGAACTGGGAAATTATGGCATGCTTTAACTAACCTAAAATAGCGGGCCTAAAATAACAGTTGCTTGTTCCAGGTTGTCGTCCCTGTGACTCTGGCCGATTCTGTGCTCATGAAAATGCAACAACTGTAAGTGGGGTGTGTGATGCTGGCTTCTTCTGCCGTCGTAATGCTGAATCAGCCACACCTAGTGCAAGTCAAGATTCTGGACCATGTCCAGAGGGCTTCTACTGTCCTGCTGGCACAGGAGAACCAGACGAATGTCCCAGGGGCACGTTCTCTAATGTGCAATTCCTGAAAAATGAAAGCGAGTGTCAGAAATGCACAGAAGGTTATTATTGTGGAGAGCTTGGCCGTAGGAATGTCTCTGGACCTTGTGATCCTGGATTCTATTGTCTAAAGGGATCCAAGATCCCTAACCCACCGAATGTAACAGAGTCTGGAGGACCTTGCCCCATTGGCCATTATTGCCCAGAAGGAACATCCTATCCATTGGGCTGTCAAGCTGGAACATACAACGACCGCACAGGGCAGTTTGAATGTGAGCAATGTTGCGCTGGTTTTTATTGTCCTTCCAACTCAACAACATGCGACCTGGAGTGTCCCAAAGGATATTACTGTCCTCCAGGAACTGAAGCACAGTTTGATAACCCATGCCCCAAAGGATATTTTAACAATGAGACACAACAGCAGAGCTTGAGGTTAGCACATGTCCTAGATGTATGATTGAAGCATGAAAAGTTACTTTAAAAGTCATTTAAAAATAAATTAATACGTTAGTGAACAGCACTTATGGCCTGTACCCAACGCAACCAGCAGTAATTGTTGATGTGAAGGGGTTTATTCATGTACAACTCGAACTCTTAACTATACATATCATTGCCAGAAGTTTCTACAAGAAAATGATACAAATTCGTTACATAAAGAACAGAAATACCTACAGTCAGCATTTGAAATACGAGTCAAAAATGATTAAAGGTAACGTTTACCTGACGATTTGGATACGGTGACAAATGGCAAGAATGAACGTAACGTTGCTTGTCCAAATGTGAACGAACCATTTAAATCTACTACCCCACACAAAAGTAAAATTTTTCAAACATTGCCAAGGTAGACTTGGCAACCGTAATAAAAAATAACAGGGGATTGGCTTCTACATGACCAGTTACAAAGGGACAATCGTTCTCATTTGTTGTATCTTTGGGCATGTTTTTGGAATGAGATCAAGAATCTGACTAGCAAGTTCAATAGTAAACGTTTCAAACGTTGTTTCATTGTAGTGGCTGTACTCCATGTCTGCCTGGCAAGTTTTGCGGTAGAGCTGGCCTTGAGCAACCAAGTGGCGATTGTGCAGGGGGCTGGTACTGCATACGAGCGGCCTGGTCTGACAAACCGGTTGATGTGGGCGTCCTTGGATACTGTAATGCTACAAATACGAGTGGATGTTTCTGCCCCAATACAACTACAGGGGGTGTCTGTCAGCCTGGGTTTTTGTGCCCTAACGGGTCACGAGAGCCAATTCCGTGCTTGAAAGGTACGACAAATCCATTCAAATCAAGTTCTTTGTTTTATTGGGTTCACTAACTTAATTTGGGAAGTTGTTAGATTGATTGAACACAGACGCAGATTATATAAATGAGTTATTAATCGTGGTGGCATAACTATCAGCTGAGATAATAAGATGACGTTGCGAATCACAAGAAATGTTTGCTTGATTTAGAGAATGAAGACGTAAATTACTAGTAACATTTAGACCTGACATGTCTCTAAGTGTCTCAGATTAGAAGTACTACACTTCAATGTGTTCGGATGCCTTTTAAGTGACTCTTAGAAAGTGACCATTCCCTTTACCCACTGGCTCCCTATTTTTCATTTCCGATTGTCATCTAAAACAATGTTATCCGCTTGCATCATTCTTGTCTTACTTATTTCAGGGCATTTCTGTGATGTGGCGGAACTGTCTAATGTCACTGGTCCATGTGATGCTGGTTATTTCTGTACTGAGGGGGCCAAAGTTTCAGATCCGACCGACAATGTCACCGGAGGGATTTGTCCGAAAGGCCACTTTTGTCCTGTCGGAACATATGATCCAGAAAAATGTCCAGAAGGAACTTATTCCAATTCTACCTTCAACCAAAATATAACTGGCTGCCAGCCATGCCTGCCTGGGCATTATTGTGATGCTAAAGGTCTTGAGGAGCCATCTGGGGAGTGCGATCCTGGATTCTTCTGCCCGGGTGGACAGAAAACAAAACGACCTACAGAATATGTCTGCACACCTGGCCATAGTTGTCCCACTGGAAGTGTTGATCAAGAAGCTTGCGACTCTGGTACCTACCAAGATGAACACCAGCAGGCGACATGCAAAACTTGCCCTGCAGGTTATTTCTGTGATGGAACTATTCTCAATGCTACTCACTGTACCCATGGTGTTCAGTTCCCAGAGCCTTGTGTCACAGGACACTATTGTCCAAATGGAACTAAATTTGCCCAGGAGCACAAGTGTCCACCGGGTAAGATTCAAGCTTAATGTATTCCTGCATACCAAAACTGAATATCACTAAGCTCTGACATACCTCTTTGCATGGACCGCAATCCAGAGTCAACCTATGGGACACATCTATAGTTTGACGAACAAAAAGTAACTTTGTATTTCCAATATAAGCATGCAAATTTATGAACTAAGTAGTAAATCGAGGGTGGTATATTTTGTCCTTACGTGTTTCAAATGGCATTCTTGCAGGAACGTTCAATGACAAGACACAGAGAAGAAGCGTTGATGAATGTACTGATTGTCCTGCTGGCAAGTTCTGTCAAGGTGAAGGGAATGACTACTGGACAGATGACTGCTCCGCTGGCTTTTACTGCATTGGTGGAGCTGATAACATGTCTCCTAATGATGGTGTCACTGGAATAATTTGTCCCAAAGGGTGAGACTGTTGTAAATTACTACTCTGTAAATATCTTACAACCTTTCACTTTCAAGCTTGTGTTAAATTCAGGACAGCTTGACAGTTCAATTCACCATGCTCCTCCGGAAATCACAAAGAGGAATCAATCAACACTTTACTTAAGAATGGAAAAGGATACTCGAATACTCAAACTTTTACAGTAAACGGGCAATAGTGTATCCCAGAAGGGTTTGCCAACAATTAAGACGTAGGTGGAAAATGATAATTTATAATTTCTCCTGCAGTCATTTGTGGGCACCTTGTTCTTTGTAAAAGAAAAAAGGCTGAATCCTTGTAAACAGCATTGCGTTATTGGTGGAATAATGGTTTATTTTACCTCCTACAGTTATTACTGTCCACAAGGCACAAACGTGACTATCCCGTGTAAAAAAGGAACATATGGACCCACTGAACAGCTTGGCTCTCAGGCTGAGTGCAAGGGTTGCGAACCAGGAGAATACTGTGCAAAGGATGGACTCAACCAGACATCTGGCAACTGTTCAGCAGGCTTCTTTTGCCGATTCAATGCCTCTGTTAATGAACCTACAGATGGTGTTACTGGTTAGTAATTCGTGTATATAATTAAAGTTTGTTTCAAAATTGTTTTTTTAGCTGTAATAGGCCATTTCCGAGTTACCTTGTGCCTCTGTTTCAAAACGAGTCTTTGTGCGAAACCTTCATATGAAAATGAGTTTGATTTGCACGAAAATGAACTTGTAAGGAGGAGCTCGTTTTCATATGGATGGTTTCGCCCAAAGACTCATTTTGACATAGAGATAAAAGGCTACTATGAAGCGGCCTATTAATTAGGACTGATAATACTCAGCAGTTCAAATATTCTTGTGCCAGGGCATGAGTACAAATGAATTTAGGCGAGAGTGATAGCTAGTGAATTGAATTAAAATTGTACTGTTTATCACTGAAATATTTTTCTTTGCTTTTACAGTCACATCGAAAATGCAGGGTGAAACCCACATTGTTGTGTTAAGAAAATGAAAAGTTCGTTTTCCTGCCCAGGGGACCCACAGGATTTCAGTTGCTGATCATTTCATTTATTTCGTCTGTATTCTTCCATTCCAGCCCTTTGAAACTTTCTTCCTGCTTCTTTGACCTTATCCTCATGCAGCTTGGTCTATGCCTTGCACCAATACATCTGACTTACTTCTGTGCGTCATTTAAAAGGAAGCGACTTAACAGGATGGAGTCGACTCATTATGGTTCCAACGTCTAAAGTATAATGGTTTTTTTTTCAGGTGATGTTTGTTGGATTGGGCATCACTGCCCCTCTGGTACAGCCATACCAATACCTTGTTCACCTGGAACATACATGAACCACACACAAGCCGACGAGTGTTACACCTGTCCTGCAGGTCATTACTGCATTAACAGAGTGACTCCAGAACCTTGCCCTGCTGGTAAGGACCATTTACATGTCTTCATGGTCATTGTTCCAATCAGTGAATGTTTTCCTTCTCACATGATAGTTTTTTCTGTGTACATAGGTTGGTACTGCCCCGAAGGTACTGGACATGACTGGCAACCCTGTCCCAGAGGAACGTATAGCCCAGTTGAATTCTTATCCAGAGAGGAGCAATGCAAACCATGTGACCCTGGCTACTTCTGTGCTTCCCTGAACGCTACATCAACTTCAGGGCAGTGTGATGCAGGGTTTTTCTGCCATAATGGTTCTGACCAACAGCAGCCTTCTGGAGGCAACCGAGGCTATGCAGGCATCTGTCCTAGTGGACATTATTGCCGACAGGGTGATCCACGGGCACCAATAGCTTGCCCTGCTGGCCACTACAATAACAGAACACATGCTGACGCTCTTGGAGATTGCAGGAAGTGTCCTGGTGGACTGTACTGTGAAGAGGATGGTCTTACTTGGCCAAGTGGCCCTTGTGATGCAGGATACTATTGTATAGAAGGGGCAGTGTTTCGAAATCCTGACAACATCTCAGACACTGGGGGTCCTTGTCCTCCTGGTCACTTCTGTCCAGAGGGATCGCCATCCCCATTTACCTGCCCTGGTGGCACGTACACCTCCCAGTGGAAACAGAGTCAATGCCGTGTTTGTCCTCCTGGTTATTTCTGTCCAAATGCTTCAACCAACTTCACTGAATGCCCTCAAGGTTCCTTTTGCCCCAATGGTTCTACATCAGCTACTCCATGTCCGAAGGGAAGCTATAAGAACTACACCTTGGGTGATAAGCTTGACGATTGCAAATTGTGCCCAGTTGGAATGTACTGTGAGTTTAATGGCATGCCTAAGCCCTCAGGCTTGTGTGCAGGTGGCTGGTATTGCACTGGTGGATCTTGGGAAAGGATGCCACTCAACATCAGCGATATAGCAAATGGTTCTGCTGTCTGTCCCCTGATTGGTGAAATTGGTGGGTTTTGTAAGAAAGGCAGCTTCTGCCCAGCAGGATCCCATGAACCATTACCATGCACACCGGGCTACTACTGTGAAGAAGATAAATTGGACATGGAATCTGGGGTTTGTGCAGCAGGCTACTTTTGCAATGGAAGCACAATCTATAGTCATCCTGTCAATCAAACTAATGGTGATCGATGTCCAAAGGGTAATTATTGCCCTACTAAAAGTTCCTATCCAACCCCATGCCCTCCAGGTACTTATGCTGACACTGAATACAACCAGTTCAGGAACAACTGCAAACCTTGCATTGCTGGTAAGTTCTGCCCAACTTATGGACTGGACTTTCCTGCTGGAAATTGTTCTGAAGGATTTTACTGTCCTGCTGGGGAGACACAGGCAAGCCCACCAGACAAGGAATGCCAGCCTGGTCACTTCTGCCCCGAGGGTAGCGGACTTCACAATCCATGTCCTGCTGGGACATACCAGCCGTATGCCAGGAAAGGTTTTTGTTATATCTGTCCTGCTGGAAGTTATTGTGATCCTAATGAGGCAAGACAAAACATGTCATGTGAAGGGAATGTCTCTTGTGGGGTAATCGCTCCATCAAACTGTCCTGCTGGATATTACTGCCCCAATGGGACCAAATGGGCCCGGCAGTATCCATGCCCCGTGGGAACATTTGGAAATGTCACTAATCTCATGGAAGAGGACCAATGTACACAGTGCACCAAAGGATTCTACTGTGGTACGTCAGGTATTACACGGCCAACTGAGGAATGTCATGCAGGGTACTACTGCATTGAAGGTGCAAGTGTACCAACTCCCAATGATACTGTAACAGGTGCCCCTTGTCCAGCAGGGTCGTTTTGCATCAGAGGATCTCATAGACCAGAGCCATGCCCTGTTGGCACCTATGGACCAAGCCAGAGACTGCAAAGCCGTTCAGGTTGTGTTGATTGTGATGGAGGGAAGTACTGCAACTATGAAGGATTGGCAGCTCCAAATGGTTCCTGCAATCCTGGATATTTCTGCGAGATCCGTGCTGTCAGACCCAACCCTGTCACTGAATCTCAGGGTGGAGGAGTGTGTCCCAGGGGACATTACTGCACAAGAGAAACAACTACTCCATTCAAATGTCCTCCTGGCACGTTTAACAATCAGACCCGTGCAACAGAGCCTTCAGACTGCACTCCATGTACACCAGGGCGGTTCTGTGAGGGCTATGGTAACACTAATCCAGATGGACTGTGTGATGAGGGCTGGTACTGTGAAAAAGCTGCATACTCGAGGAGACCTGTTCCTGAAGTCAATATAACCTTTAACAATGCCTTGGACTTTACATGCCCTCTCTACTCGGTGAACTTCACTGGAGGCATTTGCCCTCTTGGTCACTTTTGCCCTCAAGGTTCTTCTGAACCGAAACAGTGCCCTAGAGGTAGCTATTGTGGTCAGCTGGGGCTTGCCAGTCCAGAAGGAAACTGCACAGCTGGTTACTATTGTGATGGCGGTGACATAATTTCCAATCCTAGGAACTGTACTGCAGGATTTTATTGTCCAGAAGGAACAGAAATAGAGGTTCCTTGCCCCGTAGGAACATTTTCCCCTTATGAAGGCAAATCAAAAGAACAAGACTGCCTAAACTGTACAGCTGGGTATTACTGTCCATTGCCTGGGAAAACAGAGGTGTTGTTCCAATGCATGCAAGGCTATTACTGTCCAAGCGGGTCAAAACATAATGCCACCGTGATATGTCCTAGAGGAAGTAGTTGTCCTACTGGAAGTGGACAACCTCAGAATTGTGTTCCAGGGAAATATCAAGACCAAGAAGGACAATTCCAGTGTCGTGTTTGTTTAGCTGGATATTACTGTGACCCAGCTACGAATCTTACTGGTGTTATCTTTCCAACTAAGTGCACAGCTGGCAATTACTGTCCCAGTGGAACAAAGACTGAGAAAGAATTCCCCTGTCCTGCTGGTACATACAGTAATGAGACTGGCCTTGAAAGGTCGTCAGACTGTAAGCCTTGTCCACCTAAGATGTTCTGTGGCTCCCCTGGCTTGACCAAACCTTCTGGAGCTTGTGCAGCAGGTATCTGATACTTTATTTTGTTTATTGAAAGGAACATATTTAGCTACAGGGCGTGTCTCTGCTAAATGGCAGAGAGGCAAATGATTATGTCAAGCTTGTTAGGGTAGATCAAACCTCGCCAGAGGTTTTTTTTTTTTTTTTACCTCACCACAGGTTACAAGTGTAACATGTGACAGTTGTTACAATTCTAGCTTGGCTAATAAATTATTTATTTATTTTTCAATCTCGGTGTGATTTCCTTTGTTTTATCAAAGCTTTGGTGCCCAGTTAGATTTCAAGGATACTGAAATCGGCTTGTTGAGCATATTCTCCGCATGTTTTAACAGTCAGTCACCGTTTGTTAGTTAAGTCGAGGGGTTTAGTCTCTTAATAAAGATGTTTATAATTTGGTTTGTTGCTGATTGATTTTAGAATGATATGTAACCATAAAGTTTAAAGTTTTTATATATACTCTTAAACGACCTGTTCCCTCAACACACATTATTATTAACAACAGGAAAATACTTGTACCTATTGTTGTACCTTTTTGGTACGCTTCGGGGGCTTAGTAGGCAAGTTTGGTCGAGCTATGGTTCGTGGTTTGGTCAAGATACGAAGACAATACAAGCCACAGCATCCATAGCGAGACCAAACGGGTCTGATATGCCGTCGAAGCGTACCAAAAAAGGTACGATATTGGTATTTACTGTACTGACTTGTGATTGGCTAATTGTGAATTTGGGTACAGTAAAACTTAATGCAAGGTCACTGTTGCCTAATAATGTTTAAATCCTTGTCCTTAATCCATTCCATAATTGAAACATTTTTATTGTGCAGGAAAGCTCGATGTATAATAATAATAACATCTTTATAGGTTACTATTGTGTACTGAATGCTTCAACGTCAACACCAACCGATGGAGTGACTGGCAATGAGTGCGAATTGGGTGAATATTGCCCAGAGGGCTCATCAGAAGGAATCGGATGCCCAGCTGGTAAGGATATTGTTATTGTATGAGTCACTTAAGGCTCTTCAGTTACATATAGTTAAAGGCTTGTAAGAGGCAAGCATTACTCCTTTTTGTTGTCTTGGAAAAATTGAATGGTAGAAAAATTGTTTTATTCTGTTTTAAACGTGAAATTTCTAACAAGACTTAAGTGAGCTCAGAGCATTTAATAGAGAAAGCGAGTTGTTCTTTGGCCTTGGGGGAACGTGCAGCTCACAATTAATGTTTTGATCTTTCTTTTACAGGGACATTTTACAACCAAACTGGGCTACAAAATGAATCAGGATGCTTACCCTGTTCAGCAGGCTACTATTGTGATGCAACAGGGAACATAGTTCCCACCAAGAAGTGCCGGGAAGGGTTCTGGTGCAGGGGGGGTTCACCCGAAGAAATGCCCCTCAATCAACCTTATGGCACAGAATGTCCAAATGGCAGTTACTGCCCCACAGGCATTCCATCCCCCGTTCAGTGCCCTAAGGGAACATACCAGCCTAGCAAGCGTAAAACAAGAGTGGAGGACTGTGTTGGTTGTGACCCTGGCAAGTTCTGTAGTCAAACGGGCTTGAGTGCTGTGAGCGGCGATTGTAAGGCAGGTTACTTCTGCAGGGGTAGTGCAAACAAAAGTAATCCAGAGGATGGGGTAACAGGTGACGTCTGTCCTGTGGGCAGCTTCTGTGTTAAAGGCTCAATACAACCGCAAAGATGCTTCAATGGAACGTACATGAACCATACAGGTAACCATTGCTGATATGTGTGACCTACAGCACTCTTGAAACTTGAAACTTTTCGTGGAAGCTAACTATGCAAGTCTTCCAGCTGAGTTTTCAGATTTTTTTTTTGTGTTAGTTTGACGAATCTGATGGCAAGTCAAGATAATTCTTTGTAGCTGACAATCAATTTTCCTTAAAGGAATTACGTCACGGTTTGCACATTTTTGAAAAGTTTAGCCTAAATTTTCAAGTTCGCCGTTTGTAATGTAATCCGTTTTAATATTCTCCATCCTTAGCCATCCTTGTTCCTTTATGGTTTATTATTATCTCTTTGGTGTTTTTCTATCTTAGTAAACTTTTATTTTCAGGTTTCCTACAATCTAAAGGTAATTTTGAACGTGGCCAAAATAACTCAGAATAACGTGACTGATCTCCATCAGTTATTGGGCAAATTTTCATGCAGTGTTGCATGTTTTTAAAAGTTTTAATTTTGGAAACTTTGTAATGAAATCGATATTTTGACACTGTGTTTTTAAGGTTTCACTTTGTGTTTTAGGTGCTTCTTCCTGCTATAACTGCCCCGCGGGATACCAGTGTATCAAAGCTGTCTTACCTGACCCATGCCCTGCAGGATTTTACTGTCCCAAAGGAACTGGATATGATACACAACCCTGTCCTGTGGGCACTATTGGTAACAGAACAGGTTTGGCCAATGAGAGTGAGTGTACACAATGTCCTGGTGGATTTTACTGTGAGACGGCTGGTCGTTACACTGTCACTGGCAAATGTCAGGGAGGTAGGTCAAATCATTATGTCAAACATTGTAGGTAAGGTGACTTGCCCAAACCAGCCCAAACCACAGTTAATAGAGGGAAATGGTTAAGAAACCTGGCAAAATGCAAAAGGTGGTTATTTGTACTCATACAACTAACCGATAGAAGCATTGCAATTATGTAATTCATACATAGTCTATGAGCACAGAACAAAAGATTTGCAGGGTCAAGGACCTTCTATCATAAATCTTAGTCTGTTTGTTTGCTTCTTTGATGTTTACCGGGCTTCTTAACCATTTCCCCCCATTAACTATGCCCAAACAGAGAGGGTGTTGTTCCAGGAATAACAATTGCACGAAAGAGGGTAAATGGAGTGTGAAAGTTGACGTTGATGTTTATTAAACGTTTTTAATTTCAGGTTTTTACTGTACATCTGGCGTGAATGTCAGTGCCCCTGATCAGCATTTCACTGGAATAGGAGGCAAGTGTCCAGTAGGGCACGAGTGCCCAGAAGGTAGCAGCACGACCCATCCATGTGACCCTGGATATTATGCGGCTGTAGAAGGAATGTCAGCTTGTGATGTGTGTCCTGCAGGTGGGTAAACTGTCATCACTACCATTAGAGCGGTTTTCTAGTGAAAGTCGTAAAGCTAAAACCAAAGTTATCACTCTAGCCAATCACAAAGGACATAGACAATACAATGAACCAATCAAAGCTCGAAGGAACTCCATGTAGCTGGCGTAAAGCGCGGGAAAACGCGTGCGAGTGAGTCGCGGTCTATTTTGGTTTTACTTCTGATTGGATGAAAAAGTGGCGCGAGTTTTTTAAGCAAATCCCGTGGCGTAGTTGATGCAAAACCAATCTCGTTTTGACACTCAAATGAAAACCGCTCTATCATAATATACACTTAATGCTAATTGATGTGAGGACGTTTGTAATTTTTTCAGTCATGTAGTAAACATCAACAACAACAACAAAAAGCTTTATTCCCTTGGTCTCAGACATATTTGACAAAGTTATATATTAATAGAGTTATGGGCCTGGCTGTCTAAAATAACTAGAGAGTTAACAGGGGCAAATAAACAGGTCTACAGGTAAATGAGTAATCATATGTAAGCTCAAACAATTAAGAATTTACTTCACTCCTATTAGTTGACTTTGCACTCGTTTAAAGGCTCGTGCAAGTTCAAGAATATTTTTAAATAGCAGACGTCGTTAAAATCCTGAGATAATCGCACTCACATTTATACCATTACCTATACTTACAGCCGTCTTTGTCGCAACCGTATCAGTTCATATTTTAGAATTCTTCCACATGACGTCGCGGTGATGTTTTTGTTCACGATAAGTTATCAACATGTGATATATCTTTGTCTCCAGGTAAATACTGTGATGGGACTACAGTCACCCCAGCGTCCTGTCCTAATGGACATTTTTGTCCGAATGGTACGGAATTTGCCACCCAGTATCCATGCAGACCAGGAACTTACAACAATGTCACTGACCAAACCTCTGAGGCTGCCTGTAAGCTATGTGATCCTGGGAAGTACTGCGAGGGTTATGCACGAGTGTGGCCTAATGACTATTGCGATGAAGGTTTTTTCTGCTCTGGTGGATCGTGGTCCAAGCGTCCTGGAGACATTGGTGTGGCCAATTACGATAATGCAACAAGCCCCGCTGACAGTTGTTACACAGTGTTCGAATGTGTGTGCCCAGCATGGAACAAAACAACAGGTGGAACAAAAATGCTCAGTCAAAATTATTGTCTTCCTGCTTTTGAATCATAATTAAAATTGAAAATAATTTTCCGTACTCGGACCGCAATAAAAATGTTTCATGCTGGCGAAACTTCTAGTTTATTAGAAACTAAAGGAACATCTTTTTAGGAATTAATCAGCTGTTGGTGAACATTGCCAGCTTACGGAACATTCAGTGGATTGCAGCGAAACAAAATTTCTTGCCACAGAAAGCAGCACGTTCAAACGTCGCATAAGACAGGCAATTGAGATCCTGCTACGAAAGTCCTCTTTGAATAGAGACAGTGGCTTCGCATTAGCTAAAATGTGACACTATTTTAGCCCCCTCAAGAACCTAATGAACAGAATATAACCCTTCTCAGCATTCACATTTTTGTGGCTGATGAAGTTCGGTTGAGCCGATCAAAATATTCCACTTTTTTAAATGTTTCATTGCACCCTAAGTACAGAAAATTATTTTGTATTTTAATTCATTATTCTCAAAGTGTGTAGTGCTAACCCAAGGGAGCTTATTAATCACGTTTTCTAATTTTCTTGCAGGTGACATATGTCCAGCTGGTTATTATTGTCCCAGGGGCTCGTCTCGTCCTCTTCCTTGTAAACTTGGTCAGTACTGTCCACACGCGGCGTTAGCTGAACCCGTAGGGAATTGTACCGCTGGATATTACTGCAATGACAGTTCAACTGTGCCAGATCAGTTTGATTGTCCAATCGGTCATTATTGTCCATCAGGAACGGGAATTCCAGTTCCTTGCCCCCAGGGAAAATTCTCTAACACAATAAAGAACACGGAACTTGCGGATTGTAGGGATTGTACAGCTGGGAGCTTCTGTGCTGGTACGGGAAATTTTGCACCAACAAAGGAATGCGCTGCTAATTATTACTGTCCTGGTGGACAAAGCACAGCCACACCTGGAGAGTACCTCTGTACAGCAGGTCACTTCTGCAAAGTTGGAACACCGCAGCCAGTCAGATGTGAAAATGGTACCTTCCAAAATGAGCCTGGCAAAAGCTCTTGTAAGACTTGTCCGGAAGGCTATTATTGTGATGCTACCAATGCGGCTGTTGTTAATGCAACATTATGTCCGCCTGGTCATTATTGCCCCAGTGGCACTGGCGATTATCGTGACTTCCCTTGCCGAGAACGTAAGTAGTCTTCCTATTCTAACACGAACAGCTAGCCTTTTGGGGTCTTTGATCCTTTGAAGCGATCAATGAGCATTTAAAGTAAGTTCGTGAGAATAACTCGATTGGAGGGAAGTTACCTTCAGGTGACCCATCAAACCTCTTCTAGCTGGTAATACAGTAAATGAAGACACCAAGCTGGCAACATTGTATTTTAAAATGTAATGCTAAGCTACTTTTCATCAGTTTAGGAAAGCTCTGTGCTTAGGTGCTGTCAGCTTAGCTGCTGTCTTTTAAGTGTCTTTAAAAGAGCTTCCCCTTTCCCTTCGTGGCTGCTACTGCAGTGTTCATTGGGACACTACCAACGACAAGCGTTTGTGCCAGTGATAAATAGAAAATTAAGTGATAAAACAACCTACACATGACTTCAAAGCGGTTGTTAAGGTCAGTTTTTACAGGCCCTGTTTGTTAACTTGATTAACTGGATTAACTTGATTAACCGGCTCGGACTCTATTAGGTGTGACTCTTCAGCTGCTTTCTCTCCTATTCCAGGTACTTACAATGACAGATTAGGTTTGATGGCAATTGGAAACTGCACGGATTGTCCACGAGGAAAGTTCTGTGGCAGAGACGGCTTGACTCGGCCATCCGGCGACTGTTATGGCGGCCACTACTGCACGGAGCGATCAAAGTCTCCTGCGCCAGAAAAAGACCTTCTGGCCGTGAACTACCCAGACCATGTGAACTTCCCATTCCCATACCTGAATGATGCCTGCCCTCCTGGACATTTTTGCCCTAATGGTACCGATCCTGAACCCTGCCCGTCTGGTACCTTTCATAATGAGGGTGGCATTTCCAACAGAACGCAGTGTCACCCATGCCCTGTAGGAAGGTATTGTAATGGCTCGGGAACACTGAACGGCACTGCTCCTCCATGTGATGCTGGATATGTATGCACTGGGGGGTCTAGCCAGCCAAAGCCTACCCACCCATCCATGGGTTACATCTGTCCTCGTGGCTTTCACTGCCCGGCTGGTAAGTAAATAACCAAAGTTCTGCTTGGTTTTTATTTTCAGACTGCTTTTCAGTGAAATAGGAGAACACGCTTTAAGTGTTATTTTGCCCATATTTTTGCAAGAATCCTGATCGACTTTGTGAAAGTGTTTATAGTAAAAATAAACCACTCCTTTTCATTTGAATAAATCTTTATTGCGTTACTTAGGTACCCATACGGAGCTAAGCTGTCTTCCTGGTACCTATCAACCCAATTTGGGACAAGGAGAGTGTATCTCATGTGGTCCTGGCAACATGTGTCCATACCAGAACATGTCATCAGTCCAATCCTGTATGGCTGGCTATTATTGTCCCAATGGAACACTGGAGGCGTGTCCTGCAGGAACCTATGGCAATCGTAGTGGACTCTCTTCTATTGATATGTGCACTGACTGCCCTTCAGGGGTATTCTGTCAGGTAATGCTGAACTTGTCTGAGGCGCTAAGATTGATAGACTGTCTCCGTTCCACACCTTGTTCCCTCTAGCTTCCAGAGGAGATGAGTATTTAATGGTTAATGGAATTTTTTCTTAGAACAGTATGCTAGTGTCCTTAACTTAGATGTGTCTCTAGCTTCCAAACAGCTCGGTAGGTGATATTCCAGAGAAGATGAGAAGAAATCCTTTTGGGAAATGGAATTTGTCTTGGAACAGTATGCTGGTATCCTTAACCTTGAACACGAGAACACAAGGACACGAGTATTTCTCCATACGCACAGTCGAAACTCAAAGAGAACTGGGGAATTAGTAACTAGCATGGGATACTTAATAATTATTCCACGAGCGCGCGTTGAATGTGAGATGCTACGCACCTCGTTGGCTGTAAACATCTTATATCCAACAAGCGCAAGTGGAATAACTGTTTCATTAAAATCACCCCCAAAACATAGAAAACTAAAATAAAATAATAAAAACGCCCCCACAAATTACGTGTACGCTCACCATATTTTAAGAGCATGCTATAATGGCTCATATACCATGATGGCTAAGTCAGTGAAAACTCTTGAACTGCGTTATTCAATGATCCAGTTTTTGATGCTCTTGTTACCGATCTTTTCCAACCTCAGGACTATGCACAAACTGCTCCTAAAGGCCCATGTACGGCAGGTTGGTTCTGTGAAGGCAAAGCTAGTACCTCTACACCCACGTCAATTCCAGAGTACCCAAGAAATGGCCTCTGCCCTACTGGTCACTTTTGTATCCAAGGCACCCGGGCACCTGCTCCGTGCCCCCCAGGCACATTCCGAAACAGCACTGGAGCACGGTCTGTGGATGACTGCCTTGACTGCTCCCCCGGTTTTTACTGTGAAGGCTATAATAACTCATATCCCACCGGACCATGTGCACCCGGCTTTTATTGCCCCCAGGGGTCAAGAGCTAACGTGTCCAAACCCACAGGATTTTTGTGCCCTGTTGGCCATTTCTGTCCGGGACAAACTGCAGAACCAATGGAATGTGATGCAGGTTTGT
>Ga0126339_10001247_pt1 | contig 16903 bp, 1 predicted proteins | sample OrbTmetagenome_2_FD_92532 | JGI IMG/M metagenome (GOLD analysis project Ga0126339, IMG submission 92532) | Coral microbial communities from Petempiche,Puerto Morelos, Mexico - Orbicella T R C metagenome | ecosystem: Host-associated > Invertebrates > Cnidaria > Coral | place: Petempiche,Puerto... | reverse complement strand
CTTGCTAAAAATGACCAGACATAAGCCATTGCTGACCATGTTAAAACCACCGGACACAACATCAAGAGGGATCATTTTAGCATTAGCCTTTGGCCATAGCGAATCGAGGAAGTATGAGTTGTTTGTGAATAAGTTTATTTTTTTTTGTCCTGTAACAAGTCACCATATCTTCATCACTCCATGCATGATTTATTTTAATCTGTTTTCAAAACTTGCTAACGAAACAATAGCAAACTAACACAACCCCACTCAAGAACTCATCATCGTTTTGTTTTACTGCATTTCTACTAACTCAGCTGAAATTTCCTGACCTTATTGTTTTTGAAATCTTCATTACATTTTGGAGGAATGACAAAGGGTGTTGACGTTTTTTCTTTTCGTTTGTACGGACAGCAGCATACAAAAATTATGCAATCCCATCTCCCACCTCGCCCACGCCCCCACCACCCCGCAAAAAATAGAAGCAATGGCGGTTTTTATACTAGAGGACGCATAATCCGTCCAGAAGGATAATGCGTCCTCGCCGTTTTTATACTAAAGACGCATTATCCGTCTGGACGAACTTGGGCAAACATTTGTAGTTCGTCTGGTTATGCGTCTTCAGTATAGAGACGAGCTCAAGACGTATTCTGCGTCTAGACGAACTATACTTCGAAATTCGTCTTGAACGACGCACTACAAGAGATAGTTCGACTAGACGCATGGTACGTCTTGTGCCCGTCTTTATACTGAAGACGCATAACCAGTAGAACTACAAATGTTTGCCCAAGTTCGTCCAAACGGATAATGCGTTTTTAGTATAAAAACGGCCAAAAACAGAGACTGTTAATGAGGATCCAGGTAAAATGTTCTATCTGTAGTCTATTGAGCACAGATGGCTATCATGGGTCCTTCGGTGGGTCCTGCACTTTCATGAAGCCTTAAACATTCAGTGCAAGGGGAGACGTATCCAGACTGAAGAACAACTTTATTAATCACGAGACGTACAGCTAACACTCAGAAATCGGTGGCTCACGATCAAAACAGTCTACTGCGGTAACAAGACGTTTGTCTCTTTACAGATAATAGCTGAGAATTTAAAGACAATGTGGGACTACCAATATTGAAAACCGAGCCTTGATACTGGCGCCCTTCATCAAAATGCAATTTCGTGACTCCTGATTTCATGGCGTGTTATAGATTATTAAGAATGTAGGCTACACTGTAGCTGATCACTTCCATTCAAAAGTGGACGATGATTGGCTGACAAACGAGGTAAGGAAAGCTCGTAGAAACGCCAATAAAGGAACCTGAGGTAGCCTGTCTCAAACTACATACACTGATTTACTATTGATGTGGGTTTTATTGAAACTATACATCTACTCACAGACGAAACGAAAGATCTCGAACAACTACTAAAAGCTTAAACCTACAAATAGCAACAATAAAAAGTGTATAAGAACCACTTTGCACTGTATGCATGTAGCACTTGCTCTCTCTGCAATACTAAGTTCGCTTTTGTAGGGTTACTAACTATGGATATGGCATTAATATTTGCTGTAAAAAGCTATTAGAAAAGCTACGAAACATAAGATAGTTAGCTTCACATTGTAACTAATAAGCTTACTTTTGTACTTTAGTTTCTGCTTACTACAACCCTAAACTTGAAATGTGAGTAAAGAAGCACTAAATGCAGTCTTTGTTACTACAAGATAAGGTTTTCATTTTGAAAGAAGCTAACTGCGATGGAAAACGGGAAAAATCGGACAGAAATCGCATAGTTGAGATTTTCTGTTCTCTGCTCGGTTAGTTATAATAGTAGGCCGTCTGAGAGCAGATAGCAGATATTTAAAACTGCAATTGTGGATTATATGGCCTATTCGCTTCCACGCCGTGGCACTAAGAATGAGAACAGACGTTTAGTTGTAAGTGTTGCTAAAGAATACTGAAACAATTTATAAATCACATTATATAGTCCAAAAGCTTTCATGGCCAGTGAAAACCCAATGAAAAAGGAAGAGGCTCAAACGGGACAAAAACTAACCCACATTTGTTTGTTTGAACTGAAACAAAGCAATAATTCCCAACTGGTCAGTTTATCATTGTTATTTATGCGTCGCCACTTGATGTCATAGCGAAATCAACAGCCTTCACATTTGTGCCCCAAATTTGGCAGTCGTGGCAGAATTCTGGGGAAGGGTGGCATAGTACAGGGAACTCTGACCCTCTCAACTCCCCCACCCTCTTGCCTGCCCTTCGTATTTGTTGACACCTCTACTGTTCCCCACAGGTGGTCCAAGCTCGCAACTTTGTAACAACGGGAAATAAGGATTTTGTATGGGAAAAAACTATTGGGTTTGAAAGGTAGAAGACATCTGCAGTAACACCACTAAATGCTTCTTGTAAACTGCTTACAGTAATATACAAACTAAACTCCAGCGCAGGAAGTACTCATTAACGCAACATTTGGAAGGGCCATCCTACTTCAGTTTTCCTCAGTTGAAGGGTCATTCTCTCTGTTACATAAACATAAGAGGAAAGAATTGTGTGTTTTCACCAGTGAAAGCAAACCCTTTCAGAATTTTTTGAAACGGCCAGTTCCAATTTTGATCGACAACTTTGCCATCTATTCTAAAAGACGACTGTGAAAGCAATAACATATTCTCTGGATTTCAAAGTACCTGAATTATCATCAAAAGCAACTGCCAGGTGCATTTCTTCAAAAGTACTAATTCGTTCAAAACACTAACTATTACGTTCGTTCGATAAAAAGCTAAAGCGATCTAAAAAGAGGGAAAACGAAAGTAAAACAATTTGTAAAATCGCTTCATGTCGTCGCTTTGTAATATTAATAGGGAGCTTAAGCAAACCACGACGACGACGGCAACGAGAACGTCACTAAACAAAAGGTTTAATGAGCAAAACAATAGCTGTGCACGTGCGTTATAAATTTTTGTACATTTCTTTGCCGTCCTCCGCAAAACAACAACGTGAAATGATCAAGTTCTGCGTCGTCTACGAAACGTGGACGACGACGGCTAGTTTTTCGCATTGCCATTTGGGACTATACGCCGTCGTTGCATATTTAACCTAAGCAAGTTTTTAGTGCCATTGGCGTACTGAACAGATCTAGACATTCGCGAATTTCGCTTGTAAAATATGAATTCATTTTTTACTAGGCGTTGTCCTCGGCGTCGTCGTCGCCGTTGCTTAAGCTCCCTATTACTCCTAGCTGAACCTGCACAGTACTGTACCAGAATACACAGTTCTTCGAATGCGAAAAGGTCACGCATCGACCAAATATTCCCTCCCGGAATCTCTGGTGCAGAGCTACAAATTCACACACAAAATTTATGTTAAATGATACAATGCCGCTACTTCGGGTACGTCTTAAGACCTGATCAACGATTACAATTTTGAGAGTTTGTCGCCGACTCTCTCTAGGACTGTCGACGCCAGCTCTAGAACCTTTTGGGCTGTATCGTTCGTGTAGACATCGTTGGGTATCTGAGGGTAATAGACTCGGTCGGGATAGCGCATACGTGTCGAGTCTACCACGCTACTCTCCAGTTGACTTGCCAAGCTGGTTAACTCTGAGTCGTCCAAACGTGAAGCAATCTGTATCAGACTATGCGCACGGGTCTTGAAAGCATCATCTGCATATTGAGCTGCCTTGAGTGCCTTCTCCGCGGCCTAAATGATACAAAATACCACTCCAACTATTTTATCTAAGACAACACGCTTCACCAGCCCGCAATCCCTCCAAAAATGAATAGCCTAATCATTGACAACTTCCACCAAATGAAATAAATTGATATGTATATGCTATGGCCTGTTATTATGGTGTTGATTTCAATCTCGCACTTTAGACAATTTTACTGAGAGCGAAAATGTTTTTAAGTAAACATTCTCTGAGGCTTAACTCCAGTAAACCATCGAGCCAGGACTCTTGGTACTCAAATGGTATTCTGTCTCTCAGGCATTCAATGACATTTAAACCGTTTTCTTTCCAATCGTCAATTCTAACACGAGGTAATGGGCCAGTAACGAGCTTAGGCAGGTGTAGGTTAAGCGGAAGCTTGCTTACCTGGTGGCACTTGAAACACGCCCATTCATAGGATGGGTTGTCAGCCGCCAAGTCTTTGTCAGCAGCCTTGAGGTCGGCTCTCGCTTGTCTAAACCAGCGGCGTGCCTCACCTGGTTGAGGATTCTTCTTACAAAAACTTGGGGGAATGACTGTTGTTGAGCCGTGTAACGCCGACGTCACTTCACGCGATCCAAACCTTTCCAAATAAATTGCCTTGTATTCCTGGCGCTGAGCTTGATGCCTTCGGGCACGCGTTCCCCAGAAATGAAAAAAAGCTTCGTAATGGTTTGGTTTTGTGCTTCCAGAGCCCTTCCTCCTTGTGCGTCGTGCCTTGTTGCTCTCCAATCTTGCCAACTCATCCTGAAGGTGCTGGAAAACATCCTGGCAGAATGCTTGGTCTTCAAGCGTCTTGTCTGGGTGCCACTGTAAGAAGAGTCTCTTCACGATTTTTCTTCTCCTTTCCTCTGGTAATTGCCATGCCATTTCGAGCACTTCTGTGATCTGTGCCAAAATCTTCGTTTTGTCTTTTGTTTGGGAGGAGCTTCCTGCTTCTTCACAGAACTGAAAACGGTGAAATTTGTACAAATCAGCCGATTCGGCAACCCTTTTGTCATGGCCTATATTCACTGTGTATAGTTTTGTGTAGACAGTGGCACCCTCGCAATTTGTTTCCTCGATTATTATGGCATAGATGAAGGTAGCATCTCCATTCTCTTCGCTCAGACTGGGATCATCCAATTCCAATGCAACATATTCTCCAGGTGTGAATTCTTCAAATGCTTCGTTTAAGAGATGGTGATCTTCAATGGGAATGAAATTTCCCGGCTGTGGCAACACATTGCTTTGTGACGCGTCGTATGAGTCATCTTGGCGAATTTTCATGGTGTCCAGGATTGACCATATCTCAGTGGGATCCGCGCGCAACATCTCTGGAATGAACATAACTGTGTGCCGTAACAATCCTTCGCAGGCTTCTGAAATCACTTCCGTTAAGGCCAAAGATATGTTGCCAAGAGTTGCATCCTCCTCTGCAACAATATAGACCTTCCAAAGAACTTTACCGGCCTTCGAAACCTTATCTACAAAAAGTGGCACTTCCGTTTCACTGCCTGGAATAGGAATTCCCTCGTACATCAGCTTGGTTTCAATTCTGTTCATCCCAAGAAACTCGATGTTTTTTAGTCTCTCTTTTACAGAAGCGATGACAGTATCGTCCAAATTTCCACTTTCATGGTTTGCATGACGAATAAGCCTTAAGATTGCATGACAGAATTGTTGTGAGCCGAGCTGTTTTGTCAAGGAATCAGCGACGCTCAGCTGAACAGGTGAACTACCACGACCGATCGAATCCTGATTATCAACAAACTTCTCCTCCACCACATCAGACAACACCTTCGGGCGACAATCAGTTGGAAGACGCATGATGTAGTCCTTGTAGTTCATGGATGAAGTAAATTGCAGTTCTGCCCTCTTCAGATCCACCAAAAATAGTTGCTTGAAATGCTGCAGCCGACTTTGATACTGAGGCGCGTCGTCGAAGATCAGGTCCGTCGACTTGTGCAATGTAACTTCAGAAGTGCCACTGGGGCTCCTACTGTGTGGACACAATGCTGGCAAGTATAGTTTTAGGAGTTCAACATTTTTCTCTGAATCCTTTAGCAAGCTTTCAAAGAGGCCCCTAACTGCTCGCATGGAACTTTGGATCTCGTTCGGATGCAGCTTATTTTCTTGACACTGATCATGTAGCATTTCCAAAACCATCGCGTAGTGGGATGATTGTACGGACTTTGAGCAGCCAAGGTGATGAAACAGCTGGTGAAACTCTCCAAATTCAGGAGGAACGCGAAAAAGAAATGGTGATATCTCGTCTCTCTCGAGCAGTTCGAGTACAACCTGTTTAGCTTGCACGAGCCTTGTACCTTTCTCAACCAAAACGCACGGTGCACTTTCAAGACCGCCTTTTACATTACTTTCAGTGATAACTTTGTCCTGCAGCAAAGTGTAAATCTTTCTCATGACTGATCTTCTCGTCGCAATCTGTTCTTCTGGCACTTTGGTGTCGTTCTGCTTTGCCAGATGATGAGAGATTCTGATACAGTGAGCCGTAACCAGTTCTAGCGTAGGATTTGAGAGAACATAAAGTTGCGGAAGATAAAAGGCACGTCCAAAATGAAAACTTGGATCTGCCCACTTAGGGAGCAGATACGCTGTCGTCCATACAGCTTCAGCATGGTCAGACACCACAGAGCCTTTAAAAGAAATGTACGGAGTTTTGCCGTCTTCTCTTTCACCAAATTGTGCATGTAGATTTAGAAGGTCTTCCCGCACAGGATCTGAGACCACAAAACGAACACCACAAACAGCTTGCAGCAGACCCTCACTCAGTACTTGAGATCGACTGAAAAGATGGGAGACCAAAACCTTGGACTTCTTGTCTGTTGTGTCAGTACGTTGCGTGACCGCTTCGTGCGCAACCTCAGCCGTGAATCTCTTAAAATGATCGCACGAGACTTCACATACCATCCCAATCTTCTTCATAAACAGAAGCCACCAGTCTGAATTGAAAGGTTCACTTGGAAACTTGTCCCCAGAAAGCATAGCCTTGAAAACGTCATTACGTGGGTCATGGAAAGAATTTGCTTTTCTCAATGTTCCATTCTTTGTGGTAATGACTTCCTTGTTTTTTAGGCAGTCGGTCAGTCTCTGTTCATCGTGGTCGTTCAGCAAAGTGCTTGTGAAAACTGAATCTCGGATGTACTTGAGGTGCGTTTCCCTTGCCTCTCTGCTGAAAACGTTAAAGTTTGGCAAGATAAACTCACAGTACACATTCACTGAGGATATGCTGTCAAACGATAGATATTTGTACAAGTTAGAGAGATCTTGCATACATTCCAGGAACAACACCTTGACTTCACTTTCTAGCTGATTCATTTCAATCCTGGGTATTCCACTCGGTAAGAGGCAAACGCTTCTTTGGTCATCAATAGCGACAAGACCACCATGTGTTGTTAGATAAAAGGGTAGCTTTCTCAAGATATCTTTGCTAGAAGGCATGGACTCTAGGCTGTTTAGGTTGTCACAAAAATACTTCAAGATGGTCTTGCAACCAGATCGATCCAATTTTCCTTGCAAGGAGCGTGGTTTCCTCATCATTCGGCTGTGAAGTGCTGTAAGAAGTGATACTGGTTTTAAAGGAGATGCCACAATACACCGCGGAAGATTCATGTATTGGGGTGAGCTGGGAAGTGTAGTACAATTTAGCTCGGGTAGCCCAAGGCTCCTAAGAGCGCGACCAAGCGGGCGTGAACAAGCAAGCGTGGCCTCGATATTCGTGAAATCAAGCACAGACTCTGCCAGTTTCAAGGGCACCAGGAAGTCATCTGCGACTGGACTTGAAACATTCAAGAAGTTGTCTAACGGTTCCGTTGCCGGAAGAATGCTCCAGCTAGACAAAGGTGCTAGTACTTCTAAAGTGCAGCTCGGCTCTGAATAGCTTTGAGACGTATCCACGACCTCCTGAAGGAAACTCCATACTCTGGAAATCCAGTGGCGGGATGGCTCCGTCTTCTTATCTGGGGACCAGCTGACGTAATCTTCACCGTGGTACAAAGGTGGTAATGCTTTAGGCAAGTTTCTGGAAAAAGCTTTGACGTCAAATGGTTGGAAGACAGGGGCGTCATCGCTTGCGCCGCCTTGAAAGATATCTCTTTTTAGTCGCTCATGAACAAACATCTCCTGACAATGTGGCAAAATGTCGTAGTAATCAGAAAGGAATTTTGGATCTTCAAGATCAAACACACGAAGGATGTTGTCTTGCGTAAGAAGTAAGGGAAGGCCTGATAAATGCGTGCAGAACTGTTCTTGATCTTTGCAGTAGGCAAGCAGCAGGGAAACGCCAATTTCGTTTCTGAACGGAGTTTCGCTAACAACAACTGGTAGTGGTCCAATCCTGCAAAAAGAATCTTGGCTACTGAAGGTCTTCAGAAAATCTACTACCGACGCAGGAGATACGCAACGGGCATTCACTCCAGACTGCACCAAATTATGAAAAACAGACAACGAAAAGTTCACCAGATTAAAACCTGCTTGCACCAATATTTCGGCCACACTACTAATTTTCCTCTTTGTTCTCCTCCTCTCTCTAGTTTCTTCAGCTTCTAGGTTGTTAAAGAATGCTTGATCGTTTCCTGTGCCCGTCGGTGGAAACCATTTCAATTCTGCTTCATGTCTGCGAGTCGAGCTACGAACCACCGGCAGGAGTGGAAGTTGCTTGTTGTTCATCCCTAGATACACTGATTTAACTAACGGGTTCCAGGGCGAATCTTTGCTAGAAAATGTTGGGAACAACTTTTCATAATCCTGGAGGCGTCTAATCAAATCGTTTTCGTTACAACTCGATCTGCCTGGGTCAGGGCTTTGCAAGACTGGCGGCTGATAGCAGCTCCTCACTTCATCTAGAAGTGTTAAGTAACAAGACGCGATTACATCAGCCAGCAAACTATTGTTCCAATCGCTTCGATATCCTCCAGTTTCATCTCTCCATAAATCTCGTCTGGCCTCGTGGCCAAGCGCAAAGTGGCCATTTATGTGGACTGGGAGATCAGTTTTAACAGGCAACGGAAGAAAACAATAGGCTTTCTTTTTCCTCTCCACTGCTGCCCTTCTCTTTGGCTCCTTTTTCAAAAGACAAGCAACGCCACCCAAGGGAAGCAGCGCAAGGTCTTGCCTTCTGACAGCTTCGGGAATGCTTTTTGCAACGCTGTTCTCAAAACCAAACTTCTGAACAATGAACCAGTTTTCCTCGTTTCCCACATTGTCGCACAAGGTCATAAAGTAGGAACATTGTTTTGATCCGTCGTTGAAGGGCAGCGACTCTCCTTCTCTCACCAGTTTTCCAATCTTCTTTATGTAGCTGGCGAATTGAAGTCGCTTGCGTGCATCTTGCTCGGATATCAATGCTTCCACACAGTAAGAGTTCGCCACTTGCCCATTGTCATCGATGTCGCACAATGTGATCTTCTTTACGTTGTTTACAAAAAGAAGGACTTCAAAGAGCTCACTTTTAAGCGCTTCCATCATTCCTCTCACATCTTTCAGCTTAACTGGAACTTTTGACAACTTGGATGTTTCCGCCATCTCTTGTGTTCTGAGTGGAAATCGAAACATGGTTGAATCCTCTAAGGTGAAATGCTCCCCTAGGTAGCACGAAAATACATCTGGAAACGTTTCTTTTAGCTTTGCTGTATCTGCGTACATTCTGCCTGGTTCCTGGGGATTAGCATCAGGGACGTACCGGCAATGTGGATCAAACACACACAAAACGTCACCGATCTCGTCCCCTTTGGACATGAACGAAGGAACGTCTGTAAGGTGGTAGACAGCATTGAAACCGACCCCATACTGGCCCGTCTTGCTTGGATCGTCTCCTTTACTGCCCTCTCCAAGGTTCTGTATTCCTTCAAGGTCGGATTTTGTGAAAGGCTTGTTGTTGTACACACACAAGGCAGGGCCCTGCAGAGGCTCCCAACAGGTCTCAAATATCCGCTCCTTGGGATGGCTGCGGGGATCCAAAATAAAGCAAATCTCAGTTGCCTGAGCGTCATCTGCATTCTGCAGGAGTTCTTTCAGTAGTTCGTTCCCACATGGATAAGCCTTCAGGATGCGTTTCAAGCGATTTGTTAGTTTTTCCCTTTGCCCAAAAGATATTCCCAGTGCATGACGCCGCAAAGCCTCTTCTCTCCTTGTCTTTACTCCTAATGCAACACCTGTCGATTGAGGAATCTTGGAATAGACAAACTGAATGCCCGTTTCCCCGGAAATCCAAGAGCAGTCTTGAAAGCAAAGTTCTTTCACTAGTTTCATTACTCCGTTTGAATTCGGAAGATAAATGGATTCCCTCTTCTTATCTGTTGTAATACAGGACTTGGACTCCACCAGTGAATCTTCTAATTGAGTAGAAAGGGTAACTGCAACAGCAAGCGTCCGTTTGTCCAGTTTCCTACCTTCAAAACGTTCCTTGATGCGCTCCAAAGCGTTAATGAAATCTTCTGCCTCAAAAACATCTCTTACTCCAGTTGCTTTCAAAAGTGTGGAACACAACCTAGCCAGTTCTTCGGGAACCTTGTAAAGGAAAGGAGGGCAATCAGCATTTAGCTTGAACGCTATTTGCCTTGGACACAAAAACTCATCTCCAACAAGAATGAAACGTTTCCCCTTGAGGCAATCTACTATCTTGGTTTCATTCTTCTTGAGAGCCCCTTCAAGAAATTTGTAGGACTCGATGCACACTTTTCTGATCTCGTCGCTACCAGCGATGCCTAAGCTTGTAGACACAGCCTCATTCAGCTGGTTGATCGCATGCTTGACTGTAGGCTGATTCCTGTTTAACTTCAGAAAGTCTTTGACTTTAGGTGGCATGGACACATTTACTATTGCTTCAGAGCAACACACTAAATACAAGTGTTCTCTTAAATAGACATCCGCTGGTGACACCAGGACTTGATTGCTTCCATCTTGTAACTGGTCGCCCATCCATGTGAGCGGAAACGATTGTGGCTTCTTTTGAACTGGAATAAATTTTGCCCTTAAAATCCTGGTTTGAACCTGGGACTCAATATATTGACCGCTACGCTTCAGTTTTTTCTCTAAATAGCCTATCAAGTTTTCACTTCTCTCAACTGCTGCGTCGCTGTCATTTTTATTCAAAATGCAAATGCTCTCTGCCCTTTCTGCAACGTCAGGCCAACAGATATCATCTGTCAACATTCCAAGCCTCTCAAGCTTAAACAGCCGTGTACGATTAAGAAACGTCTCCTGACTGCCGTGCGGAAACCTTTCATCTTCTGGACAAAAAAGCAATCTTGCCTCTCGTTTTGGAGAGACCAGTTCTCTTGGAAGTTTAAGTGTTTTCCCGAAAGGGGAAACCGGAATGCAGGCATATGCAGCCAGAAAGCCATCAAACTTTTCACTTTTGTCATCTAATGCGTAAAGTACTAAGTTGTTCCTTAACTGAGGGGGCACAGAAGCAATTTTCGGGAAGAATAATTCACGATAAAACCTGACCTCATCATAGCATCCAGGCTGGATCTTTGCTGCCAGACCACACTTTTCAAACGACTCGCACACGTCGGCCGGGAGATCCACAACAGCTTTACTGCCACTAGCTAACGCCTGAAAAACCTCGAACGCAATATCTCCGATAAGATCATCAAGACGGAACTTTGGGTGGAGAAAACAAACGTCATGGATTCCGACCCATCTGCAGCCACTCGCAAAGAGAGGGAGACTCCTTGTAACAAGGCGCCCATAAAATGAACGTACAAGAGGCTCACAGGCTTTTTGGACTTCACAGTACTTGGGCCACAATGAATGGAACTGATACGTGTTCCCAGGAGCTTCTGTAGCTGGCTTGACGTCTTCAACAAGATCAAGATATGCTGAACAAACACAGTCTCTCAAGAGAACGTCATTCCACCCTGAGTCAAAGCTAGGTTTGTCGTCTTCCGATTTCTCTTTCAAATTACGCCTGTTAGAAGTAACTGCGAAAGCTCCATTGACGTGTACAGGCAGACCACTATGGATTGGAAGTGGAAGGTAACAAAACAAAGTCCCTGTGTCAGTTGATTGACAAACAGGTATCGAAATGGGAGCATTGTGGTTAGTCAGTTGAACCGCAACTCCAGCTGACGGAACAAGACTTTTGGCTTTGTTTTGAATCGAGAACTTCATTGCCTCGCCAGTGCCCATCGACGATGCCACCAGCCACGTCTCAACAACGGATTGTGAGTGAATTTCGTCTTCAAAGAAACGGTTACCGGCCTCTGTAACAGTGCTTTTCACGTTGAGTTGAAGTGCAGATCGTAGGAACGCAGTGCTTGAAGTATTGGAATCTGAAGCACACGTCGCGACCTCAGATGACGCTTTCAGGAAATTGCACTGCTTCAAAAAGAACTGTTCTTCAATGCCCAGATTTTGAGCAGCAGTGGATAAGGTGAATGGGACAGACAACTCTCTCAAGATCCCATTCTTTGATAACTCTTTGGTAACCTCAAAAATGAGCTTAGGTTGTGGCTGCTCTGAGGAATCTTTGGGCAAATGAAAGATGCTAACGCTGCGTACATTTTGTGTGAAAAGTAGCAGCGATCTGGCCCCACGAATGAATAGCCTCAGTAATTCTTTCATTTGCTTGAAGTCGTAAGGAAGTTGCTTGATTTCACTTCGTATGGCTTGTCCTTTGGTTCGCAAAGGGAAACGAAACAGCGTTCCCTGAAAGGAGTTGTCATCTTTATCTAGACGAAGGTCGCAACCAAAGATGCCATTGAACGGTTTGAACTGATTTCGGAACTTCCGCAAGTCCTTTACATTCTTATTTGTGTCGATTTTTATACCTGGTTTACTCACATTCCTGATTTGTTTTCCCAGGTAGAAGGTGTTGGGATCAAAAACCACGAAATAATTTCTACTCACAAGCATGGGTACATCAGTTAGGTTGTACACTGCGTTGAAGCCAAGGCCAAACCTTCCAATCTTGTCAGTGTCCTGTTCTTTCGTTGCTCCGTTTAGTTTTGTTAAGTTTTCAAAATCTTCATTTCGGAACTCGGCATCATTGTACACCCACAGGGCAGCGCCTTGGCATTCCCTCATTCCCTCGTCAATCAGACAGGTCATGGCGTCTTCATTAGTCCGTTCGTCATACAGGAAGCTGACTTCAGTGGCACCAGCGTCGTCTGCATTTTGAATAAGTTCTTTTGGCACCGCAAATCCATCGGTGTAGTCTTCTAAAAGAAGTTTGTTGAGTCTGCAAGTTAGTTTTTCCTCTTGACCAAATTGTTCTCCCACTTCTAGCTCGTCGGGATCCAGCATTGAGTTACTTAGCGTTCGAACACCGAAAAACTCTGCTGTGCTGTTGTACACGTAGGGATGGACGAGGAAATGGGCTGTGTCTTCATTATCACTTTCTGATTGCAGCCACTCACGTTCACAGTACATGCACTCCTCAGGTTGTGCAAGCCTGACAAAGGCATCTTCTTTCACGTACGTTGGAATAAGAACTTCTTCTTTAAACTGCAGGGACAGCTCATCACCATTACTCTGTAACTTATTCAGGATAGAAACGGATAATTGCAGGTCGCTTTCCACGTCAGAGGCTTCAGCACGATGATCAGGACGGTCATACTTCTCCTTTATCAACCAAAGGACGCGACGCAAAACGGAGGCTTCACACTTTGCCTCCATGCCAAACTTCAAAAACAAATCACGATACTTCCGTGTCTCGGTTGGAAGGAAGGAAATGTATGGAGAGAGATCAGGTGACGGCTTTTCGGCAAGCATAACAGAGGGAGCCGAAAATCCATCTCCGTTCCAAATCCAGCTGGAGTTCTCCATTCCCTGAAAGGCTTTACTGACATCAGCATGATCTGCATCAGTGAGGAAAGAGTAGGTGTCTTGCACTATCTCCATATAGAGTGACTTTTCGTCTTGTTTGTAACAATTTACTACAACACTTAAATGCTTAACAACGTCAAAAGCATGGGGATTTTCGTTCCAGCCAAAGTAGCTGGCTAATGGACTCGATGATTCTGTCTCGGCAATGGGCTTTACTGTTCCAATAAGATTAACCTTTTGTGCACTCTTGACGTCTGTGGGTCTGAAGAATTTGTTCTTTGAATTTACTTCTCCCCAGAAAGGAAGGCTGCTTGGAAAATGGTCGGGTTTTTGTCTCATGATACATACCCAAGGTATTTCTCGAAGCAGGTCTCCCAGTGCTGTTCCATTGACGGTCTCTCTAAGCCTTCTCGGCTGCCTTTCTAAATATGCCATCACTGCTTGTGACTTTCGCTCCGCATGCATACTTGAAACTTCAGGAATTCTTGTGGCACTTTGATAGAGTTCTTGGGCGGTGATTTTTTCCTCACTTTTCATACCAAGCTTCTCCAGAACTGCAAGGACTGAAGACTTATTGTATTGCTCTCCGAAAGGGAAAACGTCTTCTTCAGCTAAAATGTCCCGCAGCAGCTCGTTCCTTGGATCAAAGAGATCCAGCGCTGTGACACGGCCTCCACCGGTTGGCACAAACCGCAACGCTTTCATTTCCGCTTCAAATCTGGTACGGTCACCAACGTAGACGTCATACCTCTTGATCACAAAAGCCATAAGTCTGTCGATTTCTTCATCTAGATAGGCTTGGTTCTGAACGTGTGGAAATATCCCCTCAAGCAGAAAATCAGTGGTGTTTAGGATTGTGATGTCCAATAAACGAGCCATCCTACTGGAGTCTTCATCCTTAATGTCAATGAAAGGCATTTTGGGACTCACTGGAAACTCGCCTGCATCAGCTGGTGCTGCTTGCAGGCCTTGCCCCTTTGACACGAATTCTCTTGAATTACCAAAGGTTTCGAAAATGGGAAGACAAAGAAGAGTATTCTTTTCTTCAGAACTTAAGGATGGGGTCTTGGCAATAAACTTTCTCAAGGAACGTTTTTCATTATCAGTGACTTTCTCCAGCAAGATCGCTGAGTGCATTCCTTCACCCATTTCGAAGGAAGAAACTTTCATGGCTTGTAAAATGCCACTGACATATGGTGGCTGGACAAATGTTCCCAGAATAGCGGGATGGTTTTTCAAAAAGTCAGGGAAATCTTCCATGACTAACACACCCAGACGTGTCAGGACTTTACACAAAGTTTGATCGAGGACGGCACTACCCAGCCGTCTAACGACAACTTTGGAAGGCTTCTTCAGCTTTGTTAGTGTGACAGGAAGTTTCTTGAAGTCAAGCGGAATCAAGGGGAGATTTTGTAGCTGACACAGTTCTTCTTCCGTTGTGAAATGTTCTCTGAGGTAATTCCACAGGAAAAGGAGCCACTTCTGTGGTGGCTGGTTGCGAGTTTCATCGTCAGGGTGCCATTGAACCTTGTCGCCATTTATCCAATTAGGTGGCAGTGATTCCCGAAGCAGATCAGGTAAATGATCTTTGCGAAGGAGTTCTAGCTGAGTGCATTCTGCAGAGAGATCAAACACTTAACATTGTTCCTGATGTTTAAAACGAAAATTCGACTTCTTAGCAATTACTTCTTTTCCTGAAAGTATACAGAAACATAAACATAGGATGGCTATTTCAGGCACAAAATATGTGTTGGGCTGTACATGTCAGCTCGGAATAATCAGCAACAATGTTAGAGAAAAAAAGTAAGAAACGAAAGAATGCCATTCTCGGCCCACAAATCATGGACTTTTGACGAACGTTACAATAATTAACGTTTTCAAGCCTTCGGAGGCATTGTTGTCTTACTGACAAAGCAAGGTCAGTAGGTTGAATTAACAAGGGTCCATTGTTGGAGATGTGGCTCATAACAAAACACAACCGGCGAAGATAACAAAATCATACAACTCATCTAGGAAAATAATAGTCGATCCGTTCCGCTAAGAAAAACAATTTTCGAAGACTTATCATGCTTTCTACAATTTGAGTATAAATGTTTCACATAGAAATCTTCCCAAAGGTCGTCTTAGTTTGCTAAAGAAACATATTAAACGCTTTTCCTTGAAACTAAAACGAAAACATCTCGATCTGTTCTTCTTGACTTTCAATATAATTCAAGAAATTGCAGTGCTACTTAGAGTAAGATGTGTCTTACATCTAGGTGAAAGGACTGCCAGGTGTGAAGACATCAGCAAGGAAATGTCATTTCTTTTGATTTCTTGCGTAAATGAAATTCTCTTTCTTTTTACCTAGTTTACCAACGCGGCTTTTAAATAGCTTTCAAGACGCCTTCAGAACTCTATTTCGTATATGTCAACTAGTATGTCTCTTGTGAAAGCCAAATTTTGGTGGATTCAGTAGAATAGGGTCATACTAAGAAATTGTAATAACCTCAGCCTGAGAATTCACGAACAGTTTTCTTTTCTGATTAATATCAACTTGGATGAACGGAAAAAAACCGATTTTTAGCTGTTATTAGTTAGAGTCGGTATTTACAAATGACTCCAGCTTATATTAACTAAAGCGTAAACCACCATATCAAGGAAATACCTTTCTCTGCAACTTCCTGTAGCTTTCTTAAAATGCCTCTGTCAACGTCCTGGGCAAGAAGTCGGTGTCGTAAGCCAGGTAGAAGCTCTGCTGGATGCTCTGGTGGTGTCATATAAATGGCAAATTCATCTGGATTTCTAAAAGATGTAAATGTCCCATCAGAGAGAGGCAAAAGTTCCAAGCCAAGCAGCTGGAAAAACATCTCATCTTTAAGAGCAAACTTGAGGAGGCACAACTTCTCTGTTCGTCCTGACGTCACATAACACGATGGGGTGTTCTTGAGAACAAGTCGTACAAAGGAGGGATCGACCTCTGAGATGGCAGGTGTATGGCAGGTGATACACTGAATCACGTGGTCGGGTACAGTAGCGACGTTTTGACGGGCTTGAAACAAAACTTGTCGAAGCAGCTCTCTTGGGTCGTCTTCATGAAGTCTGTCAAAGATAGCCTCCCCGATGTCAAGCCATTTCCCTCCTGCGGCTTCTGTGAATATGACGGGGGCGCTGCATAGAAACTTTAACAGAGGAACTTGCAGTCTTTTCCAGGTTGGTTCAATGCTGGTGATATCTGGCCATGCCCTGTTTGATAGAAAAATCCCAATGTAATGACCACAAAAAACTAAGAAGTTAAAGTAGGCACAACTTTTCCTAACACTGACACTCTCTAGTGTTCTTTGCTTCCCAGAGAACCAAAATGGCGCGCAAGATAAGGAGTCATAACGTAACGAGAAAGTGAGAAAACCATGTCACGGACGAGCTTTTGTTCGTTTTAAATTATCTTTAAAGTATCGTTATCGTTATCGTTAT
>Ga0126339_10001245_pt1 | contig 16909 bp, 10 predicted proteins | sample OrbTmetagenome_2_FD_92532 | JGI IMG/M metagenome (GOLD analysis project Ga0126339, IMG submission 92532) | Coral microbial communities from Petempiche,Puerto Morelos, Mexico - Orbicella T R C metagenome | ecosystem: Host-associated > Invertebrates > Cnidaria > Coral | place: Petempiche,Puerto... | reverse complement strand
CATTTTGTCGAGTTAGGAAGTTTTCGAAGGTTCCCGGTTCAGATGGCGCATGCGCCACTGGAGTTCGCCGCGATACAAAATGTGGCCGATGCGGATTGGCTCACAAGAAGGTAATCTGATGAAGCAGGTGCTAAGATGTGCAAATATGCTGCATAAACAGACCATACCACCCACATCTTATAAACTTGTGCACTGAATGAATTTATCTTACACCTCACAGGCGAAGCAATCTTAACTCGATCTGCTGCAGTTCACCTCCTTCATCCCATGCGCGCGATACCTCCAGCCCTCACAGGGTCAGGGGCAATTCAGTGTAATTCCAGTGTAAATCTGTAAGCATCTGTAACTTAGACATATTTACTTCTCATTCATGCTCCCTAGATACCATAATAATAAAAAATTCAAACCCAGAGAAGTATGTTTTTACATGCACAAAATTCTCGCTATGGAATAGTATTAAATTGTTATGCCATGCATCACGGTTGTATAATTTCTATGTAATTTTCCGCCGCAGGTCCTTCAGCTATAAAGTCGCTGGATTTGTTAAACGACTTATAAATCTAACTTAATGTAGAATACGGAACTTGTCGCACTCAGGACTCTTTTAATACGCGATGAAATAAAATGGGAGTTTTCTACATGTACAGTGGCTACAAACGAGAAAATCACTGATCAAAATAAGATAAAATAAAGATAGGGAGGCGGGGGGGGGGTAAGATATAGGCTGGGTAGGAAATCGCACAACAGAGATGTGCGAAGTACGAACACGTCATCGAAGAGGAGGTGAGAATCGGTAAAAAAAAAAAAAACCTCGCAGATATCGCTCCCCCGCTCCAAAATCCATTTAGGTGTTCATACCTGTGTTTTGGAACCATTTAAAGCGCTTAAAGTATTCAGCACTTTACGGTAGGCCAGACAGAATTGATACCTGTCAATGAATTCGAGCCGTAACTCGCAAAACGCGATCGATTCCGGTGCTTTTTAGGACTTCCTATCAAGATTTCAGGGGGCAGTCCCCGGGGGGCAGTTCCCCACAACACTTTTATGTGGGAAGTGCCCCCGTGCAGGAAACTAACAAATTCTGTATGCGCTCTGTCAGTGGAGAAAACGAACCAACCGGTTAGTGTCTCCCACCATATTCCTCGTCTGATTTATTTGTAGTTCGGGAATAAAATAATTTACGTTCGTTTGAGCGAAGCGAATTAGAACGTAACTTGTGGCAACAACAGCGGGTGTTAGCCAGATCAAAGGAAGAGGAGGAGAAGCAAACGAAAAAGAAGCAGGACAAAGCTGAAAGAAGGGTACACAAAAAAAGACCAGCGACTCCATCCCTCTCTCTCCGCCACTTGGGTTTTTTTTTCAGTGGGGTAACTATATACACTTAACTGTTCGATTTTCATCTTTCCTCAACCTCGATCGCGCCATAATAACGTCTCAAATGGATTGTAGTTAAATTTTAAGTATTTGAGTCAGCCCCAGAAAATTAAAATTTATGAAGGGAATGGGAAATTTTAAACAGCACATCAAGAGAGGGGGAGATAGGTTATAACATTTACTATGAACTTAAGCCGCTTTTCTCAGTGCCGAAGGATACTGGTCGAAATTTTATAACAGATGATCATGTTTAGAGAGAGGTCCTCTTGAGACAAAGCCACGCATGAAGGTAGAACACCTAATGCCTACAGTAAAAAACCGATTTAGCTGTATGAGCATGGGGCATGGCTAAAGTAGTATTAGTGTAGTATTATTTTTTTCGTTTCATCTGCTATTGGGTTAAGAAGTTGTTACGTTAGATCCTTTACGTTCTTTACTCTCGGATGGGATGGGTACAAATTTTAAATTAGAATGTTAAAATTGCCGTTTTAGAATCGAATTCGCAATTTCTCTGAGTCAGTTTTAGCGCCTACATCTTAGTTAATAGACCTTTCCCGCATTCCAACAAACAATAACGCCAAGTGGAGGTCAGAGTGGACAAAAATACAGTAAATGTATGAAAATGTCCACCCCAACCTCGCTCTGGTGCTATTGTTCGAACGCACTGAAGTGGAATGCGGGAAAGGTCTATTAACAGCAACTATGACGCCCCGTACACACTACGCCGGAGAAATTCGAAAACGCAACAATCAGCGGTCATTTTGAGCTTGTATTCGTGAAAAACTCGGGCAAGGAAATTGCATGTTTATCGTGACGTCAGCGTTTTCGAAAAGTTCCGTTTTCAAAATGTTTTCCATTCTAACTGAAAACACAAAACCGGATTTTTCAAATTCTGTTGTTTGAAGAGTTTTTGAAAAGCTCCGTTTTCGTGACGGATTAGTGTGGACGGCAGGCCTAACCGGGAGCCTGTTCGCAGGCTACCGTAGAAATAAAGCTGCGTTTCCAAATTTCTCCGGCGTACTGTGGACGGGGCCTGAGTTCTAGTTGTCCCAGCGACAGCCTAGCGATGAATTAGTTTCCTGTTCTTAATACCGCACAACAGTTAGCTATAGGCACGTACTAAGCTATAGGAAGCTAGCGAGAGAAATTCTTACACGTGCAGCAAAATAATGAATATACTTCTTGGAGATGGAAAAGGAAACTTCAAGTCAAATATGCACACAAGTGCTGAATTTCCATGGTTTATTTGGCCTCGCTGCAACAGGTGGCGTGAAATGACCACCAGTTGACACAAAATACATCAGTTTTATTTCCAATGATCTCGGCACCTTATCCAAGAAAACAGATTAAGAGGTGAGGAAACTTATCGATTTATTTTGTAAATGACGCCAGCGAAATCTGACTTTTGGCAGTAAAAATATTGCTGGTGTTTCGTTTGTCCCTTCCCTCATGCATGCCTAAATTGTTCGACTCGGAGAATTAACACTGGATACAGTATCTGATTTCGTGCCGGAATTACTGGTGTATTCAACTGTGCGGTAGAGTAGACAGAGCTGTTGATGTGTTTAGCTGGCCTACAATCAAGCTCTTTTATTGCAAACCGCCGGGAAGACAAGCTCGTTCTAAAAGCCACCGAAAACAGATCAAAAGGGCTGACCTTGGCTGAAGTACACCAAAACATTAGATGGAAAATTTGCAAGAAGGAGAATTAACTCCCAAAGAGAACCAGGAAAACAAGGAAAACCAAGTGGGATCGAAAACACGCAACGAAAACAACGAAGGAGAAGAACCGAGCTCTAAATCTGGAAATAATACGAAATCACCGCCTAAAAAGTTCTATTTTGTTTCTTTGATCGGGCCAGGTTCAACGACCAGCGGGGATTTTACAGCAATTCATGTGTTTTATCTTCTAGTCTTTCTTCTTGTTATTGTATCGTCTTATGGCTTGTTCTATCCCAGTGTGAACACTACGCTGGCCGAGAAAGTCTTCTGTACTACTAACAATCGGACTTCGTCGAAAAATTGTCAAACGATGTTGCCTTACTCGCTAATTTACAGAATCTATTTCGCCACCTCGATCTTCTTTATGGTTCTTTACTTCCTGTTTTGTTATTTTTCTGAAAACAGTAATCTTTGCATTAAAGTTCACTCAGGATTCTGGATTCCAAAACTTGCGCTCCTTTCGCTGCTCGCATTTTGCGCGCTCAATATTCCAAGAAGTGGGTTTGGATTAGTGTGGATGTATTTTGGAATTGCTGGATCATTCCTATACACGTTAATACAGTTTGTATTTTTGGTGGACTTCGCAAAAGGCTGGAACGAATTTCTCACGGACAAGATGGAAAAAAATGCGTCCGCAAAGTTCTGGAACTTTTTGCGGTTATTATCTGCGGGTGCCATGTTTCTCTCGTCATCAATTGTGGCTGTGCTACTGTTCACATTTTACAGTAAACAAAACAGTTGCAGAACAAATTTATTACTGCTCACGGGAACTTTTGTTTTGTGCTTAGTAGCCATTGTTATTTCCGTTTTTTTGGATTCATGGTCAGAGCGATTACTGCAAACCAGTTTCGTGACGATGTACACCACGTATCTGACGTATGCTTCGCTCAGATACGGACAGAGTGAATGCAACGCGGAGCGAGATTACGCGATTAAAATTGGGAACGAACCTGACTTGAATTTATATTCGGTTGCTAATGTGCTAATTATTTTCTGCCTTTTGGCTTTCACTTGTTTGCGGGAACCACAAACGTATTATAGAAAATTTGGAAAGCGCATGATTTCGAGCGGAAAGACAACAGAGGTGTTGAAGAATTCCTCGCAAGCTAAAGAAAGTTACAGCTCTTCATTTCTATATTTTATATTTTCGATGTTCTCGCTTCACACAATGATGGTAATTACTAATTGGTCCAACCCAAGGGAAACAGATTACGGGGAGATAGCTGTAAACTGGATTGCCCTCACGGCGAAAACCTTTGCCATCCTTGTCACAATATTCTTGTACATTTGGAGCCTCATCGCTCCAAGCATCTTTCCTGACCAAGAAGTACACTCCATACAAGGCATTATGACGTCACTTGGCACGTTCATGGGGAGAACGCTCTACACACTGTTCATTCAACCGTGTCCATTGTGGAACCAATCAAAATCGACGAGGTTTATCTACACGTTCTTCCTATTGGTTGGCACGGCTGTTTCGTGCGCGATGTATCTTCCCGCCACGCGCCGCGCGCTCGAGAGCAACGCGTACTTTTGTAATAAGCTTACGAGAATGGGAAACTGTCTGAGCATGGATCCCGCTTACTTAGCAGTGTACAGGATTTGCTTTTCAATGGCCGCTTTCTTTCTTTTGTTCGCGCTGATTCTTTACTCGGTTCAATTATACAGTGATCCCAGAGCTTTGATTCACAATGGATTATGGCTTGTCAAGTTTGGCCTATTTTTCGGCCTAGTTCTCTTCACATTTTTCATTCCTATGGAATTCAGTAAGGTTTGGATGTACCTGGGTCTTGTGGGAACTTTTGTTTTCATTATCATTCAGTTATTTTTGCTGGTGGATTTCACGCGCCTTTGGAATAAAACGTGGGCGCGCAAAATGGAGGAAAGTGGAAGGAAATGCTGGTTTTACTCCGTATTCGCTTGCACTGTAATTCTTTACGCAATTTCTGCCACGGCCATTGTTTGTTTTTACGTATTTTTCGGTGCTTCGCGTAGATGCAAAACAAACAAGATGTTCGTGAGTATAAACCTTGTCCTGTGTGCAGTGGCAGGAATTATTTCAATTCACCCAAAGGTTCAAGATGGCGGATTGCTGCAATCTTCCGTGGTGACAACATATTCAGTTTACCTGACATGGTCAGCGTTGTCTTACAATCCTAACGAGCGTTGTAACCCTGTTGCGACATACGTGTCCGAAGCAGACATGAGACCCAGTCTTAACATTCAAGCCTCGTTGGACCTGTTTTTGCTGGTAGTCACGATTATATACTTCAGCGTTCGTATATCCCCGATTACCGACACTTTACGAAAACTGATCGCGACTTCACTTCGGCTCATCATCGGGCTTCGTCGTCGGAAAGTCAAAGACGGCGATGAAGAGTGCCCGAATGAAGACCGAGGAAACGACGACGCAGTCACCGAGACTGAAACACCTTCCGATGAATTTGAATTCTCAGACGGGAAGGTTCCTTACAGCTATTCCTTTTTTCATTTTGTGTATTTTATCGCTGCAGTTCATGTGACAATGGTTTTAACAAACTGGTATTCTCCAAAAGATGGCTCGAACATTAAGCTTTCAATCGCCTGGGCAGCCATGAGTATAAAAATGACTTCGAGCTCCATGTGTATTCTTCTTTACATCTGGAGTCTGGCGGTGCCTATTCTGCTTTACAACAAGAAACCCTGTTAACCTTTTTATGCAGCTAACTTGTGATGTACGAGTCACGTTTTTCGTAGAATAAAATTGTCTTTTGGATCAAAAAGAACGTCAAGATCATAATTTGCCAAGGTAGAGCATCATCAAAGAGTCAATTAGTATAGTATATAATCGCATGAACGCAAGTGCAATCCACCGTAGGAAAAAAGATGGCGGCTGTACATTTTACCATAATGCCTTGCGAACCTAACACAGCCTATAAGGCACTAAGAAAGCCAAATGTTTATGATATTTGTCCCTGTACAAAGGACATTGAGTAGCCTGGGTTTGAAGATTTTATAACGTTTCTGTATGTTTTAATAAACGTTTTTAAAGTTGTCGTGCGCTAAGAACTGTGGGTAAATGTACCAGTCGCCGTCTTTTTTCCTACGGAGGATTAAGGAATTAACTACCGATGATATTTGGCCTTTCGGCCTCTGCAATTTGAAAGAATTTCCACATATCACGAGTAGTGTAAATCCTTAATTTCCCGAACTTTCATACAATTCGTCATTTATTATACATGACTAACTGTAGTACAAATTAAAAGTAACGAAAAAATTGGCCAGCTCTCGGCCAATCACAATGAAGTAATTTTCTCAGTCATATGATAAGAGAAGTGTTCACTTGAGGTGTCGCAAGTAATCCGCATTTACTTTGGTTTTGCATTACCAGGCTAAGCGATTGACCAATAAAATTCGCGCCACTTTGTCATCCAATCAGAAGTAAATCCAAAACCAATCGTGACTCGCTCGCACACGTTTTCCCGCGCTTCGCGTCAGCTACATGCGTTTTCTTCGAATTTTGATTGGTTCTGTATTGTTTGTGTCCTTTTTGATTGGCTGCAATGATAACTTTGGTTTTGGTTTTGCGACACTCAACTAAGAACCGCTCTACAAACGAAAGAGAACGGGAAGGTCAACTGAAAATTTTCAAGGAGCGCCATCGGAGTGACATATTTCCTTTAGTCTCCAAAACTGATCAACTTCTGGTTTCTCCTTATTGCCTTTCCTACACTTCCGCATTTTCTTTACGACATTTTAGTTTTAGATCAAAGTCAGGAGATTTTGAAGGCCCAGGCTCGTGATTACCATAATCCGCTTATTTGTAGTTGAAAAAGGTAGAGAGGACCTGGAATTTAGACTGATGTTCCAAACGAACATAACTTACAGGATTTGACGATAATGGTTAAAAGAGCAACAAGTGAGGGGACCGTATGTCGTATTTAATGACACCCTGTATTTCTCTTGCTTATAGCAGTAACACAACATTTACGCAGAAACCTACTGACGAGTTTTCTTCAGGATATCAAAAATTCGAATTGTTATTTCCAACAACAGATGCAATAGCAATATTAACGAATACTTAGTTTCGAATTTCGATTTGCTCTAATAAATATGATTTATATCAACTATTGACACGTTTTTTACATTATTGACAAATTACCTTAACGCGATCAAGTCTTTCCTTGCTTACTAGGTTCGTCAACAAAATACATTTCTTTTTATCGCGCGCACGATTGAGATAAATTTCCGATGGAGACTAACAACTGTGGATCAAACCTTGATGATATGTCCGTTAAAATCAGACCGATGTGTTGTTTCTGGATATTCACACTTTTAACAGTGACTTCGACAAGATCTCCCAGGCCGACCTTGCCTTTGAATCTTCCCATGCTACTATTGTGTACCAGGCCATCACGGCCGACACCGCAGTCCACAAAGGCCCCGAATGACGTCATATTCGTGACGCGGCCGCTTAGCCGGGTTCCCGAATGAAGGTCTTCTAGTGAGGTCACATCCTGTTTGAACATGGGCTTCTGAAAATCTAGATATATTCAAAAGAAAAGAAATGTTAGACACTTTTTTGGGTTGCAGAGGCGTGCAATATGAAAAAAGTAACAAAGTAAAACAATCGCACACAAAAATATGAGGTGGATGCCCTTAAACGCAAATCAGGTACATAAAGTCAAACATTAAACGTGTTTGTGCCGCAAAAGATTCGTCAGTACTTCGGTACACGGTTGGTGAAGAGCCTGCATGCATTGAGGAAACAATAGGTCGATCGGTCATCTCCTTCTTGTCAAAGTCAGCCCGTAGGCTTTGTGCATGCCATACCACATGAATCGCATGCAACGTATTTCAGTCTTTACGATTTAATGTTTGCTAAACGACATATGTGAACACAGATTTTGTTATGCTGTATACTTACTGACTCGTATGTCATGATCCGTTGGTTGTTTGAGACCATCAATAATATGTTGTAATGTGGGTGTGCCTACACCAAACTTTCCCGCTAATTCTTCAATCTCTATGGAACAGTGCAGGTCAAAGTCAGCAATGCAAAGCACACAATCACGTCACAAAGTGAAGAAAAGAAAGAAAGATCGTCTAACTACCAAGAGACTGTCTTAAGTTTAGTGAAGGAGAGCCAAGCACTTCTTCAGAAGTCATTTCATTCGCTCCCTGCTCCACGCACCTCTACTGGGTTAATTGTGTCTGTTGTTTCTTCAACTTCTAAAGTTTTTCTCAGCCTTAAGCCTTCTGAGAGGTACGCAGTGCTTCTGGCTAGAGCGTCTCATCGGCCATCACAAAGATTCACGCATTTGAAATGAGTGTTATGGAAAAAAACACTCGTCTCGGTAACAAAGCATTGTTGGGATTTTAACACAAGAAGGAAGGAAGGCAGACAAGAGGAAGACCTACTCACTGCGAGCCTGTAAAAACTTGTCGATGGCAGTTTTCATCACTGGCTGACCAATCTGCTCTGGTAGCATACCCAGCATCTCAATGACCCTAAAAAATGGAAAAATTATTTAGATACTGAAATCTCGTATTAGGTTATCCCTGCGCTGCGTAACCAAGTCAGTGAATATTGCTAATTTTTTTCAAGAGCGCGCGCGCGCAACAAGAATAACCTAGAAAGAATTTCGTATCTTTCGGCTTGACACAGGGTGGGACAAAAACCCAGGTCCGATTGCCCAGGGCAAGTAACTTTTACTCTTGGGAAAGTGAAAATGGAAGGTTGGTGGTACGGTGGGCAAGCGAAATTAGCCTCAGCAGTCTTGTTTGTTGATAAGGAATGAACATTACACACTTATTGGGCAAGTGATAGTTCAATGGGGGCAACTGAAAACTGAAATGTACTGGCCCACTGGGCAACTGGATTTCAAAATTCTTTTCCTGCTCTGCGATATAGAGCGTTTCCCTGGCGTTCAAATTGGTGTCTCCAATAAAGGTAGTCTTGACATAAGAAAAGAACGCATTTCCTAAAGAAGAGAAATTCTGGGAGTACCAAATGAACATGGACATTGTGGTGACATAATGGAGTCCATGGGGTCCTTTCCTTTGTGTTTGTCTATCGCACAGAACAATTACTCAGACGCCATTTGATTAATTAAAATAATAGCGCAAACAATCGTCAGAGTTTTGACAGGCGAAATTGAGTGTGGATAATTTACCTTTTAGCGACTGAATAGGACTCCGGGTGAATCCAAGTCATGTCCAGTGGCTCTGGACAAAACTCTTGCTCGCTCGCTGATTTCTTCTTTTTCTTCTTTACTTCGTCCTCGGTGCTGCCGCCCTTTCTTTTCTTCCCACGCACCGTTGTCTGTCCTTCCTCGTCGGAATCTAACACAACAATCGTTTCACTGATGCTGTTAACCGCTGTCCTTTGCTGCCCGCTGACGGATGGCTCATCACCGTTGCTATGGTGACGTAAATTGTTCATTATTCGGACGAACCCGACACACTGTTCGTAGGTTTTGAGCCCAATCCCCTTGATTGCTTTCAGCTGCTCACGGTTGGTGAAGGTGCCATTTTCTTCTCGCCACGCTAGAATCGCTTTCGCTTTCTTATCATTTAAACCAGCTATGCGCCTGAAAGGAATACAAGATAGCACGGCGAGCTACAACAAAATTCCCTTTCTTTCACTGATTCGAGTGGAAATTTGGCGTTTTCTTGATTTGATTTAATGATATTTTATCAAGTACCTTGGCTTGAACCGGGGGAACCCTTTTACTTAGGTACTGGCATTTTCTCTTATCTACTGTCACAAGCCGCGGTGAAGAATTCAAATAACCAGGTTATCATTCCACCAAATGTAACTTAGAGGCATGGGATTACTTGTTCTGATATCAAGCAAACCACTGGAAAGCTTAGAAAGGAGTAATTGACAATTCAGACACCGTAATGTACAGATTACCTTAACATACTGACTCCGGCGACATTTAAATCAACTCCTACAAAACTGACACAGTCCTCCACCACACCATCCAAAGCTCCTCGGAGCAGGGACTCGGGAATATCATGCTGTGACAGAGCGAGAAACATATTAAAACCAAACAAGCCGGCAATCCTCATAACTACACAAGAAGAGCTATTTTCAAGCCTGGGGCCTGATCACTCCCTAATAAATACCAGACAGAATAAAACAGATATGAATGAAAAAATTGAATTCTTAGTGATGTGACACACTTACATGCATCGCCCGGATGAAAAATAAAAAGATAAATAGGAAAAATAGAATTGATCGTTTTTTGATGAAAGTGTCAGATAATGTTAGCATGCTAATCAATTCCGTCAGTGGCATGTAGCTTCAACCTCGTTCCCAAGGCCTTTTCCCAGGCTTGGAAAAAGACCCTGGGAACGAGGTTGATGTAGCCTAACAGACATAATCGGTCATTTTTCGAGTCATCTTTAACAATTTCAAAACGAGGTCAGAAAACAGCCGTTGAACTCCAAAACTAAGCCCCCTGAGCTGGGTAATTGTCGGCGTCCCACTTACCTGGTACATTCCAATACCCAAATGTTTGGGCTCAATTTTCACCAATTCTGTCAGAGGATCCTGCAACCTCCGCCCTATCGATACTAAAAAGTAACATAGCCACAATTAAAACGACAGGCAATGCGTTATGAATAAAACGGCTACAGCAAAACCGCAACCTCGTCTCCATGGTCACTCTGGCAATCAAATCCAACACGGTGGCTAGATAAAGCCCTGGGTACGAGGTTGGCGGTTAATGAACATTTTGCTGTTAGTTACCAGCTCCCTTAAGACTTGTGTCAAGGCTTGGCAGCTCAGCTGCTGCTTCTGGAGACGCACTGTAAATAGAGGCTCCATCTTCGCTGACGATACTGAATTGAAAAAATATTATCTCCTATTAAAAGTCTATTTTTATTATTATGTTGTTACAAAAGCTCAAGAAGGCATGCCATTATTTCGACAAAAAGCACAGAGGAGGTGTTGTCATGAGAAAGAATATTTCTAAGGCAAAGCACCGACTAAATGGTCTGTTTAAGACTTTTTGAAAAATCCCGACAGAACCTGTAGCTGATCTGTTGTCATCGTCTCTTTTTTGCGGAGTACAAGTTATCATGCTTTAAGCGTGTTAATGAATCATTTCTGAGGGAATCCTCTGACAACACTACTCATAAATCAGTTAAACTTCTGTTTGTTTTTACCAGTAAGCGATTTCCAGAGGCGCAAATACGCGTTCTTTGATGAGCTGGCTAATGAATGTTTCAGCATCTCGGCATCCAACGCCATTCCCAATAGCGACATAGTCACATCTGTAAACGATAACAACAGCAAAACTGTGAGCTAACCTATCACATTTTGACAAATTTTTAAGGACCAAATTGTTTCCGAAGGCGTGTACAGGAATATTCAACGAAAACATATTGAATTAAACTGGAAAATAGAGCGGTTTTCGAATGAGAGTCGTAGAAACCAAAACCAAAGTTATCACTCTAGACAATCACAAAGGACACTTACAATATAGAGAACCAATCAAAACTCGAAGCAGGTTCATGGCGCCGACGCAAAGCGCGGGAAAACGAGTGCGGGTGAGTCATGATTGATTTTGGTTTCACTTCTAATCGGATGAAAAAGTAGCGCGGTTCTTTTAAGTCAATCGTGTAGCGTAGTTGAAGCAAAACCAGTTACTTTTCGACACTCAAGTGAAAACTGCTCTATGCACGATCAAATTGGGTAAGGGAAAAATGTTAGTTTAACGACACAACATACTTGTAAGAGATACCAGTACTGAGTCTACAACTAGATATGGCTTGAAGGCACAATTGCTTGAATTACCTCGTTATATATTCTGTAATTTTCCTTTAAAGTGTTATAAACTTCAAAAAATTCCACTTCAATTTATAATGTACAGAATTATGAGCCGATATGAAATCAAAGTGCTGCGTTTTACTCTGGCTGAATTTCATTTTCTCTTATCCTAAACGAGTTTACGATCAAGGTGTGGATAAAAGCAGCGTAAATATATGTATCATTCTCATCTCCAGAGCCATCAGCCATCTCTTAGTCCGCGGGGACCTTGGCGCGAGGGAAAGATGGCTCTGAATATGCAATTCAGGGTTCGTACCCTTTTTCAGAAACAAATTTCCAGGACTTTCCCAGGACTTTTCCAGGACTCAGATTGATTTTTCCAGGACTCTAAAATTCACATTAACCCTTTCACTCCCATTATCTCAATGTTAATTCTCCTTACTGTCTGCCATACATTTAATGTTTTTTCACTTGACTTTAACAGATTTCCAGGACTTTCCAGTCCTGGAAAATGCCACAATAAAATTCCAGGACTTTCCAGGTTTTCCAGGACCCGTACGAACCCTGATGCATGACTTGATTGGCTAGACTCCTGGACTAAGATCTTCATTAAGACTTCACTGAAAATTCTCCCCCGTAAGCCACAACCTTGCTACAAGGTTTGAAAACGTCACTCTATACCCTATTTTGCCCCTCCCCACCCTTGTGCAATGTTGACAAAACATTTTCATCTAACAAAAGGCAGCATTTGACCATTTTCCAGTATTGAAAGGGGCAATGGGGGTAGTGTATTACGGTTGTGATTTCACATCTTTGCACATCTCTTCAACACAAGTAGTTCTTGGCTGTAGTTTAAAACTTTCTGAAGGTCTGTAGGTGCTGTAATCGAATGGATTTGGGCAAATATCGACTACTGAATATTTTCTAGAGAGTAACCAGCATAGTTTTAGTGAAAATCTTTAGTAAGTCCAAGAATCTAGACAATCAAACTACGTGTGTCCTGAGCCATGGTGCCAGGCCCCAACAGATAAGTCGGACAGGCGGCTCTGGGCCAAAAATGACATATGCACCTGTACATATTTGAAAGTTGCCCTGCTATTGAATTAAATTAAAGATATGGTTTGAGGAAGAAATACAGATTACCTGTGCTTTAAAACAAGTTCTACTACTGCGTTTTTGGCTTGTACAGAATTTGCTTTTTTTCCAAATGGATATATCACCCTTGTCTCTAGAACCTCGCCTGTAGTGAAGAGCAAAGGAATACTTCACTTGTAAACCATCTCATTTATCTTAGTAAACGCCACGAACCAGAGTGTCATTTAGATTTCATGTAATATATCAAACACGAAAGACCGTGTTTGACCACATTTCCAGACACCGAGAAGAGAGTTGAAAATACGACAAGTAGCGGAGTAATTTTTGACGAACTTTGAGGTGTTTGGAATTGTGGTGAAACACTGTCTCGAGCGTTTGTTATATCTTCTCAATCGAAACTAAAATGAAGGAATAAACGGAGCAATAAAATCGTAGAAATATATATTAATTATCCAAACACCGTCACGGTCATGATCCTTTGTTGAAACTTTGATGAATTATTCATGAATTTGAGAAGCGAAATTGCAACATGTTTTTCTTTAGTGTTTACGCACCTGTGGAACCTAGGACCGCTAACTTGCAGCCATGAGAGAAGCCTGGGTCTAGACCAACGACACTCTTTCCCCTTATGGGAGGGGTAAGAAGGAGGCGGTATAGGTTCATCATGAATAGGTCAACACTCTCTTTTTCAGCCTGTTTGGTTAATGAACTCCTTGAGAGAAAAAACGTCAACAAAATGAAGTTGCTGTGCGGTTAGACTTGGAGTGGCGGCCATTTTTTCTCGCAGACGTTCAGAGAAAAAAACGTCAACAAAATGAAGTTGCTGTGCGGTTAGACTACGAATAGCGGCCATTTTTCTCGCAGTCTTGCGCGTCTCGCTCGACGGACTAAGCGAAAGAGGGACTATTCGCAGTCTACTGTTCGGTACGATCAATCAACAAATTCTCCACGTGGGCTGCGCATGTACAATACAGTAATACTTATGAAAATCATAACAATTGGATTTCCTCAAATGTGATTGGTGCATAAACTGCTGTATTTTGCTCAATAATTAATCTGCAAAGTTGTAATCGGACACCTGTAATCGGACAGTAACATGAGCCAATCATGTTAAGTCCTCTCCACTAAATCCACCAATCACAACATTGATAATCACTATTCATAGTAACCAATTCAAAAGCTGCCTTTGTAAAATTGTGGAGGTTCAGTCTCCGTTGACTGTTTTGAAAGAACCTTAACAGCCATTTTGCAAGCTATTCTCCATATTTTTAATTGTGATCTTTACTCGTGATTATGTTAATCACTTGTATGATTACAGACCGAATTGAACTCCACTCAGTCCTATTACCATTATGTATTATATCTATAACAAAATTCTCGATCATGGTTGGTTCTCTGCGCACCTATTTGTCACGTAATCGGCGCGCGATCACGTGGGTGTCCAATTACAGGTATCCAATTACAACTTCTTATAATTAGATACCTACGCCATTCGCACGTCAATTACGCGTGTTTAAATGGCTTCCTTCATAATGTTTCCTATAGTGTTAGGAACTTATGGAAAGCCCTACTAACTTTTTCGCTCAAAAAAGAGTTCCAAAAGACTTTTTACTTTCGAAATTTGTCATTGATACGATTGATTAGTAACTGGACCTTCCGTCGTACAATTCAGGGAGTAATAAATATTATTGTGCTCGTAATTTCGAATCGTTTTATAATATACTAACTTAATTACCTGGACTGCCTGGTAATCTTTGGTTTAATAAGTCTGTTGTATGCATCATCCACTGAAGTCTTGAATAACGTTTGCATCTTTCCTTTAAAAATATAAATGATCTGCTGTAAAACTGAAAAGATTTCTTATGAAGCCAAGTCCAGCTAAAGGACCTTTCCATTTAGACTGCTCCTAACCAATAGATTAGTCAAAGGAAATTACAGTACACAGCGTAATACACTACCTGGAAAAACTGGGAGGCCACATAGCAGCCTACATGTAATGTTTGTGCACTGCACTCTAGATTGAGCAGTTAGGGCGTGCAGGGGTTTCAATCAGTGTTTAGCAGGTGGAAATCAGAGTATGACAACCAGGCAGGACAAATATAAGGTCTAAAGTCCCTTGCCAAGCTAGGGGGTCCAGTGCCTGGTCTTTAATGAAATCCCTGGGTTTGAGCCTTGGTAGGGGTCATGGTGTTGTGTTCTTTGGCAAGAGATGCTACTCCCACCACGGTGCCTCTCTCTACCCAGGTAAGGTATGAATGAAATAGGTGCATTGGCAAATTTAATTTAAAGCTGAGGCTAACCCTGCAATGGACTGGCATCCCATCCCGGGGGGAGTGGAAATATTCCTAAGTTGCCTCTTACAGCGGAAACTGGAAACAAGTGCTGACCTGATGAACAACTAGGCTTGTACACAGACTTTACCTACCTGGAGCATCATGGGGCACCCATGTTTTACGAAGATGAGAAAGGAACTGGTTTTCCACATGTTTGGGAATGATAAGTTTAACAGTGAGAATCTTGTTTTGTTCACCTCTGTTTAAAGCAAGCACCTGAAAGAGTAGGAAAAATATAAAATTATAGGTTTCATCAAGAAATTGCATGAGAAGGTGTGGCTAGGCCTAGTGTGCTGGACTTGGGATTTCTCGTCCGAGTTGGATCCCTGGCCAGGATCAGTGGCAAATTGTCAAGGAAACCTGACAAAATTCTGGGGGTGGCTGGACTACTGTTTTATCAACCCCTGGCAAAAAAAAAACAGACAATAGCAAAAACAATTTATTCCATTTTCTGTCCCAAGCTTCCAATGGCCTCTAACTGTCACTTCAAACTTGTGGGCTGCCAAATTGACAAAATTATGCAAATTGGAAACCAAAGTGGCTTTAGTGTTCTAAGCTACCATTTTTCTCACAAAATCATTACTTGATGAGCTTTAAGTGCAGCAACTGACAAGTTGAAGCCATGATACTGTTCATATTTCTTGTCTCCTGCTCCATTTTTCTTTTCCTTTGTGGCTGAACGAGACAAAGATGATTCAATACGAATTGTATTTCCCTCCAACCTATTGACAATTAACAAACCATAATGATTAAGCTTAATACACGTAAAGTTGTTGAGCTCATGCATTTTTGTGCCTTGTGAGAAATGATTAGAGAGAATTTGGAGAATTTCTTTTGAGTTCCCGGCTACGTTGAACTGAAAGCATTAAATTTTCCCTTAGTTACTTTTTCAGTTACTTACTATCAACTTACTTGAACTGCCAAAATCTCAAACTATTTTTTTTTTTTGTTCCCCTAAAGAGATAGTGGGGTTCACCTTTACTATGACACTTTGCCATGATGTTTAATACAGTTTGATACTACAGTGTACTATGGTGGCACAAAAAAACAGGAGTCTGACAGCTTATCTACATACCCTACTATACAGTGTGAGTCATATAACAATGAAAAACACAGCATTTTTGGATAATATGTACTAAAAGCATCCTCGTTCAAGTGTCAATCAATACCCTCGATCAATACCCTCCATCAACATCTTGATCAGTACTCCATCGACACCCCAATCGATACTCACTCAACACTCAATTGACACTTGATCAACAGTCGGTTGACACTCCAACTATCGACTGACTCATATGTATCGATCGATTATTAGTCAACTGTTTACTAAGATGTTGATCGAGTGTCAATCGAGTGTCAACTGAGGTGTCCATAGAATGTCGATCAAGTACTGATCAAGATGTCAATGGAGTGTAGATCAAGGGTATTGATGGACACTCTACATCGGATGCTTTTAATACAGTCACATGACCCGCATTTTCTACTCACATTGCTTTAATTGAGCTTAGAGTGGAACTATCTTTGGCGATAATGTCAGCCAGAATGTGCTGTATACCAAGTGAGACTTGTTTCACATCTTTAATTCCTGCAAGCATACATATACATGTAGTTCTTTTCAAAAATT
>Ga0126339_10001244_pt1 | contig 16914 bp, 13 predicted proteins | sample OrbTmetagenome_2_FD_92532 | JGI IMG/M metagenome (GOLD analysis project Ga0126339, IMG submission 92532) | Coral microbial communities from Petempiche,Puerto Morelos, Mexico - Orbicella T R C metagenome | ecosystem: Host-associated > Invertebrates > Cnidaria > Coral | place: Petempiche,Puerto... | reverse complement strand
TGTCCTCAACTGAGGAAGTGAAAAAAATCCATTGATCCAGTGTGATAATTTGAACTTGAAATTCAACTTAAACAACACAAGTTACAATACGACTACTAAGTTTGTTCTTTTGCTAGTAAGTCTTGTCCTTTTTAGGTTATTATTTGTTGATGTCTTTACAGTTAACAAAAACCAGAAACACACATGTTCCTAGAGAAACATATGAGCTTATTAATTAAAGGCCAGTCTATACTAGCCTATTCTTCCAATAAATACCATACTCTAACAGAACTAGTTTATCCAAGCTTGGTGCCATCTAGGAGACTTAATTGCCTCTCAAAGTTCTGCCACAGCACCGCTGCATTTCCCTTTTAACATGATGATTTTGCAGATGCTGATAACCACTTGTTCTTCTGGCAGCTCAGGTATATACAACTTGGGGCAAGGAACATTGTCCACGGTCACTTTGAAAAATCTGTTGACATGTTTTAAGCTGCTTCTCATAAATGGAAAGGTTGATAAAGTAATTTTGATTATCAATTCAAATACATCATTGTTTAAGAAGGGCTGAGTACTGTCGTCAACGTCACCTACGTCATCGTCAATGACACCTGCGTGTCATCATGAACATCATCTGCGTCATCGTGATAGTCACCTGTATTATTGTTAACATCACCTGCGTCATTGTTAGCATCACTTGTATTATTGTTAACATCACTTGCATCATTGTTAACGCTACCAACGTCATCATTAACGCCACCTGCGTCAGCATCAGCATGGCTGGTATGGTCATCTGAGGTACTAGTTCGCTATTGAACTCTCGTATCAGACTCACTTAATGTTCCCCATGATTTTCGGCAAAATGGCCGAGATAAACGGTAGCAGGAGGGATGCTCGATGATGGATGGAATACATGTTATGCCCCAGCCCCAAGTGTAGATACAATCTGAATATTGATGTTGTATAGATTTGCTGCTGCAAACAATGTTAGTTGATCGCCAAATGTGTTCTTTCTCACCATATATTGAAGATATTCCTGCCAGGATGGAAACTCAGAGTCTACTAAGTGTTGTAAACGTGGGAAGCCATCGTTATCAACTGGGTTATTTTGCAAATAGTCCACTATTTCTTTACGCATAGTTTCGGGAAATCTGAAAATACCTAGTGTATTTAACTGGTGGGCTAGAGCAGCAAATTGGCAGTTGCCATCTCCAGGTGGATTATATATAACTTGAAAACCCTGATGTTCTATTATCTTGGTGTAATCTTCATGACTCATTACGAAATTAAACTTTGCGCGGTGCAGGGCTTTTTTCCGTTTGGATAACTTAGCAGCCTTTGTTTACATTTTTCCTCCCAGAGGTTGAGACTTGTGATGTCATCCACGGGCTGCCATTTCTTTTCGCTTTTTCCTGTGACCAGGGAAGTGTACGCAACTCTGTATGTCTGGGTTTTAAGGCTTCTCTTTTCTATTCGGGCCTCGATGACATGATGACTCAGACCTTAGTGAGTCACTTAAGATATATTCTTATGTCTCATTAAAGGTTGAATGACAAAACTAATGAAATGTTAACTGATGACGACATCAACTTTGAATGGCAGATGCCTTTCATGTTTGTGCCTATGTCTGAACCCTTATTACATTTGTGACCAAACGTTATTACACTTGTGACTTTATTACATTTGTGACCAGTTATGACACTTGTGCCTTCCACAGCTTCACGCCCTTTATATCCTGGGTCACCTGAACACCATCGCTGATTCCCTAGGTCGCTGGGATCTTGACCCAAAATTTCAGCACACCTTTTATGAGGCAGCTCATCTTCATTGCAACACCTTAACAGAATACACTTGAAGGGGTGAGAACAAAACCATGCTAAGTGGGGATTTGCGTGAAAAAAAAAATTTTTTTTTTGAATTTTTGCATGTGGTCTTCAATGTAATAGAAAAACATGGTCCTGTATTTTTGCTGCTGGTTTTTGCTTCACTTTATAAAGATGGCGCTAGGAAAACCAAGTGGTTTTCTGCATATGCAATATCTCGAAAACGAAGCAAAGTTTAGCAGAAAATTTTTTTTTTTTTAAATTAAGCTTCGGCCTACTATTACACATAACGAAAAAAAACCAAGAAAAAAACAAAAAAAACAAAAAACAAAATGGCCAGGGGAGCTGCTACAGCTTAGCCAATTACAGCGGCCCCCTTAGATATAATTAAGAGGCAAAATTATACAATATATATAAATCTAAATCTAGTAAAGGGAGCTTAGAAGCAGCAATGCGGTGGGCGCGTTAAGGTCTTAGCGGTATTGCACGTTGGGCAAATTGTCCGCCACGTCCTTATATCTTCTTGATCAAAAATATCTACAGCGTTTGTATAATATTTTAGTAAGGATCTCTTAAAAGCGAGGGGTGCTTGATTGTGTTCCTTAAGACTTTCAGGCAAAACGTTCCAGATTCTAGCACATTGGACAAAAAACGAGCGTTGATAGGAGAGAGTACGGCATTTCTTAGGTATATAAGTGACAGAGCTATTGCTAGAATATCTTGTTTTTCTGACCGGTTGCCTAGCAACCGGTAGAGCATCACTATTTACATATATTAAATTATTTACAGCTTTGTAAAAGAAAACAATGTCCAAATACTCATGCCAGAAGGATAGTGGAATTAAGTTGGTCATCAGAAGCCTGGTCTTGTATGGAACGTCACAGCAAAAAGGGAGCCTCAGGATGTACTTTGTCACGCGTCGCTGAACAGCTTCCACTTGCTTCAGCAGGCTTACTGCTTGGGGAGACCAGACTTGGGAGGCGTAGCCAAGTTGGCCACGGACGATAGACAGGAACAATGTTCGGCGTGTCCTCATAGATTGTACACTCTTTGACGCCCGCCGGACAAAGCCAAGAAGCTTATTTGCTTTGGTACATTGCTCTAGATTTGCTTGTCCCAGACCCAAGACCCAAGATAAATTAAGGGACATTGCTAAACACACCTAGACAAAACTGCATGCAAAATTTGGAGCACTTTTGACAAAGTTCACTTTTGAGAAAAAATACCTAACGCCCTTTCTCAGCTGAGCCCTTCAGATAAACGAAGCCAGGACCTTTGTTATGATAAACCGAGCCGATCCTTTGTTATACTAAGCCGAAGCGAGCCTTTGTTATAAGTCAAAGTCTCACCTCAGTTTATTATAACAATTATTAGGATTCATAACAAAGGATCGGCTCAGTTTATTATAACAAAGCACGGTTTCATTTATGTGAAGGGCTTGGTGGTAAATGGGCATTAGGTATTTTGCTCAAAAGTGAACTTTGTCAAAAAAGCTCCAAATTTCACATGAGTTATTTTTTAGGTCTGTTAAACAATGTTCTCTATGTGCTTTTTGCTGAAGTTTGCATTGATTCTGAGACATTACATAATTATGCAAAAAACTTACATTTGTTGTTACGTCAGCGTGCGACCGCAAAGATGTTCATTTCCCTTAAAATACAGCAAAATGTTGATTTTTCTTGCAATGCGTAACCTTAAAAAAGTATTAATTTCAGGTCAAAAACAGTTAAAAGGTTCATTTCATATTAACGTGTGACTGCAAGGATGTTGATTTCACTTAGAAAACAGCAAAATGGTAATTTCACCCAGTGCATAAACTCAATGATGTTGATTTCAGGTCTAAATAGGTTAAAATGTTGATTTCACGTTAATATGTGACGGCAAGGATGATGATTTCACTTAGAAAACAGCAAAATGGTAATTTCACCCTGCGCATAAGCTCAATGATGTTGATTTCAGGTCTAAATAGGTTAAAATGTTGATTTCATGTTAACGCGTGACGGCAAGGATGTTGATTTCACAAACACTATCGTAGCTTTATGTCATGCACCACCATGACTTCGAAGTTCAAAATGCGCTGGTACCTCTTATGCCTGATGAGGATAACAACTTTGGTGGCTGTTTAGAATTTGATGACTTCACGTGAAAACGCTCTATAAATAGGGTTGACAGATTAACAGATTAACCCTTCTGCACAACGTACGGGTCTCCATACATCTGCATGTCTGCTGAACAGAGAAGCTGAAAAGACTATAAATCATGCCAATTTGAAATAAAATCAACGCAACCTGTATCACAGATCTATGTTACAACTGATTGCTACTTGTTGGCCATTATGTTTAAATGAAAAAGGAAAAACAATCTAGTTACCAGTTTGAGAAACATCTGTAGAACGTGATCACAATGCATGCAGGGAAGGGTCTTTACACCTCATGTGCAGGAAAACATGGCGGTCGATACAAGACAAATTTTATAAGTCTAAAACCAGTCCTCGCTTTCCATACTTTGACGCTAGCAACGCTTGGCAAATGGGCCACAACTCACCAGAGGGTATTTTTCTTGGGCAAGAACTGCTCTTGGACTTTGCTGCCTGGCTCGATCTGACTTCAAGCACCGATAACACGATTACGGTATATCAGCTGCCTTCGAAGTTTCAGAACACATTTTGATTCTTTAAAACGTGCTGATGACTTACGGGTTTATTGAGGCTTTATGATGGCTCTCAACCACTAGGCAGGCATACAAGGTACTTTAAAACAATGCCTAACATATTAGTTGACAGAGCTCTAATGCGGCACATCTCTTTTTTGTTCGGTGGTATTTCATTTGAAGCTTGATCGATTCACATGTTGTGTTCACGTCACAATAACCAATGTAAACAATCTGTTCCCAGATTTCCGCTCTATATGCTGTGTGATTTGATTTTGACTTCATACACTATAAACAGTCTGCCAAGTCTTTTTGCATATGTTTTAACTCGAAAACCAGCGACAAAAATACAGGACCACGATTTTCTATTACATTGAACACCATATGCAAAAATTCAAGCCCTTTCGTGAAAATTATTTTTCACCCAAATCGTCACTTAGCATGGTTTTGCACTCACCCCTTCACTTGCTCTTTTGATTTGTTTCATTTTGACTGCCAGTGGTAATCACCTCTTTGTTTTTTGTATTTCAGGTTACAACCTATGTGATTTACAGCATTATGTCCATCACAGACAAGACTTCACCTCATCAGCAGCCACCAAGCGGAACTATCACTCTGTCTGGAACACTTACCTCAATCTTCAACCTTTCCCCGCTTCCCTATCTACAATCGCTGCGTTTATTACTCATTGTTAGCTTCTCTGTCAAATCTCACCACGCCATCAACAATTATCTCAGCACCCTGTGGCATCTTTGCGTCTTCTGTCACTTGACGCTTCAGCCTTTGACAACATTCAACTGACTCAGAAAGGTCTGGAGAAGTCCATGATCCATGATCCACATTCCCCACCCTCCTTTTTTCCCTTTTTTTTGGTCTCCCTGAGAATTTTGTTTGGGCCTCCTTCTCTGTGCTTGGGGTCCCCTCAAGCCCCTTGGGCCTCTCGCTTTCATTAAAGATGCCCAAACAGATTCTCTGTCTCGTGTGGGGTGTGACAGGGAGGATAATTGTTAAAATTCCTACGCAATAACTTAATAAGTCCCAGGAGTCCATGCTGCGTCTGCCTGCTTATCAGAGATGTTATTTTTGTGGCTTGAGAGGCTAAGACTTGAACAAGTTATTCCATTTTAACAGTTCTAAAACATTCCTACGTCCACAACAATCACTTGATCAGCTCAAAAACACTGATGAGTAGCACAGTCACCTATACATTTCCTGTAATACAGGTCAAAATAATGAAGTATTTAATTTTGCTACTTTCGATGGATATACTGGTCGCTTTTTATGTCTATTGTACAATTCAGTTAATTTTTTTGGATTATTTACATTTTCTCAGTAGTTTTAGCAGTTTTTTATATTACCCATAATGCTTTGTGGGCATGGCAAGTTCAGGAATTTGTAAGCTAATGATGTAAAAATGCAGAAAATATCCATGAAACAAGTTTAGAACTGTAGACTGTTCAGAGAGAGGCAATTATCTCTTCATTTTTCTTTAATGGCAGTTTGTATATAGTTTTTCTCCCTTTTTTCTTAGCTGGCAGTTCCCCACAAATGTGGTGGACAGTGGCTGCATACACGACAGCCGTGCACTTCTCATCAAGGGTGAAAGTCATATTGTGTATGTTGTCCCTGAGGTAGAAGTTTCCTTTTATGACCTGCTCACCCCTCAAGGCAGTGCAGTGGTAGTCATCTGTGAAATTGCTGGCCAACTCTTCAACCCCTTCTGATGTAACCTTTACAAGATAAAAATCATACATTGGCTCATCGTCAGCAGCAGTGGCCACATTGCTCCCCTTGACAGCGAGATCAGCTATGTGTGAGGCAGTGTCATGGTCAAGGATGGGTTCCTCTGCTGCTTGTCTAGTTGTTGCCACTGAACCATCTCTACAGATTTCCACTTCTTCCCAGTCATCTAGCCAAGCCTTGTTTGTACAGTTGTCCTCATCGTCAACAATACAGCTCACAACAGCAGGACCGATACCTCACCAAGACCTTTTCTTGCTGGGCCAAAGACATCACACAGTGCCACTTTCTTATTCGTTTGACTTTCTTAAATTTTCTTCCATCCCTTTTTCTGTTCACAGCACCATCACTTTCGGAAGGAACATACAAGAAAATGCGGGACTTGAGCTGGACAGAACTTGCTCTTGAACTGAAGCTTGTCGCAGCGGGTTGTAAAAAGTTCTGCACCAAGTACTGATGCATACTCTTTGAAGAGTTGATGGTAGCTGTTCTGCGTAGGACTGCCTGACTAACTTTTTGCCTAACATATGAGCCTGCAGCATCCTGCCCTCCTTTAGCATGGTATGTTTCAAAGTAATTGCGCTGGATGTAGAAGCCAAAGTCAGCAAGGGAGCAAGAGAGGTCACCAATACAATGACAGGATTTGTACTGGGCTGAACAACCATCAGTAAACTCATGCATCTTAACAACATTGTAACCAATGTCTTTGGCCAAGTAGGTTTGGATTAGCTCTTGCACCTTGTGAACACTGTCCTGATCCTGGATTGGATCATCCGAGATCACAAAAACATGCTCTTTTACCAGGTGTGGCTCCTCTTCTGTGCTTTCAACTCCATCTATGACTTGTATGGCATGGCGGTGAAGGATGGTGACATGCAGAGAGACCTTCGCAACATCAAAATACTCTGATTGGATCTCATCTCGCTGACTGCATGCATATCCCTCAGAGTAGTCATGCACACACACCACATGCCCAAGAGGAAGTTCTGTAGCAGGTTGTGCAGTTGATCTCGTTTCAATCTTGCCATAAATGAATGACTTGGATAGGCGGCAAGGAGCTCCTGAAAGTACTTAAAAAGCTCAGATGGTGGAGTTTCCTTTTTCACAAGGGGTATCGTCTTTTTCTCTTGGTCATTTGAAAGAAACTTTCCAGTTGGAACATACTCGTAGCATGACCAACACACAGAACCCTCAATAGCCGTCTCCTCTGGTAGCAGTGGCAAGGCATCGACTCTGCATAAATCACATTGTCTTTCCAAGCACTTGATGTTGTGAAATAACTGATCCTCTTGTTTTGGGCAAAGAGTCTTTTCAGCAGCTTTTGTTACAGTCTTCAAGACAGGGTATCCATTATTGTTGTCAGCTTCCTTGGTAATTCCCTGGCAAAACTTCATGCAAGTGTTAAATACAATTTTAGTCTCCACATGTTTTCAGCAGAGGCACAATATTTCTTCTATCTCTTTCCTTGGCTTGTTTAACAAAAAAAGGCTTTAGGTTTTCAAAAACTTCCTTTGCTTCACTTTGACGTCAGGATAAAGCTGCTGAAATTCCAGAAATGCTTCTGTCTGTGTCTTTTCCAAAACGTGCTTGGCATGATGGACATATTGCTGCTTCCCGATACGTTTCTTGACGATATCCCTCTTGTCTCCAGTAGGTCTACTGGCCGTATTTGTCCAGTAATTAAAAATAGTTTTGCCATCTTCCTCTGAGATAGCGTCTTGGCGAACTTTCCTTTTGGTATACAGCCAGCTTTCAGTGTCGCCCTTGAGGATGCTTTCCCAGGTTCTTATTGCTTTACTTATGCGTTCGGCATTAAAATCAACTATTTTCCCAAGGACTTTCTTGCCCTCGTCTTTTTTATGTTTTCTCCAAACGCAAGAGATGTGAAGGCCTTAAGTGCCGCTCTTTTTTCATTTGATCCAGAGTGTTTCACTTGCTTCAAACCTTCAGAGATATCTGATGTCAGAGCTCTCAGGGCGTTCATTTCTTTCTGTTCCTCGGGGGTTTTTACCACTCTGCGATTTGCAAGTATCTTCCTAGTTCTTGGGCTGTTTGCTAGGGTTTCTTTTTTCTTGGGACTCAAAGGGGGCTTCTGTTTAACCTTATCAGTTGCACGTTTTTTCGATGTCCTGTTCGAATATCCAGATTTGCCCACGCTTGCAATCAATGCCACCTCTTCCATTTCACATTCTTGTGCAACCTTTTCTTGTCGTTTTCTTTCACAGTATTTTCGAACTCTTTCCTTTGTTTGTTCTCTTATTTTCTTCCTTTTATTCTGCAGTGCTGCTCGAACTTTTCTCTCTGTTTTTCGCTTTTGATTTCTGCTCCGTTTTCTTTACATCAGTCCTTGTTCATGCCGGCTGCTTTGACAACTCTCGGATCGTTTGTCTACGTTCCTTAACTTGAGCAATCTTCATTTCATGGTTCTCTTGATAAGATGCTCTATCTCTCTCTTCCTTCCTGCTTTTCTTTCTTGAGCTGCTTTTTTACATTAAAGTGGCGGAAGAATAATATCTTTTGTTTTCTCCATTCCAACTCTTGACCTTTTGTCTTTTCAAGCAAGTGACTACATGTGTTTCGACGAACCTAAAACGTTTCGTCACGCTATCACTGGCCCTGATTTCCCTCTCAGACCCCCCCAAAGTGAACAGAAACACGTGGTTTGAGTATTGAGTTTTCTGCTTGAACAAGAAGCAAATTTTGAGAGAAGGTTCAAGCCAGCGATGCTGATTTTGTTCATGTTTTCTTTGCAGAAATCCTTCGTTACGCTCTGTGAACATGGTCTTAATGGCGGAAAGTGTTTCCGAGTTGTTCAAACTGGAATATCTTGCTAGAGATGAATCAGAAAGGTCTGAAAACTTGGGAAATGCAGGATAAACACATGCGCAAACCCGTGGTTTGGAGTGAGTACGTGTACTCGCTTGTTCTGATTTGAGAATTTAATTTTCTGAATTCGGCCTGGAGTTGTTGTTGATCTCACCTCCTCTTAAACGTTACACAAACTGTTTCCGATTTTTGTTTTCTGTTCGTTGTCTATGTTTATGCCATGAATCAACTTCAAACTTTGACTTCGAAAAGCCTCAAATATTGCCGATACCTTTGCCGTAGTTACTTTCTGTGTAGATGGAAATGTCAAACTTCAAATTTTAATCTTTCGTTCAAACGTTACTTCAAACCTTACAAGCGTTACAAGTTCAAACAAACCATACCAGCCACTTTCAACCAACTGTATATTTTACAAGGAATAAAGCACTTCCATTGAAACTTAACCAGTGTTTTTGTTATGTCCTTAGCTGTATATGAAAGAAAACTTAAATTGTAGCTATAAACCGGAGCGAGAAATTCGAACTTTTGTCAAAGTTATTGGTGATTTATGCCACCATGATTGTTATGCGTTACATTTGAACTCTACCATGTTCAGTAAAATCTTAAAATTATTTTTGATTCTTAAACATACCAAGGCAGCAATTTTTCTGGCCTATCTTAAAGAGTAGCTCTTAAGCTACAAGTATGGAAATCTTCAGTAAAAAATACTAAATATTAAGCAAGATATTTAGGTTAGAAGACGAAGAATTAGCATTTTGGCCGTAGTAGCGTGGTGATTGTGCTACTCATCACTAGTAAACCTAGAAAAGGGGTTTCTCCATCTACAGTGTATGTTTCATCTCCAAATGTGAAATCAGAAAGGAAATATGAAGAAAATACGTATGTTTTATTGCTTTGCTTCTTTGTAAATTTGCCCTGATTACCCAAAGCCTGAGTAAACACTCTTCTTGGAGAGTTTAGTTTTCTTTTGGAATAGGTGCTCCCAGTAACTTACATGTATTTGAAGCTGTGCTCCTAAAATTTTTAGCTGTGCCTAAAATTTTGGCAGTGCGCCTGAAAATTTACACCTGGTCGCATAAGTGCTCCCAAAGCCAAAACAAACTTCGAGCCCTGCAATGTTAAAAAAGAAATTGCATTTAATGAAAACACTTAAATTATTTTTATATCATGGGCACTGTTTAGAGCAGAAAGGCTAGTGCATGGGCCGAGTAAACAACTGAAACAAACAATTCAAATTGAACATAATGTTGTTAAGAATCCGAACTGGCCAGAGGCAAACCAGTTGGCTATTCACAAGCATGGCTGAGGATTTGAATTTGGTACTACCAGAAAAAAAATCCAGGTAGTGGTCAGAGTGGGACTCGAATGGGAGACTGCTCGATTGCAAGTTCGACCTGCTGACCACCGTTCTGCGCTTCTCCCTTTATGAATATGCCCATTCCAGTGTTGGAAACTAAATTATAATAGCACTCGCCATTTGGGTGAGTAACTCTCAAAATCCACTTTCCTAGTGTAATTTTCACTCGCCCAGAACGATGCCTCACCTCCCAAGAAAATCTTCACAATGATTTATTTTACAAAGCACAATTTCTTTTGGTATATCATAATCATAGAAGCCCAGCCTGTCATTTCGTGTTGAGCTTTCTTGTTCTGATCCATTTAGGCATTTACAAGATGCCTGCTTAGAATTGTGGAACAATTGTAATGCTTTGGCCTAGCTTTTACTGTGTCATCAACTTTTGACAGTCTCCATGGAAATGTTTCCCCATTTCCGTAGTTTTAACTGAAAACAGCTAATTAAAACGAACTGCTGGCACTACTGAATTCACAAATATCCATAGAAATGAATATGAATTAAACAACTTGTTGGCATGTGGAAGACTAACGTTTTTTTTTTTTTTAATTTTCAGAGCAGTTTCTATTTCAAGATGAATGTTTGTGAATTAATGCCAACTAAACTTGAGACCAGCAGTATCCCTTCATAGACCTGTAACTGTAATATAAATTATCACTGAAGGAAGCCATATTTCATTTTGCCTATTTAGGAAACACTATGTTCTGTATTATTGGCAAATTAGTTGGGCATCTTGAAGATGAAAAGAGGTTAACTAAAAGCACTGGTAAGTTTAACTTTTCGATTACAAATATTTTTGCCAAAGTGGAAATAGAAAGGAGCTGTGTTATCAATATTTAACATATTCTGAAATAATTTCCCACTGATGAAAATTGTTCTTGTCAAACGGGTGAGTGATTGATGATTTGTACTCGCCTGACACTTTTCACACTCGCTTTGGCAAGCGGGCGAGCGTTAACTTCCAACACTGCCATTCTCATCACAAACATACAGAAGCCATACATGTAGGGGACAACCCCAAAATATTGTTCAAATCCACAAAAAAAAATTCAAATCCGAAAAAAATATTTCAAAGCGCAATGTTTTTTGGAAATCATTTTTAAACAATTTATTGAATCTAAAAAGCTATTGCAAATCTTAATAAAATTATTGGATCCACAAATACTTTTTTATAAATCTGAAACTAGTTTGCAAATCCAAGAATCGTCGTCAAATCCAGAAAAATATTTTGGAAATCGGAAAAAATATTTTGTCATGTGATACTTGTGTCAGCAGTCTACCAATGTCAGAGGTATTCCCCGTTATTTGCCATTCCAAAATGGCAGATGAATGCGAGAAAAGAGTTTAGGATTGTTTAGAATATAAAGTATGATGTTCTGCTTTAAGCTTAAATGTGGGAGCGAATTTAGAAGCAATGAGAAATTCTGCCATCTGCATGAAACGCTAAAGAGACATGAATGGGAAAGTATGTTGAGCAGTTCCGCGGACGGGAGATTCGCTATAGAACATTACTTTGAAAGGAGATTTCATTACAAGACCATTGTTCACTTTCTGGTAGCACCGGCTACTTATAAATGTTGCCTTTCTAAAACCCACAATTTTGCAGGAAACTTTAAGCGTTGAACTTTGTTTGACCATGATGTTCTTTTTAACAGAAATCATCATTTGCTCTTTTAACAATGTGTTCCAGAAATGCACCAGTGGCAAAGCTTTTTACATCATGGCCACTACCCAGTTTTTCACCTAAGAATGCCTGGTGTTTTGAGATGTTGTTCACTCATTGCAGTGACAAAGTTTTAAGATAAATTTGCTAGTTCACGACAAGTAAACAGCCCCAACAGTCAAGATAAGTTTCAAATATTGTACTGACATGTATTCGGTGAGATTTCTAGTGAATTTTGTGGTATTTTGCTTGTTTTCTTGTGAATTTTGTGGGATTTCGCGGATTTACTTGAAATTTGCAGCTCCGTGACCTCGCAAAATTTCAGAAGCCCTGTTAAGATCTCATGGTCTTTGTGAGGAGAAGTATGACTACTGAGCCAACATTTTGTAAAGAATGTGTTACGTACTGTTTAAATGATCAGTTATGGTGATAATCGTCCTCCTAGCTAGTAGGCCTGGCAGTTTTGCAGTCTTAAGGAGAACACATACTAAGCAGTCTGCAGTTTCAAGGGACCAAACTAAATGGCAGTTTGCTAAATGTACATGTAGAACCCCTTGCATGTGAATAAAAGATCCTCAATGTGTGGTATGAACTGTGCCTTCAATGTGCCTGTCTAGACGTCTGGGAAAAAATTGCTGGATTGTAGACGTCCTGTAAGTTTTACACAAAAGTCTGTGAATTTTAAAATTAATTACTTAATAATTATACTTTGCCACTTACCAAGAGCTGAGTTTTCAAGCCCATTTAGCATGACTTGTGGTTTCATATTCTTGTCAGCTGGTATGGTAAATTTTACTTGAGTGTTTGGAGTAGCTACCTGTGGGCCTTCACTAGCATATGGCGCTAAAACAAATACAACTTAAGTGAGAATAAGTAACTGTTGTTTTATCTTACAGTACCGCTCAAAAGTAAGTTACCACCCTCTCGTCTCTCGTCTTTCATCTTGCAAGATGAGAGTTTTATCCATCATCAACCTTCATAATAATAATCACAATTTTTTCACGGTTCCTAAATTTCCCACAGGTCTGCAAATCCCCCACCCCTTTGACACTAGTATGAAGACTCCCAGAAGTCCTTGCTCTCAGAATTCCAAGATTTCACATGGTATTTTGGTATTGGGTACGAGGAATTTCTGGAATCAGCAGTTATGTCTTGTATAGGGAAATAAAAAAAAAAGTTATTAATAATTGTTGCTATCATCAACACTATTAATTTTTGTATTCATTGTTATATTGCTGAATATTATTTTTATTTGATCCACGTGGGTACTAACTCACACTTTTGTTGGTATTTTACATGTACATGTATCAGTTCCCTTTGTACTGCAGGCCCGTACATGTTTTGCTCCTCCACATCTCTCTTTCTTTCTCGTTTTCTCCCTAGGTTTACAATACGTTGCATATATACGCATGCATGCACACAAAGTGGCACTTACATGTACATGTGTAACTTGCATTTCCATTCCCTTCCTCTACTTTTACAGATTGTTGTGTATCTAATACTTCCATTGCTTTCTTTCTGCGGCACCACAGGCATAATGCAATAACTACTGCAACTATTAAAACTATGCCACCAATCACACTTCCAATCACTACTCCAGTAATAGAACTGCCATTTGTAGACGCTTCAGTTCCAGTTTTCTGACTGGTAGGCGAGATCGCTGAACCAGGATTACAATCCCTGTCTGGCCTTGGGTGACAATGCTGTTTGGAAGCCTCAAAGCCTTGGTTTGCACAGTCAGGTATCTCCTCATCTTTCCCATCTGAACAACAGTGTGAGCATTTCTTGCAGCTGTGAGAGGAGTCTTCCTTAGAATAGAAGTATCCCGCCTCACAAGTTCCACTGCAAATCGTGTCTGATTGATTGGTGCACCGTGCAGTCACAATTTCGTGCTCTGCACACCTCTGACAGCTATGGCAAGGAGCCGAGTCCAGCTTATCGGAGAACTTTCCTGCAGGGCAGGCTATGCAATCAGGGTGAGGTGGATATGGAATGCGACTGCCGCAAGGGGGATGCAATCCATAACCATCATGACAAGTGGCACAAGTTAAACAGTCCTTAACACTGCCATCTGAGTTCACAACAGTGTACTGGTCTTTTTTACAGACTGTTTGGCTTTGTACATGTATTACCTAGTAAACAAACCAAAAGATGACATTATACGCAAACATAACTTGTGCAATTGAACCATATCTTGTGACCACAGTACTTAACTAGTGTACCTTGTTCATTAACTATTTTGCAAGAATAAACTACGAAAATGAAAGCATTTGAATTCAAATTTATTTAAATTAAGGCAATAACCAATCATTCACATTAGAAATCAATCTACATTTCTCTGGTCCTTCTGTCTGGAACAATTTGGATGAAGAGATAAAACGTTTATCTCCGCGTTTATTTAAACAAACCTTGACTAAGCAATTTCTATGTTCTTATGCTTAATACTAACTTAGTATTTTTTTCTTTAAGTTACTATCGCTCTTAATTAAACAATGCTCTGTCTATAACTGGTACTGTTACTACTTAAGGTGGTTCAAAACAGTTTCCAGCACTTATATTTGGATGGGCCGTTATAACCACACTTTATCACTTGATGCTACAATCATGGTATCAAAAAACTGCCCAATCATTGATGAACATGTTATCATTTTTGTGACACAATAGGTTACCATAGCAACAGTATGACCCCCTAAAAACACCCTTAATTACAGCTTTAGGGGCTTATGATTCAAAAACAGCACAGTGAAATTTTTTTGTATTATCAACTTTTGACAAGCATGGTAAGATGCAACTTTTCGCAAAGGTTAAAAAAATTCTGTACATGGGGTTCACAGCCACCTTAAATTTTCGAAAATTTAAGGTGGTTCTGGACCCCATGTACAGAATTTTTCTAAACTTTACCATAAGTTGTATCTTATCGTGCTTATCAAAAGTTAATAATATTAAAAATAATTACCGTGCCGTTTTTGAATTATAAGCCCCTAAAGCTGTAATCAAGGGTGTTTTTGGGAGGTCATACTGTTGCTATGGTAACCTATTATGTCACGAAAATGATAACGTGTTCACCAATGATTGGGCAGTTTTTTGATACTATGATTGTAGCATCAAGTGATAAAGAGTGGTTATAATGACCCATCAAAATCTAAGTGATGGAAACTATGTTGAGCCACCTTAAATTTCTTTTTATATTTATATCTATATATATTTTTTTCTCTTTCTACCTCTTCTTTTCTTTATTTTTCCTACAACCGATTTAAAGCGTAATAATTCTTGTAACTACTCAGCTCTTTTAGTTTTTACTTTTTTGAGTAGTTTTTTTTGCTTAAGTTAATGTATTCTTTTGCTGAATGATATTCTTGTATTATGCAAAATAAAATAGTTGTTGTTGTTGTTGTTGTTGTTAAAGATAATGCTGTTTGATGTATGAACTAGCATTTTGTTTCCCAATTTTGTGGTGATGACAGAACTAGTAGAGCCCGCCTCCCTTTACTGGCAAAAATGGACAATTCCCACAAATATCTCCACTGCACGCGCCCAAACTATCATGGATGGCCTCCCCACTAGCCTTCGGAAATTCCAAAATACTCAACTCCCCGTTGCCCTCAGAAATTATTCCTAATTGTTCACCCCCTATATATGCCTACGGAATTCTGAAATCATTCAAAACTTCTCGCAGGGATCGGCAGGGTAATGGGCGATATCAATTTGTTGCCATAAAACCCTGTATACGTACACGAGGAACGGAATAAGCTGAAAATTCAATCAGAATTCAAAATACCCCGTGTCATTTGCATATTTAAAAGGTCATTAATTCACGTAGTCGACTTGAGCTACAGATCGAAGCTTATGGCCCGCATGAAATATTCGTATCATAATGCAGACATCAACTGAACAGTCTTCTGATAACCGTAAAGCCTGTCACTTGTCCGAATTCCGAGTACTAATTGCCCAGTAAAGCAATAAAGACGAAAACGATCACAAAATATAAAAACGCTTACGTAAACGATGTACTACAATGAATCGCTAACTTGCGAAATCTGCGTCACAAATAATTATTGTTTTTAATATATAAATATAAGCTTACTTACCAAACAACCCAGAAAGATCAGCGAGTCGTAAATATACATCTCATATCAGCTGAATCAGCTGGCTTTTAAGTGAGACGCCTACAAAAGCGGAAATCATATTATCGACAATTCGTTGGTACTTAGTACACTCAGTTCCTAAGTAGGAGACGATTACCATGATAACTTGATCCTAGACTGATCACCATCTAGCGCGAGCAACCGATACGACCAGTTATGAAAATATTTAACCCAACTAATTATCAGTGAAATAGAGACATCCACTAATACTTCATGGAATTTCATTCAGTTGAGTGATTGCTCCTTCTAAAACTTCTACGGACTAGCGAATCTAATCGATGAAACTTGCATCGAACTGAGTCGCCATGAACAGCGACGCGCAAAACTCCTGCAGAAACTAACGGAAGTTATCTGAATCACAAACATCCTGGCTTACCTGCAATCTTGCAGATGCTAAGGGCGAAAATTTGAACGAATATGATTATTGACCCACCCTGTCATCTTTCGTGAAACCTTACCTTTTAGCTTCTTTTCGCTGAGTAAGCGAATTCGACGGCGAATTCTAAAATAGGAACATGACGCAACTTACGATACGCAACTACGCAACCCAACTACGTCAAGACGTTAACGCATATACAACGTTCTCCACAACCTCGTTCCCAGGGTCCTCTCTCTATAAAATGTTTAAGCAAGCAACCGGAACGATGATCCTGCTGGTATACGTTGGATCAATAGTGATCTAATCGGCTTTACATATAAAATGAAGAATACAAAAGCAAAAACCGACACAACGTA